>Ga0194124_10000164_pt1 | contig 106677 bp, 113 predicted proteins | sample TA2KigCas0mmetaG_FD_148605 | JGI IMG/M metagenome (GOLD analysis project Ga0194124, IMG submission 148605) | Freshwater microbial communities from Lake Tanganyika, Tanzania - TA2015031 Kigoma Deep Cast 0m | ecosystem: Environmental > Aquatic > Freshwater > Lake | place: Tanzania: Lake...
AGGAGAAAACGAACATGGTCGCACAGGGCATCATTCCACCGATGACGACTCCGTTCACGGCGAACGGCGACATCGCGCTGAACAAGATCGCGGCGCAGGTCGATTGGCTGATCGGCGCTGGCGTGCACGGGCTGGCGGCCTGTGGCAGTACTGGCGAGGGCCACGCGCTCGATGGCGGCGAATACAAGGACGTGATGGCCGCGACAGTCGCGGCGGCGAAGGGCAGAGCGCCGGTGATCGCCGGCATCATCGTCGACAGCACCCGCGAGGCGATCGCCCGCGGCAAGGCGGTGCGCGACATGAAGGTGGCGGCGCTGCAGGTCACGCCGGTGCACTACCTGTTCCGCCCCGACGACGACGCCATGGTCGAGCACTTCCGCGCCGTGGCGGGTGAGACCGGCGTGCCGGTGATCATCTACAACGTCGTGCCCTGGACCTACCTGTTGCCGGCGCTGCTCTGCCGTATCTTCCGCGAGGTGCCCGGCGTGGTCGGCGTCAAGCAGAGCGCCGGTGACCTGAAGCTGTTCGCCGACCTGATGATCGACGCGCCCAAGGATCGGTTGATCCTGAGCGCCGTCGACGCGCTGCTCTATCCGTCTTTCGTGCTGGGCGCGCACGGCTCGGTGGCCGCTATTCTCACAGCCGCGCCCAAGGCAACCGTGGCGCTGTGGAACGCGGTGAAGGCCGGCGACCATGCGCGCGCCCATGCGCTGCATCGTGCGCTACTGCCGTTGTGGAACGCCATGGTCGGCGACAACCTGCCCGCCTGCACGCGCTTCGTGCAGTCGCTGCAGGGCATCGACCCCGGTGTGCCGCGCGCGCCGATGCCGCCAGCCTCGGCCGAACAACGCGCTCGCATCGAGCCGGCGCTGAAGGCGGTGTTGGCGCTCGGCTGACTCCAGACACTGGGCATGTCGAACAGTACGTCTGAGGTGCGACGGTCACTGACCAGGCGTCAAGCTGGACGATGCCACGCCGTGTCGTGGCCAAGCGGCGGATCGATGGATCAAAGCTCGTCTTGAACGTTGAGCATTGCGGGAGCGGCGGGGCAGGTTCACACCGTTCCACGGGCTCAATTGGGGAATGTTACATAAGGTTGAATAAAGGTCTCGCGCACACGTTTCGAATCGCTTCGCTGCGACGGCAGGCGTAGGCTCGACGCAGGCATAGGCTCCTCGGGTAGCGCGACGGCCTGCCTCTTGTTCCAGCCGGAAAGCGAGGGAACGATGGCGTTCAAGATCAAGCTCAACGGTCAGGACCGCAGCGTGGATGTCGATGGCGACATGCCGCTGCTGTGGTTGCTGCGCGACGTGCTGGGCATGACCGGCACGAAGTACGGCTGCGGCGTGGCGCAATGCGGCGCTTGCACCGTGCATGTTGATGGCGTCGCGGTGCGTGCCTGTTAGACCACAGTGTCGGCCGCCGCCGACCGCGCGGTCACCACGATCGAGGGTCTGTCGCCCGACGGCATGCATCCGGTGCAGGTGGCGTGGCGAGATCTCAACGTCGCGCAATGTGGCTACTGCCAGGTCGGCCAGATCATGTCTGCCGCCGCGCTGTTGGCGCAGAAGGCCAAGCCGAGTGACGACGATATCGACGCCGCGATGAGCGGCAACATCTGTCGCTGCGGCACCTATCAGCGCATCCGCGCCGCGATCCACCGCGTTGCCACGGGAGGCCGGCGATGACCCACCATCGATCCCTCCGTCCGGCGATTCGCAATGTCAGTCGCCGGGCGTTCCTCGCCGGCGCAGGCGCCGGCAGCCTGGTGCTGTCGGTCGGTCTGCCCGCCTGGTCGCAGGAGAAGAAGTTCGCTGCCGCCGGCATGCCCAACGGCCTGCGCGAGGACGTCAAGCTGTTCGTCGCCATCGCCGACGACGGCACCGTGACCGTGGTGTGCCATCGCTCCGAGATGGGGCAGGGCATCCGCACCAGCCTGCCGCTGGTGGTGGCCGACGAGCTCGAGGCCGACTGGGCCAAGGTGAAGGTGGCGCAGGCACCGGGCGACGAGACGCGCTTCGGCAACCAGGACACCGACGGCTCGCGCAGCATGCGCCATCATTTCATGACATTGAGGCGCATGGGCGCGGCGGCGCGGGCCATGCTGGTCCAGGCGGCGGCGACCGGCTGGGGCGTGCCAGCTGATCAGGTCGAGGCGGTCAACCACGAGTTGGTCCATCGCGCGTCGAACCGCAAGATCGGCTACGGCGCGGTCGCCAAGGCCGCCGCGGCGCTGCCGGTGCCCGCATCGGTCAAGCTGAAGGACCCGGCGCAGTTCCGTTACATCGGCAAGGGCCAGATCGGCCTGATCGACGGCATGGATATCACGACCGGCCGCGCCGGCTTCGGCATCGACGCGCGGCGCGACGGCATGCTCTACGCCGTGGTGGCGCGGCCGCCGGTCTATGGGGGAAAGGTCGCGTCGTTCGACGCGGCCGAGGCGATGAAGGTCAAGGGCGTGCTCAAGGTCGTGACGCTCGATAGCACACCGCCGCCTTCGGAGTTCGGGCCGCTGGGCGGCGTCGCCGTCGTGGCGTCCAACACCTGGGCCGCGATCAAGGGCCGCGAGGCGCTGAAGATCACCTGGGATAACGGCGGTAACGCCAAGTACAGCTCCGACAGCTACAAGGCGATGCTGGAGGCAGCGGTGCGCAAGCCGGGCAAGGTGGTGCGCGACCAGGGCAACGTCGACGCCGCGATGGCGTCGGCGGCAAGGCGCATCGAGGCCGAGTACTACGTGCCGCACCTGGCGCATGCGACGATCGAGCCGGCCGCCGCGGTTGTGCAGATCCGCGATGGTGCCTGCGAGGCCTGGGCCTGCGTGCAGTCGCCGGAGGCGGCCAAGGTGCGGCTGTCCAAATTCCTCGGCATCCCGGCCGACAAGGTGACGGTCAACGTCACCCTGCTGGGCGGCGGCTTCGGGCGCAAGTCGAAGCCCGATTTCGTGGTCGAGGCCGGCCTGCTGTCCAAGGCGATGAATGGCGCGCCCGTGAAAGTGACATGGACGCGCGAGGACGACCTGCAGAACAGCCCCCTGCATACCGTCACCATGCAGCGGCTCGAAGCTGGCCTCGATGCGTCAGGCAAGGTCGTGGCCTGGCGGCATCGCAGCGCCTTCCCGTCGATCCTGTCGCTCTTCGCGCCCAACGTTAAGTTGCCGTTCGCGATCGAGCTGGGCATGGGGCTGGTGAACCTGCCGTTCGACATCCCCAACATCCGGGCGGAGACGCCCGAGGCCGAGGCGCACGCGCGCATCGGCTGGTTCCGCGCAGTGGCCAACATCCAGCACGCCTTCGCGATCCAGTCCTTCGTGACCGAGATCGCGCAGGCGCTGGGCAAGGACCCCAAGGACTACCTGCTCGAGCTGATCGGCCCGCCACGCAAGATCAACCCGACGTCGGTCGGCGACGGCTGGAACCACGGCGAGGATCCGGCGCTCTATCCGATCGACACCGGCCGGCTGCGCGGCGTAGTCGAGGCGGTGGCCAGGGGCGCCAACTGGGGCCGCACGCTGCCGAAAGGCCGCGGGCTCGGCATCGCGGCGCATTACAGCTTCGTGAGCTATCTCGCCGTGGTGGCCGAAGTGCAGGCCGATGACAGGGGTGGCATCAGCGTCCCGCGCATCGACATCGCGATCGACTGTGGGCCGCAGATCAACCCCGAGCGCATCCGCTCGCAGCTGGAGGGCGCGGTGATCATGGGGATGAGCAACGCCATGCTGAGCGAGATCACGTTCAAGGACGGCCGCGTCGTGCAGTCCAACTTCGACGGCTACGAAGTGGCTCGCATGGACTCTGCGCCGCGCGAGGTGCACGTGCACCTCGTGCCCGCGACCGACTACACGCTGCCGCTCGGCGGTGTCGGCGAGCCTGGCGTGCCGCCCGTGGCACCGGCACTGGCCAACGCCATCGCCGCCGCGACCGGAAAGCGCATCCGTCAACTGCCCATGCGTCGGCAGCTGGCGGGGTAACGTGTCCCGGGTGCCCTATCTCCGTCTAAGGACGGGGATAGGGTTGGGGCAGGGGCTGCGAGCGGGCGCCGTTGTCGTATGACGGTCGCCCAACATCCGTATGGCGACGGCGAATCTGCCACCAATGTCGCCGCGCCCTCGCGTATGTTGCCCGCCCGCGTATCCGACGTTCTCGGGAGGGCCAGCCTGGCCGCCTGTTCCTACCGAACACTCCTACCGCGGCGACGTGGTGGTCGAGTAGGGCGTTCCGCCATGTCCGCTTCGGGTCATGAACTGAACTGACGGCGCGTCGGCCTCATGTCCGGTTCACCTCCAACAGCAGGCGTGGCCCGCTCCCGGATTCCGACCTTCGGAGTGCGCCAATAGGCGACATCGGCGCTTCACGTCGGCCGCATTGTTGCCCGGCCGGCTGGTCTAGCTGACGGGCGACGGGGTACTGGCTGTGCCATCATTGCCCTCAATCCAATGAAACGATATGCGGGCAATGCGGTAGCTTAGTCCCGCCGTTGACCCGAAAGACACCGCGTTGCCCACCACCCCGGCCGACTACTGGCGCCTTTGGTACGTCGGCATGGTCGTCACGACTGTGCGCTGGCTGGAGACGGTGGCAATGGGCGTCGTGGTTTACGGGCAGACCGACTCGGCGCTGGCTGTCGCCACCATCACCATGCTGCGGCTGCTGCCGATGGGGCTGTTCGGAGCCTTCGTCGGCGCCTTCGCCGAGCGCTTCGACCGGCGGCTGACGCTGGCGGGCGTGGTTGGGCTGCTGATGGCGACCTCGGCCATCCTTGCCCTCGTGGCCTGGCAGGATGCGCTCGAAGTCTGGCATCTCATGGCGGCGAGCTTCATCAATGGAATCGGCTGGGCGACCGACAATCCGCTGCGCCGCATGATGATGGGCGAAGTGATGGGGCGCGAGCGCATGGCGACGGCGATGGCGCTCGATGTCGGCGCCGCCAACGCGAGCCGCATGGTCGGCCCGGCGGTGGGCGGCCTGCTGCTGGCGGGGATTGGCATCGAGGGCGCGTTTGCGCTCAGCGTCACGCTCTATGCGACAGCGATCGCTGCGACGCTCACGGTCCGCGCCCGCATCGCCGCCGCACCTGGCGCCGGCGCGGTGCTGGCGCGCGCCCGGGAGAGCATCGCGATCGTCGCCCGGGACCGGAGGCTGACGGCGATCATGACGGTGACGATCCTCTACAACGTGTTCGGCTGGCCGTTCACCAGCATGATCCCGGTGATCGGACGCGACCAGCTCGCGCTCGGGCCCGAGGGCGTGGGGATCCTGACCAGCGTCGACGGCGTCGGAGCCTTTGCGGGCGCGATCCTGCTCGCCCTATGGCTGACGCCGGGCTGGTACGCGCGCGCCTATGTCGGCGGCGTCGCGGTCTACATGGCCGGCCTGATCGCCTTCGCGCAGGCGCCGACGCCGCTCGCCGCCGGTGCGGCGTTGCTCATCACCGGACTCGCCGGCGCGGCCTTCGCCACGCTGCAGGCAACGATTGTCTACCTCGCCGCGCCCGTCGACATGCGCTCGCGGATCCTCGGCGTGCTCTCGGCGTGCATCGGCACGGGACCGGTCGGTTTCCTGTGGCTGGGCTGGCTCGCCGATCGCATCGGCGCGCCGCAGGCGACGGCGATCACCGGTGCGATGGGACTGGTGGCGCTAGCGGCGACATGGCCGATATGGCGGCGGATCTGAAATGGGCGCCCGCCCCCCCGGGAGTTTCGCCGGCACGATGCGTGCGCGCCATCGCGCTCGCGCTCGGAGCGATAGTGCGGTCGGCGATTCGATTCCGTCTCGTAGCACCAAACGCCTCTATTGGTCTGTCGAAGGCATGAGGCAGGCACTGCATGTCCGCTTCGGGTCAGACTCAGACGAACCGTCTAACGTGTCCAATGTCTCGAGTCAGCCCGTAAGCGGAAGTCGACGAACGCGCCTGTTGGGTCTTGCCCCAGGCTAACGCGCGCCGAGCACCGCCAGGCAAGCGGCCGGCGGCTTTGGTGGCTTGGGTGGCGGACCGCGCGGGATGGTGTCGGGGTCGGGCAGGGCGAACCAGTCGTCGAGCGCCTTGCCGCAGCCATCACCCGGCGGCACCGGCGCCTGCGCCTGGCAACCAGGATCGCCCGGCGGGCAGTGCAGCCGCACGTGGAAATGGGCGTCGTGGTAGAACCACGGCACGATCTTGCGCAGCCAGGTCCGATCGCCGGCGGTCGTCTGGCATAACCGCTGCTTGATGAGCTTGTTGACGAAGATGCGGTCGACCTCGGCGAAGCTCGCGGAAGTCTGCAGCAGGCTGGCGTGCGCCGGCTGCCACACCGCCTCGTCGATGCCGGCTTCGCCCTTGAGCACCAGCGAGCGCAGCAGCGGCTCCTCGCGCTGCGCGGCGGGGCGGCGTGGGCGTTTCGACTGCTCGAACCAGATGTCGATGTCCAGGCCGACCTGATGGCTGGTATGGCCGAAGCTCATGCGCCCGCCGCGCGGCTGGGAGATGTCGCCGATGTGAACGTGCTGCAGCTTCTGCGCCTCGATGCGGCGGCCGAATTCCTGCACGAAGCGGATGGCGCGGTCGTGGCCCCAGAAGCGGTTGCGGCTGACGCGGATCACCTCGTAGCCCGGCCCCTCCAGCGGCAGCGCGCTGGCGCCGGCGATGCAGCCGTTCATGTAGATGCCGTAGATACGCTGTGGCCCCGGTGCCGGCGTCGAGGCCGGCGCGTCTTGCGCGACGGCAGTGGAGCCGGGAAAGAGGAGGGCGAGACAGGCCAGCAGGACGCGCGGACGCATGTCGGTATCATGCCGCAGGATTGCGTCGCGCGCACGGACTTCCGTGTACGGCAGGCGTTGTCTAGTCTCGGTGGCGATGCTGACCTTTCCCGACTACCGCAGCCTGCTGGCGCGCCGCGATGGCGATGTCGCGTCCCTGACATTCAATCGTCCGGAGCGGCGCAACGCGCTGACCCACGAGATGATGAGCGAGCTGTCGGACGCCTTCGCGCGCGTCACGGCGGAGGTCGCGCGCGATCCCGTCAGTCTGCGCGCCCTGGTGCTGCGCGGCGCCGGCGGCTTCTTTTGCGCCGGCGGCGATATCGGCTTCATGAAGGAGCTGCCGCCGGCGCCACCCGATGGTCAGCGTGACCCGCTGGTCGCGCCCTACCGCGCCTTCGGTGACACGTTGCTGGAGCTCAATCGCCTGCCGCTGCCGGTGATCGCGATCGTCGATGGCCCGGCGGCGGGCGGCGGCTTCGGCATGGCCTGCGCCTCCGATGTGGTGATCATGCACGAGAGCGCGCGATTCGGCATTCCCGAGCCGCGCGCCGGCTTCATCCCCTCGCAGGTCCTGCCGATGATCGTGCGGCGTATCGGCGAGGGCCTCGCCCGCGAGCTGGCGGTGACGGCGCGCATGATGGATTCGCGCGAGGCGCTCGCCGCCGGTGTCGGCCAACATTTGTGCGCCGACGAGACGGCGATCCAGGCGGTGCTGACGCGCACGCTGAATGACATCAGGCGCGGCGAGCCAGGCGCGGTGGCGACGGTGAAGCGGCTGGTGCTGATGTGCGCCACCGAGAGCGATGCGGCGGTGCTCGACGCCGCCGCGCTCGACCTGATCCGCCTGCTGCGCGGCGCGCCGGCAAGGGCCGGGATGAAGGCGTTCCTGGAGAAGAAGCCACCGCCTTGGGCGCCGTGAGCCTTCCTTCTCCCCGCGTATGCGGTGAGAACGTGCCGAGCGCCAGCGAGGCTGATGAGAGGCTTCGCGGAACCTCTACAGCGACGACGTTGGTCGTTGCCCGAGAAGCCCCTTGTGTACTGGCGAAGGAGTAGGGTTCGCGAGCGGACGGCCGTTAGCATCGGCCGCCCGCCGCAAGCAGAGGCCATCATCCCTTCAACGCTGATGGCGGGGCCACTGTCGGAACTTGTGCGCGCCATCGCCGAGCATGAGCCTTTCGCCGTGCTGGCGCGTCGTCTCGCCAACGTGCCCGGCCTGGGGCTGGTGGCGATGGCTGGCAACTGGCGCTGCAGGCGCACGTAGTCGAAGCGCCGCTGCCTCTCGTCGAGCAGCACCGACTGTGGATGCGCCACCCAGCCGATCTGGTGCTCGATCTCGCGCACGAAGGACTCGATGCGCTGGGCTGCGGCCTCGGCCTTCTCGCGCTACACCTCGATCGCCGCGCGCCGATTGCCCTCGTAGGTTAAATGGAGGTCGAGCCCGGCGTTGATAGTCAGGACGAGCGTTACCAGCCCGACGAGCAGCACGACGCAGTTGGTGAAAAGACCGCGCCTCACTTGATCACCTCGTCGGCGCGGGTAGCGCCAGGAGTTGCCATCGCGTCATCGATGCCCCCATAACCCCGGCACGGCTTCCAGGACCCTGCGGCCCTGTGCAATCCAGCATATTGCGGCTGTGGATTGTTGTCGCCCCGGCGCGCCTGCTCTAATGAGCGCCGGAACGAGGGATGCGACGATGGAACGACGTAACTACAGGCATATCGAGGTGCAGCGCGTGGCCGGCGCGCTGGGCGCGGAGCTGCGGGGCGTCGACTTGGCCAAAGATCTGCCCGACGACGTGGTCGGCGAGATCCGCCGGGCCTGGCTCGACCATCTCGTGCTCTTCTTCCGCGACCAGAAGATCACGCCGGCGCAACAGCTCGCCTTCGCGAGCCGGCTGGGCGAGCCGATGGCCTATCCCCAGCTCAAGGGCCTGGACGCCTATCCGATGATCACGCCGGTGGTGAAGCTCGAGAACGAGCGCAACAATTTCGGCGGCGTCTGGCACTCCGACACGACCTATCTGCAGGTCCCGCCGATGGCCAGTATGCTCTATGCCATCGAGCTGCCGCCAGTCGGTGGCGACACCGAATTCGCCAACCAGTATCTGGCCTACGAGACGCTCTCACCGGGCCTGCGCGCGATGCTCGATAGCCTGGTCGGCGTCAGCTCCTCGATGAAGGCCGAGGCCTCGAAGACACGCGAGGATCGGCTGAAAGCGGCCGGCCAAGAGGTCAAGCCGCTCGAGGCCGAGCACCCGATCGTGCGCACCCATCCTGAGACCGGGCGCAAGGCGCTCTACCTCAACATCGGCCACACCGCGCGGATCAAGGGCTGGACCGAGAAGGAGAGCGCCGGCTTGCTGGCGTTCCTGTTCGAGCACCAGATCCGGCCCGAATTCACCTGTCGTTTCCGCTGGCAGCCGGGTTCGCTGGCGCTGTGGGACAACCGCTCAGCCATGCACAACGCGATCAACGACTACCATGGCCATCGCCGCATCCTGCACCGCATCACCTTAGCCGGCGATCGGCCGGCGTAGAGGCCGCATCGCTTTGCTCTGGAGTCACGCATGCTGCTGAACGCTCTTTTCCCAACCCGTGACATCGGCACCGACCCGGCGAAAATCCGGGACTGGGCGCAGGCCGCCGAAGCGCTGGGCTACAACTGCATCGAGGTGGCGGACCATGTCTTCGGCGCGGCGCCACGCGGCGACTGGAAGCCGATATACAGCGAGAAGGACCCGTTCCACGAGACCTTCACTACCTTGGCCTTTATCGCGGCCGTCACCACGACGATCAAGCTGTGCAGCGGCGTGCTCATCCTTCCCCAGCGGCAGACCGGCGTGGTCGCCAAGCAGGCCGCCGAGGTCGATATCCTGAGTGGCGGACGGCTGCGGCTCGGCGTCGGCGTGGGATGGAACCATGTCGAATACGAAGCCCTGGGCATGGACTGGAGAACGCGGGGCGCGCGCCAGGCCGAGCAGATCGCGGTGATGCGCAGGCTGTGGACCGAGGATCTCGTGAGCTTCGAAGGCCGCTTCCATAAGCTCGAGGCGGTAAACCTGTTGCCGGTACCAGTGCAGCGCCCGATCCCGATCTGGTTCGGCGGCTCGTCCGACGCGGTGATCAAACGCGCCGCGCGCATCGGCGACGGCTATATGCCGATCATGACGCCCGAGGTGGCCGAGCCGAAGATCGCCCTATTGCGCGAGCACATGAAAGCCTTCGGGCGCGATCCCGCCGGTTTCGGACTGGAAGGCTGGCTGCGCTTTGATGACGCGGACCCCGAGGCTTGGGCCAGGTCGGCGCTGGGCTGGAAGAAGCTCGGCGCGCAGATGGTCATGCTGTATCCGATGTACCGGATGGCGAGGTTCGACGATCAGATCGACACGCTGCGCCGTTTCAAGGATGTCGCCGGAAACATCTGACCCCGCGCGCGTGATCACGCCGATGGTCAACGCGCCGATCTCGGGCGCGTCGCGCTGGAACTCCGCCGTCCAGGCGAAGTCCATGGCGCCGTGGCTGTCGCCGCCTGGGGGGACGCCGAACGGCACCGCGAGCGGGCCGGTATAGGTGCGCGACAGCGGCACGGCGGCGTTCGGGCCGACCTGGGCGGCGGCCGGGGCGCCGGCGTTGTCGCCCTTCTCGAGGGCGAGCAGGAATTCGCGCGGATCGAGGATGTCGTCGCGGCGAGCCATGTCGGGGTCGTACCCCGCCGTGATGATCGCCTGGCGCTCGAGGTCGGTGAGTTCGCTGGGCTTCTTGCCCTTGCCCTTCTCATTCTTGGGCCACTTGTTCTTGGGCACGCTCAGCAACCCGGATCGATCGCCACGATAGAGCTCGAAGTGCAGCATGCTCATGGTGCCGGCGATCTGGACGATGCCGAGGAACTGCCCCTCGGCGACCGTCGAGCCGACCTTCAAGGACTCGGGGATTTCGTTGATCTCGGTGTAGCGGGCAACGAAGCCAGCGTCGTGCTTGATCGCGATCGCCCAGAGCGGCAGGCCTTCCATGAAGGGCTTGGCGCCACGCTCGACGACCTTTCCGCCAGCGATGGCGACGACACGCGTGTCGTGTGGCGCGCCGATATCGCAACCCGCGTGCAGGCGACCGAAGTCGCGGTCGGCGCCGAAGCTGGCGGTGGAGTCGGGGTTGTGCCACTTCTTACGGTAGGTGCCGCCGGCGGCGATTGGGAACAGCATGAGGGCCTCCTTCTCCGAGGCCTTCAGGCTGCGCCCGAGCTGTATTGAGCGTGTGTCGCGGGTCAGCTATTTCGTATCGTCTGTATCGCCTCGCCGCCGGCCCTCGGTATATCGTCCACCGGACGGCCCGGGGAGGTAAGCCATGTACGATCTCGTGATCCGTGACGCGACCATCTTTGACGGCGCCGGCTCCGCGCCGCTTCAGGGCGACCTCGCCGTCAGCGACGGCAAGGTCGTGGCCGTCGGCGGCAAGCTCGGCCCGGCGACGCAGACGCTCGACGCCGCCGGCTTGGCGCTGGCGCCCGGCATCATCGACGGCCACACCCACTACGACGCACAGATCACCTGGGATCCCTTCGTCGATCCCTCGCCATCGCTGGGCGTGACCTCGGTCGTGATCGGTAATTGCGGCTTCACGATTGCGCCTTGCAAGCCGGCCGACCGCGATCTCACCATGCGCCACCTGACGCATGTCGAGGGCATGTCGCTCGACGCGCTACGCGCCGGCATTCGCTGGGACTTCGAAAGCTTCCCGCAGTACATGGACATGCTGGTGAAGAACGGCGTCGGCCCCAACGTGGCGGCCTTCGCCGGCCATTCGGCGATCCGCACCTTCGTGCTGGGCGAGGATGCCACGCAGCGCACCGCCACCGAAGCGGAGGTCGCGAAGATGGCGGACCTCGTGCGCGAGGCGATGAAGGCAGGCGCCGTCGGCTTCGCCTCGAGCACGGCCGAGGCGCATAACGGCGAGGGCGGCCTGCCGATGCCCTCGCGCCTGGCCGACGATCGCGAGCTGCGCACCCTGGTCAAGGCGATGGGCGAGGGCGGCAAGGGCGTCTACATGCTGACGCGCGGGCGCACGACATCGATCCCCTATCTGGAGGAGATCGCCGCGGAGTCCGGCCGACCGGTGGTGATCGCAGCCCTGTTCCACTCCAACACCAATCCCGAGGGCGCCTTCAAGACCTTGGAGCAGGTCAATGCGGCGCGCGCCCGCGGCCACCGGCTGACGGCGCAGACCTCGGCCTGTCCGCTCAGCATGGATTTCACCTTCCGCAGCCCCTACGTGTTCGAGAGCATGCAGGCCTGGAAGCCGGCGATGGCGGTGCATGGCGACGAGGCGCTCAAGCGCATCTACGCCGATGCGAGCTGGCGCCAGTCGGTGAAGGACGAGATGCGCGCCGCCCAGGGGCAGCGCCTGTTCAACAGCGAATGGGACAAGCTGTTCGTCGTCGAGACCGGCCGGCCGGAAAACCGCGCCAAGGAGGGCGCCGATCTCGCATCCCTGGCCAAGGCGGCGGGCAAGGACCCGTTCGACTACATCCTGGATTTCGCGCTGTCGGAGAACCTCGACACATATTTCGTGGCGCAGCTGCTGCACAACGACGAGAAGTCGGTCGGCCGCATCCTCGCCGATCCGGCGACGCATATTTCCTTGAGCGACGCGGGCGCGCATCTGACCTTCTTCTGCGACGCCGGATTCGGCCTGCACCTGATGGGCCACTGGAGCCGCGACCGGGGCGTGATGAGCCTGGAGCAGGCGGTGCATCGCCTGAGTGGTCAGCCGGCGCAGCTGTTCGGCATCCAGGATCGCGGCTTCCTGCGCGCAGGCCAGGCCGCCGACCTGCTGCTGTTCGATCCGAAGACCGTGAGCCGCGGCCCGAAGAAGCGCGTCTTCGACCTGCCCTCAGGCGCCGCGCGCCTGACCGCCGGCGGCGTCGGCGTGCATGGCGTCTGGGTCAACGGCACCCGCGTGGCCGATGCCAAAGGCCTCTGCGTCGACCGCACCGCGCGGCCCGGCAAGGTGCTGCGCGACTTCGCGGCCTAGGCCCTCCCTTCCCCGCCAGCGGGGGAGGAGGTGGCGACGACTCAATGGGCTCGGATCATAAGGCCGGCCAACGCCGATGCCAGTCGGTGCTAGCCTCGTAAAGCGCGCCCAAGCGCAGCACCGAGGCCTCGTCGCGGAAGCGGCCGACGAGTTGCAGGCCGATCGGCAGGCCATCCGATGCGAAGCCGCAATTCACGCTCATCGCCGGGTGGCCAGTGATGTTGAACGGCATGGTGTAGGGGAACAGGTTCTGGCGCAGCTCGCCCACGACCTGGCCGTCGATCTCGATCGGATCGAACAGGTCGTGGTCGACGGGTAGCGCGGTGCGCGACATAGTCGGCGTGACGAAGTAGTCGTAGCACTCGAACCAGCCCTGGATATGGCGGAACAGATCCCCGCGGGCGAACATCGCCTTCTGGTAGTCGGCCGCGCTCCAATCGGCGGCCATCTGCACCTGGCGTACCAGCGAGGGCGTCATGCGGTTGCCGTCGCGCGCCACCATGTCGGCGAAGCGGGCGCGCCAGGTGCTGTGGTTGATGATCTGCCAGACCTCGTAGTTGGCCGGCGGCATCTCCTTCAGCTCCTCGACGATCGCGCCGAGCGACTCCAGCCGTAGGATCGCGGCGCGAAATGCCGACTCGACATCGCGCGCCACCACCGTGTTGCCCAGGCGCGCGGTGAAAAGGACGCGCTTTCCCCGGAGATCGCCCTCGGGCCGCGCGGCGGCGATGTAGTCCTGCACCGGCACGCCGATCGACCACGGATCGCTGGCGTGTTCGCCGGCCATGGCTTGCAGCATCAACGCCGTGTCCATCACCGTGCGCGTCATCGGCGTGACATAGGTGTAGTTGCCGAAGGCGTCGGCCGCCTGGCTGTGCGGGATCACGCCGTTGCTCTGCTTCAGGCCGACCATGCCGTTGCACGCCGCCGGGATGCGCGTCGAGCCGCCGCCGTCGGTGGCGATGCCGATCGGCGCCAGGCCGGCGGCGACGGCCACCGCCGCGCCACCGCTCGAACCCCCTGATGTCCGGCGCTGGTCCCAGGCATTGTGGCACTTGCCGAACAGCGGCCCGTCGCTGAGCGACTTGTGACCGAACTCCGGCGTCGTCGTCTTGCCGACAAGGATGCCGCCGGCCGCCTTCATGCGCGCCGCCGAGACCGCGTCGGTCTTGGGCACGTTGTCCTCGTGCAGCAGCGAGCCGAAGGTGGTCCGCACGCCCGCCGTGTTGACCAGATCTTTCACGTGATAGGGCACACCGTGCAGCGAGCCGAGCGCGTTGCCGCGCATCACGGTTTCTTCGGCCCAGCGGGCCTGCGCGAGCGCATGGTCATGGCAGACGGTGATGAAACAGTTGAGCTTGGGCTGCAACGCGTCGATGCGCGCCAGCACGGCCTGGGTGACCTCGACCGGTGAGATCTGTTTGCGCACGATCATGCCGCCGAGGGTCTCGGCCGTGAGTTGCCAGAGTTCCGTGGTCATGGTCAGGCCGCTCCCGGCCTATAGAGGAAATGCGTGATCTCAAGGAACCGCGTCAGGCCGATCGACTCGGCCAGGCGGATCGAAGGGATGTTGTCGTCGTGCACCTGATAGCGCGGCGATAGCCCACGCGTGCCCAACTCGGCCAAGGCAGTGCGTACGACACGGGCAGCGTAACCTCGGCCGCGCGACTCCGGCGGCGTGTACAGGCCACCGATCTCCCAGACCTTGCGGTAGTTCTCGAAGGCGAAGCAGACGGCGTGCGGCTGTTCGTCCGGACCGGTGACGCAGACGAAGGCACGGTTCGACCGGAGAAGGGGCTCGAGCCAGTCGCGGCCATGCTTCTGCGACTCGAAGTAGACGAAGGCCGCCTCCGGCGGCATCGTGGTGACACGCACGGCGCCGTCGTGCGCGAAATCCGGGCCGCCGGTGAAGGACAGAACGGCTGTCGTGCGCCGCAGTTGAGGGAAGTCGATCGCCACCGCGTCACGATCGGCGTCACTGGTGAGCTTGAACACCACGCCCTCCCGACGCGGCACTGCCCGGACCAGCTCGCGCGTCAGATCGGCTGAGTCGCTGGAGATCAACGCCGCGTAGCGCGCCGTAGGATAGGTCCGCCGATCATAGGCGCTGGCCGCGACCTCCAGCAGCACCATCGTCGCGGCGGCACCGCCGCGTTCCACGCGATGCACCGTCGTGTGATCGGGAAACGCCTCCAGATGCTTCAGCAGCACGATGTTGCGTAGCTTGTCGCGCTCCAACGCTTCGACGACGGTGGCGTTATCCTCCCTCGCCCCGCAATCGGGGCGAGGGAGCCACGAGATGGCCGCGCCTGTCACAGCAAGCCACGGGCGGCAAGATTGCGCATCAGGTCGCGGGCGCCGAAGGTCCAGGGCGGGATCGCCTTGCAGAGGTTCACGCGGTTGACCAGCGCGCCGAGCTTGGGCGAGCGGAGGTCCACGATATCGCCGATCGCGTGGGTGAAGCCCTTGCCGCCCGCGCCACGCTGCTGCGTCGGCGCGAAGAGGGTGCCGGTGTAGAGCACCACACCGTCGGGATACTGATGGTTGGCGCCGATGGTCTGCGCCACCAGCTCGGTGGGATCGCGGCTGATCTGGGTGAGGTCGCTACGGCCGGTGAGGCGGAACTGGTCGGTGCCGGTGATCTCCAGCGACACCTCCGCTTTGCGCACGTCGTCGAGCGAATAGGTCGCGTCGAACAGACGGATGAACGGGCCGATCGCCGAGGAACCGTTGTTGTCCTTGGCCTTGCCCAGCAGCAGCGCGCTGCGGCCCTCGATGTCCCTCAGGTTCACGTCGTTGCCCAAGGTGGCGCCGACGATGCGGCCATCGGGCGTCACCACCAGCACGATTTCCGGCTCGGGGTTGGTCCACTCGGCGTCGTCGCGCAGGCCGACCTCCGCGCCATAGCCGACCGAGGCCATCGGCGGCGCCTTGGTAAAGATCTCGGCGTGCGGGCCGATGCCGACCTCCAGGTATTGCGACCACATGCCCTTGGCGATCAGCGCCTGCTTCAGCTTCTCCGCGTCATCAGAGCCCGGCTTCACTCGAGCGATGTCGCCGCCGATCGCCGTGCCGAGATCGGCGCGCACCTGGGCGGCGCGCGAGGGATCGCCCTTGGCCTGTTCCTCGATCAGCCGCTCCAGCAGGCTGACTGCGAAGGTCACGCCAGCGGCTTTCACGGCCTGCAGGTCGACCGGCGCCAGCAGGGTGGGGAACTCGGGCGAGGGCTGCTCCGCCACGGTGTTGGCGACGATCTCCTCCAGCGCGCCGATGCGATCGCCGGTGGCATATGCCACGACCTCCGCCGGGTTCGCCTGCGCCAGCAGATCGGCGATGGTCGGCACGGTGCGCGAAATGTCGAACACGCCGCGCGCGCGGATCGCCACCACGCTGGGACCCGCCGGCCACGCGCCATGCGCCGGCCGCCACACGCGGCCCACCAGCGTCCCCGCGGTGCCGTCGTCGGGCAGGATCGGATGGCCGGCGAGGCTGAGCTTCTGGGTCATGGACGATGTCTCCCTCGACGCTCCGTCATCCCGAGCGCAGCGAGGGATCTCCAGCAAGAGGGGACCCGGTCGCGGGAGATTCCTCGCTGCGCTCGGAATGACGGGAAACAGAGTTGATCGTGTCGTCTGACCGGCCCGCCCGCAAGCGCTCTGGACGGCGCGCGGCGGGCGTGGCAATGCAGCCGTGACCTTGCTCAGGAGTTTGCCATGGCCCAGGCCCGCATCAAGGGCGTGCTGTCGCCCGTCGTCACGCCGTTCAAAGCCGATCTCAGCCCCGACACGCGGCGCTTCATCGCCCATTGCAAGTGGCTGGTCAGCCAGAATTGTGGTCTGGCGGTGTTCGGCACCAACAGCGAGGCCAACTCGATGGCCGCTGAGGAGCGCATGGCGCTGCTCGACGCGCTGGTAGCGTCGGGCGTCGATCCCCAGCGCATGATGCCGGGCACCGGCGCCTGTTCATTGACCGAGACGGTGAAGGTCACGGCGCACGCCACCAAGCATGGCGTGGCGGGCGTGCTGATGCTGCCGCCCTTCTACTACAAGGGTGTGAGCGACGAGGGGCTGTTCCGGCACTTCTCGGAAGTCGTGCAGCGCGTCGGCGACGCGCGGCTGCGGATCTATCTCTATCACATCCCGCCGGTCGCCCAGGTGCCGATCACCCACGCTTTGGTCGAGCGTCTGCTGAAGGCCTATCCGGGGCAGATCGCCGGCATGAAGGACAGCTCCGACGACTGGCCGCACACCAAGAGCATGATCGACGCCTTCGCCAAGGCGGGCTTCGACGTGTTCTCGGGCAACGAGAAGCCGCTGGTCGAGAACGTGAAGTCGGGCGGCGCCGGCTGCATCAGCGCCACCGCCAACATCAACCCCGGCGCGATCGCCGAGACCTACACCAAGGTCGGCGCACCCGAGGGCGATCAGCTGCAGAAGAAGATCAACGACGTGCGCGGCGTGATGCAGGGCTACGTCATGATCCCGGCGATGAAGCACCTGATCGCGCATTACGGCCAGGATCCGGGCTGGACGGTCGTACGCCCGCCGCTGGTCGAGGTTACCGCCGAGCAGGGCCGCGAGTCGATCGCCAAGCTCGAGGCGCTGGGCTTTGCCATGCCCGGCCTACGCCAGGCGATGCAGCAGGCGGCGGAGTAGGGCGCGCCTGTCTTGGACCGCGTCGTCGATCTTTGGGCGGCGTGGTACGCCGCGACGATGATGTTCGTCGGCGTGTTCCTGCTCGGCCTGCTGCTGTCGGTCGTGTCGGGGGCCGCCGGCGCCTACGTGACGTCTTACGTGCTGGGCATCGCCTGCTTGATCGGCGCCGGGCTGGGCTACGTGGTCTTTCGTAAGGTGGCCGAGGGGCTGGTGTTCGACCCGTCCGACAACACGATCGAGATCCCGGCCTCGCGACCCTACGAGTCGATCCTCGACCTGCTGTCCTTCGCCAAGTACCGGCAGCTCATGCGGCGCGAACGCATCGCCCTGGCCTCGATCCATGCGCTGGGCGAGCGAGACGTCGCGCTGCGCGATTCGCGGCGCAAGATCGCGGGATACGCCTACTACCTCGAGGTCGAGGGCTCGTTCGGCACGCACGCCATCCATTTCCGTAGCGAGGAGAAACGCACCGAGGCGCGTGCGTTCATCGAGCGCCTGCGGCGGTCGAGGACCCCATCATAGGAACGCGGCGCGGATGTCGACGCTGGATTTGTTGCCGAGATCATCGAACGTCGCGGCCAGCCACCGGTCGGCGGCCTTGCGGCCGGCGTCGCGCAAGTGCTTGAGGAACTCCGGCTCGACGTTGAACTTGCTGACCGCGCCCAGCGGCAGCATCGCAGCCTCATCGGCGACGATGTGGATCAGCATGCGCTTCAGGCGGTCGATCGAGGGGCCGGTGGCACCGTCGTCCTCGATCAGCTTCTGGGCGAAGGCGATGGCGCGCATCTCGCCAATCAGCGCGCCATTGAAGGTGATCTCGTTCAGCCGGTTGTCGATCTCGGCGAGCGACTTCGGCACGCCCACGCGGGTCAGCGGGTTGATCTGCACCAGCACAACGTCGCGGCTGTCGCAGTTGTAGATGAATGGCCAGATCGCCGGATTGCCCATGTAGCCGCCGTCCCAATAGGGCTGACCGTCGATCATGACCGCCTCGAACAGGCTGGGCAGGCAGGCCGAGGCGAGCAGGGCGTCGTGACTGATCTCGGCGTTGCGGAAGACGCGCGCCTCGCCGGACTCGACATTGGTCGCGGTGATGAACAGCTTGACCCGCGTGCAGGCGCGCACCGCCTCGACACGTAGCCGGTTGCGCAGCACGGTGGAGAGCGCGTTGAGCCGCAGCGGATTGCGCAGCGCCGGCGAGGCCAGGCGCTGCGCCATCTCGACGATGGCGGCGCCGGGCGAGCGATCGAGGTTCCAGTTGCCCGCGAGTCGATCCAGCGGTGTGGTGCGTACCAGCGAGAACGGCGCGTAGGTGCCTATCTCCTCCCAGAATTCGGCCAGCCCCTGGCGCGCACCCTCGCGGCCGCCCTCGTGCAGGCCTTGCGCCAGCACGGCGGCGTTCATCGCTCCGGCGCTGGTGCCGCTGATGCCCTCGAGCTCCAGCCGGCCGTCCTCGAGCAGGCGATCGAGCACGCCCCAGGTGAAAGCGCCGTGCGAGCCGCCGCCCTGCAAGGCGAGGTTGACGCGCTTGGTCCCGGCCATGGCGGTCTCCGTCGCTGCATCTGAGACCTAGCATGGTATGCTCGCCTATGCTCATCAAACGTTCGATCCTGCAGCGTCTTGTCGACGGTTCCGCGACGCTCGCGTTCCGGCGCTGGCGCAAGCCGACGGTGCGCGCCGGCGGCAGGCTGGCGACGGAACTGGGCGTGCTGGCGATCGACGCGATCGATCGGGTCGACGACGACGCGCTGAGCGAGGAGTCGGCACGGCAAGCAGGCTTCGAGTCGCTGGCCGAGCTGCAGGGCCTGCTGCGCGCGGATGGCGATCTCTATCGCATCCGACTGCGTTATGTCGGGCCCGACCCGCGCGTCAGCCTGCGCGACAGCGATCAGCTCGACGCAGTCGACCTGCAAGGTGTTGTCGAACGGCTCGACGCCATGGACCGGCACGGGGCCTGGGTGCGCCCGACCTTGGCGCTGATCGAGGGCTATCCCGGCCGCCCGGCACCTGATCTCGCCGCCGAACTAGGGCGGGAGGCCAAGCAGTTCAAGGCCAATGTGCGCCGGCTCAAGGCGCTGGGCCTGACCGAGAGCCTGGAGGTCGGCTACCGATTGTCGCCGCGCGGCGGGGTGGTGCTGGCGGCCCTGAAGCAACGGCCTTGAAACGACAACGGCCGCCCTTGGGGCGGCCGCTTGAGTGAAACGGGCGGGGCCCGCTCACTTCATCTTCGATTCCTTGAACGCCACGTGCTTGCGCGCGACCGGGTCGTACTTCTTGAGTTCCATCTTCTCGGTCTTGGTCTTGGCGTTCTTCTTGGTGACGTAGAAGAAGCCGGTGTCGGCGGTCGACACCATCTTCACCAGCGAAATGTTGGACTTGGCCATGGCGGATCCTCTAGGGGGCCGGCTAGGCCCGAAAGCTTTGAAGGGACGGGAAAATAGCGACCAAAGCCGCGATGTCAAGGCGCCGCGGGCGGGTTATTCGGCCGGTTTGGTCTGGGCCTGGGCCCGCTCGTCGGCGCTTCTGCCGCCGAAGCGGCGCTTCGACCAGGTGGTCATGCGGTCGATGTAGACCAGCACGACCGGCACCACGACCAAGGTCAGGATGGTCGAGCTGATCAGCCCGCCGATCACCGCGTGCGCCATTGGCGAGCGCTGGCTGCCGCCTTCGCCCAGGCCGAGCGCCAGCGGCACCATGCCGAAGATCATAGCAATGGTGGTCATCAGGATCGGCCGCAGGCGGATGGTGCCGGCCTCGATCAGCGCCTCCCTGATGGGCAGACCACGGCCGCGCGCCTGGTTGGTGAAGTCAACCAGCAGGATGGCGTTCTTGGTCACCAGGCCCATCAGCATGATGAAGCCGATGATGCTGAAAATGTTGAGCGTCGTGCCCGCGATAAGCAGGCCGAGGAAGACGCCGATCAGCGACAGCGGCAGCGACATCATGATGGCGATCGGCTGCAGGAAGGAGCCGAACTGCGAGGCGAGGATCAGGTAGATCAGGATGATCGCCAGCGCCAGCGCCTGGACGGCGTAGCCGCCGCTCTCGGCGATGTCCTTGCTCGAGCCGCCGATGACGAAGCGGTAGCCCGGCGGCAGTTGCATGGTCGCCAGCATCTTGTTGAGCTCGGTACCGACGTCGCCCGAGGATCGGCCCGAGGCGTTGGCGGTGATCTGCACCTCGCGCGACAGGTCGCGGCGGTTGATCTGCGAGGCGCCGATGATCGCCTCGATGTCGGCGATCTGGCTGAGCTGCACCATGCGCGGCGCGCCGTCGGCGGCCATCTGCGATGTCGCGAGCCAGATGCGGTCGAGGTCGTGCCTGCCGGTGCGATCGGAGGGCGCCAGGCGGACGACGACGTTGTAGTTCTCGTCGTCGGGCGCCTTCCACAGGCTGGTGTCGTCGCCGGCGAAGAGCGGGCGCAAGGTGCTGGCGACCAGCAGGGTGCCGACGCCGAGGTCGGAGGCGACGTCGCGTTTGACGCGCACGTTGAACATCGGCTTGGCGGCCTTGAGGTTGCGGTCGATGTCGACCGCGCCCGGGATCTGCGCCAGCTTGGCCATCACCTCCTGCGAGATGCGATCGAGCGTCGCGGTGTCCGGCCCCTGCAGCGAGATCTGCAGCTGCTTCTGCGCGCCGCCGCCCGGGCCACCCGGCACGTTGATCGAGTAGGTGATGCCGGGGATCGCGGCCAGTCGATCACGGATCGGTTGGGCCATCTGTGTCGGCGAGCGCTTGCGCTGCTTCAGTGGCTTGTAACGGACGTAGACGAAGCCCTGGTTTTTGCCCGGCGCGCCGCCGGTGTTGATCGTGCCGTAGGTGTAGTCGACCTCCGGGAATTCGCGCAACGCGGCGTCGATCTGGCGCAGTTTGGCGGTGGTGTACTCCAGCGACGAGCCGACCGGCGTCTCGAAGTTCACGGCGTGCTCGCCGAGATCGGCCTCGGGCACGAATTCTACGCCGATGAACTTCACCAGGCCGAAGCTGCCGAAGAAGCTGACGAAGGCGATGGCGAGCGTCGTCTTGCGATGGTCTACCGCCCAGCCGACGACGCGGCGATAGCCCGCGTTGAGCCGGTCCTGCGCCTTCTCCATCAGGCGCGCGAAGCGGCCGCCGCCGCCATGCGCCTGCGGGTCGTACCACACGCTCGACAGCATGGGATCGAGCGTGAAGGAGACGAACAGCGAGATCAGCACCGCGGCGGCCACGGTGATGCCGAACTGGAAGAAGAAGCGGCCGATGATGCCGCCCATGAAGGCCACCGGCAGGAACACCGCGAGGATGGTGAAGGTGGTCGCCAGCACCGCCAGGCCGATCTCCTCCGTGCCCTTGATCGCCGCCTCGCGATGCGAGGCGCCGGCGGCGAGGTGGCGGGTGATGTTCTCGCGCACGACGATGGCGTCATCGATCAGGATGCCGATCGACAGGCTGAGCGCCATCAAGGTGAGCACGTTCAGGGTGAAGCCGAAGGCGGCCAGCGCCATGAAGGCGCCGAGCACCGAGACCGGTAGCGCCAGACCGGTGATCACGGTGCTGCGCCAGGAATGCAGGAAAAGAAAGACGATCAGGATGGTCAGCACGCCGCCCTCGATCAGCGTGCTCTGCACGTTGTCGACCGAGTTGCGGATGCCGCGCGACGTGTCGCGCACGATGTCGAGCGTCATGTCGGCGGGAATGCCGCTCTTGCGCAGTTCTTCGACCGCGCGGCGCACGCCGTTGGCGACGTCGATGGTGTTGGCGCCCTGCACCTTGACCACGTCGATCGCCATGGCGCGCTGGCCGTTGAGCAGCGCGGTGGTCTCGAGCTCCTGCTCACCGTCGACGATGCTCGCGACCTGGCCGAGATAGACCGGCGCGCCACCGCGACGCGCCACGATGATGTCGGCGAAACGCTGCGGGTCGACGACGCGGCCGTCGATCTGGATCACGCGATCGTTGTTGCCGCGGGTGACGTTGCCGGCCGGGAAGTTCTGGTTCTCGTTGCGGATCGCGGCCTGCACCTCGTTGACGCCGATGCGCAGCGCCTGCATGCGTTCGGGATTGAGGTAGATATTGATCTGCCGCTTGACGCCGCCGACGATGGTTGCACGGCCGACGCCGCGCACGTTCTCGATGCGCTTGAGGATGGTGCGATCGGTAATGGTGGTCAGGTCGCGCAGGCTGCGCACGTCGGAGCGCACGGCGATGGAGACGATCGGCTGGTCGTCGGGATTGAAGCGCTGGATCAGCGGCTCCTTGACCTCCTCGCGGAAGCCGGCGCGCACCTGCTGCACCTTCTCGCGCACGTCTTGCGCCGCCTGCACGACCGACACCGACAGCTCGAACTCGGCGATCACCAGCGAGCGGCCCTCGAAGGACCTGGAGGTCAGCGTCTTCAGGCCGGCGATCGCGTTGACCGCCTCCTCGATCTTCCGTGTGATCTCGCTTTCGACCGTCTCCGGCGCGGCGCCGGGATAGTCGATGCTGACGACGACGATCGGGAACTCGACATTGGGGAACTGGTCGATGCCGAGCTGGCGGTATGAAAACAGGCCGAGCACCATCAGCGCCACCATCATCATGGTGGCGAAGACCGGATTGTCGACGGCGATGCGCGTCAGGCGCATGGTGACCTCGACTGGGACCGCCGGTATCTCGCCGGCTCATAAATGCCGGCGAGACGCCGGCGATCCCAGAAAACGGGAATCATGGCGCCTGCACCTTCACCACCTGGCCGGGCTTCAGGCCGGGCAGGGGGGCGACGACGATTTGCGTGCCTGGCGCGACGCCGCCGACCTCCACAAGATCCGAGCGCGGCCAGGCGCGGCCCGGCGTCACGGCCTGGCGCGTCAGCACGCCGTCGCGCACAATGAGCACGAAGTCGCCGGCCTCATCCTTGCGCAGTGCCGTGGGCGGCACGGCCAGCGCCTGGGCGGCTTCGGCGACAACGACGCGGCCCGAGGTGAACAGGCCGCCGCGCAGCGCCTCGTCGCGATCGAGAATCTCGACGAAGACCAGCACCGAGCGTGAGCCGCTTTGCGTCGCCGGGCTGATACGCGCGATGCGCGCCCGGAAGTCGCGCTCGCCGAAGCCCTCGACCTGCACGCGCGCCGCCATGTCGACTCGCAGGCGCACGACATCGGCGGCCGGCACCTGCGCGGCGACTTCCATGTGCGACGTGTCGAGCAAGGTCAGGATCCGGCCGTCGACCGGCAGCGACTCGCCAGGGTTGGCCAGGCGTTCGCCGATCACGCCGGCGAAGGGCGCCACGACCACCGCGTCGGTGAGCGCCTTGCGCGCCAGCTCGAGCTGGGCTTCGCCAACAGCGATCTGCGCCTTCTTGGCGTCGGCGACGGCGTTGGCCTGATCCAGCGCCGCGCGCGATACGACGCGCTGCTGCGCCAGCGCCGTCTTGTTGGCGCGATCCTGCTCGGCCCATTCGGCGTCGGCGCGCGCCGCCTCCAGCGCGGCCACGCGCTCGCGCACGCGCGCCTCGAGCTCGATGGTCTCGAACCTCGCCAACGCCTGGCCCGCCGTCACGCGATCGCCCTCGCGCACGAGCACCTCGGCCAGGCGCGCGGAAATTCGGGACTTCACGATGGTCTGATCGACCGGCTGGGTCGAGCCGGTGAAGCGTAGCGTCTCGCGCAGGCGCTGCGGCTGCAGGGTGGCGACCTCGGCGGCGGCCAGCTCGATCGGCCGCGTCGCCGGCGGCATCTTGGCCGAGGTCTGCGAACTGGCGTTGGGCGGCCGCGCGACCATGAATGCGCCGGCGCCGGCCACGAGCACGCCGGCGGCGATCAGGACGATGACGCGAAGGGTCTTCATGGGCGTAACCCCGCGAGGACAAGATCGAGATGGGCGTCGTGGAATGCGTTGGGGGTAGGGCAGGTCGCGTCGTAGGGCGCCAACGAGCGATGCCAGATCGCGAACATCGACAGCGGACTCACCAGCGCGATCACGGTGGCGGGGATATCGGCGAGCGGCCGGAACTCGCCGCGCTCGACGCCGCGACGCAGTACCGTCTCGAATAGACGGCGGCCGCGATGGTCGATCTCCTCGATGAAGTAGCGCGCCACGTCGGGGAAGTTGCCGGCCTCGCCGATGACCAGCTTGGTCACGCCGCCCGACGGGCTGTCGTTGAAGGCGCGAACGCGCGCGAACAGGGTGCGCAACAACTCGGCACTGTGGCCTTCGAAGCCGGCGACGTACTGCTCACCAAGCGACAGCGGCTCGAGGATCGCCTCGGCGATCACTGCCTTAAAGAGGTCCTCCTTGCTGCGGAAGTACAGATAGGGGAGGCCCTTGCTGACGCCCGCCTCGCGCGCGACATCTTCGAGCTTCGTGGCGGCGAAGCCGCGCTCGACGAACAGCTTGAGCGCCGCCTGCACAACCTCACGGGATCGGTCCTGGGGCCGTCGGATCCGGTTCGGCGGCGCGATAATGACTGACTGGTCAGTATGCATGACGTTAACATAGACCCATCTCGGGCACAGGCAAGGCGCGGTTTGTATCGCTTGCCGACATCGGGCTATCAGGGGGGATGCTCGCGCTGCTCGCCGAGGAATTGGCCCGGCCCGTCCTGTTTCTGGTCCTCGGCACGGCCCTGGTGGCCGGTGTCGTACGCGGCATGGCGGGGTTTGGCGCCGCGCTGATCCTGACACCGGTCTTCTCAGCATTTTACACACCAGCCGTGGCAATTCCGGCTCTAGGCTTTGCCGACTGGCTCATGAGCATGCCGATGGTGCTGAAATCCTTCCGCCGCTGTGCCTGGCGCGAGGTTCTGCCGCTGGCGCTAGCGGCGGTCGCGACCGTGCCGCTGGGCAGCTACGTGCTGGCGGCGGCCAGCCCCGACGTCCTGCGCATCGGCATCTCGATCTTCGTGCTGCTGGCGGTGGCGGCGCTGGCCTCGGGCTGGCGCTATCGCGGTACACCGACGATGCCGGTTACCCTGGGCGTCGGCGGTTTTGCCGGCCTGATGGGCGGCGCGATCGGCATGAGCGGCCCGCCCGTGGTGCTGTTCTGGTTGGGCGGGCAGGCGGACGCCGCTCAGGCGCGCACCAACACTCTGGCCTTCTTCGGCGTTTCGGCGCTCGCGACCATGGCGATGTACGTGGTCAACAACCTGCTAACGGCGCGCGTGATCGTGCTGGCGATCATCCTGATGCCGGTCTATGGGCTGGGCCTGTTTCTTGGCAGCCGCGCTTTCCGCCTGTTACCGGAGCGCGTCTTCCGCATCATCGCCTTCTCGCTGATTGCGGCGATCTCGGTGGCGACCCTGGCCGTGGCGGTGGTGTAATCACTGGGACGATGACCACGCACCGACTGTTCCCGACCCTGATCTATCGCGCGCCGCTCAAAGCGGGCTCGCTGGCGCGCTTCAACCAGACGCTGCTCGACGAGGCGCACGCCATGGCGCTCGACGATCACGTCGGGCGCCGGTGGTCGGCCAAACACTATCTCGGCGGTTACACCAGCTACGGCTCGCTGGCGCAATTGCATCGCCTCTCCTCGACCTTCGCCGCGCTGGAGCGGGCGATGGCGCCGCACGTCAAGCGCTTCGCTCGCGAGCTGGCCTACGACATGCGGGGACGCGCGCTCGAAATGACCGATTGCTGGGTCAACGTCATGCCGGCGCGCACCGTGCACAGCCTGCATCTGCATCCGCTGTCGTTCATCAGCGGTACCTACTATGTGCGGACGCCCCCGGGCAGCCCTGCTCTGAAGTTCGAGGACCCGCGCCTGTCGAAGATGATGGCCGTGCCGCCGCGCCGGGCGAAGGCGGCGAAGGCGATGCGATCCTTTGTCGAGTTCCCGGTGGAGGCAGGTACGCTGATCCTGTTCGAGAGCTGGCTGCGTCACGAGGTGCCGCCGGGCGAGATCGACGGCGAGCGCGTCTCGGTCAGTTTCAACTACGCCTGGCGTGACTTGTCTGCCGACAAGATCGCCATTGCCCGACGCAAGCGCCGGGCATAGAGCGACGACCGTTCGATTGAACATCATTGTCATCCCGAGCGTAGCGAGGTCTAGGAGGAAGCCTGGCCCTCTCGCTACGCTCGGGATGACAGCGTGATGTGACCGTCGCGAGGCCTGCCGTTGTCGCCTCGCGCCACAGGAGGCGAGACGATGCCGCTGACGTTCAAGCAGGTCGACGTGTTCACCGCGACGCCGTTCAAGGGCAATCCGGTCGCCGTGGTTTTCGGCGCCGATGGCCTGGATGCGGCGCAGATGCAGCGCATCGCCAACTGGACCAACCTCTCCGAGACGACCTTCCTGCTCAAGCCAACGCAGGCTGGCGCGACACACCGCGTGCGCATCTTCACGCCTCGATCGGAGCTGCCCTTCGCCGGCCATCCGACGCTCGGCACGGCGCACGCCGCGATCGAAGGCGGCGTGGTGACGCCGACGAACGGCAAGCTCGTACAAGAATGCAAGGTGGGATTGGTCGGCCTGACCGTGACGGGCGAGGGGGCGCGGCGCACCATCACGCTCGACTTGCCGAGCACGAAGTCGCGCGTCCTGGACGCCGGGGAGATCGCCGAGATGGAGGCTGTGCTGGGCGCGCCGGTCGAGCACGATCCGGCGCCGCGCGTGATCGATGTCGGGCCGAAATGGATCACGGCGCTGATGAAGGACGCCGCCACAGTGCGCGCAGTGAAGCCGGACCTCACGCGCATGTCGGCGTTCGAGAAGAAAGTCGGCGGCACCGGCGTGGTCATCTTCGGCCGTCACGCCGACGGCGGCTCGGCGGCCGTCGAAGTCCGCGCCTTCGCGCCATCCGACGGTGTGCCGGAGGATCCGGTGTGCGGCAGCGGCAATGGCTGCGTCGCCGTGTTCATCCGCGACAGCGGGCTGATCGACGCGATCGGCCGCAGCTACGCCGCCTCGCAAGGCTTCTGCGTCGGCCGCGACGGACGCATATCGATCGACATCGCCGCCGACGGCGCGGTGAAGCTCGGCGGCCAGTGCGTCACGGTAGTCGACGGCTCGATTGCCGCCTGAATTCTACCTTCCCCCGCCAGTGGGGAAGGAAAAATGAAAAGCCCCGGTCTCGCGACCGGGGCCTTTCACGTGTCGTCCGCGTCGATCGCGAGCGGCTACTTCTTGTCGTCCTCGGCTTCCGGCGTCGCCGCCTCAGCGGCGTCGGCCGGCTTGTCGAACAGCGCCTGGGCCGCGGCCTCGGCGGCCTGCTGGGCCAGCGCCGCTTCCTGCGCGGCGCGATCGGTCTCGGCCATGATCACGCCACCCTTGGCCTGGAACTCGGCCTCGTCGGCAGAGCGTGCCACGTTGACGCCGACTTCGACGATCACCTCGGGATGAAGGTGGACCTGGACCTTGTGCATGCCCAGCGCCTTGATCGGCTTGGGCAGCTCGACCTGCGCGCGTTCGATCTTCACCGACTTGCCGCCGGCGCCGGCTGCCGCCGCGTCGGCGATGTCGCGCGCGGTGACGGAGCCATAGAGCTGCAGGCTCTCCGACGCTTGGCGGATCAGCACGACCTGGAAGCCGGTCATCTGCCCGGCGACCGCCTCGGCCTCCTGCTTGCGCTTGAGGTTGTTGGCCTCGAGCTCCTTGCGGCGGCTGTCGAAGTACTTCTTGTTTTCGTCGGTGGCGCGTAGCGCCTTCTTCTGCGGTAGCAGGAAGTTGCGGGCGAAGCCGGGCTTCACCTTCACGACGTCGCCCATCTGGCCGAGCTTGGGAACGCGCTCGAGCAGGATGACTTGCACGTTTGCCATGGTGCCTTCCCCCCTACCGCGTGATCACGTAGGGCAGCAGACCGAGGAAGCGGGCGCGCTTGATCGCGTTGGCGAGTTCGCGCTGCTTCTTGGTCGACACCGCCGTGATGCGGCTGGGCACGATCTTGCCGCGCTCGGAGATAAAGCGGCTGAGAAGGCGCACGTCCTTGTAGTCGATCTTCGGCGCGTTTGGGCCAGAGAACGGGCACGACTTGCGCCGGCGCACGAACGGACGACGGGCTCCGCCGCCGCCACCACCACCCATGCTCATAGCGCCTCTCCTTCACCTTCGCCGGGCCCGCCTTCGCGCGCGAAGCGCGGCCGCTCGCCACGATCGCCGCGATCACCACGATCGCCGAAGCGCTCGCCGCGGCCACGGCGCTCGCCGCCTTCGCTCTTGCGCATCATCGCCGAGGGACCTTCCTCAAGCTCGTCGACACGCACGGTGATGTAGCGGATGATGTCCTCGTTGATCGACATCGTGCGCTCCAGCTCCTTCACGGCGGCCGCGGGCGCGTCGATGTTCATCAGGGAGTAGTGGCCCTTGCGGTTCTTCTTCATGCGGAAGGACAGCTGGCGCAGGCCCCAGTATTCCTTTTTGGTCACCTGGCCGCCAAGGCCGGTGACCAGGTCCGCGAACTGGGTGGTCAGGGCTTCAACCTGGGTCGTCGCGACGTCCTGACGTGCGACGAACACGTTTTCGTACAGAGGCATGGAGCTCCTTATGGCTGTTCATGACCCGGAGTCAGGTGACCGGCCGGGTCTAGCCGACCAGCGCGCCCGCCTGCGCCTGTTGGGCGATGGAGGGTTGAAGCCGATCGGCAAGGAGCCGCCGGGCTTTGGTCCCGGCGGAAGCGCGGGCTTATACACGATGGGGCCGGCGGCGCAACCCCGTCCCAGGCACACCTCCGGCGCTCGCTTGTGATTGCCGACTGCCCCAGGGCCGCGCGGCTCGAGTCGCTGTCATGCTGTGGACTGGATTAACGCATCTAAAGTCATTGAAAATACGGACTAATGTAGGAGGAATTCATGTATGCGCTACGCGGTTGCCGGTCATTTCGGATGAGGCTCTATCAAATCCTCAAAAGTCGTGTATAAAGTCATCCCTATATTGGTGAATTGATTCTTCGACATTGATTTTGGGACGCGCCGGCTGGCGCAGAGACATTCCCGGGAAGGCTTGGGTACGCCATGGCGAAGGGCGGTATTTTTGCGCGTATAGTGCCATTTGTTTTCGGTGGTATCCTGATTGCGTCGGCGGCGATGGCCTCCGGATTGACGGCCGGCACCCAGCCGAGCATCGGGGGTCGATCGGGTCCCTATGGCGGTCCCGCGGGCCTGAGCATCCGCACCATGGACGGCCGTCTCCAGGCGACCACGATCGTCTGGGTCGGCACCAACCGTGAACTCACGGTGGTCAACCTGTCCGAAGTGGTCGAGCCGGGCGCGGAGCGCGATGTCTACGACACGATGCGGATGCTGCTGCAGCGCTGTACCGCGATCAACCTGGTGCCGACCGGCAAGGTGAATGGTCCCGGCGGCTGCTGCCCGACTGTGAGCGGATCGGGCCTGGGGTTCGCCGCCAACGTCAAGACCAAGTTGCAGATCGATCAGGCCTTCGAAGGCGGCCGCGTGCGCCAGACCGTGACCATCTACGGCTACAGGGGCGCCTTCGACGCCTACAACGCCCGCCTGCTGTTCCAGTAGTAGCGTCGCTCCCGGCGACTGGCTATGACTGCCCGCGACATGAAGCGGGAGAGGAACGCCGGGTATGAGCAGGGCTTTCGTGTTTCCGGGCCAGGGATCCCAGGCCGTCGGCATGGGCGTCGATCTCGCCCAGGCGTTCCCCGTCGCGCGCGAGATCTTCCAGGAAGTCGACGAGGCGCTGAAGCAGAACCTGTCGAAGCTGATGCGCGAGGGGCCCGAGGGCGACCTCGTGCTGACCGAGAACGCGCAGCCGGCGCTGATGGCGGTGAGCGTGGCTGCCGCGCGCGTGCTGGAGAAAGAGGGCGGCAAGGGCCTGCCTGAGATGGCGGCCTTCGTCGCCGGTCACTCTCTGGGCGAGTATTCGGCGCTGGCCGCCGCCGGCGCGCTCAGCCTCGCCGACGCCGCGCGGCTGCTGAAGCGGCGTGGTCTCGCGATGCAGAAGGCGGTGCCGGTGGGTGTCGGCGCCATGGCGGCGCTGCTGGGCATCGAGCTGGAGCCGGCACTGGAGGCTTGCGCGGAGGCGGCACAGGGCGAGGTCGTCGCCGTGGCTAACGACAATGGCGGCGGCCAGATCGTGGTGTCCGGCCATAAGGCCGCCGTCGAGCGCGCCGTCGAGGCCGCCAAGGCCAAGGGCTGCAAGCGCGGCATGCTGCTGCCGGTGAGCGCGCCCTTCCACTGCCCGCTAATGCGGCCGGCGGCCGACGAGATGGCCGAGGCGCTCGAGGGCGTCGCCATCGCGCCGCCGCGCGTGCCCGTGATCACCAACGTCTCCGCCGACGAAACCAGCGATCCCGCGACCATCAAGAAGCTGCTGATCGAGCAGGTTACGGGGCGCGTGCGCTGGCGCGAATGCGTGCTGGCGATGAAGGGCAAGGGCGTCGACACGCTGGTCGAGGTCGGCACCGGCAAGATCCTCACCGGCCTGGTCAAGCGCATCGACCGCGAGATGACCGGCCTGGCGGTGAACGCGCCGGCCGACGTCGAAACTTTCCTCAAGACCATCTGACATTTACCTTCCCTCGCTTGCGGGGGAAGGTGGCAGCGCGCAGCGCGGACGGATGGGGGTGGCTCTCGCGGCCAGACGTGGTCTGTGAAAGTCATCACCTTCGTCTTCGACAGCCAACCCCATCCGGCGCTTCGCGCCACCTTCCCCGCCAGCGGGGGAAGGGAGAGTTCAGCAGGAGACCTCGATGTTCGAATTGACCGGCAAGGGGGCGCTCGTGACCGGCGCTTCGGGTGGCATCGGCGGTGCTATCGCCAAGGGACTGCATCGCCAGGGCGCCACGGTCGTGCTCTCGGGCACGCGCGCCGAAGCGCTGGAGGCGCTGAAGGCCGAGTTGGGCGAGCGGGCCCATGTCATCACCGCGAAGATGGATGACGCCGCCGACCTCGAGCGTCTGGTGAAGGAATCCGAGGCGGCGATGGGCAAGGTCGACATCCTGGTCAACAACGCCGGCATCACGCGCGACATGCTGGCGCTGCGCCTGAAGGACGAGGACTGGTCGAAGGTGCTGGAGATCAACCTCACCGGCGCCTTCCGCCTGTCGCGCGCCGTCATGCGCGGCATGATGCGCCGGCGATTCGGCCGCATCATCACCATCACCTCGGTGGTCGGCGTCACCGGCAATCCCGGCCAGGCGAACTACGCCGCCTCCAAGGCCGGCCTGATCGGCATGTCGAAGTCGCTGGCGGCCGAGGTTGCCTCGCGCGGCATCACGGTGAATTGTCTGGCGCCGGGCTTCATCGCAACGCCGATGACCAACAAGCTCACCGACGAGCAGAAGGCGATGATCCTCAATCGCGTGCCGGCCGAGCGCCTGGGCACGCCCGACGACATCGCGGCGGGCGTGGTCTATCTCGCGAGCGACGAGGCGTCCTACGTCACCGGCCAGACCCTGCACATCAATGGCGGCATGGCGATGATCTGAATGGCCAGAGCGCCGGTCACCTACAGGCTCAGCAAGCGCGGCGACGCCAAGATCGCGCGGGCCGCCGATCGCGGCCTGTCGGTGTACAACAAGCCGTATAGCGGCCCGGCGAACTTCAACTACTTCACGATCTCGGCGCGCGACGAGAAGGGCAAACTGATCGGCGCCGTCGACGCGTTCGGCTATTATGGCTGGTTGTTCGTGCGCTACCTCTGGGTCGATGGCCGCTATCGCCGGGGCGAGCGGCGCGTCGGCACCGAATTGATGGACCGCGCCGAGGACTACGCCAGGAAATGCGGCTACCACGGCGTTTGGCTCGACACCTTCGAGTTCCAGGCGCGGCCGTTCTACGAGAAGCGCGGCTACAGCCTGTTCGGCGAGCTGAACGACAACCCGCCGGGCTACAGCCGCTATTTCATGCGCAAGATGATCGGCAAGCCGCCTAAAGGTCCGCGCCGATCGCCTGCTCGACCGAGGTGAAGCCGTCGGCCTTCAGGAGCGCCGACAGCTCGTCCTTGATTCGCCGCACCAGGCCCGGGCCCTCATAGACCAGCGCGCTGTAGAGCTGCACCAGCGAGGCGCCGGCGCGGATCTTGTCGTAGGCGTCCCGGCCCGATGCGACGCCGCCGCAGCCGACCAGCGGGAAACGCCCCGCGACCTGCTTGGCGGCCATGCGCAGCGTGCCGGTCGACAGCGCCGTCAGCGGCGCACCCGACAGTCCGCCGGCCTCGCTTCGTCGCGCGCTCCTGAGACTCGATGGCCGCGAGATCGTGGTGTTGCCGACGATCATGCCGTCGATCGCGGCCTCGACCGCGGCTGCGACGATGTCCTCGACATCGGCCTCGGTGAGATCGGGCGCGACCTTGACGGCGACGGGGATCTTGCGCGCGCCCAGCGTCGCCTTCACGCCCTTGAGCAGGCCAGCCAAGGCGTCGCGCGCCTGCAAGTCCCTCAAACCCGGCGTGTTGGGCGAGGAGACATTGCAGACGATGTAATCGGCATACGCCATCAGCGCCCGCGTGCAGGTGACGTAGTCCGCGGCACGATCGACGCTATCCTTGTTGGCTCCGACATTGATGCCGACGATGCGCACGCGATCGCGCGTCTTCAGCCGATCGCGCGCCGCCTCCAGACCATCGCCGGGAAAGCCCATACGATTGATCAGGCCGCGATCCTCGGGCAGGCGAAACAGCCTCGGCTTCGGATTGCCAGCCTGCGGCTTGGGCGTGATCGTGCCGACCTCGACGAAGCCGAAGCCCATGCCGAGCGCCGCCGTCGCGACCTCGGCGTTCTTGTCGAATCCAGCGGCCAGCCCGATCGGGTTGCGGAAGCGGTGGCCCCAGACGGTGATCGCCAAGGCCGGATTCTCCGGCAGCACGTCCTTCGGCGCGAGCCCCGACTTCAACAATTGAATCGTCAACCGATGCGCGGTCTCGCCACCCAGCAGGCTCAGTACCGGACTGACGACGGAACGATAGAGACTCATACTCCCCTCTCCCCTTGCCGGAGAGGGGGCGGGGGTGAGGGGGCCTTGCCATCTGCTCGGCGATTCAAATCGATCATCGTCAACACGCCATCGAGATTCTGGAGCACCTCGTTATTCCAGAACCGCAGCACGCGAAAGCCACTCTTTTCCAGATGCGCGCTGTCTCTCGAGGCGTTCGGGCCGCGTCGCTCCAGCGACGCATCAAGAGCGGCGCGGCCCCAAGACCGCCGTTCAATCGAGCCTGAACCCCTGGCCGCGCACGTAGGCGCCGAAATCGGCGCGGTCGGGAGTGGCGTATTGGCGCGCCTTGTCCTCGGACCAGCCGTAGAATTCGGCGCGGCCGAAGCGCGCCTCGTCGCGTTGCTGGCGGTAGGGGAAGATGCCGTCACGGCGACGATCGTAGGCGTCGACCTTGTCGCGGATCGCGGTCTCGTCGAAGCGATCGACGTGCACGCGCGCGGCCATCGGCAGACGCGCGCTCATATAGCCGGGGTCGGCCGGCCAGCCGACGCCGAGCCCGGCGACGGGAAAGACATAGGCCGGCAGGCCACAGAGGTCGGAGACTGTTCGCGCGTGGTTGCGGATAGTGCTGATCGGGCAGCAGCCCAGGCCGGCGGCTTCGGCGGCGACCACGAAGGTGGTCATGACGATCGCGCCGTCGACGGCGGCGTTGAAGAACGAGTCGAGATGGTCGTTGGGCCACGGCTTGGCGCGCCACTCCGCGATCTGGCGCTGGCGTCGATTGTTGCCGAGGAACAGCAGCAGGGCGGGGGCCTTGGCCATCCAGGGCTGGTCGGGCAACAGGCCGGCGATCTTGGCGCGCTTCTCGGCGTCGGCGACGATCAGCACGTCGCCCTGCTGCAGATCGCTCTTGGTCGGCGAGGAGAGCGCGGCGGCGCACAGCAGGCGCAGCATGGCCATGTCGACCGGCTTGTCGCTGAAACGCCGGATCACGCGGTGGTCGAGCAGGCCACGGATGGTCTCGACGCCCTTGGCGATGTCCTGGGGCGCCTCGAGTCGTTCGCCGAAGCGCTTTTCGATGAGATCGAGCAGGTCCTGCACGCTGTTCTCCTTGTCGCGGGGGCGGCGCGACCGGCAGTATCGCCTCATGGCGGGCGGCATTTCACCTGAAAGCTACAAGGAGGCGTTGGTTTTCCTCGCCACGGCCGGCGTGGTCGTGCCGGTGTTCCATCGCCTGCGCATCAGCCCGGTGATCGGCTTCCTCGCCGCCGGCGTCGCCATCGGGCCTTACGGCCTGTATCGCCTGTTTCCGCCCGACTCGTGGATCGGCGTCATCACCCTGTCGGAGGCCGACAGGGTGGCACCGCTGGCCGAACTTGGCGTCGTCTTCCTGCTGTTCATGATCGGGCTGGAACTGTCCTGGGAGCGCCTCAAGCTGATGCGCGAGCGCGTCTTCGGACTCGGTGGCCTGCAATTGTTTACGGCGATGGCGACCATCGCCGGCATCGCCTATGCGCTGGGCGAGTCGACGGTCTCGGCGGTGATCATCGGCGGCGCGCTGGCGATGTCCTCGACCGCCATCGTGATCCCGACCTTGGCGGCACGGCGCAGGCTGGCGTCGCCCACCGGTCGCGCCAGCTTCGCCGTGCTGCTGTTCCAGGATCTCATGGTGGCGCCGCTGCTGCTGATGGTGGCCGCGCTCGACGACCGCGCCGGTGGCGGATTGTGGACCGTGCTCTTCGCGCTGGGCCGCGCCGCGTTGGTCCTGCTGGTCCTAGTCGTGGGCGGTCGCCTGCTGCTGCGGCCGATGATGCGCTACGTCGCGGGCACGCGCAGCCCCGAGCTGTTCATGGCGGCCTGCCTGCTGGTGGTCGTCGGCACCGGCCTGCTGGCGGCGCTGGCCGGCCTGTCGATGGCGCTGGGCGCCTTCGTTGCTGGGCTTCTGCTAGCCGAGACCGAGTTCCGGCGCGAGATCGAGGTGATGATCGATCCGTTCAAGGGGCTGCTGCTGGGCCTGTTCTTCGTCACCATGGGCGCCGGCCTGAATGTGCCGTTGATCCTGGAGCGGCCGCTGATCGTGGGTGCGATCGCGCTGGGCCTGATCGCGCTGAAGGTCGCGCTGCTCTATCCGATCGGCCGCGCTCTCGGTCTGCCCGGCCGTGTCGCGCGCGACGTATCGTTGCTGTTGGGGCCGGCCGGCGAGTTCAGCTTCGTCCTGCTGCTGGCCGCGGTGGCCGCTGCGCTCGTGCCCGGCCCGGTGGCGCAGATCGTGATCGCGGGTGCGACGATCAGCATGGTGTTTTTGCCGGCCATCGCCGGGATCTTGCTGTCGCGCCGTGTCGGCGCGCGTGCGCCGACGCCGGGCACGATCGAGCCGCCGCCCGAGGATACGCAGGCCCGCGTGATCGTCGTCGGCTATGGCCGCGTCGGCGCGCTGATCGGCGACATGCTGACGCGCCACGAAATCCCGTACCTCGCCATCGACACCGACACCGAGGTCACGGCCAGGGCACGCGGCGAAAACAAGCCGATCTACTACGGCGACGCCTCGCGCATCGAGTTCCTGCGTCGCTGCGGCCTGGCCCATGCCCGCGCCCTGGTCGTGACCACCGACGATTCGGAGGCCGCGGAGCACATCGTGAGCGCGGTGCGCAAGGAGCGCCCCGATCTGACTATCGTGGCGCGCGCGCGCGACGCGCGTCACGCGGCGAGACTCTACGCGCTGGGCGTGACCGACGCGGTGCCGGAGACCGTCGAGGCCAGCCTGCAGCTCTCGGAAGCCGTGCTGGTCGATATCGGCGTGCCGATGGGCCTCGTCATCGCCTCGATCCACGAGCGCCGCGACGAGTATCGCCAGGAACTCAGCAGGACCGGCGCGCCGCCGCCGCAGCGCCGCGCGGGCGGGCGATTCCATCGGCGGCGTGATGCGGAATGACACACGTCGTTACGACGACGTGAACATCCGCGCCATCATCTCGCCGCATCCGCCTCGGAAGCTTCGTGCATCTTGAGTAGTGACAGGTGAGACGATGCGACCCGCGCCCAACGATCATCCATCGCCGACCAGCCGCGTCCGTCACGTCGATATTAGAGATGCCGAGCAGGCGTTGTGGGAATTGCTCGACCCGCGTCGGTCGGGCGATCGGCGCTTCCGCCGCCGCGTCGCCATCGGCCCTTATGTCGTCGACTTCGCCTGCGTGGAGGCGCGTCTCGTCGTGGAGATCGATCGCGGGCTGCCGGCTGGCGAGCGCGACTACAAGAGCGTGCGCACGCGCTTCCTCGAGCGCCAGGGATTCAGCGTGCTGCGCTTCTGGGCCAACGACGTCGTCGCCCGCGCCCCCGCCGTGCGCGACACGATCCACGCGCGGCTGCTGCAGTAGCCCCTGCTAACAACGTCATTCCGAGTGCAGCGAGGAATCTCCTCGAAACGGGACGCCACGCCTATCGGGACGACGGGTAGAGCCTAAACGTCCAGATCGCGCGCGAACTGCGCGTTCTGCTGAATAAAGGCGAAGCGCTTCTCCGGCTTGCGGCCCATCAGATCCTCGACCAGCGAGGAGGTGCGCATCGCCTCGCGGCGCTCTTCCTCGCTAGCGGCGTGCGGCACGTCGACGCGCAACAGCGTGCGGCGCGTCGGATCCATGGTGGTCTCGCGCAGCTGTGACGCCGGCATCTCGCCCAGGCCCTTGAAGCGGCTGATCTCCACCTTGCCGTTGCCCGAGAACACCGTGGCCAGCAGCTCGTCTAGATGGGCGTCGTCGCGCGCATACTCGATGCGCCCGCCGCGCGACAGGCGATAGAGCGGCGGCTGCGAGAGGAACAGGTGCCCCTTCTCGATCAGCTTCGGCATCTCGCGATAGAAGAACGTCATCAGGAGCGAGGCGATGTGCGCGCCGTCGACATCGGCGTCGGTCATGATGATCACGCGCTCGTAGCGCAGGCGCTCGTCGTCGTAGCCGGCGCCAGTGCCGCAGCCCAGCGCCTGGATCAGGTCGTTGATCTCCTGGTTCTCGCGCAGCTGCGCGGAGGAAGCGCTGGCGACATTCAGGATCTTGCCGCGCAGCGGCAGGATCGCCTGCGTCTCGCGATCGCGTGCCGATTTCGCCGAACCGCCGGCCGAGTCGCCCTCGACCAGGAAGATCTCGGTGTCCTCGCGCCGCGACGACGAGCAATCCGCCAGCTTGCCGGGCAGGCGCAGCTTGCGCGTCGCGGTCTTGCGCTGCTGCTCGCGATCCTGCTTGCGCCGCAGCCGCTCCTCGGCGCGCGCGATCACGGCCTCGAGCAGCACGTTGGCGGCTTCCTTGTCGCCGGTGAGGAAGTGATCGAAATTGTCGCCGACCAAACCCTCGACCAGGCGTTGCGCCTCGACCGTGACCAGCTTCTCCTTGGTCTGGCCCTGGAATTGCGGCTCGGGGATGAAGATCGAGACCAAGCCGGCGGCGCCGTCCATCACGTCGTCGACGGTGATCTGAGGGGCCTTGCGGTTGTTGACCAGCTCGCCATAGCGGCGCAAGCCACGGGCGAGCGCGTTGCGGAAACCTGCCTCGTGCGTGCCGCCCTCGGGCGTCGGCACGGTGTTGCAGTAGGAACGGATGAAACCGTCCTCGTCCTGCGGCCACCACACCGCCCACTCGACCTTGGCCTGCACGCCGTTCATCTCGGTCTGCGCCAGGCCGGCGAAGGGCGCGGGGATGATGGTCGGCCGCTGGCCGATCTCCGATTCGAGGTAGTCGCGCAGGCCGCCGGCGAAGTGGAAGGAGTCATCCGCCGGCACGCTGCCGTCCTTGGGCAGCAGCGAAGCATCGCAGCGCCAGCGGATCTCGACGCCGCGGAACAGATACGATTTCGAGCGCGCCATCCTGTAGAGGCGCTCCGGCACAAATTTGTGACCGCCGAAGATCTGCGGATCGGGATGGAAGGTCACGGTCGTGCCGCGCCTGTTGGGCGCGGCGCCGACATTCATCAGCTTGGTGACCGGCTTGCCGCGCGAGTAGCTCTGCTCCCAGGATTGCCGGTCGCGCGCGACCTCGACATGCAGCTCGTCGGAAAGGGCGTTAACCACCGAGACGCCGACACCATGCAGGCCGCCCGACGTGGCGTAGGACTTGCCGTTGAACTTGCCACCCGAATGCAGCGTGGTGAGGATCACCTCCAGCGCCGACTGCTTGGGATACTTCGGGTGCGGATCGACCGGAATGCCGCGGCCATTGTCTCGGATCGTCACCTTGTTGCCGGCGAGCAGCTCGACGGTGATGGTATCGGCGTGGCCGGCCACGGCCTCGTCCATGGCGTTGTCGAGCACCTCGGCCACGAGGTGGTGCATGGCGCGCTCGTCGGTGCCGCCGACATACATGCCGGGCCGCTTGCGCACGGGTTCGAGGCCTTCGAGGACCTCGATGTCCTTGGCGGAATACTCCGAGCCGTTGCCCTTGCCGTTGCGCGGGCCGGCCCCGTCGAACAGGTCGCCGTTCTTGGCCATTGTCTTTGTGTCCATTCTCGGGCGGGCCGGTAAGGGGTTCCGGTTTGGCCGCCATGCCATCCGTATGGTACGAAACGCGCGCGAGGGCAACCGTCGGGCAAGGACTACGGAATGACCGAAACCGCGACTCCCGGACGCGTTGTGGATTTCACCCGCGAACCCATCCTGCGCATGGTGCCGCAACCCGCCGACATGAACGGCAACGGCGATATCTTCGGCGGCTGGGTGCTGGCGCAGATGGATATCGCCGGCGGCACGGTGGCCTCGCGCGCCGCGCTGGGGCGGGTGGCCACGGTGGCGATCACCGCCATGACCTTTGTGCAGCCGATCAAGGTGGGTGACCTGGTGAGCATCTACGGCGAGGTCCGCAAGGTCGGCAACACCTCGGTGACGGTGTGGCTGGAGACCGTGGTCGAGCGCCGGCTGGATCCGACGCCGATCCGCGTCACCGAGGGCACTTTCGTCTTTGTCGCCATCGACCAGAACGGCAAGCCCCGGTCGGTGCCGAAATGAAGCGTCTCGCCTACGTACTGGCCGCCCTGCTGGCGTCGGTGGCGCCAGCGCTGGCGCATCCGCACATCTTGATCAGCTCGGTGATCCGCTTCATCGAGAAGGACGGCCAGTTCACCCATGTCGAGATCGAGTGGCGATTCGATCCCATGGCGAGTTCGATGGAGATCGTCGCCGCAGACGCCGACCGCGACGGCAAGCTCTCGCCCAAGGAGGTCAAGGCGCTGGCCGACATCGCGCTGCCGGAGCTGAAGAGCTTCGGCTACCTCGCCTGGTTCTCGACCGGCGCGAAGGAGTTCCGGCCGCCCCGGGCGCCGACCTTCAATGCGCGCATCGCGGATCCGGCGCTGTTCGTGCCCGAGGACTGGGCGCCCACGCCCGATCCGCCCGGCGGACCGATGGCCAAGCCCGCCGCGCCGCCCAAACCGGACGTCAAGGCCGAGCCCAAGGCGCGGCGCTTCCGCAACCTGGTCTATATCTTCCGCTATCCCCTGGCCGCGCCGACCAAGACGCTCGCCGTGACGGCGCTCGACCCCGAGGATTTCATCCGCATCGAGGCCGACCCCAAGACGCCGCACGAGATTCTGGGCAAGGCCGAAGGCGCGAAATGCACGCTCGACAAGCACCCCACCTTGAAGAGCGAGTACTGGCCGGGCAATCCGGTCTTCGCCGATCGCGTTACCTGCACGTTGCCTTGAGGTGAGTTGGTGTCGTTGAGCATTCTTGAGAGACGTTTGTCGTCGCGAACCGCTTGGCTGACCATCGGCGGCCTGCTGCTGCTCGCCGCCCTGGGCCTGGTGCTGTTCGCCGATATCGCCGGTGGCCTGGGCCGGGTCGCGGCCGATGTGCAGTTTCGACTGAACCGCGAGGTCACGATGCGCCTGCGCGATCTCGGTGACGGCGCCGGCATCGGCACGCTATGGGCGCTGCTGGTCGTAGGCTTCAGCTACGGCGTTGCGCACACGCTGGGGCCGGGCCACGGCAAGGCCGTGGTGGTGGCGTATTTCCTCGACGGCAAGAGGCGCGCCTGGGTCGACGGCATCCTCGCCGGAACCTGGGTGTCGATCACCCACACCGCGTCGGCGCTGGTGCTGGCCGGCGTACTGGCGTTGATCGGGTTGCTCAGCCCGCTGGCGGCGCAGGGCAGGGTGAAGCTGGTCGAGCTGGTGTCCTACGGCCTGATCTTCGCCATCGGTCTGTGGCGCCTGCATGCCGGGCTCACCGGCCGGCTGCACGATCATGATCACGGCGATGGCCACGGACACGACCATCACGGTCACGGGCATCATCATCACCACCACCACCACCACCACCACGAGGCGGTCCCGCGCTGGCGCCGCTTCCTGCGACTCGATTCCGGCCTCGGCCTGTTAACCGCCGCCGGCGTGGCGCCGTGCGCCGGTGCCGTCGTGATGGTGCTGATCAGCGCCGCGCTGGGTGTGCTGTGGGCCGGGCTGCTGGGCGTAGTGGCCATCGCATTGGGCATGGCGCTGACCCTGGCGGTGATCGGCATCGGCTCGATGCTGGCCCATCGTTTGCTTGTCGGCGACCGCACCTCGAACGCGGTCGGGCGCATCACCACGGTGCTGGCCGCGCTGCTCGTCGTCGGCACAAGCGGATTTCTCCTGTTCGGCGCCGTCGCGCGCCTGATGGGCGACTGACGCATGGATTGAATCGTTGAGCGCGAGGGCGTGACGGTCTAATTCCGCCCGTCATGTCCTCTGCGGCTCCTCCCGCGCGCGAACGGCGCATTCTGCTCGGCATCCTCTTCATCTGCCTCTCGGGCGCGATCTTCCCGGTCATGAACGGCCTGGTGAAGCTGCTGGGCGCCAGTTACGAATCGACCCAGATCGTCTGGGCGCGCACCCTGGGCCATCTGATCTTCATGGTGGCGCTGTTCGCGCCGACAAGCGGGCTGACGGGCCTTCTGCGCACGACGAAGCTGCCCTGGCAGATCGGCCGCGGTGCCTTGCTGCTGCTATCCACCCTGTGCTTCTTCTCCGCCGTGCAGTTCGTGCCACTGGCCAAAGCGGCGTCGATCAGCTTCACCTCGCCGCTGATCGTCACCATCCTCGCCGTGCCGCTGCTGGGCGAACGCATCGGCCTGCATCGACTGCTCGCCGTGCTGGTGGGACTAGTCGGCGTGCTGATCGTGATCCGGCCTGGCAGCGAGGTCTTCCAGTGGGCGTCGCTGCTGATCCTGTGCAGCTCGGCCTGCTACGGCCTCTATCAGATCCTCACGCGACAGGTGGCGGGGCACGACTCGCCGGAGACTTCCGTGGTCTACAGCGCGCTGGTCGGCACGATCATGACGAGCCTGGCCGTGCCGTTCTTCTGGACCACGCCAGCCTCGCTCCAGGACATCGCGATCCTCGCCAGCCTCGGCATCTTCGGCGGGCTGGGCCACTACTGCGTGGCGCGGGCCATGACCTACGGGCCGGCCAACGTGCTCTCGCCGTTCCAGTACTTTCAGCTGATCGGCTCTGTGATCGTCGGGTATTTGATGTTCTCGGAGATGCCCGATTTCTTCACCTGGCTGGGTTCGGCGGTCATCATCGCCAGCGGCCTGTTCATCGGCTGGCTCGAATCGCGCCGGCGCCCCGCCGCCGCGATCTAGAGCCCGAGCGCCGACAGATCCGGCTTCGCCTTGTGGAAGTCGGTCGCGTCCTCGAACGCCTTGCCGGCGCGCAGCACCGTCGTCTCGGCATAGGGTTTGCCGAGAATCTGCACGCCGGTGGGCAGGCCAGCCGAGAAGCCTGATGGCATCGACAGGCCGCACAAGCCAAGATAGTTGCCGGGCCGCGTAAGGAAGCCGGGGATCGGCCCCATCTCGTCGTGGGTGGTGATGTCGAGCGCCGGCACTGCCACCGCCGGCAGCAGCAGCGCGTCATACGGCGCGAACCAGTGCGTGAACTCGGCGCGGCGCCTGGCCAGCCGGCGCAGCTCCTCGGCGTACTGGCCGGTCGGGTAGCCTTTCGCGGTCCGTACGCGCTCGCGCACATGCGGGCCGATCGCCGTGGACTCGTCCTCGATATAGGCGCGGTGCAGCGAGTAGGCCTCGGCGCTGACGATCGAGCCAGCGGCCATCGCCAGGTCGAAGAAGCCATCGGGCAGGCGCACCGGCTCGATGCGCGCGCCCAGCGACTCCAACGTGCGCGCGCTCCTCTGCCAGTTGGCGACGACATCGGCGTGCATGAAGTTGGGCAACTGCGACGCGTCGGGCAGCGCGATGCGCATGCCCTTGATGCCCGCCATTGAGTTGCCGGCGGCGACGAAATCGTCGAGCGGCTGGCCGAGCGTCGTCGGATCGCGCGGATCGGGGCCGACCAGCGCCTGGGTGAGCAGCGCGCAATCCTCGACCGAGCGCGCCATCGGCCCGATCGAGTCGAGGGTCCAGCTCAGCAACATCGTGCCGTGCAGGGAGATACGGCCGAAGGTGACCTTCAGCCCGACCAGTCCGTTGAAGGCGCAGGGGATGCGCACCGAACCGCCGGTGTCGCTGCCGATGCCCGCCGGCGCCAACCGCGCCGCCACCGCCACGCCGGTGCCGCTCGAGGAGCCACCGGGCGTGCGATGGGTCTTGAGATCCCACGGATTCCAAGGCGCGCCCATCAGCGGATTGGTGCCCCAGCCACCGAAGGCGAACTCGACCATGTGCGTCTTGCCCAGCGGCACCATGCCCGCCGTCAGCAGCCGCTCGACCGTCGCCGCGGTCTCCGTGGCGACGCGCTTCTCCAGCATCTTCGAGCCGCCGGTGCCGACGCGGCCGGCGATGTCGCAGAGGTCCTTGATGGCGATCGGCAGGCCGTGCAGATCGGGCAGCGGCAGGCCGGCGCCGCGCGCGAGGTCGGCGGCATCGGCGAAGGCGCGCGCTTCCTTGGCATAGACCTCGACATAGCTGTGCAGCTTGCCGTCGGCCTTGGCGATACGGGCGAGGAAGGTGTCGGCGACTTCGCGGCTGGAGAAGCGCCTGGCCTTCAGACCGGCGGCCAACTCGGTGAGCGTCATCTCGGCGATGTCGGACATCGGTATCCCCCTCGGCGGCATGCCGCCGCGAGACTACCGCAAGATTTGTCAATCGCCAGCGCGCTAGGCTTTTATCTGCCCAGCGATGGAGAGGGTGGTGCTGGAGAACTTCGGTAGCAGGACGAACTACGCCAAGCGGCTGGCGCGCGTGACGGCCTACATCTACGAGCATCTCGACGAGGATATCGATCTCGCGGTGCTCGCCGAGGTGGCGGCCCTGTCGCCCTGGCACTGGCATCGTATCTACCATGCGCTCTACGGCGAGACGGTCGCCGCAACCGTGCGCCGGTTGCGCCTGCAGCGCGCCAGTGGGGACCTGGTCAACACCACCATGATCGTCGAACAGATCGCCCGCCGAGCCGGTTACGAGACCGTACCGGCGTTCAGTCGGGCCTTCCGTGCTGCCTATGGAATGCCGCCGGTGCGATATCGAGAGCAGGGCGGCCACGCGCGTTTCAGCGACCCGACCCACGAAGGAGATTCCGCGATGTTTTCAGTCGAGATCCGGCGGCTGCCCGAGCTTAGTCTGGCCGCGATCAACCACATCGGCCCCTACATGGAGATCGGGCGTGCCTTCGATCAGCTGTATGGCACCCTTGCGGCGCGTGGGCAGATCACGCCCGGCATGCGCTCCATCGGAGTTTATCTCGACGATCCCAGCGCCGTGGCGGAGGATCGCCTGCGTGCGCAAGCCGCGATCGTGATCGACGACGGCTTTACCCTGGCGCCGCCGCTGGAACCGGCTGTCATACATGGCGGTATCTATGCCGTGTTAAGCTACAAGGGGCCGTATTCGGACATGCGCGCGGCCTACAATTGGCTGTTTGGCGAGTGGCTGGTGCGCGCTGGCCACGAGGCCGATGATGCGCCGGCGTTTGAGGAATACCTCAACAACCCGCGCGATACGCCACCGACGGAGTTGCGCACCGACATCCACCTCAAGCTGCGCGAGGCCCCGCGATGAAGAGCTGGAGTGAGAAGCTTAACGATCCACGGCCGCACCAGGTGAAGCCGGTGCCGGTAGACATCGCCGGTATGAAGAAGGGCGAGATCATGCTGATACCGACGGCGAAGATCGTCGACACCTTCATTCGCACGATCGGCAAAGGCCGGTCGATGGATGTGCCGACGCTGAGGGCGAAGCTCGCGCGGCGGTACAAGGCCGAAGTGACGTGTCCGATCACCACGGGGATTTTTCTGCGCATTGTCGCGGAAGCGGCGTGGGAGGATCATCGGAAGGGCGTGCCGCTGTCGCGCATCACGCCGTTCTGGCGCGTGCTCGACGGGAAGACGCCGACAACGGCGAAGTTGTCCTTCGGCGCCGCCGTGGTGAAAGCGCGCCGCGCCGCGGAGGGGTTGCCAGCCTAAGCGACCTAGCCGGCCTTACGTCAGTCGTCGAGGATCGCCACCGCGCGGGTCCAACCTGCCGACGCGCGATGAATCTTCACCGGGAAGCAGGCGACCGTGAAGCCGAACGGTGGCAGCTGCTCGAGGTTGCAGAGTTTCTCCATCTGCCAGTAGGGCAGCTCGCGGCCCGCCTTGTGTCCCTCCCACAGGAGCGAGGCGTCACCCGTCTCTTTGTAGCGCTGCGCCACCGACTTGAACGCGGGATCCCACGAATAGGAGTCAGTACCGACCACTTTCACACCCTGCTCGAGCAGATGCAGCGTGGCGGCGCGGCCCAGGCCGCAGGCGGTGTCGGCGTAGTCCATGTCCTTGTGCCGCGTACCGGCGCGCGTGTTGACCAGCACGATGTCGTAGGGCTTCAGCGTGTAGCCGACGCGCCGGAGTTCAGCGTCGATATCGCCGGGAGTCGCGACATAGCCCGGATCGAACGCGCGGAAGTCGAGCTTCACGCCGGGGCGGAAGCAGTAGTCGAGCGGTACCTGGTCGATGGTCGCGGCCGGCTCACCCCCGGGGTTGTTCCGGTGGTTGGTGGTGGGGTGGTAGTGCCAGGGCGCATCCATGTGCGTGCCGGCATGGGTGCTGAGCGTGACACGCTCGACCGCCCAGGCCTTGCCCTCCGGCAGGTCTTCCTTGCGTACGCCGCCGAAGGCGCGGCTGAAGCTGTCGAACGACGCCTCGTGGTCGGTGTACTCGATCTTCGGCTGATGATGCGGCGGCGACATCGGCCGGTCCTCGAAGGACACCGAGAGGTCGATGAAGCGGCGGGGCATGGCGGGCTCCTTGGGAGCGCCGGCGTCCCGCCGGCATCATAGGACGGTCCGGCGAGACGCTTGCGCCCCTTGGTCAGATGGCCGATGTCAGCACATGAACGGCACGGTTGGCGATGAGCTCGCGGGTCTTCTCGGCATAGGCCTTCATGTGCGGCGCAACTGAATGGGCCTTGAGCGCGTCGAGGCTTTCCCACTTCTCGACCACAATGAAGGTGTCCGGTCCCAGTGGCTTGCCGGCGGCGAACCCGTCGGTGTCGATTACCGGAGTGTACTCGATGCAGCCTTTCTCGGCGCGAACCGCAGGCACGTTGGCGCGCGAATGGCCGAGGACGGTATCACGCATTCCGGGCTTGGCGGTGATGACGGCAATTACATGGATCATGGCGTTTGTCTCCCTTTGGATATCAGGTCGCTCAGTTATGTAGCCGAGGCGCGCGCGCCGCGCACCAACCGGCCGGGGCGGGGACCCTGCAGGACGCCGTCGCGATAGGTGACGACGCCCGAGACCACGGTGGCCTCGTAGCCGCGGGCGGGTTGGCGCAGGCGACGTGCGCCGCCGGGCAGGTCGTAGACCGGTGCCGGCGCGGCGCAAGCCAGCCGGTCGTGGTCGATGACGTTGAGGTCGCCCCTCAGTCCGGGCAGCAGCGCGCCGCGATCGCCCAGCCCGACTGCGAGCGCGGGATCACGGGCGAGCCGGCGCACGATCCACGGCAGCTCGAGTTTCTCGCCCGCCCGGTCGCGCGTCCAATAGGTCAGCGCGTGCGTCGGATAGCTGGCGTCGCAGATCATGCCGTAATGCGCGCCGCCGTCGCCCAGCGCGACGATGGTCTGCGGGTGGCGCAACATCTCTTCCATCGCCGCATCTGAGCAATCGGTGAAGTTGGCGGCGGGCTGGTAGAGGATGGTGCGGCCGTCGCCCTGGACCAGCAGGTCGTAGGCCAGCTCCAGCGGTGTGACGCCCAGTGCCTTGGCGCGTACGTCGACGCGCCGCTCGCGCGGCGGCGTGTAGTCTGGCGGATCGCCGAGCTCGAACATCGCCTCGACGTTGCGCATGAAGGCGAGCAGGCGCGGGTTGGCATAGACCGGATCCTCCACCAGCAAGCGCGCGCGCATCGCCGGATCGCGCAGCGCCGCCACCTTCTGGTCGAGCGGCAGCGCCGCGATCGGCGCGTAGCTCGGGCAGGTCGAGAACGGGTGATAGGAGAGGTCGAGGCCGTAAAGCACCGAGGCCGGACGGCCGGCGACCTGGCCGCGCATCGGCAGGCCGTCGCGATGGGCGCGTTCGATCTGGCGCAGCAGGGAGCGCCAGCGGCTGCCCAGCGAGGTGATGTCGAGCAGGGTGAACGACAGCGGCCGGCCCGATGCCTCGACGACGCGGCGTAGCATAGCGAATTCGCTGGCGCCGTCGTCGTCGCAATCGGCGAAGTCGTCGATCAGCTGGATCACGCCCTTGCCGGCGGCGCCCATCGCCTTGGCGATGGCGCGCAGCTCGTCTTCGGCCGCCGTGCTGGTGGGGATCAACTCGCCACTGATCAGACGGTGGAACAAGGTGCGCGAGGTGGTGAAGCCCAGCGCGCCGGCCTCGACGCCCTCGCGCACGATACTGGCCATCGCGGCCATGTCCTCAGCGGTCGACGGCTCGCGTCGCGCGCCGCGCTCGCCCATGACATAGACCCGCACCGGCGCGTGCGGCACCTGGGTGGCGAAGTCGATATCGGCGTGGCGCGTGGACAGCGCGTTGAGATATTGCGGGAAGGTCTCCCAGTTCCACGGGATCCCTTCGGCCATGACGATCTCAGGGATGTCCTCGACGCCTTCCATCACCTTGATCAGCATGTCGCGATCGGCGGGACGGCAGGGCGCGAAGCCGACGCCGCAATTGCCCATCAGCACCGTCGTCACGCCGTGGGTCGAGGAAGGCGCGAAAGTGTCCTCCCAGGTGATCTGGCCGTCGTAGTGAGTGTGGACGTCGACGAAGCCAGGCGTCACCAGCTTGTCGCGCGCGTCGATCTCCTCGCGGCCAACGCCGTCGAAGCGGCCGATCGCGGCGACCTTGCCATCGAGGATCGCGACATCACCCGCAATCGCCGGGCCACCCGTGCCGTCGAGCACCGTGCCGCCCCGGACAACGAGATCGAATCGCGCCACCATGACGCCCTCCCTCAACGCTCGCTCTTCCTTTGCCTCCCTCTCCCCGCAAGCGGGGAGAGGGAGAAAAACGCTACAAGTGATCCCCTTCGTGGGGAGGGAGAATCATTGTCACGCCGCGCGGCCGTGCCGCAGCACGCGGCCGGGCAGACGGTCGTTGGCGCCGAGCACGTCCTTGTCGTGCTGGCGGATCAGCGCGCCGTTGACCACCACGGCATCGATACCGATGGCGTCGGCCACCAGGCGGTCGGCGCCGCCGGGCAGGTCGTAGACGCGACGCAGCGGCGTCGGTGCCACCGTGGTCGGATCGAAGACGACGATGTCGGCCGGCCGGCCGAGCGCGAGCAGGCCACGATCCTTGATGCCGAACAGCTCGGCCGGACGCTGCGTCAGCATGTGCACGCCCTGCTCGAGGCCGAAGACGCGCTTCTCGCGCACCCACTTGGCGAGGAAATAGGTTGAGTAGCAAGCGTCGCAGAGCTGGCTGGCGTGTGCGCCGGCGTCGGACAGGGCGACGACGGTGTTGCCATCCTTCAGCAATTCCTCGACCTCGGCCTCGTCGTGGTTGATCAGCGCGATGCGCAGGCGCGGCTCGAGGTTGGCGTCGAGGGCCAGGTCGAGCGCGAAGTCGAGCGGGCTCTTGCCGGCCTTGCGCGCCGCGGCGAGCAACGGTTGCTCCTCCAGGCTGCGATCCTTGGGCGACCAGGTGATGGTCGAGCGCTCCGCCCACGTCCGCAGGAACGGCAGGAGCTGCTCGTTGACACTGTTGCGGAACGCCGGGTCGCGATAGGCGCGGATGCGCGCGCCCGGGCTCTTGGCCTCCTCGGCGGCGAGCTGGTTGAACAGCTTCATCGACTCGAACGGGAAGGGGCTCGCCCAGTTGAACTCGAAGAACAAAGGCCGGCAGCTCACTTGCGGGATCACGTCGGCGCCGGATTTCTTGTGCTCCCAGGTCTTGTCGAGATACTTGCGGTGCGAGCCCGGTCCGGTGAGGCCGGCCAGCAGCGCGGTCCAGGTGACGCGGATGCCGCGCTCGCGCGACAGCTTCGACATCTCCTCGATGAAGAACTCCTTGCCGAAGGTGACCTGCATCAGCGGCGCGCCGCCTTCCTTGGCGGCGCTCGCCAGGGTCTCGATCTCCTCGTAGCTCGCCTGCCGGCTGGGCACGGGCCGGCCCGCGTAGCCGTTGTGGGTGATCGCCTTGGAGGTGGCGAAGCCCAGCGCGCCCGCCTTCACGGCCTCGAGCACCGTGCGGCGCATGGTGTCGATTTCCTCGGCCGTCGCGGCGCGCTCGGTCGAGGCCTCGCCCATGGTGTGCAGGCGCAGCGGCGTGTGGCCGACGAAGACGCCGAGGTTGATGGCGCTGCCGCTTCTCTCCAGCGTATCGAGATATTGCGGGAAGCTCTCGAAGCCCCAGTCGTCGCCCAACCCGGCTTCGAGCGCCGCGAGACTCATGCCCTCGACGTTCTCCAGGGTCTGCATGATGCGCTTGCGGTCGGCCGGCCGCGTGGGCGCAACGCCGAAGCCGCAATTGCCCATGACGGCGCTGGTCACGCCGTGCCACGGCGAGATACTGGCGCCGCGGTCCCACAGGATCTGCGCGTCGTAGTGAGTGTGGACGTCGACGAAGCCTGGTGCCACGACGCGGCCCTTGGCGTCGACGGTGCGGGCGGCCTGGCCCTCGGCCTTGCCCAGGGCGACAACCTTGCCGTCCTTGACGCCAACATCGCCTTTGAAGGCCGCCTTGCCGCTGCCGTCGACGATCTCGCCGCCGACGATCTTGAGGTCGTAATCCATGGCGTTCTCCCGAGCGGCCGGTGGAAGCTGAATGCCCATTCATCATGGACGGCCGGGTGGATGGGGGCAACCATACAGCGCTGCGTCGAGGTCAAGCGTCCTATGCGCGCCGAACCGCCAAGCGGCAATGCGCCGTCGCGTCGGCGCGGGAAATTGGCTAAGCCTGCGCGCAACGGAATGTGGGAGCGGGATATGGCGTCGAAGCACAGAATCGCGGTGATCGCCGGCGATGGTATCGGCAAGGAAGTGGTGCCGGCGGGCATCGAGGTGGTCGAGGCCGCTGGCCGGCGCTTCGGTGTCGAGTTCCAATGGACCGAATTCGACTGGAGCTGCGAGCGCTACAGCAAGACTGGGGAAATGATGCCGAAGGATGGGCTCGACCAGCTCAAGCCCTTCGAGTCGATCTTCCTCGGCGCCGTGGGCTGGCCTGGTGTGCCGGATCACATTTCGCTTTGGGGGCTTCTGATTCCGATCCGCCGCGGCTTCGATCAATACGCCAACGTGCGGCCGGTGCGCCTGTTCGAGGGCGTCTCGTGCCCGCTGGCGGGCCGCAAGCCGGGCGAGATCGACTTCTACGTCGTGCGCGAGAACACCGAGGGCGAGTACTCCTCGATCGGCGGCCGCATGCTCGAGGGCACCGATCGCGAGTTCGTGGTGCAGGAGGCGGTCTTCACCCGCATCGGCACCGACCGCATCATGAAGTACGCCTTCGAGATGGCGACCAGGCGCAAGCGCAAGCACGTCACCTCCGCCACCAAGTCCAACGGCATCATCTTCTCGATGCCCTACTGGGACGAGCGCTTCGCGGCGATGGCCAAGAACTACCCGGGCGTGACCACCGACGTCTTCCACATCGATATCCTCACCGCGCACTTCGTGCGCAACCCGCACTGGTTCGACGTCGTGGTCGGCAGCAACCTGTTCGGCGACATCCTTTCCGACCTCGGGCCAGCGGTGGTCGGCTCGATCGGCATCGCGCCCAGCGGCAACATCAACCCGGAGCGCCTGTTCCCCTCGATGTTCGAGCCGGTGCACGGCTCGGCCCCCGACATCGCCGGGAAGGGCATCTGCAATCCGATCGGCCAGGTCTGGTCGGGCGCGATGATGCTGGAGCATCTCGGCCACAAGGACGCCGCCGACGCCATCGTGCGCGCGATCGAGACCGTGCTCGCCGGCGGCGGTCCCAAGACGCCCGACCTCGGCGGCAACGGCGGCACCAAGGACCTGACGCGCGCGCTGGTCGAGGCGGTGAAGACGGCCTGACCATGCCGGTCAGCCTCGACATCAGCGATGGCCTGGCGACGCTGACTTTCGATGCGCCGCCGGCCAACGCGGTCGACATCGACTTCACCGAGGCGCTGATCGCGCGGCTCGACACGCTGCGGGCGATGAGCGGCGTCGGCGCGGCCATCGTCACCGGTGCCGGCCGCGCCTTCTGCGCCGGGGTGAATCTCAAGGTGGTGCCGGGCTACGACGCCGAGGCCAAGCGCGTCATGGTCGGTAACATCAACCGGATGGCCTCGGCGCTCTATGCCTTGCCGTTCCCGGTCGTCGCCGCAGTCAACGGCCCGGCGATCGGTGGCGGCATGGTGCTGGCGATGGCCTGCGATTTCCGTGTCGCGGCGCGCGAGCACGCCCGTTTCGCGCTGGCCGAGGTAGCGGCGAACATTCCCTATCCAGCAGTGCCGCTGATCGTGCTGGAGGATTCGCTCGATCCATCGGTGCGCCGCGATCTGATGCTGACCGGCCGCATCCTAGACGCCAATGGCGCGACAGCGATGCGGATTGTGGATCACGTCGTCGAGGTCGGCGCGCTTCTCGACGCCGCCCGCATGATGGCCACTACGCTCGCCAAGGCACCGGGCTACGCACGCGTAAAGGCCCAGTTGCGTGCGCCGGCGCTAACACGCATGCGCGCGGTCATAGAGAGGGGCGACGACCCGATGCTCGAGGAGTGGATCTGACGATGTTCCCGGGATTCGAGCGGCGCCGTGCCCGCGTGCCCATGGCAGGCGGGCAGGGCGAGATCCACTACGTGATGGGCGGCAAGGGGCCGCCTGTGCTGATGCTGCACGGCCATCCGCAGACGTTGTTCATGTGGCACAAGGTGGCGCCCGTGCTGGCCGAGCGCTTTACGATCGTCTGCGCCGATCTGCGCGGCTATGGCGACAGCGACAAGCCCGAAGGCGACGACAAGCACGAGACGTACTGCAAGCGCGCCATGGCGGCCGACATGGTGGCGCTGATGCGCGCGCTTGGCTTCGAGCGCTTCGCGCTGGTCGGGCACGATCGCGGTGGCCGGGTGGGACATAGGCTGTGCCTCGACCATCCCGACGCCGTGCGCCTCTTCGTGCCGATCGACATTTCACCCACGCTGACGATCTACGAGGCGACCAACCGCGAACTGGCGACGCGCTACTTCCATTGGTTCTTCCTGATTCAGCCCTATCCATTCCCGGAGAAGCTGATCGAGCACGACATTGACTTCTACATGCCCTGGATGCTGGGCCAGCGCTGGCGCGCGCCGATCGTGCACGAGCCGGCGGCGATCGCCGAGTATATCCGCTGCGCCAAGCTGCCCGGCACGATCCACGCCATGTGCGAGGACTACCGCGCCGCCGACAGCATCGACCTCGAGCACGATCGCGCTGATCTCGCGCCCGATGGAAAGCGCACGCGCTGCCCGATCCACGCGCTGTGGGCCGAGAACGGCATGATCGCCAAGATGTTCAATCCGATCGTCGATTTCGCGCCCTGGGCGGCGGCGGCGATCACAGGCAAGGCGCTGCCCGGCGGCCACTACCTGCCCGAGGAGTCCTCACGCCAGGTGATTGACGAACTGCACCGCATCCTCTAGGCCCGCGCCCGCAGCTGCTCCGTCTCAGGAGGAAACCCATGATCTCGCGCCGTCTCATCGCCGCCGCCACGGCCGCCGTTGTCCTAGGCCTCTCGGGCCAGGCCTTGGCCCAGGCCAACTATCCCGCCAAGACCATCACCGTGGTCGTGCCCTTCGCGGCGGGCGGCCCGACCGACGCGCTGGCGCGTATCCTCAGCGCCAAGATGTCCGAGAAGCTCGGCCAGCAGATCATCGTCGACAATGTCGGCGGCGCCGGCGGCACCATCGGCGTCGCCAAGGCCGCGCGCGCGGCCCCCGACGGCTACACGCTGGCCTTTACCCACATGGGCACGCTGGCGGTCAACATCGCGCTCTACAAGTCGCTACCCTACGACAGCGTGAAGGATTTCGAGCCGATCGGGCTGGGCGGCACCAACCCGATGGTGCTGGTGGCCAAGAAGGGCCTGCCGGTGAAGGACTTCAAGGAATTTGCCGCCTATGTGAAGGCCAACGAAGCCAAGGTGCAGTACGGCATGGCCGGTATCGGCGCGGCCTCGCATCTGGGCGGTCTGATGCTCAACAGCATGATGAAGGTCAACGTGCTGGAGATCCCCTACAGGGGCACCGCACCGGCGCTGAACGATCTCGTCGCCGGCCAGTTCGATTACATGGTCGACCAGGCAGTCAACGTACTGGCGCAGATCAAGGGCGGCAACATCATGGCGCTGGGCGTGTCGACCAAGAAGCGGCTCGACGTGCTACCCGACGTGCCGACGATCGACGAGGCCGGCCTGCCGGGCTACGAGGTTGAGATCTGGAACGGCTTCTTTGCGCCCAAGGGCACGCCCAAGGCGATCATCGACAAGCTCAACGCCGTGCTGACCGAGACCCTGGCCGATCCGGCGATCAGCAAACGCCTGGCCGAGCTCGCCGTCGTCGTCCCGGGCAAGGCCGAGTCGACGCCCGAGGCGTTGGCCGCGACGCTCAAGGCCTCAATCGACAAGTGGGTGCCGGCAGTGCGGGCCGCCGGCGTGAAACCGGAATGATCTGTTGAACTCATGAGTGTCCTCAAACGCCTGATCGAAGGCTTCGTCGATTTTCGCGCCGGCTACTGGCGCGAAAATCAACCGTTGTTCGAGCGCTTGGCGCGCGAGGGGCAGCAGCCCAAGGTCCTGATCGTCGCCTGCGTCGATTCCCGGGTGGACCCTGGCATCCTCACCAGCACGAAACCGGGCGACATCTTCACCATTCGCAATGTCGCCGCGATCGTGCCGCCCTACGAGCCGGACGGCCGCCACCACGGCACCAGCGCGGCGTTGGAGTTCGGCGTGCGTGCGCTGGGCGTCGAGCACATCGTCGTGCTGGGCCACGCGCTGTGCGGCGGCATGCGCGCACTTCTGGCCGAAGACGACGCGACGCTGGCGCAGTTCGAGTTCCTCAAGCCATGGACCGAGATTGTTCGCCGCGCCGCCGACACGGTGCGACTGGGCGCGCCCGAGCTCGATGCGGTGGCGACTCAGAAGGCGGTCGAGCAGGCCGGTGTGGTCGTCTCCATGGGTAACGTACTGACGTTCCCCTGGGTGCGCGAGAAGGTCCAAGCGGGAACCATCGCCATCCATGGCTGGCACTTCGATTTTCGCAACGGCGAGCTGTCAGCCTTCGATCCCCGCGAGGCGCGTTTCGTGCCGATTGCCGCCGCCAGCGATCCAGAGCGGTCGATCACGTCGGGCAACGCCGAGCAGCTCGACACCGATCGTCTGCTGTCACATCTGGTAAACAATTTCCGCACCCGCAAGCCCGGCATGATCACGGCCAGCGGCACGCTGTAGGCGTGAAACGGGCGGGACCGTGTGGTCCCGCCCGCTTTCACTCAGCGCCAGCCGCGCCGGTTGGGCGAGGTGCCCGGGCCGCCGCGCGGGCCCGGCGGGTTTTCCCAGTTGGTGCCGCGACCGCCGAGCGGGCCAGGCGGATTGTTGTCACGGTCGCGGAAGTAACCGTAGCGCCGGTCGGGCGAGGCGCCGGGGCCACCACGCGGGCCGGGCGGGTTTTCCCAGTTGGTGCCGCGGCCACCAAGCGGGCCAGGCGGATTGTTGTCACGGTCGCGGAAGTAACCGTAGCGCCGGTCGGGTGAGGCACCCGGACCACCGCGCGGGCCCGGCGGGTTTTCCCAGTTGGTACCGGGACCGCCGCGCCAGCCGGGCGGGTTGTTGTCGCGGTCGTGGAAGTAGCCCCAGCGCCGGTCGGGCGAGGCACCCGGACCACCGCGCGGGCCGGGCGGGTTCTCCCAGTTGGTGCCCGGGCCGCCACGCCAGCCCGGCGGGTTGTTGTCGAAATCGCGGGCGACGGCCGGAGCCGTCGCGATCAGGGCGACCAGGATCGCCGAGGCAGCGGCGAGGGCGCCATTTTTGCCGAATCGCATGGTCCTGAACTCCTTCATGACCGCCGGAAATTCGGCTGGTCTGACAGGAGGTACGGATTGCTCAACGCGCCGATCCCCGGCGGCCAGGCGAAATTTCTCCCGGGGATGTTCAGGCGCCTCCTAGCGTACTAGTGGCGGCCGGCCGCCGGGCAGTCGCAGCAGGTCGGTCGCCAGCGCCGTGCCGGCGAGGATCAGCGGGCCGCCCAGCAGCAGGCCGGGGCGGATGCGCTCGTCGAGCAACAGGACCGCCCACAGCGCGCCGAACAGCGGGATGAGGTAGGTGACGGTCATCGCCCGGGTCGGGCCGATATCGGCGATCAGGCGGAAGTTCAGCAGGTAGGCGGCGCCGGTGCACAGCACGCCCAGCGCGCCAGCGGCGAGCCAGATGGCGGGTGGCGGGAAGGCTGTCGGCGGCGACAGCGGCACCAGAGGCGCGGCCACGAGCGACGCCGCGATCATAGCCCCCAACGCGTTGTCGAAAGCATCGGTGCGGATCGTGCGTGCCTTCAGGTAGACGCCGACCACGCCATAGAGAAATGGGGCGACCAGCGCCGCGGCCAGGGCGCTGGCGATGCGCGTGACGTCGCCCACGACCCGCGACTCCAGGATGGCTTCAGCCGACAGGATCGCCACACCGGCGAACCCGAGCATCAGCCCAAGGGCGACCGAGCGCGCGATCGGCGTGCGCAGCCACAGCGCGGCCAGCCCGGCGGTGAAGGCGGGTGCCAGCGCGTTGAACAACGCCAGCAGCGAGGCGGGCAGGGTCAGCGCGGCGTAGGCGAACAGCAGGAAGGGCAACGCGGAGTTCAGGGTGCCGACCAGCAGGAAATGGCCGGCGTCGCGCCGCGTGTTGAGCTGTCGACGCAGGACAACGGCGACCAAGGCGAGGAACAGCGCGGCCAATCCTAGGCGCAGCGCGATCAGGGCCACGGGTCCGAGATACGGCACGGCCATGGCGACCAGCGCGAAGGAGCCGCCCCACAGTGCGCCCAAGGTCAGCAGGCGCGATGCGCTCGCGGCGTCGATCAATCCCGTGTCTCGTACAGCGAGTCGATCGGCGCTCGCGAGAAGCGCACGACCGGTTCGGCGAGAACGCGCGTTTCCCAGTCGCGGAATGCCGCGTCGGCGAAAGCCGTCTCGCAATACGCTTGCGCCGCCTTCGAGAGCGCGACGGCGTAAGTACGAAAGCGCGTCGCCACCGGCAGGTAGAAGGCGTCGGCCATGGAGCGGGCGCCGAACAGCCATGGTCCATCGGTGGCGTTGGCGGCGCGCAACGCCGACCACAGGCGCTCGACGCGCTCGATGTCGCGCCGCGTATCCTCGGGCAGATCGGTCGCCACGCAGCGGCGGCGGATGTTCATCGGCAGGTCGCGGCGCAGGGCCGGGAAGCCGGAATGCATCTCGGCGCAGGCCGCCCGGATCACGGCGCGGCGTTCGCGATCGACGGGCAGCAACGCCCCGGGGGTTCCGCCCTCGGCCGCCCATTCGGCGATGGCGAGGCTGTCCCAGATGGTCGTGGCGCCGACCCGTAGGGCGGGCACCTTGCCGCTGGGCGAGACGGCGCGCACCGCGGTGATTCCCTCGGCGCCGTAACCCGGCTGGTCGAGCTCGATCAGCTTCTCGTCGAACGCGATGCCGGCCCAGCGCAGGCAAAGCCAGGGGCGCAGCGACCAGCTGGAGTAGTTGCGATTGCCGATGTGGAGATGGGGTGTCATGGCGCGGCGAGCGTAGACGTGGCGCCGCTTCCATCGCAGATCGCCTGGCGCCAATATCCGGTGGATTCGCGCCAAGTTCCGCCGCGCCGCGCGTGGCGTCCAACCTATCGACGACCGACGACAATCGATCCGGAACAGCCATGCCCTTCGATCACAGTTCCGCCCAGGCGATTCGAACGCGCCGCGATGCGCACCAGACGCGACCGCTGGCCGCCATCCTCGCCTATGACGGCCTGTGTACGTTCGAGTACGGCATCGCGCTCGAGCTCTTCGCCTTGCCGCGACCGGAGCTCGACGTGCCGTGGTACGTCAGCCGCGTCGTCGGCGTCGACGGGCGGCGCTTGCGCGGCTCGGGTGGCGTGACAGTGGCGGCCGAGACGGACCTTGCCGGCCTGCGCGACGCGTCCCTCATCGTCTTGCCGGGCTGGCGCGATCATCGTGAACCGCCGCCGCGACGGCTGCTCGCGGCGCTATGCGATGCGGCCGACGCCGGTACGCGGTTCTTGACGATCTGCTCCGGCGCTTTCGTGCTCGGCCATGCCGGGCTGCTCGATGGGCGGCGCGCCACCACGCATTGGCGATACATCGACGAGCTCGAGCGGGCGTTTCCCAGGGTCAGCGTCGATCGCGAGGCGCTCTACGTCGAGGACGGCGCGATCACGACCTCGGCGGGCAGCGCCGCCGGCATCGACGCCGGTCTGGCCGTGATCCGGAATGATTTCGGCGCGCGTGTCGCGGCGATGGTCGCGCGCCGCCTGGTGATGTCACCGCATCGCGCGGGTGATCAGCCGCAATTGGTAGAGGCGCCGGTCAGCGTGCGTTCGGGCCGCACGATTTCCGCCACGCTCGATTGGGCGCGGCGCAACCTGCATCGACGGATCGGCGTGGGCGCGTTGGCCGCGCAGTCGGCGATGAGCGGCCGGTCGTTCTTCCGGCACTTCGAGGCGGCGACCGGCACGTCGCCGCTCGCCTGGCTGCGCCAGGCGCGCCTCGTGCGGGCGCGCGAACTGCTGGAGGGCACGATGCTGTCGATGGTCGAGGTGGCCCGGCAATGCGGCTTCGGCTCGCCGGAGACCTTCCGCGCCAGCTTCCGCCGCGCGCTCGGCGTCTCGCCTGCCGCCTACCGCCGCCGGTTTAGCCCGTCGCGGCCTTGATCTCGCCGTCGCTCAGGCCGAAGGAGCGCAGCACGTCCTTGGTGTTCTGGCCGAGGTCGGCGCAGAAGTTCTTCACCGAGGTGTCGGCTTCGGACATCCGGAAGGGTGCGGCCACGACCTGCAGCGTGCCACCGGCGTCGGCGACCGGCTGCAGGACACGGCGATGGGCGGTCTGCGGGTCGGCCATCACCTCGGGCACGCTGCGATAACGCGAGGCCGGCACGCCATTGGCCTCGAAGGCCGCCATGACCTCCTCGACGCTGTGCCGGGTCGACCACTTCTCCAACTCGTCGACATACTCGCCCCAATTGTTGCGGCGATCGGTGTACTTGGCGAAGCGCGGATCGGTGATCCAGTCGGGGCGGCCGGCGGCATGGCACAGGCCCTGGAATGTCTTCTCGCTCGCCACAGCCGGCATGACGTAGCCGGTCTTGGTACGCACCGGCCCGAACATCGGCCGGCTCGGCGGATCGATATGCACCTGCGTGCGCATGACCTCGCCCATCAGCACGCCGAGCATGGTCTCGACCATCGATACGTCGATCATCTGGCCGATTCCGGTGGTCTTGCGCTGATAGAGCGCCGCCATGATCGCGCCGAAGCAATAGGAGCCGCTGTTGAAGTCGGCAAAGAACACGCCGCAATTGTCGGGACGATCGCGGTCCTGCTGGTAGCTCATATGGGCGATCTCATAGCCCGAGGCGGCGTGGATCATCGGCGCGTAGGCCGGCAGTTCGGCAGACGGGCCGGTCTGGCCGTAGCCCGAGATCGCGGCGTAGATCAGATCGGGCTTGATCGCTTTCAGCTGCTCGTAGTCGAGGCCCAGCCGCTTCATCACGCCGGGGCGGAAGTTCTCGACCAGGATGTCAGCGCCGGCGACCATGCGCTTGACCGCCGCGATCGCCGATTTGTTCTTCAGGTCGAGCACCACCGATCGTTTGCCGGCGTTGAGGTAGGTGAAGACGCCCGACGCGCCGTTCCGCAGAGGCGGGCGCGTGCGCATCATGTCGCCCTCGGGCGCTTCGATCTTGATCACTTCGGCGCCGAGATCGGCGAGCAGCCGCGTACAATGCGGCCCGGCGATCGTCGTGGTGAAATCGAGGACGCGGATACCTTGGAGCGCGTTGGTTTTCATCTGTCTACCGTCCCAACAGAACCATCACCACGCCGCCGACCACGAGGATCGCGCCGCTGAACTCGCCCAGGCTCGGGCGCTCGTGCAGCATGTAGCGACTGGCGAGAAAGGTGAAGACCAGCTCGACCTGGCCCACGGCGCGTACCAGGGCCGGGTTCTGCAGGGCGAAGCCCAGCGCCCAGCCGGCCGAGCCCATGACGCTGGTGAAGCCGACGATGCTCGAGGTGCGCCAGCTCTTGATCACGCGGCTGACCTCGCCGGGTTCGCGCGCCAGCAGCCAGGCGCCCATTACCACGGTCTGGATGGTGTTCATCAGCGCCAGGGTGAAGATCGCCTTGATCATGAAGTCGCCGGAGGGCAGCGCCTCGATGGCCTGACGGATTCCCAGCGCGGCGACGCTGAAGAAGGTACCGGCGGCGACGCCGACCAGCGCCGCCTTCTGTGTCCAGCCCATGATGATCGAGCGCAGGCCCTTGGTATCGCCCTTTACCGACAGCACCAGCACGCCCACCAGGCAGATGGCGATGCCGACCCAGGCTAGCCAGCCGAGATGGGCGTTCAGGAAAAGCGTGCCGAACAGCGCGATCTGGATGGTCTCGGTCTTGGAGTAGGCGGTGCCGACCGTGAAGTTGCGCAGCTCGAAGGTGTAGATCAGCAGCGAGGTGGCGATGATCTGCCCCATGCCGCCCAGCGCCGCCCAGGCGACGAAGCGCCAGTCCCAGTCCGGCAGCACGCGGTTGCCCAGAGTCAGCAGCAGCACGAGCATCAGGATCGACAACGGCGCGCCATAGACGTAGCGCACGAAGTTCGCGCCGTTGGTGCTGAGCTGGGCCTTGAGCTTCTGCTGCAGCGCGGTGCGGATGGTCTGAAACAGCGCCGCGCCGATGGTGATCGGTATCCAGAGTTCCACGCGATTCTTTCTGTCGGTCCCCTGTCGGCACTCTAGCGGGCGATCCGCCGCGCGGCGAGCCGTGCGGTCGGGCGGCTGTCATGCTAGATCGCGGGGCAGTCGGAGGACGGATGAGATCGGCGCTTGCACTCGTTGTCGGTTTGCTGACGGCGCTGTCCGTCGGTGGCGCCCATGGGCAGGCCGGCGGCTGGGTCGCGGTCGCCGCCGACTCCGCCGGATCGGCGATCACCACGGCTACAGGCCCATCTAAAGCAGAAGCCGGCCGCCGCGCTAAGACAGCCTGCGGCCGGGCGACCTGCGACGTGGTCGCCGACCGCCAGGGCGGCTGCGCCGGCGCCCTGCGCCTGGTGCTGATGGGGCCCGTCCAGAAATGGACGGGCCAGCGGGAATCCGAATGGCGCACCCACTTCCAGCGCACCTGCCCGTCCGGCCAGTGCGCCAAGGCGATGGCCTGCGTCACGCCGTGACGCCGGACACCGTTCTGGATTTGCCCGCGGTGGCGCGGGTATGGTGCGTGCCGACCCAGCCCATGTACGTCCAGGAGTTCACGCGATGAAGAAGCCGGCCAAGGCCAAGGCGAAGAAGCCCACGCTGCATCCCAACCCGACGCTCGATAAGTCGAAGATGCCCAGCCGCTACACCACGGTCGGGCCGGAGCGCGCACCGCACCGCTCGTACCTGTACGCCATGGGGTTGAACGAGAAGCAGATCGGCCAGCCGCTGGTCGGCGTCGCGACCTGCTGGAACGAAGCGGCGCCCTGCAACATCGCGCTCAATCGTCAGGCACAGGCGGTGAAGATCGGCGTCGACCGTTCCGGCGGTACGCCGCGCGAGTTCACCACCATCACGGTGACCGACGGTATCGCTATGGGCCACCAGGGCATGAAATCGTCGCTCGCCAGCCGCGACCTGATCGCCGACTCGGTCGAGCTCACCATGCGCGGCCATTGTTACGACGCGATGGTGACCCTGGCCGGCTGCGACAAGTCGCTGCCCGGCATGATGATGTCGATGCTCAGGCTCAACGTGCCGTCGGTGTTCATGTATGGCGGCTCGATCCTGCCCGGCAAGTTCCGCGGCAAGGATATCACCGTGGTCGATGTCTTCGAGGGCGTCGGCATGCACGCCGCCGGCAAGTTCACCGACGCCGACCTGCACGAGATGGAGTGCGCAGCCTGCCCGTCGGCCGGCTCCTGCGGCGGTCAGTTCACCGCCAACACCATGGCCTGTGTCTCCGAGGCGATCGGCCTGGCGCTGCCCGGCTCGGCCGGCTCGCCGGCGCCCTACGAGTCGCGCGACGAGTACGCGACGGCGTCGGGCGAGGCGGTGATGAACCTGCTGCGCCTGGGCATCCGCCCGCGCGACATCTGCACCCGCGAGGCGTTCGAGAACGCCGCGACCGTCGTCGCCGCCACCGGCGGCTCGACCAACGCCGCGCTGCACCTGCCGGCGATGGCGCATGAATGCGGCATCAAGTTCGACCTGCACGACGTGGCGAAGATCTTCAAGAAGACGCCGTACATCGCCGACCTCAAGCCGGGCGGCAAGTACGTCGCGCTCGACATGTACCGCATCGGCGGCATCCCCGTGGTGATCAAGGAACTGCTCGACAACGGCCTGCTGCATGGCGAGTGCCTCACCGTCACCGGCAAGACCTTGGCGGAGAACCACAAGGACGTGAAGTTCCCCGAGGACCAGGATGTCGTCTATCGCGTGAAGAACTGCATCACGCCGACCGGCGGCGTGGTCGGCCTCAAGGGCACCTTGGCCCCTGACGGTGCGATCGTGAAGGTCGCGGGCATGCAGCGTCTCGTCTTCCGCGGACCGGCGCGCTGCTTCGACAGCGAGGAAGAGGCGTTCAACGCGGTGGTGAAGGGCAAGTTCAAGGAAGGCGAGGTCATCGTCATCCGCTACGAAGGCCCCAAGGGCGGGCCGGGCATGCGCGAGATGCTGTCGACCACGGCGGCGCTCTACGGCCTTGGCGTCGGCGAGAAGGTGGCGCTGATCACCGACGGCCGCTTCTCCGGCGGTACGCGCGGCTTCTGTGTCGGCCATGTCGGGCCGGAGGCGCAGGTCGGCGGCCCGATCGGTCTCCTGAAGAACGGCGACATCATCGTCATCGACGCGATCAAGGGCCGCCTCGACGTCGAGCTTTCGGCCAAGGAACTCAAGGCGCGCGCCAAGAAGTGGAAGCCAAAGAAGAACGGTTACACGGCGGGCGCGCTGTGGAAGTACGCGCAGCTCGTCGGCCCGGCGGTCGACGGCGCGCTGACGCATCCCGGCGCGAAGAAAGAAAGCCACGTCTTCGCCGATATCTGATTGCTATCTGTCATCCCGAGCGACGCGAGGGATCTAGGGTTGGTCTAGATCCCTCACTGCGCTCGGGATGACAGCATCACTCCGCTACCGTCCCCGACAGCCGCTCCACCGCCTCGGCGTAGTCCTGCATGAAGTCGTAGACCACGCTGCGCGCCGATTGCTCGGTGTTCATCAAACCGACGGCCTGGCCGACATAGTAGGTGGCCAGCGCCTTGGCGCCGGGGTGACCGCTTTCCGCGAGCTGATCGATGCGCGCGAAAGCGCGGCGCACGGCGAGACCCTGCAGCGGCATGGGCAGTGGATCAGGCGCGCCCTCGGCTTGCCAGGCGTCCGTCCAGGGCGAGCGCAGTTGGCGTGTGTACTTTCCGGTGCGACTGCGCGAGCGCACGGTGTCGCGCGACGTCGCCGCCAGCATCTTCTGCTTCACCGTTGGGCTGGTCTCGGCCTCGGCGGTCGTCAGCCACACCGACGCAGTCCACGCGCCATGCGCGCCCATGGCCATGCACGCGGCCATCTGGCGGCCGGTGGCGATGCCGCCGGCGGCCAGCACGCGCACATTGGGGTAGGGTTCGACCGCCTGCAGCACCTCGGGGATCAGCACCAGGGTCGAGATCTCGCCGCAATGGCCACCGGCCTCGGTGCCGGCGACGACGAGGATATCGACGCCCGCCTGCGCGTGGCGCAGCGCGTGTTCCTTGGAGCCGGTCAGCGCGCCAACAGGTACGCCCTTGGCGCGGGCGTGCTCGAACATCGTCGGTGGCGGCACGCCCAGCGCGTTGACCACCAACCCGATCGGATGCGTAAAGGCGACGTCGAGCAGAGCCGCGGCGCCCGACTCCCGAAGGTTCTCACCGTAGGAGCCGGGCGGGGCCGCGTCCCACAGGCCGGTCGTATCGATGCCATGGCGTTCGAGCAGGCCGCTGATGTGCTTGCGATGCTCCGGCGGTATGCGCGCCTCGAGTTCGGCCGCGGTGACGCCACCGTCCTTGGCTTCCATCTTGTTGGGCACGAGCAGATCGACGCCGTAGGGCCTGCCCTTCACTTTCTCGTCGATCCAGCGCAGCTCGATGTCGAGGGATTGCGGCGTGTGGCCGACGGCACCCAGCACGCCCATGCCGCCGGCGTTGGTCACGGCCGCCACCACGTCGCGGCAATGGCTGAAAGCGAAGAGGGGAAACTCGATACCGAGATCCTTGCACAGCGCCGACTTCATGGCGTCGCTCCCTTGCTGTCCGGTCCTCACTATAGATCGCCGTCGTCGTCCCGGCTTGCCTAGTTGACGCGCCATTCCGCGCGGGGGAACGTGGTCCGAGGATGGGAGGAACACGATGAAGGCGATCAGTCGCCGTACGATACTGGGCGCCACCTTGGTAGCCGGTGCGCTTCCCGCCCGGGCGCAGGACGCGTGGCCGTCCAAACCCGTGCGTATCGTCGTGCCGTTCAACGCCGGTGGCGCGATCGATGCGCTGGCGCGGGTGATCGCCGAGCCGGTGGCGGCGAAGCTCGGCCAGCAGGTTCTGGTCGATCCCAAGCCCGGCGCCAACACCATCGTCGGCTCGGAGATCGTCGCCAAGGCGGCACCGGATGGCTACACCTTGCTGATCACGACTAACTCCACGCACACCAACAATCCCGCGCTCTACGCCAAGCTACCGTTTGATCCGGCCAAGGACCTCGTGCCGATCTCCCTGGTGTCGCTGGGTTCGATCCTGGTCTGCGCCAAGTCGGACGCGCCGTTCGGCGATCTCAAGGGCATGGCCAGCTGGGCCAAGGGGCTGGGCCGGCCGGTGACTTATGGCAGCTGGGGCATCGGCTCCTCGGGCCATCTCTATGGCCTGCTGTTCGAGAAGATGCTGGGCGGACAGTGGAGCCACGTGCCCTATCGCGGCGACGTGCCGGCGCTGCAGGACGTCGGCAACGGCACGCTCGATATCACTTGGGCCAGCCCGACCAGCGCCAAGACGCAGATCGCGGCCAACCGCGTGAAGCCGATCGCGGCGGTCGGCGCGGCGCGTGGTGCGGCGATGCCCGATCTCGCGACCTTCGCCGAGCAGGGCTTTCCCGGCTTCGACTTGCGCCTGTTCGTGGCGGCTTACGCGCCGGCGGGCACGCCGGCGACGATCATCGCGCGCATGCGGCGCGAGATCGCCGTGGCCGTCGCGCTGCCCGACGTGCGGGAGAAGATGATCCAGCAGGGCCAGACGCCGGTCGCCTCGACGTCGGAAGAGTTGGCCGCTGTGCTGACCCGTGAGACGCCGATCTGGGCCGAGCTGATCAAGGCCTCAGGCGCGAAGGTGGAGTGATGCGATGACGCTCGATCAGGGAACCGCGTATGGCCTGAAGGCGCCGAGCTACGACGCGCGTCTGACCGATGTCGGGCGTGGCACGCCGATGGGCGAGCTGCTGCGGCGCTACTGGCATCCGGTGGGGCTGGCCGCGGACGCGAACGCGACGCCGCGCGCGGTGCGGGTGCTGGGCGAGGATCTGATCCTGTTCCGTGACGGGCAGGGCCGCGCGGGACTCGTTTATCCGCGCTGCTGCCATCGCGGCACGACCCTGTACTACGGCAAGGTCGAGGAGCGCGGCATACGTTGCTGCTATCACGGCTGGCTGTTCGACGTGCAGGGCTATTGCCTGGAGATGCCCTGCGAGCCCAACCCGACCGGTGCGCAATGCCAGCGCGTGCGCCAGCCCTGGTATCCTGTGGAAGAGCGCTACGGTCTGGTCTTCGCATACATGGGCCCACCCGAGCGTAAGCCGGTGCTGCCGCGCTACGAGGCGCTGGAGGTGATGGGGTCCGGCGAGTTCGTCGAGACCGACGACTCCAGCATCGGCTCGGGCGGCATCCAGATTGCGCCCTGCAACTGGCTGCAGCACTACGAGAACGTGGTCGACCCGTACCACGTGCCGATCCTGCACGGCAGCTTCAGCGGCGCGCAATTCGCGCAGATGATGATGGGCTTCCCCAAGGTGAAGTTCGAGTATGGCCCGATCAGTGTGAAGGCCACCTCGGTGCGAAAGCTGCCCGATGGCCGCAGCTTCCGCCGCGTGACCGAGGCCGCGCTACCGACGTTGCGTGTCGTCGCCAATCCGCAGGTCGGTGATCGCTTCGGCATGGTCGAGTCGATCGGCTGGACCTTGCCGATCGATGACACGCATTACCGCATCTACGTCGCCGGCCGCGTGCGCGAGGCGGGCGAGCTGAAGAAGTTCCGCTCGAAGTACAACGGCAAGACCTGGGACCAGCTGAGCGAAGCCGAGCACCAGCAATTCCCCGGCGACACCGAGGCGCAGGTCGGCCAGGGCGCGATCACCTTCCATTCGGAAGAGCACCTGATGTCGAGCGACCAGGGTGTGTCGATGTTGCGCATGCTGCTGCGCCGCCAGCTCGAGGCCGTGGCGCGCGGCGAGAACCCTGCCGGCACGGCGTTCAGCGAGGCGGACGCTTACATCCGTTTCGAATCGGGTCAGTATCTCGAGGACGCGACGGCGGCGTAGATCTCTTCCTTCTCCCCGCCTTCGCGGGGAGAAGGACAATGTGGGAGGGGATGATGCTCTGGTGGATCATCGGCGCGGTGGTGCTCGGCGGCGCGGGCTTCGGGGCGTGGCGCTATTTCGCGGCCTCCGACGGCGTGTCGGACTCGTCGACCGCGCTGCTGAGCGACGACTCCTCCTCGGACTCGGATTCGACGTCCGGCAGCGGCGATACCTCCTCGAGCGATTCGTCGTCGAGCGATTCGGGTGGCGGCGACTCGGGCGGCGGCAGCGAGTAGACGCCGCTCAAGTCCGCAACAGGTCAGCGTCGAGCTCGCACCACACCGGCACGTGATCCGACGGCTCGGCACGGCCGCGTTCGGCCTTATCGATACCGCAGGCGCGCAACCGGTCGGTGGCCTGCGGCGAGAGCAACCAGTGATCGATGCGCAGGCCATTGTCCTTGTTCCAGGCGCCGGCCTGGTAGTCCCAGAAACTGTAGGCGTGCTCGGTCGGATGCAGCGCGCGATAGGCGTCGGTCATGCCGAGATTGAGCAGGGCGCGAAAGGCGTTGCGCGACTCGGGCCGGCAGAGCGCATCGTCGGCCCAGCCCGCCGGATCGTAGACATCGCTGTCGGTAGGGCAAACGTTGTAGTCGCCGCCCATCACCAGCAACTCCTCCTCGGCCAGCAGCGCTTCGGCGCGCGCCTTGAGGCGGCGCATGAAGCCCAGTTTGTAGGGGAACTTCTCGGTGTTGGAGGGATTGCCGTTGGGCAGGTAGATGCCGGCGACCCGCAACGGCCCGGCCGAGGTCGCGAACCTGGCCTCGACGTAACGCGCCTGCTCGTCGCTGTCGTCACCGGGCAGGGCGCGCGCGGTCACCTCGACCAGCGGCACGCGCGAGAGCAGGGCGACGCCGTTGAACGTCTTCTGGCCGACGACCTCACATTTGTAGCCGGCGCTCTCGATCTCGAGCCGCGGGAATTGCGGCTCCTGGCACTTGATCTCCTGCAGCACGACGATGTCCGGCTGTGCGCGGTTGAGCCAGTCCGTGAGGTTCCCGACCCGCTTGCGGATGGAGTTGATGTTCCAGGTCGCGATTTTCATCCGGCTATTCTAGCGGACGCGTCGCTAGACGTTCACTGTCATTCCTCGCTGAGCTCGGAATGACAGAAGTGGATGCCCGCCGCCTCAGGCGTCACACCGCGAACGAGCTACCGCAGCCGCAGGACGAGGTCGCGTTGGGATTGCGAACCTGGAACGAGGCGCCGACCATCTCGTCGACGTAGTCGATCTCGCTGCCCTTGATGAACTCCAGCGAAGTGCTGTCGATCAGCACCGTGGCGCCGTTCTTCTCGATCACCACATCGTCGTCGTTACGCTTGGTGTCGAAATCGAAATTGTACTGGAAGCCCGAGCAGCCACCGCCCAGCACGGCGATGCGCAGCATCGAGGGCTGCGGCTCGCGCGACGCGAGGAAGGCGATGCGGCGGGCGGCGCTGTCGGTCAGGCCGACGCCTAGCGATTCGCTCATCTTATACTCTCCGGCGGCCTTTAGGGCCGCTGACGTCCTAAACCGCCTCTAGATGTGGGGTGTTGGCGCTTTCTGTCAACCGTATGCGGCGTAGGGGTTTGGGCGGTTCCGCGCGGCTGTGGTAGGGTTCCACTATAGTACGCACCATAAGGATCCTCATGGTCGACGCCCCTCCGGCCGCCCAGGCGCCGGCACCCCTGCCGCTCTTCTATAGGCAGCCCCGGCCGCTGGACGCCAACACCCACAAGACCACCAGGCTGCGGGACAACGCCAGCTTCGCCTTCGCGCGGCGGGCCAATTCGGTGCCGGTCAACGGCATCGAGTTCGCCATGGCCCAGCGCCACTACCCGATCGTCTTCACCGGGACCGGCAAGCCGTTTCCGGCCGCCGTCCTGGGGCTCAGGGTGGATGAGAACCTGTTCGTCGGCGAGGACGGGCGCTGGATCGAGGGCCTCTACGTGCCGGCCTATGTCCGGCGCTACCCCTTCGTGTTCATCGAGGCACCCGAGGACAAGCTGATCCTGGCGATCGACGAGGGTAGCGGCATGCTGGTCGACCAAGGCCCGCACAAGCTGTTCGACGATGCCGGCAAGCCGACGCCGCTGGTCAACGGCGCGTTGCAGTTCTGCGGCGCCTATCAGGCCAATTTCAAGCAGACCCTTGAGTTCATCGACGCGCTGCTGGCTCAGGACCTTCTGGTCGACAATCGCGCCAACGCGGTTCTGGCCAACGGCGAGCGCCTGGCCCTGGGCGGCTTCAAGGTGATCGACGAGGAGAAGTTCAAGGCGGTGCCGGGCGCCGTGCTCGAGACCTGGCGCAACCAGGGCTGGCTGGCCTGGATCTACGCCCACTTCTTCTCGCTGACGGGCTGGAACGGTCTTGCGGCGCTCGCCAACAAACGGCCGCCCGCTGTCGAGGTCGCGACAAGGCGCGGTTAGACTTTGCGGCCGCCGACCTCTTGCGACGATGCCCATTCGGTCACTGAAGCCGGACGGCATGAACGCCCCGGCATCGGCCGTTGAGATCACAGCGGCAGAAACGGCGGTCGGCGTCACCTTCCCTGATGATCTGCGCGCCTTCTATCTGACGACGGACGGCTACAACGGCGACATCGGCGAACGCACCGTGCGCCTGCATCGGCTGGCGGACGTCGTGTCTTGCACGACAGGCTATGATGTCGCGCGCGAGTTTGGCCTGGTCCTGATCGGCGACAATGGCGGCGACTACGGATTTGCGCTCGATTGTGCATCCGAGCCACCGGCCTATGTCGGCCTTCCGCTCGCGGCCGCGCGGCGGGAGGCGTTCGAGTTGCTCGGTACGAGCTTCGAAGAGTTCGCAGCCGCGCTCTGCGTTGCCTAACCTGCCGGTTACGCTGGCTTACCGCCGATCGAAAATCCTGTTATTCTGACGATGATTGGCAAGGGTATCGCAGCCTTGGGGGCGGCCCGCCGAATAGCGATTCTTGACGGTCGATCGTCAGGTTCCCCGCCGACACCCCGGAGTGAAGCGGGCACCAATGGCGCTTGATGTGTCTGATGGCTGACTGCGCGCAGCGTTGAGTCGTTTCAGCTTCGGTGTCATGTGAACCCAAGGGGGTATGTCATGGGCAAGCTTGTCGGTGCCGCCATATGCGTGGCCACCATGTCGCTGATGGCTGTCGGTTTTGGTCACGCCGAGACCATCAAGGCGAATCCTGGAAATCTCAAAGGCGTCAAGCAAACACCTGCGGATGCCAAGACCCAGAAGGTAAATCCCGGAGACATAAAGGGCGTCAAGCAAACACCAGCGGATACCAAGACCCAGAAAGTAAATCCCGGAGACATCAAGGGCATTAAGCAATAGTTATGGACCGACCTCGCGCCCAATCGCAGTGGTGCGACGGTTCGGTATGCGCATCGATATCGGCGATCAGGCTTGCTTGACCTGTCGGGCGCGCACGCCCTCGCGGTAGAGGATGTAGAGGCCCGAGCCGATCACCAGCGGCAGGCCCCACCACACGCTCGCGCCCGGCAGCTCCTGGAAGAAGATCCAGCCGAAGGCGAAGGCGAAGATGATGGCGGTGTACTCGAAAGGCGCCAGGATCGAAGGCGGCGCCAGCCTGAGCGCGCGGGTCGAGAAGATCTGGCCGACGCCGCCCATCAGGCCGACGGCGGCCAGCCAAAGCCAGTCCCAGCCATCGGGATCGCGCCAATGGGTCGCCGGGTCGATCAGGCACAGGCCGCCGAACACCACCAGGCAGGCGACGCCGTAATAGAACATCGAGGATTCGTCGCGATCGGTGCGGGCGATGCGGCGCAGGACGACGATGTTGAAGGCGTAGAGGAACGTCGCGCCCAGGGTGACCATCGAGACGATATCGAAGCCGGCGCCAGGGTTGAGGATGACCATGACGCCGACGAAGCCGACGCCGATCGCGCTCCAGCGGCGCCAGCCGACCTGCTCGCCGAGGATCGGAATCGACAGCGCCGCCATGAAGAAGGGCGCGGCGAAGGAGATGGCGTAGACATCGACCAGCGGCGCGCGCGGGAAGGCCCAGAAGAAGCCGAAGGTCGCCAGCAGGCCGAACAGCGTGCGCACCGTCTGCCAACCTGGCTGGCGCGTGCGCAGCGCTGCGACGCCGACGCTCATCGACATCATGATCATCAGCGGGATGAAGGCGAGGGCGCTGCGGAAGAGCAGGACCTGGGCCACCGGATAGCCGCTGCCCAGCCACTTCACCAAGGTATCCATCGCGGCGAACACCACGATGGCCCCGAATTTGGCGTAGATGCCGTAGACGACGTGCCGGTCGGTGGCGCCCAACGCGGCTTGACCGAACATGCGCGCGGTCTAGCACACTTTTCGGGTTCGATCATGCGACGGTACGGTTAATGTGACGCCGATGTCGTTCGGCCACCCCCTCACCCCCAGCCCGTCTCCCGCGAGGGGAGAGGGGGACATGAACACCATGCTCGTCTCGAGGGGGCCGTGACACATCTCCGCCGCCTTCTCGTCGCGCGTCTGCCGCTGCTCGCGTCGCTGGCTGTGCTGGTGGGCGCGTTGCTGCTGCGCGCGGTCGACCCGCCCGCGCTGGCCCGCCTGCGCGACGTTGCCTTCGACACCTTCCAGCGTATCAAGCCGCGCGTCGTGCCCGACGACATGCCGGTGCGCATCGTCGACATCGACGAACCGGCGCTGGCGGCGCATGGTCAATGGCCCTGGCCACGCACCATGGTCGCGCGACTGAACGACAAGCTGGTCGAGAAGGGCGCGCTGGTCATCGCCTACGACGTGATCTTCGCGGAACCCGACCGCTCCTCGATCCCGCGCCTGGCGCGCGATCTGGCGAGCTTCACCGATCCCGACACCCTGCAGCGCATCATCACGACGTTTCCCGACAACGACGTGGTGTTCGCCGCCTCGTTGGCGGGCTCGCGCAGCGTGCTGGGCTTCGGCTTCGAGCCGGTGGCGCGCGGCACCGCGCCCCGGCGCAAGAACGGTTTCGCCGCCGCCGGCGACGATCCGCGCGGCTTCCTGCCGATCTGGCCCGGCTCGATCAGGCCGCTCGACCTGCTGGAGCAGGCGGCGCGCGGCCTGGGCTCGGTCAATACCGACGCCGATGCGACGAGCGACGCCGCCGTGGTGCGCCGCGTGCCGATGCTGTTCCGTCTGGGTGGGCAGGGCGATCCCTATCCGGCGCTGGCGATCGAAACCCTGCGCCTGGCGCAGGACGCCAGCGCCTATATCGCGAAGAGCTCCGGCGCCAGCGGCGAGGCCGCCTTCGGCACGCGCACCGGCATCGTCTCGATCAAGGTCGGCCAGGTCGAGATTCCGACCGATGCGCGCGGCCGCGTCACGCTCTACGATTCGGGCCATCGCCCGTCGCGCTATGTCTCGGCCAAGGCGGTGCTCGACGGCAGCGTGCCGGCCGACCGGCTTGACGGCCACATCGTCTTCATCGGTACCAGTGCACTCGGGTTGAAGGATCTGCGCCATACGCCGATCGCCGCCAACGTGCCCGGCGTCGAGGTGCACGCGCAGATCGTCGAGCAAATCCTGTCCGGCGTCTATCTGCTGCGGCCCGACTATGCCACCGGGCTGGAGCTGCTGTTCATTGCCGTGCTCGGCGCGCTGTTCGTCGTGCTCCTGCCCAGGCTGAGTGGCGGGCAGATGGCGCTGGTCGCGCTGCTCGGCATCGCCATCGCTGTGCTCGGCCCATGGCACGCCTTCTCGCTGGGACACCAGCTGATCGATCCGGTTTATCCGGCCGCCACCTTGGCGGCGGTCTACGCCGTCGGCTCGGCGTTCGGCTTTATGCGGGCCGAGGCTGAGCGGGCGCGCATCCGCGGCGCCTTCGGCATGTATCTCTCGCCCGACCTGGTGGCCCAGCTCGCGCGCCAGCCCGACAGGCTGAAGCTGGGCGGCGAGCAGCGCGAGATCACGGTCATGTTCACCGACGTACGCGGCTTCACCACCATCGCCGAGCAGTTCGACCCTCAGGCGCTGACGGTATTCATGAACCGCTTCCTGACGCCGATGACCGACATCATCCTCGAGGCCCACGGTACGGTCGACAAGTACATGGGCGACAACATCATGGCGTTCTGGAACGCGCCGCTGGCGCTCGCCGAACACCCGCGCCATGCCTGCGAGGCGGCGCTGGCCATGACCAAGCGGCTGGCCGAGCTCGATATCGAATGGCGGCGCGAGGCGCACGAGCAGGGGCGCGAGCATATTCCGGTCATGATCGGCATCGGCATCAACACGGGCGTGGTCTCGGTGGGCAATTTCGGCAGCACGCAGCGTTTCACCTATACCGTGCTGGGCGATTCGGTGAACCTCGCCGCGCGGCTCGAAGGCCAGTGTAAGACCTACGCGGTCGGTGCCATCCTCGGCGAGGCGACGGCGATGGCGGTGAGCGACTTCGCGCTGGTCGAACTCGACCTGATCAAGGTCAAAGGCAAGACCGAGCCGGAGCGCATCTTCGCGCTGGCCGGCGACAAGGCGATGGCGAGTACGCCCGAATTCGCAGCGTTGCTCGAGAAGCAGGAGGCGTTTCTGGTGGCCTACAGGGCGGGTGATTTCGAGGCGGCGCTCGAGCGCGTAGGCGTGGCCCGGGCTGCCGCCGAGGCGGCGGGTTGGGTCAGCGGCTACCACGACGCGATGCGCGAGCGGACCAAGGCGCTGCTCGCCGCCCCGCCGCCGATCTGGGATGGCGTCTTCGTGGCGACCGAGAAATGAAGCGCCCCCAGGATCGCGTTGCTGCCATCGAGGCGGTGATCAGCCGAGAAGTCGGCCGCGGCGCCAAGCCATTGATGGAAGCCACCCGGGGCAATCTGCTGCGCGCCGTCGAGTCGATTGCCGAGGTGCACGCGCCACGCATCGGCCTGATCACCGGCTTTGCCGTGCCGACGGAGCGGGGACCCCGCCCCGAGACCGACGGACCCGGCGGCATGGCGCACATGGCCGCCGCCTGCCGCGCTGCCGGCTGGCCCGTGCGGCTGGCGACCGACGCGCTCTGCGCGCCGGCCTGCCGGGTGGCGCTGGAATCACTGCCGCGCGCCGCCGATGTGCCGATCGAGACCGACGATGCCGCAACGCTCGTCCACCGTTGGCGCGAGGCCGGCATCACCCACGTGATCTCGATCGAACGCTGTGGTCGTTCGCGCGATGGCAAGCCACGCAATATGCGCGGCGAGGATGTCTCGTCCTTCACGCCGGCGCTCGACGATCTGTTCCTCGCGGCCAAATGGCGGCGCATCGCCATCGGCGACGGCGGCAACGAGATCGGCATGGGCAGCTTGTCGTCAGAGCTGATCGCCCGCACCGTGCCCAATGGCGAGTGCATCGCCTGCGCCACCGCGGCCGACGACCTGATCGTCGCCGGCGTGTCGAACTGGGGCGGCTACGCCATGGTCGGCGCGCTGGCGGCGGTGATGCCGGCCCTGGCGCCGGTCCTGCTGGAGGCGCTCGACGCCGAGCACGACCGGCGCCTGATCGAACGCCTTGTGCGGGAGGGTGACACGGTCGACGGCGTCACGCGCAAAGCAGAGGCGACGGTCGACGGTATGCCGATGTCGGCGCACGCTGAGGTCATCGACGCGATCCGCGCCGCCGCTACTTGACGAAGATCGCGCGCACGCGATCGAGCGCCAGCACGAGGATGCCGGCGGCGAGTCCCCAGAAGGCGGAGCCCAATCCGAGGAACGTCACGCCGGCGGCGCTGACGGCGAAAGTGACGCCGGCGGCGTAGCGATGCGCTGGCTGTTCCAGCGCTACGCCGAGCGCGCCAATGAACGGAGCGAGCAGCGCGAGGCCGGCGATGGTCGCCATCAAGGCCGGCGGCAGCGCGGCGAAGACCGCGACCAGCGAGGCGCCGAAGATGGCGCACAGCAGATAGCCCGCAGCATAGAACGGCCCGACCTGCCAACGCTTGGCCGGGTCGGGATGCGTGTCGGGGCCGGTGCAGAGCGAAGCGGTGATCGCCGCGAGGTTGCTGGTATGCGCGCCCAGCGGCGCGGTCAGCAACGAGGCGAGACCGGTGACGGCGAGGATCGGCCGCACCGGCGGGCTATAGCCCGCGGCGCGCAGCACGGCGACGCCCGGCAGGTTCTGCGACGCCATAGTGACCAGGAATAGCGGCACGCCCAGGCCGATCAGCGCCGCCGGATCGAAGGCCGGCGCGATCAGCTCGACATGTGAGAGGCCGACGCCTGACACGCCGCTCAGCCGGCCGCCGAGCCAGGCCCAGACGAGGCCGAGCACGACGACGATCGGCACGGCGGCGATCGGCGCCATCAGCCGCAGCACCAGGAACAGGCCGATCAGCACCAGCACGAAGAGCGGGTCGCTGTTGATCCCGGCTACCGCGCCGATGACGAAACGCAGCAGCACGCCGGCCAGCATGGCGCCGGCGATCGCCGGCGGGATACGCTCGATCAGCGCCGCCAGCGGCTTGAGCGCGGCGCTGAGCAGGATCAGCGCGGCGGCGAAGAGGAAGGCGCCGACCGCCTGATGCGGGTCGTAGATTCCAGGCATCGCCGCGATCAGCGCCGCGCCGGGCGTCGACCACGCCGTGACGATCGGCTGACGATGCCGCCAGGTCAGCCACGCCGTCGTGCCGGCCATCGCCAGACAGAGCCCGGTGACCCACGACGTGATCTGCCCCGGCGAGGCGCCCACCGCGCGCGCCGCCTCGACGATCACCGCCAGGGTGCCACCGAAGCCGACCAGTACCGCGACGACGGGCGAACCGATGAGGGAGAGACGCACTCGAAGGACCTCCGCTGATCCCTTCTCCCCGCCTGCGCGGGGAGAAGGAAGCATGGGGCGCCTCTATCGCAGGGCGGATGCATGGCTGCAAGCCATCCGGCCCGGGTTGCTCCGCCGGCGCACGGCGGCTAGTACCGTCGCCCGCCAACCAACGGACGACCCATGGCCACCGCGACCATCGCCGACACGCCCTACGCACCGACCCATCCCGAGATCCGCGACGCGGTGCGGGCGCTCTGCCTGAAGTTCGATGGCGCCTATTGGCGCACGCTCGACCGCGAGCGCGGCTATCCCACCGCGTTCGTCAAGGCGCTGACCGAAGCCGGCTGGCTATCGATTCTGATCCCCGAGGAGTACGGCGGCGCCGGGCTGGGCATCTCCGCGGCCAGCGCGGTGCTCGAGGAGATCCATCGCGCCGGCTGTAACGCCGCCGCCTGCCACGCCCAGATGTACATCATGGGCACGGTGCTCCGGCACGGCAGCAAGGAACAGAAGCAGCGCTACCTGCCCAAGATCGCCTCGGGCGAGATGCGCCTGCAGGCCTTCGGCGTCACCGAGCCCTCGAGCGGCACCGACACGCTCAGCCTGCGCACCACGGCGGTGAAGAAGAACAACAGCACCTACATCGTCAACGGCCAGAAGGTGTGGACCTCCAGGGCCGAGCATTCCGACCTGATGCTGCTGCTGGCGCGCACCACGCCCAAGGAACAGCAGGGCCAGGCCAAGCGCACCGAGGGTCTGTCGGTGTTCCTGGTCGACATGCGCGAGACGCTGAACAAGGGGCTCACCATCCGGCCGATCCGCACGATGATGAACCACAACAGCACCGAGGTGTTCTTCGACAACATGGAGGTGCCGGCCGAGAACCTGATCGGCGTGGAGGGCCAGGGCTTCCGCTACATCCTGTCCGGCATGAACGCCGAGCGCGTGCTGATCGCCTCGGAATGCATCGGCGACGGGCGCTGGTTCATCGAGAAGGCGGTGAACTACGCCAAGGAGCGCAAGCTGTTCGGCCGGCCGATCGGCCAGAACCAGGGCGTTCAGTATCCCATCGCGCGCGCCTATACGCAGATCGAGGCCGCCGACCTGATGGTGCGCAAGGCGGCCACCTTGTTCGAGGCTGGCATCAACGCCGGCGCCGATGCCAACATGGCCAAAATGCTGGCCTCAGAGGCGGCCTGGGCGGCGGCCGAGATGTGCGTGCAGACCCATGGCGGCTTCGGCTTCGCCGAGGAGTACGACATCGAGCGCAAGTTCCGCGAGGCCAGGCTCTACACCGTGGCGCCGATCTCGACCAACATGGTGCTGAACTTCGTCGCAGAGCACGTGCTGGGTCTGCCGCGCTCGTACTGATCGTCGTCAGAAGAGCGCCTTGACCCACTGCCATGCCTGGCCGAGCCACGCGCTGACCATCGCCGGCGCCTCGCGGTAGACGGTCAGCAGCAGCACCGTCCACGCCGCGGTACAGGCTGTGAAGAACCAGCCAAGCATCGCCATCACGCCGTCGCGCTCCAGCAGCGCCAGCGCGAAGAACATCACCGCCCAGGCCGGGAAGAAATTGTCGAACGGGATCGGCAGCGCCAGCACGATGGCGTTGGCCAGGGCGGCGACGACCAGCGCCAGCCGCGACGTGTCACGCGTCCAGCCGCCGAGCCTGGGCCGCACGCGGCGTTCGAGCCAGTCGAGCTTGGGGCGCGCCTTGATCATGAAGCGCTGCAGGCGCGAGCGCGGCATCGCGCGCTTGCCGATGAAGCGCGGCAGATGCGCCGCGGGGCGCGCCATCAACATCTGTACGAGCACGATGCAGATCGGGATACCGGTGATAGTCGACAGCCAGGGGATGCCGGTGGGGATGCAGTTGGGCAGGTCGAAGACGGCGACGACCAGCGGATAGGAGCGTCCGCGCATGCCGTCGAGCAACGCCTGGACGCTCACCGTCTCCTGCGGGGGGCCGGCGAACAGCCTGTCCATGGTATCGGCGAGCGGTTCACGCCGGGCGGCGTCGGTCGAGGAATCCGGAGTCACGGCGCTACGGTAGAGGCAAGCCCGCCGTGGCGGCAAGCGCGACGGTGCGCGCAAGGGCACGATCTCAGGTTCTCTCTCCGCTTGCGGGGAGAGGGAGTCATAGGCGAGCGTCCTGCCCCTTCGGGGGAAGGTTGAACTGCGGAATTGGCGGGTTTGCCGGCCCGCCGGGCTGGCGTATCAATCGGCTGTACGAGCCATATCCACGGGAGCGAGACCCATGCGGGCGATGATCAGCGACAAGCCGGGCGCGCCGGAAAGCCTGGAGCTGCGCGACATGCCGTCCAAGCCGGTGGGCAAGGGCGAGGTGCGCGTGGCCGTGCACGCCGCCGGGGTGAATTTCCCCGATACCTTGATCATCGCCGACAAGTACCAGTTCAAGCCGCCCCGGCCGTTCTCGCCGGGCCACGAGGTCGGCGGCGTCGTCACCGAGCTGGGCGAGGGCGTGAGCGACTACGCCGTCGGTGATCGTGTGATCGGCATGATCGGCCATGGCGGCTACGCCGAGGAGGTGGTGATCCCGACCGCCAATCTGCTGCCGATGCCCGCGAACATGTCGTTCGAGGAGGGTGCGGCCTTCACCATGACCTACGGCACCAGCTACTACGCGCTCAAGCAGCGCGGCGATCTGCGGCCGGGCGAGACCCTGCTGGTGCTGGGCGCCGCCGGTGGCGTCGGGCTGACCGCTGTCGAGCTCGGCGCGCTGATGGGCGCCAAGGTGATCGCCGCCGTCGGCTCCGACGAGAAGATGGAGATCTGCCGCAAGTACGGCGCCACCATGTTCGTGAACTACTCCAAGGAGAAGATGCGCGACAAGGTGAAGGACCTCACCGACGGCAAGGGCGCCGATGTGATCTACGACGCTGTCGGCGGCGACGCCTTCGACGAGTCGATCCGCTGCATCAACTGGCTGGGCCGCTTGCTGGTGATCGGCTTCGCCTCGGGCCGCATCCCTTCGCTGCCGGCCAACCTCGCGCTCCTGAAGAGCTGCGACGTGCGCGGCGTGTTCTACGGCGCCTGGCGCGCGCGCGAGCCCAAGGGCGCGCTGCAGAACTTCTCGGAGATGTTCGACTGGGTGCGCCAGGGCAAGATCAAGCCGCACATCTCCATGACCTTCCCGCTGGAGAAGGCGGCCGACGCGATGAACGCGCTGCTCTCGCGCAAGGCGACCGGCAAGGTCGTGATCAAGGTGCGCTGATGTCGTTCAACCGCCTGAAGGGCAAGGTCGCGATCATCACCGGCGCGGCCTCCGGTATCGGTGCCGCCAGCGCCAGGCTGTTTGCCGAGGAGGGCGCGCAGGTGCTCGCCGTCGATCGGCCGGGCAGCGCCATCGACACTGTGCACGCAGGTGCGACGGCCATCGCGCCTTTGGCCTGCGACATCACTGACGCCGACGCGCCCAAGCGCATCGTCGGCGGCGCGCTCGAGCGCTTCGGCGCCATCGACATCCTGTTCAACAACGCCGGCGTCAGCGGCCGTCACTTCGCCGAGGAGATGACCGACGAGCAGTGGGACCGGGTTATGGACGTCAATGTACGGGCCATGTTCCGGACCTGCCGCGAGGCGATCCCACACCTGCGCAAGCGGGCCGAGGAGAAAGGCCGCGCCCGCATCATCAACACCGCCTCGGTGATGGCCTTCGACACCGACTACGGGCTCTCGGCCTACTGCGCCTCGAAAGCCGGCGTCGCCGGCCTGACGCATACGCTCGCGCTGGAACTCGGCAAGTTCCGCATCACCGCCAACTACATCCTGCCCGGCGCGGTATACACGGGGCTGACCAAGGCCGGTTTCGACAACCCCGAGATCGCCGCGATCTGGGCGAAGAAGGCGGCGCTGCGCCGACTCGGCCAACCCATCGACCTCGCCCGCGGCGCCCTGCTGCTGGCCTGCGACGAGAGCGATTTCATCACCGGCCACGGGCTGGTGGTTGATGGCGGGCTGACCTTGCGGACCTGATACCTTCCCCCCAAGGGCGCGCTCGCGCGCCCTTGGGGGGAAGGGCAGATCATTTGATCTCCCTGACGTAGCTGTTGAGGTCGGGGATCTCCTTGATCAGCCCGCGCGCCTTCAGGAACGCGGCGAACTTGTCGTAGCGAGCACGGTCGAGCGCCGCCGGGTCGGCGGCGAGCAGGGGCAAAGTGTCCTTCCAAGCGCGGCGGTTGAGCTCGTTGGCGACTTCCTTGCCGCCGTATTGCTCGAAGGCCTTCCACGCCGCGTCGGGATTGGCGCGCAGCCAGGTCGTGGCCTCGCGCAGGGCCGCCAGCAGGCGCTTCGTCTTGGCCTCGTCGAGCGTGTCCTTCTTGGCCACCAGCACCAGCTCGTCGTAGAGCGGCATGCCGTGATCCTCGACCAGGAACGCCGTGCCTTTCATGCCCTCGATCTCCAGATCGTTGAGCTCGAAGTTGCGGAAGGCGCCGATCACCGCGTCAACCTGCCTGGTCTTCAGCGCCGCGGTCAGCGCGAAGTTGATGTTAATCAGGCTGACGTCCTTCAAGGTCACGCCGTGCGCCTCGAGCATCGCCGCGAGTGTGACCTCCTCGAAGCCGGCGACCGAGAAGCCGATCTTCTTGCCCTTCAGATCGGCGATCTTCTTGATCGGCCCGTCGGCCAGCACCACCAGCGAGTTCAAGGGCTGCGCCACCAGTGCGCCGACGCGCACCAGCGGCACCTTGTCGGCGACCATCACCTGCAGCTGCGGCTGATAGGAGACCGCGTAGTCGCCCTTGCCGGCGGCGACCAGACGCGGCGGCGCGCTGGGATCTGAGGGCACCACCAACTCCACCTCCAATCCGTGCTTGGCGAAGATGCCTTGCGTCTTGGCGACCACCAGCGCGGCGTGATCGGGGTTGAGGAACCAGTCGAGCAGTATGGTGATCCTGTCCTGAGCGCGTGCGCCCGAGGGCAGGGCGAGAAGGGCGGCGAAAAGCGCCGCCATGAGGGCGCGAAAGACGGTCATCGGAAGCCTCCTGGACGAGACAGATGGGGATGGATCGCGGCATTGACTGCCAACACGTTGAAAAGATTGCGATTCACAAGTATCTTGTGCGCGTCGGGTGACCGGCTCGCGGTCGCCTTCAAACGCCGGAGAGCGCTGATGTCGATGAATCAACTGCCGCCCGCGGCCCCCGGGCCGGGCGACGTGCCGTTCAACACCGTCGATTCCGGGCGCGGTATCGAGTGGCTCAAAGGCGGATGGGCGGAGTTCATCGCCAATCCCGGCATCTGGGTCGCCATCGCGCTGATCTTCGGCATCGCCGCCTTCGTCCTGGGCCTGATCCCGTTCATCGGCGGCCTGGCCGTTGCGCTGCTGGCGCCGGTGATCGCCGGTGGCCTCATGCTGGGCTGCCGCGCGCGCGCCTCGGGCGGCAAGGTGCAGATCGAGCATCTCTGGGCCGGCTTCCAGGGCCCGGTGGGTCAGCTGATCATCATCGGCGCCATCACCCTGGGCGTCGGCATCCTGATCGGTCTGTTGGTCGCCCTGGTTGGCGGTGCCGCGATGATGGGCGGCATGGCGTCCGGGTCGGGCGGCGTGGCGGTGGGCGGCATGCTGCTCGGCTTGGTCCTGTTGCTGGTGCTGATCATCCCGCTGGCGATGGCCACCTGGTTCGCCACCCCGCTGGTGGCGATCCGTGGCGTCGACGCGATCACCGCGATGAAGAGCAGCTTCAAGGCTTCGCTTGCCAACCTCGTGCCGCTGATCGTGCTGGGCGTGATCTACGGCGTGCTGATGTTCATTGCCTCGCTGCCCTTCGGTCTCGGCCTTCTGGTCGTGCTGCCGATGGTCTGGGGCTCGCAGTACGCCTCGTTCCGCGACGTCTTCGGCGGCTGATCGCGACAAGAGGGTGAGGCCGCTTGTCACGAGCGCGCCTCACCATCTCTCGGCAGCCAGCGCGTGAGCCGCGTCATCACCGCGTCGACGGCGAAGTAGAGCGCCACGCCCAGCACGCACAGCACGATCAGCGCGGCGAAGGCCAGCGTTGTCTGGCCACGCCCGAGCTGCTGCGTCATCAGGAAACCCAGACCCGCGCCGGCGCCGACCCATTCGCCGATCACCGCGCCGATCGGCGCCACCGAGGCGGCGACGCGCGCGCCCGTGGCGAAGGCGGGCAGCGCTGCGGGTAGCCTGATACGCAGCAGCACGGCGCGCGGTGGCGCGTTCATCACGCGTGCCAGGTCGAGCCAGCCGGGATCGACGCGGCGCAGCCCGTCATAGAGGCTGCTGGCCACGGGAAAGAAGATCACCAGGCTGGCCATCGCCACCTTCGACAGCATGCCGTAGCCCAGCCACAGCACCAGCAGCGGCGCGATGGCGAAGACCGGCACCGCCTGGCTCAGCACGATGATCGGCAGGCCCCACGCGCGCAGGCCGGCGAAGCGCGTCAGCAAGAGCGCGATGCCGGCGCCCAGCGCCACGCCCAGAATCAGGCCCAGCACGATCTCCGCCGCCGTGTGCAGGCCGTGGAAGAGCAGGGTGTCGCCGCGATCGACGAACTCGACGGCGACGCGCGAGGGCGCCGGCAGGATGAAATGCGGCGTCTCGTCGATCCATACGAGCGCCTCCCACGCCAGCAACAGGCCGGCGGCGATGAGGAGGGGGCGTACGACTTTCATGCCGTCCCCCGCCTCCGGGCGCGCTCGCGCGCCCTTGGGGGAAGGTAGATGTGCGCTATTCCCCTCACGCCGGCACCGCGAAGGCGTGCGCGTCGGCGAGGCGGCGCATCAGCTCGGCCTGGATTGCGAGCGTATCGGTTGATGTGGCGTCGCGCGGCGGGTCACTCGAGGGTTCCAGCGGCGAGCCGACGCTCGCCGGCGCCCCGGCCATGACATGGACGCGGTGGCCCAGCCGCGCGGCCTCCAACGGATCGTGCGTCACCAGCAGGACCGTGCGGCCGGCCAGCATCCGCGCGGCGAGGTCCTGCAGCGACAGCCGCGTGATGGCGTCGAGTTGGCCGAAGGGCTCGTCCATCAGCACCACCGGCCGCTCCTCGACCAGGGTGCGCGCCAGCGCCACGCGCTGACGCATGCCGCCCGACAGCGTCGCCGGCAGGTCGCGTTCGCGGCCGGCGAGGCCGGTCCGCGCCAGCAGGTCGAGTGCGCGCGCCTGGGCCGCCGCGAGCGCCGCGGCGTCGCTGCGCAGGCGATAGCCGATCAGGACGTTGCCCAGCGCGTCGAGCCACGGCATCAGCAGGTCGGTCTGCGCCATCCAGGCGACGCGGCCGGTGAGCGGCTTGCCGTCGGCGGCGTTAATGCGCGTCGGTGGCTCCGGCGGCAGCAGGCCGGCGATCAGGCGCAGCAACGAGGTCTTGCCCACGCCGCTGGGCCCCAGCAGGCAGGTCGTGCGCCCGGCCGGCAGATTGAGCGACAGATCGTCGAACAGCCGCCGCCCGGCGAAGGCGAAGCGCGCGCGCTCGATATGGATCGATGGTGCCGCCTCGCGCGGCACAGTCACAGACATGTTCACCCGTCCCTACGCCGGTCCGAACCGGATCAGGTTCCAGGGGTCGTCCCTTGTCAGGACCTCTCAGCCGCGAACGGCTCCCCCCGGTGATTCGATGACACTATGGTGAGCGTTCGTGAGGCGAGCAAGGGCGGAGTACGGCGCGCGGTATTGTTACTGTTCGCATGATCGTGGAGGCGACCATGCGGATCGTGCTGGCATTCCTGACGCTCCTGGCGTTTCTCGAACCGGCGGCGGCGCAGATTGTCAGCGAGCGCGACTCGCAGGCGCAGCGCATCGGCGGGCGCTGGATCGGGCGCTACTTCTACGCGGGCCTGCACGCAGCGAAGCCACCTGTCGAATTTGAGTTCACACTCCAGGTTCCCACGGCGGGCAAGGTGACCGGCCGCTCCAGCGAGCCCAACAGCGTTAGTCCGTTCAGCGCGCCATTCCTCTACGCCAACATAAGAGGCGATATCATCGGCAACGCGCTGCGCTGCGTCGCGACCTACGACGGCACCGGCGGCGTCACCCACAGCAGCAGCTTGATCGGCACGTTCAACGAGAACTGGACCACGCTGATTGGCACGTGGCGCGTCAACGAGGAGTTCGGCGGGCGTTTCGAGATGCGTCGCTAGCGTGCCGCTGGCGCCGCCGCCCGGCGATCAGGCCGGCAAGGGCCTTGGTTCCGCCATGCCGCCGCGGCTAGAATCACCGATATGACCAATCTGTTCCGCCTCGTCCGTTCCGCCGGCCTCGCCGGCTTCCTCGTCGCGCTGATGTCGGCCGCGCTCGCCCAGCAGCCGCAGCCACCGGCGCCGCCCGACCAGGTCTTCGAGCGCTCGAAGCTGGTGATCGACACCGCCTCGGGCGTGCGCGAATTCGACGTCGAACTGGCGCTGACGCCCGAGCAGCAGCAGCGCGGCCTGATGCTGCGCAAGTCGCTGGGCGCCTACGAGGGCATGCTGTTTGATTTCGGCGAGCCGCGGCCGATCAGCATGTGGATGGCCAACACGCTGATCGCGCTCGACATGCTGTTCATCGCGCCCGACGGCACGGTGCGCCACATCCACGCCAACGCCGAGCCGCTGTCCTTGCGCACGATCGAGTCGGGTGGCCCGGCCAAGGCGGTGCTGGAAATCAACGGCGGCGCCGCGCGCATGCTGGGCATCCGCCCGGGCGACATCGTGCGCCATCCGATGTTTGGGAATGTGAAGTAGCGCCAGGCAAACGCTTCCCTTCTCCCCTCGGGCGACGAGAGGAATCTGACCTCAGCGCTTCCCCGCCAAGGCGACGCCGTCGTCCGGTGGCGGCCGCGCAAGCCGGCGTGATCGCTGGTGTCAGTGGCTTTCGAGATACAACCGCGCCTTCGAGAGGTCGCCCTTCCGCAGGCTCTTCACGTCGATGACGACATAGTAGGCCCCGACATCGGCCCACAACCAATTCATCGCGCTGTCGGATCCTATCTCGAACAGTCGCAGGTCTTCCGTCGGACCGCTGGGAATGCCCCACTGGACGTCGACGTCGTGATAGCCGCCCATATGGTGGGGTAGATTGCAGTCGTGGCATCGCCAGTAGGGCTCGAACGTCGAGAGCACCGATGGTGGAATCAGCTTTCTGAGGCGGGTGTCGACGTAGTAGTCCGCGACGAGCTCGAAGTTCGCCACATATCCGTTGGGGTAGACGCTGACATGTTCCTCCCAGAGGAAATGGCGCCACTCGCCGCCCTTCAACTTCCGTTGCGTGGTGAAATAGCGGAAGGTATCGCGTTTCAGGCGCTCCTGAAGCGACTGCCATGCCGAGACTGGCATGGGGGTGTCGAGGTCATGCGTCAGGATGGAGGCCCGCTCGCGGGCGAGGCGCTCGCAAGCTGATACACGCCAGGCACGATACCGCCGATCGGCCTCATGCAAATGGTCGATGATCGCGTCGGCTGTGGGATAACGCTCAAGAAATGCGGCCAACGCCGCGCGACCCTCCGCGCGATAGGTGTCGGCCCATTCAGCAGACCTTTCATTGTACTCGAGCAGCACGGTGTCGATATAGCCCGGCTTGCGCAGCCGCGAGACGAAGTCCTCGTCGAGCTTCAGGCTGGATAGGGACCCGGCGAGAGGGCGTTCGCTGACGTTCAGGACATAGAGAGCGCCCCGCCAGGTAAAAGGCTGCGGATCGCGTGGCGCCACGTGTGCAACGGGTAGCCCCTCGTCCAGGAGCATCTCCGAGTCGGAGGGGGTGTCGCGCGCTGGGTCGTCTTCTTCCTCGAGCGCTTTGTCGGCGGCAGCAACCAGATCCACCGGCCAACGCCGCCAGGTCGACGGGATGTCGGCCGGTGAGCGGCAATATTCGTAGGCGTCCGACCCGCGATGCTTGCCATCGTCCGCGGGGCCGAGATCGACCGGCGCTGCGCGCTCCGGCCCAAGCGATTCGATGTGCAGCACGCGCAGGGTATCGGACCCAAGCGGCGGGAAGTGATTCGGATCGATGAACAGGAGCAGCCATCCGTGGCGGGGTCCGAGCCCACCCCAGAGTTGCGGCGGAAGGTCGGCGCAGGCGATCTGGGCGACGAAATGCAGGGGGCGCTCGCCTCTCTCCGGATACTCGGCCGAGATCGATCGCGGCCACGCGACATGCTCGGGCATCATCGGCAGGCCGCCAAGCCAGGACCGTGGTGCTTCGGCCCGCGGTGGAACCTGCCGCCTCAGGCCAACGGAAACGCTCTCGGTCACGCGCGGTAGCTCGTCGGTAGGCGGCTCTTCGGATGAGGTCATGTGCACTATGATGTCGGGAATATAGAGCAAGAACAATCAACCCATGAGGGTATTCCTCTGCGGCGCGCCCTCACCAGCTCCGCATCCTTTTCGAAGACACGCTTCAGCGGGTGGCTCCATGAGGCGTCAACAGCGGGCCTCGAAATCCTTCCACTCCGGCAGCGCCTCGATCGTCGTGCCGACGGGATATTGGATCTGATGCACGCGGCGGCGACGGTCCTAGGAAACTGGCATGCGCCCGTTCCGCCCGCTAGCATCCGCGCGCGAACGAGACTTGGGGGAGCACATGGCCGAGACGTTGACCGACATCGAGATCGCCCGCCGGGCCACGCCGCGGGCGATCCCAGAGGTCGCCGCCAGGCTCGCCATTCCCGAGGCGGCGCTGGAGCCCTATGGCCGCACCAAGGCCAAGCTCGATCTCGCGGCGCTGCCCGATCTCGCAACCCGTAAGAGCGGCAAGCTGATCCTGGTCACCGCGATCAACCCGACGGCGGCGGGTGAGGGCAAGACGACCACGACCATCGGCCTGGGCGATGCGCTCAACCGCATCGGCAAGCGAACGGCCATCGCCTTGCGTGAACCATCGCTGGGGCCGTGCTTCGGCCAGAAGGGCGGTGCCACCGGCGGCGGCTACGCCCAGGTGATCCCGATGGCCGAGATAAACCTGCATTTCACCGGGGACTTCCACGCCATCACCACGGCGCACAACCTGCTCGCCGCGATGCTCGACAACCACATCTACTGGGGCAACGCGCTGGGCATCGATTCGCGCCGCGTGCACTGGCCGCGTGTGATGGACATGAACGACCGCGCGCTGCGCGACCTCGTCATGAGCCTGGGCGGTGTCGCCAACGGCTTCCCGCGCCAGGGCCGCTTCGACATCACCACCGCGTCGGAGGTGATGGCGATCCTCTGCATGGCGCGCGATCTCCAGGATCTCGAGGCGCGGCTGGCGCGCATCGTCGTGGCCGAGACGCGCGACGGCAAGCCGATCACCGCCGCCGACCTGAAGGCCGCATCGGCGATGGCGGCGATCCTGAAGGAGGCGGTGAAGCCCAACGTCGTGCAGACGCTCGAAGGCAATCCCGTACTGGTGCATGGCGGGCCCTTCGCCAACATCGCGCATGGCTGCAACTCGGTGATCGCTACGACGGCGGCGCTGCGGCTGGCCGACTATGTCGTCACCGAAGCCGGCTTCGGCGCCGATCTCGGCGCCGAGAAGTTCCTCGACATCAAGTGCCGCGCCGCCGGACTCAAGCCTGACCTCGCGGTCGTCGTCGCCACGGTGCGGGCGCTGAAGCTGCATGGCGGCGCCGACGCCAAGCAGCTCGGCACGGAAGACGTCGGCGCCGTCGAGCGCGGCATCGCCAACCTGCTGCGTCACGTCGAGAACCTCGGCAAGTTCGGCCTGCCGGTGCTGGTGGCGATCAACCGCTTCACCTCGGACACGCCGGCCGAGCTGGCGCTGATCGAGAGCGCCTGCGCCAAGGCGGGCGCGCGCGCGATCCTGTGCGAGCACTGGGCGAAGGGCGGCGCCGGTGCCGAGGCGCTGGCGCGCGAGGCGGTGGCGGTGATCGAGGCGGGCCGCGCCAACTTCAAGCCGATCTATGGGGATGAGCTGCCGCTGCTGTCGAAGATCGAGACCATCGCGAAGGAGATCTACCGCGCCGGCTCGATCGCGCCGACATCGGCCGTGCGCAAGCGCGCCAAGGCGCTGGAGGACGCGGGCTACGGCAAGCTCCCGGTCTGCATCGCCAAGACGCAGTACAGCTTCTCCGCCGACCCCGACATGCGCGGCGCGCCTTCGGGTCACGCGCTGCCGATCCGCGAGCTGCGCCTGAGCGCCGGCGCCGGCTTTGTCGTCGCCATGGCCGGCGACATCATGAGCATGCCCGGCCTGCCACGCGTGCCGGCGGCGGAGCGCATCCGGCTGATGCCGGATGGCGAGATCGACGGGATCTTTTGAGTCGTCGCCGACGGAACGCGCACGCGTGCTCGACGCGTCACGGATGAGTCCATGACCAGCACTGGTCGCGCACAGGATGGAAAGGAAGGGAAAGGAACGGAACGGAAGGGAATGGAACGGGTATTCCGCCGGAGGCGGCCGCGCTCAGCGCGTCGTTTGGGCGGCGTCAAAGACTGAGAGCACGACCGCCTAATTCGGCTGCCAGGCGTAGCGTCGCAGGGCGGCCAGGGTGACGATTTGCAGGGTCGCGGCGTGCGTCGATTCCAGCACCACGTAGGGCGCCTGACCAGCCTCGAGCGCCTCTTTCCAGCGTGCCGCGCACAGGCACCAGCGGTCGCCCGGCTTCAGGCCGGGGAAGCCGTAATCGGGCAGGGGCGTGCTCAGATCGTTACCGGCCGAGCGGGAGAAGGCGAGGAACTCCGTGGTCATGATGGCGCAGACGGTGTGGAGGCCGCGATCCTCGTCGCCGGTGTTGCAGCAGGCGTCGCGGTAGAAGCCGGTCAGCGGCTCGGTCGAGCACGGCCGCAACGGCCCGCCCAGCACGTTGATCGCCGCGCGGCGGCCCGGTTCATGCGTCTGGTCGAACATGGGTGGCCTCGATACCTCACGCGGGACGGCGCAACTTAACCCTTCCGGGGCCGCGCCGTCGCTGATAAAACCCGAGCGCCTTCAAGGGTTTCCGGGACCCAATTGTCCGGGGCATCGGGGCGTAGCTCAGCCTGGTAGAGCGCTTGCCTTGGGCGCAAGAGGCCGTCGGTTCGAATCCGGCCGCCCCGACCAGCTGCCCCGGATGCTGGGACGACAACGCTTTGGGGATGGGAGTCGATGCTGGTCAGGATCTTCAAGCCCGCGAAGACGGCGATGCAGTCGGGCGTCGGCAACACCAAGGAATGGGTCATCGAGACCGAGCCCTCGCGCAAGGAGATCGACCCGTTGATGGGCTGGACCAGCTCGCGCGACACGATGGGCCAGGTCAGGCTGTATTTCGCCAGCAAGGAAGAGGCGATGGCGCACGCCGAGAAGCAGGGCTGGCAGTACACCGTGGACGAGCCCAAATCGCGCGCCATCAGACCCAAGGCCTACGCCGACAATTTCGCCTTCAACCGCGTCGGCCGCTGGACCCATTGAGGCGCCCGTAGCTCAGGGGATGAGAGCAACCGCCTTCTAAGCGGTAGGTCGCTGGTTCGAATCCAGCCGGGCGCGCCACATCTGCGCTATGCCGCGAACTTCACGCGCACCGCTCGTTAACCGGCCCTGTGCCGGCTGGGCGGGGAGGGTGTTATGCCTTGCGGCGCAGCGCGTCGGAGCAACGCTGATCGAGGCTGGCGCGCATTGCGTCGTCGGCCGTAATGCGACGGGCCACTGCCGGCGAATGGCCGCGGGCCAGCAATTCCATCTCGATATCCCAGCAATCCTCGCAGCGTCCGGAGTCCGCCAGCGCCTGCGCGATCTCCTGCAGGTCGCCATCAACATTGTGACCTTCGAGCATTCGTCTCCCCCGATTGACGAGCCTATAAGACGCCAAGTGCGTTCGGGAGTCTGTTAAACGAGCGCTCACAAAATGCGAAAGCGGCGTGAAATCAATCTCCTGCAGGGCGTTCTTGGGGTGCGTGCACACCAGGGCCGATGCAAATAGAGATGAGTGTTTCCTCAGTAACAGCCCAAGACCATCCAGCCGCCTATCGTCCGGCCACCCTCTGGATGGAGTCTGGACATGGCAAAGATCGCGGTCGAACCTGGTGTCGCCCTCGACTATCTCGAACGGGGCGACGCGTCGGGTCTGCCCATCCTGCTGCTGCACGGCTACACCGATTCGCGCCAATCCTACCAGCCGCTGCTGGCCACGCTGCCCGTCGGCCTGCGGTTGATCGCCGTCTCCCACCGGGGCCACGGAGAGTCGGACAAGCCGGCCTCACGCTACGACACGGCCGAGCTCGCCACCGATGTCGCCCACTTCATGGATGCGCTGGGCATCGATCGGGCGGTGATCGTCGGCCACTCGATGAGCAGCCAGGTCGCGCAGCGTTTCGCCGCGCTGTGTCCCGAGCGCACCTTGGCGCTGATCCTCATCGGTGCCTTCGCGTCCTTGAAGGACAATGCCGAGATCGCCGCGCTGCGGGAAGGGGTCGCCATGCTGAGCGATCCGGTCGATCCGGTCTTCGCGCGTGAGTTCCAGCGCGGCACCCTCGCCCAGCCCGTGCCGTCGTGGTTCTTCGAGACCATCGTCGCCGAGAGCCTGAAGGCGCCGGCGCATGTCTGGCGCTCGGCGCTCGACGCGCTGATCGCCGAGGATGACGCGGCCTGTCACGCGGCGATCACCGCACCGACGCTGATCTTGTGGGGTGACAAGGATCGCATCGGCTCGCACGCGCAGCAGGCGCAGATCGTCGCTTCGATCCGCGGCGCGCGGCTGACGGCCTATCGCGGCATCGGCCACAGCCCGCATTGGGAAGCGCCGCACCGAGTCGCCGCGGACATCGCCGCGTTCCTCGACACAATCCCGTTGGGTCGCCGCGCCGCCTGAACGGCGCCGCGCCGTGGGTGACGATCACCGCATTAGTTTTGGCGATCTAGAGTCACAGGGTGCGCCATTTTTGTTGCGCCTGATGACTGCCTCCGGGCGATCGGGCGACGCCGAGTGACAAATTCGGAAATCGGAACAGTGCTTTGACGGGAATCGTGAAATCTCATAACGCTGGTAAGATGATTGTTTACAATCAGGAAAATAGGGAGGATGATTAATCTTATTGTAAAGAAGTAATTGGCTTGCCCAAGTCATTCTTCCTTGAGCCGGGCCTTTTCGCTCGCTGCGATGGTCTGTGGTACGAACCCGGCATCCTGATGGTCGTCGAACCAGGCGACCGCGTGGAAATTTTCGCCGCGCATGATGGATCGCCGGGCCAGCGCAAAGCGCACTATGTCTATCGACAGCTCGATGCCCATGAGCCGCCACCGGGTCTGCGTGGCGACTGGAGCGGCCGGCGTCGTCTCAGCTCGCGGCCAGGCGGAAGCCGCCTGAGCGCGTACTTCGCGCCGCGCGCACGACACGAATGGGCAAGCGCACCCGCTTTCGCCTGATCGTCGTCGGTTTCGCGCTCGCCCAGGGCGCGAGCGAAGCCACCGCCCAATTGCCGTTCACCGCGCCTGGCGCGTTGCGCGAACACGGCTTCGTCACACATCGCGACGCGCCGGCACCACCTCTCACCCGCGAAGACTCAGACCCGCGATCGACGCTGTATCACCGCGGCGAGCCGCTCAGCCACGCCTTCCTGCGCACCGACGGCGGCGCGACAGGCGGCCCGCTGTCGCCACCCGATATCGACTACGAAGCGCTGACCGCCAGCCTCGCGCCGATGATGACCATGCACGGCCAGCTCGCGCGCGGCATTGATTGGCTGCGCCGGGACGGCGTCGAGCCCGGCGCGGGCGTCACCACACATATCTTTCGCGCCCAGGGAGTCGTGCGCGGCTCGCTGTCGGGCTCGTTGATAGCCGCCGGTGTCTCGGCGTCGGCGACCGGCGAAGCGTTGCGCGCCTTCGAGCAGGAGATCGATGTAGCCGGCGCCGCGCGCGGCGGTGCGCGCTTCGCCGCGTTGGTCGAGCGGCGCTTCGATGCCGCCGGCCGTCGCGTCGGCGACGACCGCATCGTCTGGGCCGAGCTCCGGTCGCACGATCGGCGCGCGGTGGCGATCCATCGCTTTCGGCCCGAGGGCGGCGCTGAGCGGTTCTGGCTCGCCGATGGCCTGAGCGTCGGCAAGGCGCCGCTGAAAGCGCCGGCCGCCGCCGCCTTGATATCGTCGCCCTTCGGCAAGCGCGAGGGACCGATCCTTGGCATGGGCAGCGCGATGCATACCGGTGTCGACTACGCGCTGCCGCCGGGTACGCCGGTGCCCGCCGCCGCCGCCGGCACCGTCAAGGCGGCCGAGCCCAATGGCGGCTATGGCAAGTGGGTGCTGATCGAGCATGCGCCGGGCCTGGCGACGGCCTACGCCCATCTCGAGTCCTTCGCGCCCCATATCGTGCCCGGCGCGCGCGTGGCCCAGGGCGATATCATCGGCTTCACCGGCGACACCGGTACGTCGACTGGTCCGCATCTACACTACGAGGTGGTGGTCAATGGCGAAGCGGTCGACCCGATGAGCCATGCGGCGTCGGCGCGCGACTCGCTGCGTGGCGCCGACCTCGCGCGCTTCCACGCGCTGTTCAGCGATCTGCTGCGCGACTACGCCGGCACCGCGCCGTTGGCGCGGGCGTCGATCCGGTAGTTCACTGTCGGATCGACAATCCGCCCCGCGTGTTGTCGCGAACGCTCAACGCAAACGGAACTGGATCGGCATGACGAACTCGAATCGGTCGCCCGGCAGGTCGGCGGGCGGCGACGGTAGCGGCTGCGCGCGGCGTACAAGGTCCGCGGCTTCGCGGTCGAGGAGTTCGTGGCCCGACGGTCTCTCGATACTCTGCGCCAGAACCGCGCCCTGACGTGTCATGGTGAAACGCAGATAGACCACGCCTTCGTCGCCCCGACTCTGCGCCGCGCCGGGATAGCGCCTGTGGCGCGCGAGATGCGCCAGCAAGCTGCTGCGCCACGAGGCCACAGCCTGCGGACTGGCTTGCGCCGCTGCGGCCGGCGGCGCGGGTGAGGGCGACCCTGCCGCCGCCGCCACAGGCGCGGCACTGGGTGGCGCGCGCGACGGTTCGGCGCGCTTGGCCGCCACCTTCTCCGGCGGCTTCGGCGGCGGGGGCTGCGCGACCTTGGGCGGCGGCGACTTGAGGTCGACCGGCGGCGGCGGCTCGGGCGGCGGGATCTCGATCGCGATCTCGATCTTCACCTCGGGCGGCGACTCCGGCGTCGCCAGCATGTCGAGCACGGGATTGCGCACCGCCGTCGGTGGCTCCGGCGGCTCGGTTTCGGGAATCAGTTTCGAGACATCCTCGGTCGACGCGATGGGTGTGGCCGCTGGCGCCAGATTGATCAGGATCGGCGAAGATGGCGGCGCGCCCTGATCCTCGCTCCGCGGCCACGTCATTAATCCGGCGGCGATAGCACCGTGCGCCAGCAGCACCACGATCAGGCTCGCGCCCCAGCGCGCCAGGCCACGCCATGCGCCGTCACGATCGTCGGGTGGCCGCGCTGCCGTCACTTCGCCTCGCCTTCGAGGCCGACCAGCGCGATCTTCAGGTAACCCGCCTTGCGTAGATCGTTCATCAGTTCGGTGAGCTGGCCGTAGTCGATCGTGCGCGCGGCGCGTACGAAGACGCGCTGCTCCCGATCCTGACCGGTGGCGGCGTCGAGCGCTTGCGCGAGACCGGCGCGCGGCACCGCCTTCTCGCCGACGATCACCGAGAGGTCTTCCTTCAGCGTCAGGAACAGCGGCTCGGCGGGACGCGGCGTGCGCGCCGCGGTCGACACCGGCAGATCGACCGGCACGTCGACCGTGGCCAGCGGTGCGGCGACCATGAAGATGATCAGCAGCACGAGCATCACGTCGATGAAGGGCGTGACGTTGATCTCGTGGGTCTCGTTGAGGTCGTCGCCGTCGTCGAGCTTCGCCGCCATGGCTCACTCCGCTGCGTCGGCGAGGCGCGGGTGTTGGCGATCGAGGTCGCGGCCGGCGATGCGCAGCACCTCGGCAGAGGCATCGCCCAGCAGCGCGCGATAGCCGCCAATGGCGCGTGCGAAGACGTTGTAGATCACCACCGCCGGGATCGCGGCGACGAGGCCGATGGCGGTGGCGAGCAGCGCCTCGGCGATACCCGGCGCGACCACGGCGAGGCTGGTGGTCTGCGCCTTCGAGATACCGACGAAGCTGTTCATGATGCCCCACACCGTGCCGAACAGGCCGACGAACGGCGCGGTCGAGCCAATGGTGGCGAGCAGGCCGGTGCCGCGCGCCATGGCGCGGCCCGCGGCGGCTTCGATGCGCTCGAGGCGGCCGGCAATGCGCTGCTTGATGCCGGAGACCGGCAGGTCGGCGGACAGGCGGACCTCCTCGGTGGCGGCCCGTAGCAGGGACGCGACCACGCCGCGGTCGGCGCCCAGCGCGAGCTGCGCCTCGGGCAGCGACGGGGCCGTGGCCAGGCGACGCAAGCCCGATGCGGCCGCGCGTTTGGCCCGCATCAGTTCGATCGACTTGGCGAGCCACACCGTCCACGTCACGACCGAGGCGAAGGCCAGCCCGATCATCACCGCCTTCACGACTGGATCAGCGCCGAGGAACATGCCCCAGGGGGAGAGGTTGCTCGGCAGATGCGCCGCGGGCAGCGTCGGCACCCGCACGACGTCCTGTCCGTGCGCGAGCATCGGCAAGACGCTTCCCACGGCTGCCACGCCGGCGAAGCGAAATATCTTGAAGGTCGAGGGCGCTGCAGGCGCGGTCATGTCGTAACTTAACGATAGTGCGAGTTAGTCGCAATAACACTCAGATGTTATAGTGTACAGCCCTAGCGTTTGCTCCACGAGTCCGCGGCCGGCAACGAACCGATAGCTATAGCCTTTGGTGGGTTCGATCGCGGCGGCACTCAGCGCGCCTCGTGGCGCCGGTCGTGATGCACGAGCTGGCCAGCGACGATCGTTGCCACAACAAACGGGCTGTCGCTGGCCTCTACCAGCACGATGTCCGCGCGCTGGCCGGCCGCGATCTCGCCTCGATCATGGAGACCGGCGGCGCGCGCCGGGTTGGTCGAGACCAGCGGCCAGTACCTGGCAACGTCGCACCCATCCTCGCGCGCGAGCTGGAACGGCGCGCGGGGCAGGGCGGCGTAGTAGTAGTCCGAGGTCAGCACGTCGCACAGCCCGGCGCGCACCATGTGCGCAGCCGAGACCAGGTTGAGGTGGCTGCCGCCGCGCACGACATTGGGCGCGCCCATGAGCACGTGGCCGTCGCCCTCGCGGCCGGTGCGCGCGGTGTCCTCGGTCAGCGGGAACTCGCACAGCCTGCAGCCCAACGCCTGGAATTCGCGCGTCATCTCCGGCGACTTGTCGTCGTGGCTCGCCAGCGGGATGGCGTGCTCGCGCGCGGCGGCGGCGAGGGTGGCGATCGCGCCAGGCACCTCGACGGCGCGCGCGCCCACGTCGCGCAGCAGCGCCTTGAATTGCGCCACCGGCACGCCGGCGCGCTCGACGTATTTCAGGACGGCGACCGGATCCTCGGCGCGCCGCAGCATCGCCGGCGTGTGGTCGTTGAAAGCCAGCAGGTGGACGCGGCCCTTCGCCAGCCAGTCGAGCACCGCGGGCACCGCGTCGAGATTGTAGGTCTCCCAGCGCAGATGCAGGCGCGTGTCGCAGGCGAGTCGCGGGCGCAGGCGATCGAGCGTGTCGGCGATGGCGTGCGCGCGCTCGCCGCCGCGCAGGCCCGGTTCCCAAGACCAGGTCAGCCCGTGATAGGCGGTGGTCACGCCATTGGCGACGAGTTGCCGGTCGGTGTCGAGCAGCGCCAGATCCTCGCGGAAAAACACGCCAGGCCGGGGCATCATCTGGCGTTCGAAGGCGTCGCCGTGCAGATCGACGACGCCTGGCAGGGCGAGCAATCCGTCGGCGCGGATCTCGCGGCGCGCCTCTCCGTCGCGGCCGATCGCGGCGATCGAACCATCCTCTGTGTCGATCGTCGTCGGCTCGGTCAACGCGCCATCGACCAGCGCACGCACACCGGCAAGCTTCAGGGACGCCGCCATCACGATACCTCCAAGCGCCGGGTAAAGGCGCAGGGTGACGGCTTCATGACAAGGGCTGGATTGTCCTATCGAGTGGGCGCCTGCTCGTTGACCGGCACCTGGGTATAGCCCTTGTTGCGCATGCAGAAATTGGCCAGGCGTAACTCGTAGAAGGCGCGTTCGGTCTCGAGCCGCTGGCGCCACATGAAATAGTCGGGCCGATGGCGATAGCCCCAGTACGGTGCGCCCATGATGCCGAAGCCCGAATGGAAGGCGTAGCTGCGGAAGGCCTCGCTGGCCGCCGCCCTGCGGCAGTCGAGCTGGTCGGCCTGCACCGTTTCAGCGTTCGCATCCGGCCTGTCCCAACGCATGGTCGGCGCGCAGGCACCGGCCAGCAGGCAGATCGCGGCCAGCGCCAAGAAACCTGACATCGCGCGCATGTCTGCCCTCCGTCGTGGGAGATCGCCGGCGCTTCGTCGTCCGTCAGCCGCACTATCGGTCGCATGAACCGGGATGTGAAGAGGGATCTGCTTCACATTCTGTGCGTTGACTATTTGTTGTAAAAACAATATTATAAGCGAAGTTTATAAAGTCATTTATCAGAATTGGTCGCAGCGTGCCGACCGGAATCCCCATTCGAGACCCTGCGGTGGGCCGGCGCGAGTGAACACGCTGAACGCGGAGAGGAATATGAAGATCGCTCGACCGGCGCGTCCCTGGGAGGAGGCATCGCCTGCTGACCGGCCTGTCCCGCGCCGCCAGCGTTATGGGGTCGAATACGGCTTGGCTCTGGCCATCCTCTGCTTCATCAGCGTCTCGACCATTACCGCCATCAACATGAAGCCCGATTCCATCGCCAACGACCGGGTTGCCGTCCGCTATCAATAGACCGATCGGGTTTGCTAACGTCCCGGCCGCCAAGGGATGGTCGGGGGTCGAGTCATGGCGCGCATCGCGGTCGGTGGTTTCCAGCATGAGACGAACACGTTCGCGCCGCAGAAGGCGACCTGGGAAGAGTTCGAGCGCGCCGACGCCTGGCCGCCCTTCGTCCGCGGTCCCGCGCTGATCGCCGCCGTCGAGGGCTTCAACATTCCCATCGCCGGCGCCGTCGCCGCGCTCAAGGAGCGTGGCCACGAGGTCGTGCCGCTCAGTTGGTGCTCGGCACCGCCCAGCTCCTATGTCACCCGGGACGCCTACGAGAAGGTCGCGGGCTGGCTGGTCGAGGATCTGAAGAAGCTCGGGCCGTTCGACGCGGTCTATCTCGACCTGCATGGCGCCATGGTCGCGGAGCATCACGAGGATGGCGAGGGCGAGCTGATGCGCCGCATGCGCGGCGTGGTCGGAGACACCATCCCACTGATCGCCAGCCTCGACTACCACACCAACATGACCGCCGAGATGGTACGCCATTCGACGGCGATGATCGGCTACCGCACCTATCCGCATGTCGACATGGCCGCCACCGGCCGGCGCGCGGCCGAGCTGCTCGATCGCCTGCTGAAGGACGGCAGGCCGCTGTACAAGGCTTATCGCCAGGTCGACTTCCTCATCCCGCTGGTCTGGCAGTGCACCTATCTCGAGCCGGCCAAGGGCCTGTTCGACCTGCTCGACGAGATCGAGACCGGCGGCAAGGGCGCGCCCGGCGGCTCGCACAACCAGGGCATCGTCAGCGTCACGCACACGCCCGGCTTCCCGCCGGCCGATATCGCGCAATGCGGCCCGGCGCTGGTCGTCTATGGCCACGACAAGGCGGCGGCGGAAGCGGCCGCCGATCGACTGGCGGACGCCATCCGCGCCAAGGAGGCGGCGTTCGCCGGCAAGCTCTGGTCGCCCGACGAGGCGGCGATCGAGGCGATCAAGCTGTCGAAGGGCGCGAGCAAGCCGATCGTGCTGGCCGACGTGCAGGACAACCCCGGCGCCGGCGGCACGTCTGATACGGTCGGTCTCCTGCGCGCGCTGATGAAGGCCAAGGCGAAGGGCGCGGTGATCGGCATGCTGGTCGATCCGCCCTCGGCCGAGGCGGCGGTGGCGACCGGCGAGGGCAACATCCTACGTCGTGGTATCGGCGCGGTGGTCGGCTACGCTGGCGAGACGCCGGTCGAGGCCGATTGGCGCGTGATGAAGCTGGGCAACGGCGTCTTCACCGGCACCGGCCCGTTCTACGGCGGCGCCAAGTTCCAGATCGGCCCGATGGCGTTGCTGACTCACGAGGAGAGCGGCGTCTCCGTCGTGCTCGCCTGCAAGCGCGTGCAGGCCGCGGACCAGGAGATGTTCCGCCATGTCGGCGTCGAGCCGGGCAAGACGCCGATCCTCGGCCTGAAGTCGACGGTGCATTTCCGCGCCGACTTCCAGCCGATCGCCGAGACCATCCTGGTCGTGCAATCACCCGGCGCGCACATCACCGACCCGGTCGAGTACCCGTATCAGCAACTGCGCAAGGGCGTGAAGCTGCGGCCGCTCGGGCCGGTGCGCTAACGGCTCGCCGTGACTCTCTAACGCTCGGGCAACGGCCAGCGAGCCCGTCGCAGCCTGTCCTCGAGGATCGGGATGCCTTCCTGGGTGCGGCCGCGTCGGCACAGATCGACGGCCAGGTCGGCCCTTGGATCGCGCCGGTCGTTGCCGTCGAAACCGCGCGGCAACAGATAGCGCTCGTGGATCGCGAACAGCTCCTCGCAATAGGCGACATCGCGGCTGGGCGTTGGCGCGGGCTGGCAGCCGACGATCGCAAGCAACAAGGCTGCGGCGATGTGCACGCGCATGACGGCCTCCCGTTCAAGAGCGCGGTATGAGCATACGCTCCAGTCGCCGGGCCGTCATCGCCCGGGGGTGCGCTCCATCCAGAAGGCGAGCTGATTCTGGTAGTCCATCTCGCCGGCGCCCTCGTTCATGCGCGCCGGCCTGGCATTGCGGGGATAGGTCGCGCTGCCGACACGGTTCAGCGCCGAGTTGGCGAGGTGGAAGACCAGCAGATCGCCCTGGCGACGGTGGAAGATCACCTCGGCGCGGCCGCGGATATTGGTGACGCTGACGACATGCCGGCCGCTGGGATCATCCATTGCCAGCTGCTTCACCGGAATGTCTCGCGTGCCGTTGTTGAGGCCCATGACGCTGAGCGCGTCGGGCGCGAACATCTTGTCGGTGCCCTCGCGGTTGACCATACGGATCAAGCGCTCGGCGCGGTTGGCAACGCGCGTGCTCGACTGACCGAGGGCCAGCCATTCCGGCATCGTGCAGGCGCCGAGGGGGCTGGCCAGCATCGCGACCAGCACCAGACGCCGGCGCGGCGTCGAGAGGGGTTCCTTCATTGCCGCGCACTATACCCGAGAGCGCCCGGCGCGTCAGCCCGGGCCGTACATCTCCTGCGGTGGCACGAGCACGGGCGCGATCTCGGTCAGTTTCTCCTCGCGCAGGGCGCGGAAGAAGCAGTTGTGGCGGCCGGTGTGGCAGGCGACACCCTGCTGCTCGACTAGCGCCAGCAGCGTGTCGCCGTCGCAGTCGATGCGCAGGTCAACCAGGGTTTGAACGTGGCCGGATTCCTCGCCCTTGCGCCACAGCTTGCCGCGCGAGCGCGACCAGTAGCAGACGCGGCCGGTGCTCAGGGTCTCGGCCACCGAGTCGCGGTTCATCCAGGCCATCATGAGCACCTCGCCGGTGTCGTGCTGCTGGGCTACGCAGGCGACCAGGCCCTGGGCGTCGAACCGGATCGCCGCCAGGGCCTCCGCGATGGCGGCCTGAGGGTAGATGGCTGGTGTGACCGCCATGATAATGCCTCCGTGCCGGGCTTGGCTGTCCGGGCCAGCGGCGCGTATAGTCGCGATGCGGACGGAACTCAATGCGGGAGCCGGCGATGCGGAACAGGACCAAGGACGCCGCGGCGCGGACGGAAGTGATCGATGGCGGCCGGCGGCAGGCGCTGATCTGGGCTGGCGGCGCGTTGCTCGCGGCCGCGGGCGTGGCCTTCACGGCGCGCCGCGCCGGGGCGATCAGCCTGGTCGAGGCCGATCCCGACATTCAGGCCCTCTACCATCAGGCTTGTGGGCCGGTCAGCTATCATCAGCAGTTGCTCGACGATCTGCAGCGCAAGCTCGAGAGCGGCGGCAGGCTCGATCGCGCCTCTGATACGGTCGTCGGCTGCCCGGTCTGCGGCTGCCGCCTGCGGCTCCAGCCGCCGAAGGGCGCCGCGCGCTAGCCCATGGCGCACGCCCGCACGCATCGCGGCGGCCACCCGGCGCCGGCCGACCCCGCGCACGACCATCGCCAATGTGTCGCCGATGCGCTCTCGGTCGCCGATCGTGTGTGTGCCAAGCGCGGTATACGCTTCACCGACCTGCGGCGGCGCGTCTACGAGCTGGTGTGGGCTAGCCACAAGCCTGTCGGCGCCTACGCCATCCTGGAGATCCTGCGCAGCGAAGGCCTCGGCTCGGCGCCACCAACGGTCTACCGCGCCCTCGACTTTCTGCTCGAGCACGAGCTGGTGCATCGCATCGAATCGCTCAACGCCTTCGTCGGCTGCGCTCATCCCGGCGAGAGCCATCGCGGCTACTTTCTGATCTGCAAGCAGTGCGGCAACGCCGAAGAACTCGACGACGCGCGCCTCGACGCCTCCATCGCCCGCGCGGCCGAGGCCCACGGCTTCACCGCACGCCACACCACGCTCGAAATCGCCGGCACCTGCGCGAGCTGCCGGGCGGGTTGACGGGCTGACCTGCCTTGCCCCGCTGGCGGGGGAAGGTAGTCATTGGTCGCCCAACCGCTTCTCGAAGCACAGGCTGTTGGGATCGTTGGGATCATAGTCGCCGTAGTGCGGGATCGACTGGTAGCCGTGCGTGCGGTAGAGGCCTAGCGCCTCGGGTTGCAACGGGCCGGTCTGCAGCCGGATCACCTTGAAGCCGCGCGATATCGCGTGCGCCTCCAGGCGTTCGAGGATGCGCCGGCTGACCTTCATGCCGCGCGCTGCTTGGCTGACATACATGCGCTTGATCTCGGCGTAGTCGCCGCATTCGACGAGCGCGCCGAAACCCAGCAACTGGCCGTCCCGGTCGCGCGCCGCGAAGAACGTGACGTTGGGCGCCATCAGCTCGGTCAGCGCGAGGGTATGGATGCTCTCGGCCGGGTAGGTGGCGTGATACCAGTCGTCGAACACCTTTAGCTCGGCGCGCACGTCGGGCTGATCGGGCGTTTCGCGGACGATCCGGATCGCGAGTGCCATCAGGCGTTGGCCTTCAATCGATCGAGGCCGTCGGCGAGGTCCTGGCGCAGATCCTCGACATCCTCCAGCCCGATATGGACGCGGTAGATGCGCGTGCGCTCGTTCCACGGCACGGCGGTGCGGAACTGGCCGGGATGAGCGGGGATCATCAGGCTCTCATAGCCGCCCCAGCTATAGCCCATGCCGAAGATGCCCAGGCCGTCGAGCATGCGCGCCTCGGCCTCGTCGCTCCACTCACCTTTGAGCGTGAAGGCGAACAGGCCGGAGGAGCCCCGGAAGTCGCGCTTGAAGTGGGCGTGGCCCGGGCAGTCGGGCAGAGCGGGGTGCAGCACCTTGTCAACCTCGGGCCGCGTCTTGAGCCAGCGCGCGATGTCCAGCCCGCTCTTCTCGTGCTGGCGCAGACGCACGCCCATCGAGCGCAAGCCCCGCAGGCAGAGATAGACGTCATCAGGAGCGGCGTGGAAGCCCAACGTCATGCAGGTGTTCTTCACCGTCTCGAAGGTCGCGCGGTCGCGGCAGTTGATCAGCCCGAGCATGGCGTCGGAGTGGCCGACGACGTACTTGGTGGCGGCGTGCACGACGACGTCGACGCCCTTGTCGAACGGGCGGAAGAACAACGGCGTGGCCCAGGTGTTGTCCATCACGACGGTGGCGCCCGATTTGTGCGCGACCGCGGCGATCGCCGGGATGTCCTGCACCTCGAAGGTCTGCGAGCCCGGCGACTCGACAAACACCACCTTGGTGTTGGGTCGCATCAGGTTGGCGATGCCGGCGCCGATCAGCGGATCGTAGTAGGTGGTCTCGACGCCGAAGCGCTGCAAGAAGGTGTTGGCGTACTTGCGCGTCGGGCCGTAGGCGCTGTCGGTGACCAGCATGTGGTCGCCCGCCTTGAGGAAGCCGGTGATGCCGCCAGTCACGGCGGCCAGACCGGACTGCACGGCGACGCAGCGATGGGCGCCCTCCAGCTCGGCGAAGGCCTCCTCCAGCGCGAACTGCGTCGGCGTGCCGTTGCGGCCGTAGCTGACGCCCTCGAAGGGCACGCGGTGATTGAGCTTCTCGACCGTGGGAAAGAGGATGGTCGAGGCGTGGTAGACTGGCGGATTGACGATGCCGAAGTTGTTGTCAGGGTCGCGCCCGGCGACGGCGAGGATCGTATCCGGCTTGCTGAACTTGCCCTTCTTGCTCATGGCTCCCGCGGCTTTCTGTTACCTGAGGCGGACTATCGCATGGCGGCCAATCGCAGCGCCATGTTGTCCGCGCCGATCTTGTATCCCAACATGGTGGTCATGATTGAGCGCGACATCACCGGCCCGATCGCCTGGCGCGGCGCCGAGCTGGGCCCCGACCCGGGGCGCATCCGCATCGAGGCCGATGCCCTGGCCGAGCTCGACGCGCTCGCCGCCGAGCTCGCGGACAATCCGCTGCCGCTGGCCGCGTTGAGGCCGGGCGATTTCGACCTGCCGCGTCTGTCTGCGTTGATGGCGCGCGTCGCACGCGAGCTGGAAGAGGGGCGCGGCTTCGTCATCCTCGATCGCCTGCCGATGGAGCGGCTGGCTCCCGATACGGCGCGCGCGATCTACTGGCTGCTGGGCTCGATGATCGCCCGGCCGGTCGCCCAGAAATGGGACGGCACGATGATTTACGACGTACACGACACCGGCCGGCCGCCGGGAAACGGCGTGCGCCCCGACCAGACCAACGCCGAGCAGAACTTCCACACCGACAACAGCTACAACAATTGCTCGCCGGCCTATGTCGGACTGCTGTGCGTGCGGACCGCGAGGTCGGGCGGCGTCAGCCACATCGTGAGCTTCGCCGCCGCGCACAACGAGCTGCGCCGGCGTCACGGCAATCTGCTGCCGCGGCTCTACCAGCCGTTCCACTTCGACCGCCAGCGAGAGCACGCGCCCGGCGACGTCATGACGACGTGGCACGCGATGTTCGAGGATCACGCCGGCCGGCTGCGCGCGCGGCTGTCACGCTTCCAGGTGGTCAATGGTTACAAGCTCGCCGGCGCCGAACTCGACGCCGACGGCGCCGCGGCCATGGCTGTGCTGGAAGACGTGATGAACGCGCCCGGCATGGGCGTCGATTTCCACTTCAAGCCCGGCGAGATGCAGTTTCTCGACAACCGCCGCATCGGCCATCGCCGCACCGGCTTCGAGGACTGGCCCGAAGCCGACCGCAAGCGCCTGCTGGTGCGGTTGTGGCTGAGGAACGAGGGGCGGCCGTTTTACAACGGCTGAACGTCCTCCCTCTCCCCGCCTGCGGGGAGAGGGAGTCAGATGCGATGCTCTACGCGATGCGCGGCTGGGCGTCGGGTGGATACTCGTCGGGCCACAGCACGCGCGGATCGTCGTACAGCGTGTCCATGCGCTTGTAGATCGTGAAGCCCGAGCGGACGTAGCGGTCGAGTGCCTTGGGGTGGTCGAGCAGGTTGGTGTAGACCCAGTAGCGTTTCGGTCCGCGCGCCCAGACCATGTCGGCGAGACGGTCGAGCATCCACGGGCCGTAGCCCTTGCCGATGCTCACCGGCAGCAGGCCGAAATACGCCAATTCGACATCGGGCCATTGCCGCGAATCGAGCTCGGCGTAGCCGGCGACGGTGTCGCCCTCGTAGAGCGCCCACATCTCGACCTTGGGGTCGGCGAGATAGGCGAGGACCTCTTCGTCGGGCTTCAGCTTGCGCTCGTACCACAGCCAGGTGCGGCCGACCGCGTCGTAGAGATATCGGTTGAGCGCGAGATCCGGCGGTCGCACCAGGCGCAATTCGGCGTTCGGCGCCGGCCGCTCGGCGGCCGCCGGCCGCGCGGGCGGCGCAAGCATCTCGAGGAAGGTCAGCGTCGTCGGCAGCTTGCCGTCGGCGCGCGGCGGTGGGTGATGGCCCATGCTCTCAAGCGCCCTCGCTCATGCACCCGTGACGATCGGCGTGTCTTGGCGCGAGCCCCATTCGGCCCACGAGCCGTCGTAGATCGCCGCTTCCTTCGCGCCGGTGAGATAGAGCGCGAGCGCGACGACGCAGGCGCTGACACCGGAGCCGCAGCTCGCCGTCACCTTCTTCGCCGGATCGATGCCGGCGGCGGCGAGCTTCGCCTTGAGTTCGGCGTCGGGCAGCATGGTGCCGGTCCTGGAGTCGATCAGCTCGGTATAGGGCATGTTGAGCGCGCCCGGCATGTGGCCCATCCGCAAATTGGGACGCGGCTCGGGCGCTTCGCCGCGGAAGCGCGGGGTGGCGCGCGCATCGACGATCTGCTCGGCCTTGCTGTCGATCAGCCGGCTCACCTGGCCGACGTCGCGGATCAAGGTGCTGTCGAGGCGGGCGGTGAAATGCCGCTCGCGCGGCTGGGGCGGATCGTCGGTAACCGGCCGTCCCTCGGCGATCCACTTGGGCAGGCCGCCATCGAGCACGGCGACGTCCTTGTGTCCGAAGGCGCGGAACATCCACCACACGCGCGTCGCGCCCATCATCGGGCTGCCGTCGTAGACGACGATGCGGTTGCCGTCGCCCAGCCCGAGCTTGCGCACGCGGGAACTGAACTTCTCCGGCGCGGGCATCATGTGCGGCAGCGGATTGTCGCTGTCGGAAATGTCGTCGATGTCGAAGAACACCGCGCCGGGGATGTGACGTGCCGCGTACTCGGCCTTCGAGTCTCGCTTCTGCGCCGGCAAGTAGAACGAGCCGTCGACCACCCGCACATCGGGCGCGTCGAGATGGGCGGCCAGCCACTCGGTACTGACGAGGGCGTCGGGTCGCGCGTAGGACATGGAGGTTTCCTCTGGTGTTCTTTCTCTCTCTCCCCGCGTCGGCGCGACCGAAGGTCGTCGCCTGAGGGGAGAGGGAATCAATCGACGAGCTGTACGATGAACCGGCGGTTCATCTTGCCCTTGTTCTCGACCTTCACGCATTCGACACGGCCGATCTCGGACGTGCGCGCCACGTGCGTGCCGCCGCAGGCCTGCAGGTCGATGCCTTCGATCGACAGCAGGCGCACCTTGCCGGCGCCGGACGGCGGCCGCACGCTCATGGTCTTCACCAGCTCGGGCCGCGCGGCCAACTCCTCGTCGGTGATCCACTGCGCCGCGACGGGGCGATCGAGCCCGATCAGCTTGGCCATCTCCTCGGTAACGAACTCCTTGGTCGGCACGTCGCCGTCGAGATTGAAGTCGAGCCGGCTCTTGTCGGCGTTGACCTGCCCACCGGTGACGTTGCCCTTGATCACCGCCGACATCACATGCAGCGCGGTGTGCATGCGCATATGGCGGTACCTGCGATCCCAGTCCAGCGTGGCCGTGACCTTGTCGCCGACGGCGGGGCGCGGCGCATCGGGCGGCAGAACGTGCACCACGCCGTCGCCCTTGGCCGAATCGACGACCTTGGCGACGCGGCCATCGGCGAAGGTCAGGGTGCCGGTGTCACCCGGCTGGCCGCCGCCCATGGGATAGAACACGGTGCGATCCAGGCGCACGCCGTTGCCGTCGACGCCGACGACGGTCGCCTCGCAGCTCTTGAGATACGAATCCTGGCGGAAGAGTTCTTCGGTCATGCCCAACGCATAGCGCACCCTCAGGGGATGCGAAATGGGTTCGTTGTCATGCTATCGCGTCGGGGGATTGCTGGGAGAAGGAAGGAAAACCGTCACGCCAGCCACTTTGGCACGGGCAGGTTCTTCTCGCGCAGGAAGGCGGGGTTGAACAGCTTGCTTTGATAGCGCTGGCCGCCGTCGCAGAGGATGGTGACGATGGTCTTGCCCGGGCCCATCGCCTTGGCCAATTGAATCGCGCCGGCGATGTTGATCGCAGAGGAGCTGCCCAAACACAAACCCTCGTGCTGCAGCAGGTCGAAAATCAGCGGCAGCGCGTCCTCGTCCTTGATCTGGAAGGCCATGTCGACGGCGACGCCCTGGAGATTGGCGGTGATGCGGCCCTGGCCGATGCCTTCGGTGATCGAGCTGCCCTCGGCCTTCAACTCGCCGCGCGTGTACCAGCTGTAGAGCGCCGCGCCCATTGGATCGGCGAGCGCGATCTTGATGGCGGGGTTGCGCTCCTTCAAGGCCAGGGACACGCCGCCCAAGGTGCCGCCGCTGCCCACGGCGCAGGTGAAGCCGTCGACCTTGCCGTCGGTCTGCTTCCAGATCTCGGGACCCGTCGTCCGGTAGTGGCCGTCGCGATTGGCGACGTTGTCGAACTGGTTGGCCCAGATCGCGCCGTTGGGCTCGGACTTCGCCAGCTCCTCGGCGAGGCGGCCCGAATAACGCACGTAGTTGCCGGGATTGGCGTAGGGCAGCGCCGGCACCAGGCGCAGGTCGGCGCCGCACAGCCTCAGCATGTCCTTCTTTTCCTGGCTCTGCGTCTCGGGCATCACGATCACGGTGCGATAGCCCTTGGCGTTGCCCACCAGCGCCAGGCCGATACCCGTATTGCCAGCCGTACCCTCGACGATCACGCCGCCCGGCCGCAGCTGCCCGCGCTTCTCGGCATCCTCGACGATCGCCAACGCCGCGCGATCCTTCACCGAGCCGCCGGGGTTGAGGAACTCGGCCTTGCCATAGATCTCGCAGCCGGTCGCCTCGGAGGCGGCCTTGAGGCGAATCAGCGGCGTGTTGCCGATGCTGTCGATGAAGCCGGAGCGGACGTCCATGATCGATGAGCCCAAGCGGAGGGGAAGTTGGCCGGACCCTAGCGCCAGGCGCCACGGCCGGGCAACCCGAACAACCTCATGCCCGCATGAGCGCCTCGACTTCGGCCCTACGCGGCATCGATGGCGCCGCGCCGCGCTTCGTGACCGCGAGCGCGGCGGCGGCGTTGGCGAAAGCGAGCGGCGAGCCGGGCCGCTTGGTCGCCAACGCCGCGGCATAGGCGCCGACGAAGCAATCGCCGGCGCCGGTGCTGTCGATGGCGGTGACGGCGTGGCCGTCGATGGCGTGCGGCGGTCGATCACCGTCGACCAGCACAGCGCCGCGCCGGCCGAGCGTGACGATCACCGCCTTGCAGGAGCGTTGCAGCGACCGCGCCGCCGTCACGATATCGGCGAGCGCGCTGTCGTCGTGCAGCGTCGCGCCCGACAGGGTCGCGAGCTCGGTCTCGTTGACCACCAGCAGATCGGTCAGCGCCAGCAGGCTGTCGGGGACGGAGGCCGCCGGCGCGGCGTTGAGGATGGTCGTGGCATCGCCGGCACGCGCGAAGAGTCGCTCGGTGACCGCCATCGGCGTCTCGAGCTGGGCGACGACGACATCGCTGCTGGCGATGGCGATCGACGCCCCATCGTCATCGGTCAGCTTCATATTGGCGCCGGGCACGACGACAATGCAGTTCTCGCCCTGGCTGACGACGATCTGGGCGATGCCGGTGGGTGCATCGGCGGTCTGTCGCACGCCTGAGGCATCGACGGCGTCGGTTCGGAGAACCTCGAGCAAGCGCGCGCCGAAGGCGTCGCGGCCGACGCAGCCGATCATCGACACGGCCGAGCCCAGACGCGCAGCCGCCACCGCCTGGTTGAGGCCCTTGCCGCCCGGCAATGTGTGAAAGGCCGTACCCATGACGGTCTCGCCGGCGCGCGGCAAGGACGGCGCCTCGGCGATCAGGTCCATGTTGAGGCTGCCGGCGACGATGACGCGGCCGCTCATCGCCAGCGCTCGCGTACCTTGTCGCGGTTGAGCAGGAGCCACAGCATCGAGGCTAACCCGCTGGCGCTGGCGATCTCGCCGCGCTCGAGCATCGCGCGCGCCTCGTCGAGGCTGAAGACGCGCACCAGGATATCCTCGCCCTCGGTGGCGAGGCCGTGCACGCCGCCGGCTTTGCTCGAATCGACGCGGCCCAAATACTGCGTCACCGTCTCCGACGTGCCGCCGGGGCTCGAGAGATAGCTGTGCATCGGCATCAGCTCGAGGATGTCGAGGTCGGCCTCCTCGCGCGCCTCGCGCCGTGCGACGGTCTCCGTCGTCTCGCCCGGGTCGATGATGCCGGCGACGATCTCCCAGATCCAGGCGTGATGGCCCGCGACATGCGCGCCAGGCCGGAACTGGCGGATCAGCACCACGGCGTCGCGCGCCGGATCGTAGGGCAGCACGGTGGCGGCATGGCCGCGCTCGAAGATCTCGCGCTTGACCTCGGGTCCGACGCCGCCGCCGAACAGCGTGTGGCGGAAGCGATACTCGCCGATCTCGAAATAGCCCTTGAAGGCGGTGCGCCTCTCGACCGAGACCACCCGTTCCTCGCTCATCGCCGCACTCCAGCCTGGATGTCGGCACGAGCGGTAGCAGACATCGAACAGCCGACCAAGCGCTCCCGTCATCCTCGGGGCCGTCCGTGGCCCCGGCAGCGCAGCGACGGATCTGCTGTATCTGCATTGCCCGCATGAGATATCCGCGCTGCCTACCCCAACCAGCCCGCACCGGAAGCCCAGAAGGTGTGAATCAAGTCGCCGCTACGAAGGCTTAGCATCCACACCTTGGGCTAGTTGCCCTAACCGGCGAGGACGGGCTCGGAAAAGGGGGGGGGTACTAGGCAAGACTCACTATGGCGTT
>Ga0194124_10000173_pt1 | contig 104390 bp, 78 predicted proteins | sample TA2KigCas0mmetaG_FD_148605 | JGI IMG/M metagenome (GOLD analysis project Ga0194124, IMG submission 148605) | Freshwater microbial communities from Lake Tanganyika, Tanzania - TA2015031 Kigoma Deep Cast 0m | ecosystem: Environmental > Aquatic > Freshwater > Lake | place: Tanzania: Lake...
CCCCGCGGTGGACGATGCCGAGCGGGAGGCCGTCGCCGCCGGTCTTCGCGTGCGCATAGGCGAGTCCCCGGGCGATGCGGCTGACGATGAAGACCGCCAGTTCGACGGGAAGGGGCCTGCGGAGCCGGGAGAGCTGCTGGCGGAGCTGGTCGAGGTTGATGCCGTGGATGAGCTCCATGCACATGTAGCAGGAGGAGGGGGTCTCCCCGAGGTGGTAGGTCTGGACGATGTTGGTATGGATCAGGTCGGCGACGAGCCGGGCCTCGCCGATGAAGTTCTCGAGGAACCCGGGCTGTGCGGCGAGCTGCGGGCGGATGACCTTGATCGCGACCCGTTTCTGGAATCCCCGGGCCCCGTGCTGGATCGCCTCGTAGACCACCCCCATGCCACCCTCGTGGAGCTGTCGCACGATCTCGTAGCGGCATTCGCCGGTGATGCTTTTCGATGCGGCCATCACGTGAGGCTGCAAACGGACACCGGCAGGGTCAAGGAACAGCGCCTGTCGGGTTGTTCTGGTGTTATGATGGAGTTTTCCTCAGGAAAACCCCGGTTTTTGTGAGTTTTTCCCTTGCCGTCGTTCAGGGCACCGCATACACCCATCTGATTCCGTTTGTTTCGTAGTTCCAACCAACAAATCCAAAAGTCCTAACATGGCTAAAGCCCTCACGAAGTCCCAAATTGCTGCCGCCCTCGCTGAGAAGGTGGAGATCACCAAAAAGCAGGCTGTGCTCGCCCTCGAGACCCTCGCTGAGCTCGCCTACAAGAATGCGAAGAACAGCTTCACGTTCCCCGGCGTTGGCAAGCTCGTCCTGGTGAACCGCAAGGCCCGCATCGGCCGCAATCCTGCGACCGGCGCCGAGATCAAGATCCCGGCCAAGAAGGTCGTGAAGTTCCGCGTGGCCAAGGCGGCCAAGGACGCGATCCTGGCGAAGTAATCCCTTCGCATCCACCACGGCGGCACCCCACCGGGTGCCGCCTTGTTTTTTGTCGGATCGGGACCAGGGCAAAGGCCGATGATGAAGATCGCCGTCGTGGGGTGTGGGGCACTGGGCAGCTACTACGGCGCCTGCCTGTGGCGCCAGGGACACGAGACCCATTTCGTCCTCCGATCGGACCACGACGTCGTGCGGAGCGAGGGGGTCCGGATCCTCAGCCCGCAGGGCGACTTCACGGCAAGGCCCCATGCGGTGCGTCGATCGGAGGAGGTGGGGCCGGTGGATCTGGTCGTCATCGGGCTCAAGTCCACCGCGAACGACCAGTTCGCCTCCCTACTCCCGCCGCTGGTGGGGCCTGGAACTGCGGTGCTCACGCTTCAGAACGGCCTCGGCAACGAGGAGGCCCTTGCGGAGCTCTTCCCGGCCGACCAGATCCTGAGTGGACTCTGCTTCGTCTGCCTCAACCGGATCCGTCCCGGGGTTGTCACCCATCTCGCCCATGGCCGCATTTCGCTTGGCCAGTTCCGTCGTCCCCCGGACGAACGGACCCATCGGATCGCAGGCCTCTTCACGGATGCGGGCATCGACTGTGCCGTCTCCGACAACCTCGAACGGGCGCGCTGGGAGAAGCTGGTCTGGAACATTCCGTTCAACGGGCTCGGCGTGGCCGGGTGCCTGGGTCATCTGCCGTCCCGGACGCTGTCCTGGGCTGGGGCGGCCTCGCTCGGGAAATGCCTGTCGACCGACCAACTACTGGCGCACCCGGAATGGCGCAGTTGGGTGGGCGGGCTCATGGACGAGGTCCGGTCCGTGGCCATGGCCCTGGGCTTTCCGATCCCGAGGGAATTCGCAGATACCCTGGTCGAGCGGACCCATGAGATGGGAGCCTATCGACCGTCCACGGTCGTGGACTTCGAGTCGGGCCGATCCCTCGAGCTGGAAAGCCTTTTTGGAGAACCCCTCAGGCGCGCCCGCCGGGTCGGTGTTCCGACGCCGCATTTGGAGGCGCTGACCGCGGTCCTCTCCCGCCTGGCATCCCGTGAGGGCCGGTCCACCGACCGGGTCGCGGCTCAGTAGTCGTAGAGACCGGAGTCGCGCGTGTAGGCGCCGCCCCCACCCCCAAGGCCGCCGCCCTCCTCGTCGCCTCCCATGAAGTCGCCGAGGACGTCGCCCATGTCCTCCTCGATCTTCTCCGGGTCCTCGCCGGCCTCGAGGCGTTTGATGGCGACATCGAACTCCTTTTGGGTCGTTCCGGCCGGCATCAGATCCTTCATCTTCCGGAGCATGTGGGCCATGTGCCTCGGGTTGTTCTCGTCGAGGTGCTCCATGTCCCGCTCCATCTCGGAGAGGGTCCGGGCCACCCGCGGATCGTCGAGGTCCGGCATCGGCGGCTCCCCTTCGGTGCCCTCCGGCTTGGCGGCCGGCTCCGTGACACCCTTGATCATCGCAAAGCGGCTCATCTCCCGGGTGAGGTCCTTGCGGCCACACTTCGGACAGCTGGGCGAATGCGAGGGATTGATGCGCTTCGAGAGGAAGCCGTAGATGCGCCGGCACTTGGGGCAGGCGAACTCGTAGATCGGCATGAGGAAGCATTTGAACGGGTCCGGCGACCCGTCAAGAGGACAGCCTGTCGGGCAGCAGAGGCCGCAGCTCAGCGCCGGCGCGGACGGAAGGTGCGTCCGTGGCGCTGCAGGGCACCGAGGACCGGACGCTCCTTGCGGATGCCCCCCTCGGCCGTGAACAGGACGCTCTGCTGGTAGTTGAAACTCTCCAGCTTGGTCCGCTCGATCTTCTGTCCGATGAAGCGCTCGATGTCGGCCACGTGTCCCTTGTCGCCTACAGCCATCAGGGTGAAGGCGTCCCCGCGGCTCTGTGCCCGGCCCGTCCGGCCGATCCGGTGCACGTAGTCCTCGGGGTGCTGCGGGACGTCATAGTTGATGACGTGGCTGACATCGGGGATGTCGAGGCCGCGCGCGGCGATGTCGGTCGCCACCAGGATCTCGAACAGGCCATCCCGGAACCCCTTGAGCGCGTGCTCACGCTCCTTCTGGGTGCGGTCGGAGTGCAGGACCGCGACGGCGTGGTTGCTCTTCTTGAGGAGGTTGCCGATGCGGTCGGCCCGATGACGGGTCCGGCAGAAGATGATCACCGAATCGAACTTCACCTCCTTCAGCAGGGCATTGAGGAGCTCGTTCTTCTGCTCGTCGACGACCGGGTAGATGACGTGCTTGACCGTCTCGGCCGGCGATCGGCGGGCCCCGATCTCGATGACCTCCGGGGTCTTCATCGCCCACTTGATGAGCGCGGCGATGTCGGCCGGGACGGTGGCGGAGAAGAGGCAGGTCTGCCGGGTGTTCGGACACCGTTCGATGATGCGTCGGACGTCGGGCAGGAATCCCATGTCGAGCATGCGGTCCGCTTCGTCGAGGACGAGGTACTCGACCCGGTTGAGCCGGACGGTGCCTCTCTGGAGGTGGTCGAGGAGCCGTCCCGGGGTGGCCATGAGCACGTCGACCCCCTGGCGCAGCGCATCGTTCTGGGCGCCGTAGCCGACGCCGCCATAGACGAGGCCGAGGCGGATCTTCAGGAAACGCGACAGGGCGCGGAACGAGGTCTCCACCTGGGCGGCGAGCTCACGGGTCGGCTCGAGCACCAGTACACGCGGTCCGGGACCGGACTCGCCGATCTTCGACAGGATGGGCAGGGCGAACGCGGCGGTCTTGCCGGTGCCGGTCTGGGCGCTGCCGATGACGTCGCGCCCCTGCAGGATGAGCGGGATGGCCCGCAGCTGAATGGGGGTCGGATCGGTGTACCCCATGGCGTGGACGCCTTCGAGGACGGGCTCCGAGAGCCCGAGGTCTGCAAACGACATTTCCGACTCTTGCTCGAAATCGACGCCCGAGGAAAGGCTTTGCTTGGAAAGTTCCGGGTCACAACCCGGGATGGATGATGCCGTTTCCTCAGCGGTCCGCGGGGATGAGGGGGGCCACGGCACGGGACAGCTCGTCCTGGGTCAGGGCTCCGAGGTATCTCGCCTCCACCCGACCGTCCTTTCCGATCACCCAGGTGCTCGGGATGCTGGCGATGCCGAAGGTGGACTGGATCTCGGGGGTGGCCATCAGCTGGCGATAGGTGATGGACCGTCCCTTGAGAAAGCCGAGGACGGCATTGGTCCCGCCGTCATCGATGCTGGCTCCCAGGACGACGACACCGCGGTCGCGGTGGCGGGTGTGGAAGGCCTCAAGATCGGGAAGCTCACGCCGACACGGCGGACACCAGGTCGCCCAGAAGTTAAGGACGACGATCTTCCCGGCGAGATCGCCGGAGTTCAGGATCCGCCCCTCGATGTCGGTCATGGTCCACGACGGCGCCAGGGACCGCCCGGTGGGGATGCGTTGGAATCCCGGGCTGGGCTGTCGCGAGACCAGCCAGCCCGCCACGACCGCCAGAAGGAAGGGATAGACGAGACGGCCCTTCATGGTCTTTTTGGGACGGAGGTTTCCCGGAGGCGGGCGAGGACCGGACGGAGGCACTCGTCCCATACGGCGTACGCCCCGGCGTTCAGATGCAGCTCGTCTGCGAGGAACCACCTGGGATCGGGGCGCCCCGCGGCATCCACAAGCGGCGTGAACGTATCAACATACTCGGTCCGAGGCCGGGACCGGGCGAGTTCCACGAGACGCCGGTTGAGGTCCAGCTGGAGCCCGAGCTGCTGGATCCGTTTCGGGCTGGCCTTCACGGCCAGCAGGACAATCGGGGTTCCGGGAAACGCCCGATCCACCCGTCCAAGGAACTCCCGGTAGAGGGACAGCGTCGTCTCTACCGAGAGCCCGGCATCGAGGTCGTTGTCGCCCCCATAGAGCACGACCACTCTGGGATGGTACGGAAGGACAAGGCGGTCGAAAAAGTGGAGGAGATCCTCGAGCTTGAAGCTGGAGATCCCACGGTTCAGGACGCGTCGATCCGGGAAGGCCAACCCCAGGTCCGGCCATTTCTCGATGCTGGAGCTGCCCACGAAGAGGATCGGATCTCGAGGCGCGCCGTGGGTGCGGTCGTGGGCCTCAAAACCGGCGACCTTCGATTCGAACCGGTGCGGGGTAGCGGGTTTCGGGGCAGTGGGAAAGCATGCGATGAGGACCGTCGCAACGGCCGACAGCAGCAGAAGGACCGCAATCCCCGGTCTTCGGATCACGGATCGAGTCTGCGAGGGACGCGCGGGGAGGACCAGCCTGGACTCCTGGGTATGGGACCCCTGTGGGCCCCATTTTGGCCCCATTTTGGCCGGGCTCAGGCAGCTCCGCCCAGCGTGAAGAAAAAGGCGGCGCCGCCCCCCGGCGTGGACTCGGCCCAGATTCGTCCCCCGTGGCGGTCCACGATCCGGCGCGCGAGGGCCAGTCCGACCCCGTTGCCCGCAAAATCCCCCGCCTGGTGGAGCCGCTGGAAGAGACCGAACAGCCTCTGGGCGTACTGCATGTCGAAGCCCACCCCATTGTCCTGGATCCGATACACGGCCAATGGGCCGGTTCCCTCGGCATCGATCTTCACCGCAGGCATGGGCTGGCGCGCCGAAAACTTCAGGGCATTCGAAATTAGATGTCTCCAGAGCTGATGGACCAGTGCCGGGTCGGCCTGTGCGGGGGGAAGCGACCCGATTCGGACCCCTTCGACCGGATGGGTGGACGAAAGCTCGGCGAGGATCCGTCCCGCCACCGCGGCCATGTCGACCGTCGTGGGCTGGCAGGGTGAGCGGAGGAGCCGTGAATAGGCCAGGAGGTCGTCGATCAGGCGTCCCATGCGACCGGCCTCTTCCCGGACGATGGCCAGGTGTCGACGGGATTCCTCCGGGAGCTGGGCCCCAACATCCTCCTCGATCGCCTGGGCGAACCCATCGATGGCGCGCAGCGGGGATCTCAGGTCATGCGAGATGGAATAGCTGAGGGATTCCAGCTCGCGGTTGGTCTCGGCGAGCTGTGCGGAAAGCCGGACCTCCGGGGAGGGCTTCACCGTTGGTTCGGGGCGGGTGGGCTGTCCGGGGTCCATGGGCCGTGGTGCGCTGAGCCCGGTGAGCCCGCCACGCGGTGCGGTCTCCGGGAACGGGTTGGAGGCTATGGGGGGCGGGTGGGCAGGCAAGGCTGCTTTCGTGGAGAGGGGACATCCGAAGGGTGGTGGACGCTCCCGGTCCAACGATCCGGTGGGTCGACCCGATCCCGAGAAGCGGAGGTTCCCGGCGTGGACTGTTTGGACTAGGGTCCCTCCCGTGTTTTCGAAAGGACAGAAGGTTTTCTGCATCAACGATGAGTTCCCGCCGATGGCGAAGCTCCTGTTCACCCATCTCCCGAAGAAGGATTCCGTCTACACGGTCCGGGGCGTCTACATCGGGCGCGGCAACTACACCCGGGCGGGCAGCGGAAAGAAGGACGGTGAGATCGGCGTGCTGCTGGAGGAGATCGTCAATCAGCGGGACCCGGCGTTGAAACAGGGAATGGACGGTGAACTGGGCTTCCACTCCGAGCGGTTTGCGCCGGTGGAGTCGGACCAGGACACGGAGGTCTCGGAATACGAGGAGAAAGCCGAGGATTTCGTGCTGCTGCCGTCCTGAAGCCGGACCGCGTGTGCCGTGACTGACCGTGAACACCCCGCCCCATCCATCCCGTCCACTCCACCTCCGACTCTCCCCACCCGGAGAATCGGCGGTGCGTCGGGGGCACCCCTGGGTCTACGAGAGCTCGGTGCGCAACCAGAGCGGTCCTGGTGCCGCCGGGGATCTGGCCGTCGTCTACGATCGCCACGACCGATTCCTCGCCCTCGGGCTCTGGGATCCCGACTCGCCGCTGCGCCTCCGGGTGCTCCATGTCGGCAGACCGGTACGGTGCGACGTCGACTGGTGGCGGGGCCGTCTGCGGTTGGCGCTCGAACGGAGGCGTCCGTGGTTCGACGAGGCGACGACCGGGTTCCGGTGGATCCATGGGGAGAGTGACGGGTGGCCGGGGCTGGTCCTCGACCGGTACGGCTCGACGCTCGTGCTGAAGATCTATTCGCCGGTCTGGCTTCCCCGGGTTTCGGACCTCGTGGTCTGGCTCCGGGAGGAACTGGGTCCGGATCGGATCGTCCTCCGGCTGAGTCGGAACTCACAGTCCGCGGCGGCCGTGGCAGGTTATCGGGACGGACAGAACCTGCACGGGGAGGACGTCGCCGAGCGGGTGACCTTCCTCGAATCTGGGTTGCGGTTCGAATCCGAGGTGGTGAAGGGGCAGAAGACCGGGTTCTTCCTCGATCAGCGCGAGAACCGCCGCCGGGTCGAGACCCTGTCGTCGGGACAGGAGGTGCTCAACGTCTTCAGCTTCTCCGGTGGGTTCAGCCTCTACGCGGCTCGGGGGGGTGCCGGGCGCGTGGTCGATGTCGACATCTCATCCCATGCGCTGGCACAGGCCCGACGGAACTTCGCCCTCAACACGGAGGTCGCCTCCGTGAAGCGGGCCGTCCACGAGCAGGTCCAGGCCGATGCGTTCGACTGGTTGTCGGCCCGCCCCTCCCGTCGGTTTGGATTGGTCATCCTGGATCCCCCGTCCCTCGCGAAGTCGGAGGCGGAGCGGGCCGGGGCCATCGAGGCCTATCGGAGGCTGGTGCGCTGCGGGCTCGACTGGGTGCAGCCCGGCGGCGTGTTGTTGGCCGCCTCGTGCAGCGCCCATGTGTCCTCGGATGAGTTCTATGGAACCGTCCGGGAGGTCCTCCTTGGGGCGGGTCGTCCGGCAGAGGAATTCCTGACCGAGGGACATCCGCAGGACCACGCGGCGACGTTCCGGGAGGCGGAATACCTCAAGGCGATCTACTGGCGCCTGAGGGGTTGAGCGGGCAAGGGGTCAGGTTCCGGTGGCTCGGCCCTGGTTCAGGCGAGGCGTTCCAGCGGGTGTCCGGCCAGGAAATCCCGGATGGCCATCCGGCGTCCGCCTTCCGGTTGGACCTCGGTAAGGACGAGCGCGTCGGTGCCGCAGGCCACGACAAGACCGTTGGGCTCCCGGGTGATCACGGTCCCGGGCTCGGCCCGGGTCGCCGTCTGGACGAGGTGGGCCGAGTGGACCTTGAGCAGCTTCGGCCTCGGCTCGGCGGGGATCGAGCAATGGGCTCCGGGCCACGGGGTGAAGGCCCTCAGGCGGCGTGCAAGCTCCCCGGCGGGTCGGGTCCAGTCCAGCCGCCCATCCTCCCGCGTGATCTTCGGCGCGAGGGTGACTCCGTCCACCGGCTGAGGGACCGGAGTCCGCAGGCCGGCGGCGTAGGGTGGAATCTCTTCCCGGACGAGGTCGACTCCCAGCAGAGCGAGGCGATCGTGCAGGGCGGCCGATGTCTCGGTGTCGCCGATCGGGGTGCGACGTGTCGCGATCACGGGGCCGGTGTCGAGCCCCTCGTCCATCCTCATGAGACTGACCCCGGTCTCGGCGTCCCCCGAGGCGATGGCCCACTGGATGGGGGCCGCACCGCGCCATCGGGGCAGGAGCGAGGTGTGGACGTTCAGGCACCCGAGGCGCGGGATCTCCAGGAGGGCTCGCGGGAGAAGTTGGCCATAGGCCGCGACCAGGATGACGTCCGGCTTCAGCTCCTGGATCCGGCTGATGAACCCCGGGTCGCGCGCCCTGTCGGGACGCAGCAGCGGCAGACCCCGTGCGAGAGCCGCGGCGGAGACCGCCGATGGGGTCGGGTGGAGATGGCGTCCCGAGGGGCGGTCCGGCTGCGAGACGACCGCGTCGAGCTGGACCCACGGTTCCGATGCAATGCCGTCAAGGATGACCCGGGCGAGGTCGGGTGTTCCCATGAACACGAGTCGGAGTCTGGAGGACATGGGGGCGGAACGGGTTCGGTCGACGCGGTCGACGGTTTGGACTCGATAAATCGAAGCGGTGATGAAGACAGTTCCACGAGAGCGTTGACAATCGGGAAACGTCTCAGCAGTTTTTGCGGCCCACGGAGCGGGCCTCGGTAGCTCAATGGCAGAGCAGCTGACTCTTAATCAGTTGGTTCCAGGTTCAAGTCCTGGCCGGGGCACCAGCTCAAGTTGTCGGGCTTCCTTCGAATGAAGACCAAACCTTGCGGCTGGATCGCCCGATGGGTCTGTTCCCTGTTCCTCCCCCTCCTTCTGTCGACCTTGCCGTTCGCCGGCCTCCGGGCCGCCGTCGTCTACGACAACACCGCCCTCGCCGGGATGAGCAAGGACAGCGTCTCGCTGCTGGTGGAGCATGGGGATGAAATCGCGCTCGCGGGGACGGAACGGTGGGTGACGCAATTCGACATCGGGACCTATGGCGAGTTTCCGACCAATGCCGTCGTGAACGCCGTGGTGCGGTTCTATGCCAATGACGGAACCGATGCCTTGGACGGCCCCCACTTCGCCTACAGGCCGAAGACCCTCCTCTGGGAAAGCGCACCGTTCACGCTCAAGCCGGGAGGCCAGACCTCCAGCCTCACCCCTCTCGTCCGGGTCCCAGACTCCTTCACCTGGACGATCCGCTTCACCGGCATCCAGCAGGTGCCCGGCAACCTAGTCATGCCTCTGGTGGTCAACCCGATCGAGATCGGGGCTCCGCTCGCGAACGGCTACAAGGGCAGCTACGCGGACTATTGGCGTAAGGACGGTGTGACGGATGACTCGTGGATGATCTACATGCTGAGCTCCGGGACTCCGGCCAATTTCTATGTGAAGGTGACGGCGACGCCCGATCCTGTGACGCTGCCGAACCTGAGGGTGGTCCGCTCCGGCAACTCCCTCATCCTCGAGATCCTAGGCACCTCGGGTGCACCGGTCGTCGTGGAATCCTCCGCGGATCTCCGGACGTGGTCCGAGGCCTTCCGCGTCACGGGCAAGGGCGTCGGGACTCCGGAGCGCGTCTCAATCGTCTCGAACACCGGCGTGTCCCAGCTGTTCTGGCGCGCCAAGGGCAACTGAGGCGTCGATCCCAGGACCCGAATGTCGACCCCCTCCCCGTCCCCGACGTCGCCCCAGCCGGTGACCCGGCTTCGGGTCCTGATCGTGGAGGATTCGGAATTCGATGCCCGCCTTCTGGGGACGCTCCTTCGGACCGGCGGCTGGGAGGTGGCCTCCCGTCGGGTCTCGACGGCGGTGGACCTTGAACGGGCCTTGGTTGGCGAGGACTGGGACCTGATCCTGTGCGACCACACCATGCCCGGGTTCAGCGCCCCGGAGGCGCTCCAGGTGGTCCAGCGGGTCGCACGCGACATCCCGTTCATCATTATTTCCGGGGGCATCGAGGAGGGGGTGGCGATCGATGCGATGAAGGCTGGGGCCCACGACTTCCTCATGAAGGGGGCCCTGGGTCGGCTGGTGCCGGCGGTGCAGCGCGAGCTCAAGGAGGCCGACATCCGCAGGGCCCGTCGCGCCGCGGAGGAAGCCCTTCGCGAGAGCGAGCTCCGCTACCGGTCGGTCTGGGACAACTCCACGGACGCCGTTCTGCTGCTCGACGCCTTGGGCATCATCCGGTTCGCCAATCCCGCCAACCTGCCGGTCTTCGGCTGGAATCCCGCCGACCTCGTGGGTCTCCGGTTGGACGTCCTCCAGCCGTCCGAACTGCCTCCTGGACATTGGTGGCAGGCCTTCCGCGCCTCGGGGACCGCCAAGTCGAACGAGACCGTGGCGCGTCGTCGGGACGGGTCGAAGGTCGACATCGACCTGGCCCTCACCGAGATGCGGATGGGATCGGATCTCTGGGTGGTGATCTTCTCCCGTGATGTGACCGAGCGGCGCCGGGCGGCGGAGGAGATCCGGAGGAGCCGTGAGGAATTCGCGGCCGCGCGGGAGATCCAGCAGCGCCTGTTTCCGAAGGAGGCCCCCCGTCTGGCGGGCTATGACATCGCCGGGGCGTCTCACCCCGCCGAAGCCACGGGAGGGGATTATTTCGACTTCTTCCCGATCGACCCGGACTGCCTCGGGATGGTCATCGCGGACGTGAGCGGCCATGGGCTCGGGCCGTCGCTCCTCATGGCCGAGGCCCGCGCCTACCTGCGTCTGGTCGCCCGCGGCACCGCAGGTCCTGGCGAGGTCCTCACCCGAACGCAGGAACTGCTCCGCGACGACCTTGGTCGGGAGCGATTCATCACCCTGCTGTTCCTGCGTCTACTGTCGGCCCAGCGGCGGCTCCAGTTCGCCAATGCAGGGCACACGGCCGGACTGCTGATCGGTCAGGACGGGGCGGTGCGGTCGGTCCTGGGCCGGACGGGACGGCCCCTCGGCCGCCAGGGCGATGTGCCCTATCCGTCGGGCGGAGAGGTGGCTCTGCAGCCTGGAGACATCCTGCTGCTGCTGACCGATGGGATCGAGGAGGCGATCCGTCCCGATGATGAGATCTTCGGCATGGAACGGGCGGTCGAGGTGGTCCGTTCCCACCGGGATCGTCCGGCGGCCGAGATCGTGGAGGCCGTCTGCACCGCAGCCCGGACCTTCTCGTCTCCCGAGCCGCAGACCGACGACCTCACCGTGGTCGTCCTGAAGGTCCTCTGACGCCGCTGGCCTCCGCCGTGCGGTCCTTGAGCCCCATGGGGCTACGCGAGGGACAGCGACCGCAGCGCCTGGATGCAGCGCGGACACGCGCCCGGGTGGCCGGGCTCCTGGCCGATGGCGGGATCCCAGTGCCAGCACCGGTCGCACTTCTGCCATCCGGCCTCGCTGGCGGGATGGACCGTGACGGCCCCGGTCTGGGATTCCTGGACCTCGAGGCCCGACACGTTCAGGAGTTCCTGGAGATCCGAACGATGGTCCTTGGCGACACCAAACTCTACCGACTCCAGTCCCAGCTCGACCCGGGCATCCAGCGCCTTGCCGATGCGCTTGGCCTGGCGGGCCTTCTCGAGTTCGGGCAGCACCCGCGTCCGGATCCCGAAGAGTATCTCCCATCGACCGGTCTCCTCCTGCGAGAGCAGCGGTGAACCCGGGACCCAGGTCGACAGGTGCACGGAATGGACCGGGGTCTTCTGGATGAAGCTCCAGGCCTCGTCCGAGGTGAACGCCAGCATCGGGGCCAGCATCTGGCTCAGCCGGGTGACCATTCGATGGAGGGCCGTCTGGGTGCTGCGACGCCGTGGCGAGGTCGCCGCCTCGGTGTAGAGACGGTCCTTCACGAGGTCGTGGTAGGTCGCACTCAGCTGGACCGCTGCGAACTGGGACAGCCGCTGGTAGACGACGTGGAACTCGTAGGCCTCGTAGGCCCGCGCCACCTCCACCTCGAGCCGCGAGAATTCGTCGAGAATCCACCGGTCCAGTCCCGTCAGGGCGTCGTCCGCCACCGCGTGGGTCGAAGGATCGAAGTCGGCCAGGTTGCTCAGCTGGTACCGGAGGGTGTTGCGGAGCAGCCGGTAGGTCTCACCCACCTTCTTGAGACGCTCCTCGCTGACGACGATGTCGTTGCGGTAGTCCTGCGACGCGACCCAGAGGCGGACGACGTCGGCCCCGAATTCCTTCACATAGCGCTCGGCGGTCTGGGGCTTCTGGTAGCCCCCGGCGCCCTGCTTGGACTTCGAGATCTTCTCGCGGTCCTCGTCGACCATGAAGCCGTGGGTGAGCACGGACCGGAACGGCGCCGAGCCGTTCCCGGCAAGAGACAGCAGCAGGGAGGACTGGAACCAGCCGCGGTGCTGGTCGGAGCCCTCGAGGTACATGTCGGCCTGCCACCGGGTCCCGGAGCGGAGTTCGGAACGCTGCTGGAGGACGGCGCGCGACGAGCTTCCGGAGTCGATCCAGACGTCCAGCGTGTCGGTGCCCTGCCGCACGGCCTCGGGTCCGGTCCAGCCTTCGGGACGACACCGGGTCCAGAGCGCGTCCGCAGGGGTGGCAAACCACGCATTGCTTCCCTCCTGTTGGATGAGGTCAGCCGCCTTGCGCACGATGGCCGCGTTGAGAATCGGTTCTCCTGCGGCGTCGTAGAACGCCGGGATCGGCACACCCCAGGAACGCTGCCGGGAGATGCACCAGTCGGGTCGGGACTCGACGGCGCCCCGGATGCGGCCCTGGCCCCAGTCCGGGATCCAGCGCACATCGCGTTCGACGACCCCGACCGCGAGCTCCCGGAAGGTCTTGCCGGTGTCGGCGGGTGTGTGGGACATGCTGATGAACCATTGGTCCGTGGCCCGGAAGATGATCGGGGTCTTGGATCGCCAGCAGTTCGGGTAGCTGTGTTGATAGGCCTCGCGGAACGCGAGGGCCTGATGCTCGGTCAGCAGCTCGATCACCGCCTCGTTGGCGTCGGATTTGTGGTTCTTCTCCAGCGTCGATTTCCCAATCAGCGCCTCCGGCATCTGCTGCTCCCGGGGCAGGTCGGGCGTCCACGCCAGACGTCCCTCGTCATCCACGGGGCAATAGATCGGCAGGCCGACCTTCAGGCCGAGCTGGTAGTCGTCCATGCCGTGTCCGGGCGCGATGTGGACGAAGCCCGTGCCGGTGTCGCTTGTGACGAAGCCGGCGGGATGCAGCCGGCCGGTCCGGTTGCAGAACGGATGCTCGTAGACCAGCTGCTCCAGTTCCTCGGGGCCGACAGTGCGGACGATCTGGTAGCCGTCCCAGCCCAGCTTGGCAGCCACGGTGGAGAGCAGTGGGTTCGCGACGAGGTAGGCGCCTCCCTCGACCATCACCAGCGAGTAGTGGAACGAGGGGTTGAAGGCGACGGCGAGATTGGCTGGGAGGGTCCAGGGCGTGGTCGTCCAGATCAGGAGGAACGTGTTCGGTTCGCCCTTGAGTCGGAACTTCACATAGACGCTCTGGCTGACGTGGTCGGCGTATTCCACCTCGGCCTCGGCGAGGGCCGTCCGGAACGGGATGCTCCAATACACGGGCTTCTTTCCCCGGTAGACGAAGCCCCGGTCCACGAGGTCGGCGAAGAGCCGGAGCTCCTCGGCCTCGTAGGCACGGTCGAGGGTCAGATAGGGGTTCGACCAGTCGCCCAGCACCCCCAGCCGCTTGAACTGGGTCCGCTGGAGGTCGATGTACTTCCGGGCATAGGCCTCGCAGGCCGACCGGATGGTGGCGGGCGAGGAGTCGGCCTGTCCCGCGGCCCGGAGCTCCTGCGTGACGCGGGACTCGATCGGGAGCCCGTGGCAGTCCCAGCCCGGGACATAGGGCGCGCGTCGGCCGCGGAGGGTCTGTGACTTGAGGACGAGGTCCTTGAGGATCTTGTTGAGCGCGGTGCCGATGTGCACGTCGCCGTTGGCAAAGGGCGGACCGTCGTGCAGGACGAATGGCTCGGCATCCTTGCGGGCCGACTGGATCTGTCCGTACAGGTCCTCGGCCTCCCATCGGGCGAGACGTTCGGGCTCCCGCTGGACGAGATTGGCCTGCATCGGGAACCCGGTGGTGGGCAGGTTCAGGGAATTCTTGTAGTCCGGTTTGTCACTCATCGGGCGGCCTCGGAAAGGAAGTGCGGACGCTACTGATGCCGCTGGAACCCGGCAAAGGACAAAACGAGATCGCAACGGAAACGCGCGGTGCCAGGTGCCGCTGTGGGGCGTGCCTTTCCGTTTCAGGGGTTCGGCGATACGATCCCCCTCCATGACATCATCCGTGTTGCATGAGGCGCACGAAGCCCTCGGAGGACGGTTCTCCGTCCTGGGTGGCGAGGAGATCGTCTCCGACTACGGGGATCCCGCCGCCGAGTACCGGGCCCTGCGGTCCGCCGTCGCCGTCCTCGACCTCGGGTTCCGTGGACGACTCTGCCTCACCGGCGCCGATCGGGTCCGCCTCCTCAACGGACAGGTCACCCACGACATCCGGTCGTTGACGGTCGGATCCGGGTGTCCGGCGGCGTTCTGTTCGCCCAAGGGACGGCTCGTTGCGGACGTCCATGTGTTCGCCCTGGCGGAGGAGTTGCTCCTCGACTTCGAACCCGGCCTGGTCGACTCCCTCAAGGCGAGGCTGGAACACCACATCGTGGCCGAGGACGTGCAGGTCGTGGACGTGCGGCCCTATTACGGACTGCTGTCGGTGCAGGGACCGCTGTCCGATGCGGCGGTGCGCAGCCTCGAGCTGGTCGATGTCCTTCCGGAGGCCCCGTTGGGTGTGGTCCATCGGAACCACCCGACCCTGGGTGACCTGTATGTCATCCGGCGCTCGAGGGCGGGGCTGCCGGGGTTCGATCTCTTCATCCCCACGGATGCGCTCGCGGCGGTCCTCGACAAGGCCGTTGCGGCGGCCCGTCAGCGCGGGGGGTGCCTTGCGGGGTTCGAGGCCCTGGACCGGGTCCGGTTCGAGTCCGGAATCCCGCGGTTCCCGGTCGACATGGACGAGACCAACCTGCCTCCGGAGGCGGGATTGGAGGCCACGCACATCAGCTACTCGAAAGGCTGCTACACGGGGCAGGAGACAATCGCACGGCTGCGGACCTACGGACAGGTGGCCAAGCGGCTGTGTGGACTCCGTCTGCCAGCGGATCTTGGGACCCTTCCGCCGAAGGGGACGAAGCTGTTCCGCGACGGCCGGGAGGCGGGATACCTCACGAGTGCCCGCCTTTCCGGGGGGGGTGGAACGATCCTCGCCCTCGGCTATGTGCGTCGGGAATCCGTCGCCCCCGGGACCGCGCTCGTGGTCCGCCTCGCGGAACGGGAATGGCCGGTGGAGGTCGTCCCGTTGCCCTTCGTGCCCCCGACCCTGTAGCCCGCCGGAATTCGCTTCGGCCCCCCGTGGGTCGTCGTCACTCTTGGCCCATGAAGCTCATCTCCTGGAACGTCAACGGCCTCCGCGCGGTCCTGAAGAAGACCCTGCTGACGTACCTCGAGGAGGAAGGGCCGGACATCCTGTGTCTCCAGGAGACCAAGTGCACGGCGGGTGACGTGGCTCCGGTCTGGCCCTCCTGCTACGAGGCCTTCTGGAACAGTGCCGAGAAGAAGGGGTATTCAGGAACCGCGATCCTCACCCGCCATCGTCCGCTGCGGGTGACTCCGGGGATCGGCATCGTCCGCCATGACCAGGAGGGTCGGGTCCTCACGGCGGAGTTCGACGGATTCTTCCTGGTGAACGTGTACACCCCGAACTCCCAGCGGGAGCTGACCCGTCTGCCGTACCGGATGGAGTGGGACCGCGACTTCAGGGCCTATCTGTCAGGGCTCGAGGCGAGGAAGCCGGTGGTGTTCTGTGGCGACCTCAACGTGGCGCACGCCGAGATCGATCTCGCCAACCCGAAGGCGAATGTCCGCAACCACGGGTTCACCGCGGAGGAGCGGTTGGGCCTGGATGCGCTGATCGCCGATGGGTTCGTCGACACCTTCCGGGAGTTCGAGAAGGGTCCGGGACACTATTCCTGGTGGAGTCCAATGGGTGGGGCACGCAGTCGGAACGTAGGGTGGCGGCTGGACTACGTTCTGGTGAGCGCCCGGATGCGGACCCGGCTCCGGTCCGCCTTCATACGGTCCGCGGTCCTCGGATCGGACCACTGTCCGGTCGGCATCGAGCTCGAGTGAGTAAGGGACGGTCGGATCCGGTGTCCCCCGCCTTGTCTCTTGAATTTCCGGGATCGTGCGCGGACGTTACGGACATGGCTCCTTCGGTTCCATTCTGGAGGGCGCTCCATCGATCCATGCACACCGTTTCCAGCCTCGGCCGCCGCGCCTTCACCCTGATCGAGCTGCTCGTCGTCATCGCCATCATCGCGATCCTCGCCGGCATGCTCCTGCCCGCGCTCGGAAAGGCCAAGACCAAGGCCCAGGGCATCAACTGCATGAACAACCACAAGCAGCTGCTGCTGGGGTGGGCGCTCTACAATTCCGACAACAACGACCAGCTGCTCTATGCCTACGCGCCCGAGGTCAATCCGAACACCTCGGACGGCGCCTGGGTCCAGGGCGATCTCGACATCGGGAACCTGAGCGCCGATGGGAACTGGAACACCAACTGGCTGGTTCAGAGTCCGCTGTGGCGCTACACGGGACAGACCCGGGCGATCTGGAAATGCCCGTCGGACATGAGCATGGCCATCGACCGCAGCAAGAACAAGGTCCCGCGGGTCCGGAGCATGTCGATGAGCATCTGGACCGGTGGCAACAAGGGCACGGATGGCGGGTGGGCGAACGAGCCATGGAACGTCTTCACCAAGGCCAGCAGCATGAACGATCCGGGTCCGGCCATGACCTACGTGCTGCTCGACGAGCGTGAGGACAGCATCAATGACGGCTTCTTCGTCGTTTCGATGGAGAACTCGATCTATGCCAAGAAGGTCAACCTCGGCTCGATCCGGATGGTTGATGTCCCGGCCAGCTACCACAACCGTGCGGGGGGCTTCTCCTTCGCGGACGGCCATTCAGAGATCAAGAAGTGGGCGGATCCCCGCACGATGCCTCCGGTCAAGAAGGGGTCCTGGGTCCAGTCCGGAACCCAAGGCAACAACCGCGACGTGATGTGGATGCAGGAGCATTCCACCCGGCTGCGCTAGAATTCCCCAGGGCAGCGCCAGGCCCTGGGTGACGGGTGTTCCGCTGGATTTTTGGGGCGGGATTTCCGAACCGTCCTCTTCACAACGGGTTCTGTCCTGACCACACTGAGGGTCCGACATGACGAACCCTCCAAGCCCCCCGAGAGGCACCCAGACCTTCGTCCACTATCTGGAGGAGGGGATGGGGCGGGTCTGGCTCCGTCGCCTGCTGACGGTGGTTCTGGTCGGGATTGCCATCGCGTTGTACCAGAACAACGAGGCGAAGAATTTCCGGGCCCCCGAGGCCATGGACCTGGCCCAGCTGGGACGGAACCTGGCCGCCGGCCAGGGCTATACCACGGGCTTCATCCGTCCCCTCAGCGTCCATCTCCTCGAGGACCAGGCGGTCCGCAAGGGGGTGGATCCCCGGGCGGTCCTCCTGACCCGTCATCCGGATCTCGAGAACCCCCCGCTCTATCCCGCGATCCTGGCGGTGGTGTTCAAGGCCATGCCGGTGTCCTGGTGGGCCCAGCTTCCCTCCAACGAGTTCTATCGGCGTCCGATGGAGGAGGCGGTCATCTCCGTGATGAACCTGGGCTTCTTCGCCCTCGTCGTGGCGCTTGCGGGGTGGCTTGGGACGCGGTTGTTCGACGCCACGGCCGGTGCCTTGGCGGCCGCGCTGATCGTCGGGACCAACCTCTTCTGGCAGTTCGCCAACTCGGGCCTTCCCACCCTGCTGCTGATGGTCTTTCTCCTGCTCCTCCTGCACCTGCTGCTGGGCTTCGAGCGGGAGGCCGCCTCCGAGGTCCCGCGTCGGGGTCGGCTCCTGCTCCTTGCGGCCGGAGCGGGCGGGATGGTGGGGCTGATGTTCCTGACCCAGTATTCCTTCGGCTGGCTCGTGGTGCCGGTCACCGGCTTCCTCGCGTGGCGCGGCATCGGCATCCGTGGCCGCGTGCTCGGACTCGCCCTGGTGGCCTTCCTCATCCTTGCGGCTCCGTGGATCGCCCGGAATCTCTCGGCCTGTGGACACCCCTTCGGCACCGCGGGGTTCACCGTTCTGGCCGGCACCGACTCGTTCCCTGGCGACCGCCTGCAGCGTTCCCAGCATCCCGAGCTCGATCGTGACCTCATCTGGGAGGTCATTTTCAAGGTGCGGACCGGTGTCAGCGAAATCCTCGGCAACGAACTCATCCGCATGGGTGGGACCTGGGTCAGCCTCGTCTTCCTCGTCGGACTCCTTGTGCCCTTCGGCAACCCCAGCCTGAACCGCCTGAGGGGAGCGCTGGTCGCCATGCTGGTGACGGTCGTCCTCGTCCAGGCCGGGGTCCGGGGCTGGATCACAAAGGAGTTTGGTCCGGTCACCTCGGAGGACCTTCTCGTGGTCCTGGCACCCGGTGTCATGGTCTGGGGCGCGGGATTCCTCATCACCCTGATCGACCAGATCGAGTGGGAGTATCCATTCCTCCGCACCTGGTCCCTGTGGGGGTTGGTCACGGTCTTTTCCGCGCCGTTCCTGATCGGCATCCTCCCCCCCAAGGGTCTCTCGCTGAGCGAACCCTACCGCCCAAGCGTCATCCGCGAGTTCGCCGACTTCACTCCCAAATCGACCCTCTTCATGAGCGACGTCCCCTGGGCCGTGGCGTGGTATGGACCCCGGGAGTGTGTCTGGACCTCGCTTCGGGTGGCGGACACCGCGGACGCCAACGTCCGGAACCGCCGGGAGGACTTCTTCGTCTTCACCGAGGCCCGACGTCCGATCGAGGCCGTCTACCTCTCGCCGTACTGGGCCGACAAACCGCTCCTCTCCAGCTACATCGCGGATCTGGATTTCGAGTGGGGCCGCTTCTACCTCGAGGTCATGCGGGGGTCCAATCTCCCGTCCGGATTCCCGCTCAAACATGTCCTCGGTGGCCCCTACATGGCTGCCGGACACTTCCTGCTCGCGGCGAAACCCTGGTGGAAGAACTAGGACGAGCCCCCCGCTCGACCGGATCCTGGATCGCGTCTTCCGGTCCGTTGCGATCCGACCGTCACCTCCGGCGCATTTTCCCTAGAAACTAGAACGTTTTGTGGGCTGACTACCCTCCAGAACCCCCGACTGACAATGAAAGTGACACTGGGGACCCCGGAGCGCCGCTGACGTGACCTCGTAAAACTGATCCAAAGGGATTCGGCGTCTGATCCCCTTATCGGTTGCCAAGGCTCTCACCTCCCGTGGGTCAGGGCTACGAAGGGCACGGTCGGCCCCTCGGCGAGCAACCGGACGAGGCGGCAATCTTCGTGACGGGGGCATTGAGTTCGGTGGCGATCTGGTTCAGGAAGCGTTCGTTCATTCGGAGGGGGCGCTCTTTATCCGGTCCGCCACCCGGGCTTCACGCTTGTCGGCTCCGGACTGTTTCCGGAGTCTGACCGCACAGTTCCATGTCCACCCTCAACATCGCGATCATCGGCGCCGGCGGCATCACCCTGCAGAACCATCTCCCGGGCCTCGCCCTGTGCCCCGACGTCCGGGTCCACGCCCTGTGCGACGCCAATCCGGCGACGCTCGAGGCCGCCCGCACGCAGACCGGCGCCCCGGTGGCCGAGACCTCCTGGGAAAAGGTGGTCACCCGTGACGATGTCCACGCGGTGATCATTGCGACCCCGAACTTCCTGCATCCCGACATCGCCATCACGGCGGCACGCCACGGCAAGCATGTGCTGTGTGAGAAGCCCCTCGCGTTGAATGCCACGGATGCCCAGCGGATGGCGGACGAGGCGGATCGGGCGGGGGTGCGGCACATGACCGCCTTCACCTACCGGTTCGTGCCCGCGATGCGGTACCTGAGGCACCTGATCGACCAGGGGGAGCTGGGGACGCCGTATCACTACCGGTGCCTGAGGCTCCAGGACTGGGGCACCCGCAACCTGGGGTGGCGACAGGTTCGGAAGCTCGCGGGCACGGGGGAGATCGGGGACATGCTCAGTCACCGGATCAACTTTGCACACCATCTGGTGGGACCGATGACGCGTCTGGTGGCCAATCTCCGCAACCTGACCCCGGTCCGGGATGGGGCGCCGAACGACACCGACGACTGGGTGGCGATCCTGGCGGAGTTCTCGACTGGTACGACCGGCGTGCTGGAGAGCTCGAAGCTGGCGAGCGGTCACAACGAATCGTGGCGCAGTCTCGACTACGTGGAACTCAACGGCAGTGCGGGGACGTTCCAGTTCACGACCGGAAAGTGGAACGAGCTGCAGTCGGGTAAGCTGGGCGGACCGGGGCTGAAGCCGTTGATGGTCCCGAAGGAGTTCTGGGTCTGGCCGGGGAGTCCTCGGGATCCGGGCGTTGGGGATCCGCTGGTGTCGTTCCGCTACGACCAGGCGGTCGAGTTCATCAATGCTATCCGGGAGCAGCGTCCCTCTGCGATCACCTTCCACGACGGCGCCGCCACCCAGCGGGTCATGGATGCTGCGGTTCGCTCGGCCGAATCGGGTCAGTGGGTGGAGGTCTAAGCCGCTGCGTTGGAGGTGCCGCTCCTACTGTGGGGGCATCCGGGGGATCGACTTGGCGGCGGGGTGCTCGTCCTTGCGGCCGTGGGCCATCACGGCGGTCCATTCGGCGAGGCGACGGCCCAGGATCCGGCAGGACTCCAGAGTCTCCGGTTCGCGCGGCTCCTTAGCGGCCACGGCGCCATAGTGGAGGGTCATCTTCTTCCCGGCGTAGTCGGTGACGCCGAAGGTCAGGAACCCGAAGTTCATCAGCACGGTGAGGATTGACTGGCAGGCCAGCTCCATCCCGCCGCCCCAGCCCCCGGCGCTGCTGAACGCGCAGGCGATCTTGCCGTCCACCTGCATCCAGGCCGGCCCCATCGTCTCGTCCCAGAACCGCTTCATCTTCCACGACAGGATGCCCATGTTGGTCGGACTCCCCACCGCAAGCCCGTCACACCAGCGCACGTCGTCGGCCGTGGCCTCCTCGACCGATCGCAGCCGCACCTCGGTGTCGGCGATGGTCCGGGCGCCTTCGGCGACGAGTTCGGCCATGCGGCGGACGTTTCCGGTCTGGGAATCGAAGAGGACAAGGACTCGGTTCATGTGCGCTTTGGAATACCGCTTTCGGCCCTCGGGAGGCGAGCCGGTGCTGGCACAGGATTCCGATCGGCCCAAGAATTTTCGATTCAACCCGGCACTCGGGTCGTCCAGACTCCCCACCATGTCACGTCTCCCCCTCCTCGCCTCCCTCCTCGCGCTCCCGTTCGGTCTCATCGCGCAGCAGTGGGCGACCTATGAGCCCGCAGGGAAGGGCAACGGCAAGACCGTGGTCCTCCTGAGCGGCGACGAGGAGTACCGGTCCGAGGAGGGACTGCCCCAGCTGGCCAAGATCCTGAGCCAGCGCCACGGGTTCCGCTGCACGGTGCTGTTCACCCAGGATGCCGACGGGACGATCAATCCGAACAACCAGACGAACATCCCCGGCATGCACCTGATCGGCTCGGCCGACCTGGTCGTGAACCAGTTCCGGTTCCGCGAGCTGCCGGATGCCGACATGAAGCACCTGGTCGACCACATGGATGCCGGCAAGCCGATGATTGTGGTCCGCACCGCCACCCACGCCTTCAGTTATACCCGTAACAAGCAGAGCCCCTATGCCCAGTTCGACTGGCAGGCCCCCGGCGGCGGGTTCGGTGGCCTGACGGTGGGGGAGACCTGGACGTTCCACCACGGCAACCACGGCAGCGAGTCGGCGCGCGGGCTGGTCGACGGCATCCATCGCGCGAACCCGATCCTGAAGTCGGTCTCCGACGTCTGGGGTCCGACCGATGTCTACGGCGTGAACGCGGATTTCCCGAAGTCGGCGCAGGTTCTGTTGTGGGGGCAGACCCTCAAGGGCATGAACCCGACCGATGCGCCGAACCTGTCGAAGCCGATCATGCCGCTGGCCTGGCTGTACGAGTACAAGGCCCCTGCCGGCAAGTCCGCCCGGGTCTTCTGCTCGACCATTGGCGCGGCGATCGACCTCAAGAGCGAGGACCTGCGACGGATGTTTGTGAACGCCACCTACGACCTCACGGGACTCAAGGTGCCTGAGAAGGCGGATGTCGCGATCGTGGGCGACTACAACCCGTCGATGTTCGGCTTCGGTACCTTCAAGAAGGGCGTCAAGGTCGCCGACCATCTCCGCTGAGCGGGGTCGGGTTCCTGGCTTTGGTGCCGGTTGATCGAACCGGCTTCCCCGGCGATCACCGTGGCCGGACGATCATCTCTTCCACGACCACGTGGTGGGGGAGTCGGATGCAGAACAGGACGCAGTCGGCAATGTCCTCCGGCTTCATCATGCGAGACCGCGCGGCGGCGTCGGGAACCACGGGGCGCCTGTCCAGGAGCGGGGTGTCGATGTCCCCCGGGAAGATCCCGATGGCCCGGACGCCTCGGCCACGTTCCTCGGCGTTGATGGCCTGGGTGAGGCCGGCGAGTCCGAACTTGCTCATGACGTAGCCGGGTCCGGCCTTGGGTGAGGCCTGCTTCCCGGCGTCGGAGATCACATTGACGATGGTGCCGAGGCCGCGGGACCGCATCCCGGGCAGGAATGCCTGCACGCAGTGGTAGGCGCCGTGGAGGTTCGTGTTGAGCATCAGCTCGTAGTCGGGCTGCGACAACACCTCGAGCGCCCGCTGGGGAACGTTGGTGCCGGCGGCGTTGACCAGGACCTCAACGTCGCCATGTGCCTTGTCAGTGGATTGGGCCATGCGATGGACCGCCTGGGCCTCGGCGATGTCGGTCGGACACACCAGTGCCCTCCCTGAGGCGGACCCGGCGAGGGATGCGGTTTCGCGGAGCGCGTCTTCACGGCGTCCCACCAAGGTGACGTTCCAACCTTCCGCAAGGAGTTTGAGGGCGACGGAACGTCCCACGCCACTGCCGGCGCCGGTCACGACTGCTGTCTTGGTCATATTGAAGCCTGGGGTTTGCCGATCCTCGCGAGGAATTCCCGTCCTGTGGAAAGGGTCCCGGCAAGTCGAAGCCATTCCTCGAGGCGCGTCGTGTCCTCAACGGCGTCGAAGTGCTGGTTCCATGCAGGATCCCAGTCCGGAAACCGGGCTGCCACCAGGGATTTGATAGCCTGGGTCCAGCCAGACTGAAGTCCTTCCTCGCGACCTTTGGAGAGCCCCTGGGAGAGCCCCTTCTCCATGGCGAATTGTTCGAATGTGGTGATGAAGGTCATGGTTTTCTGTGTTCGATAGTGGTTGAGCTGACGGTGGAATTCAATGTCGAGGTCCCGGCTGAGCGGCACCATGCGCTCGAGCATTCGGAACAACCTCGGGGTGTCGCCCTCGGAAAATCCCTGTTCGAGGAGCCGGTCCAGCCAGCGGAGTTTCAACCGAAACTGTTTCGGGGAGTTTCTTGAGGTTCGTTGGGCGATCCGCTGGGCAAGAATGAGCTTGGCGATGGGGTTCGGGCTCTCGAATAGCTCCTCGTCCGAGAAGTCGAGGAGCTTGCACGACAGGAACTCGAACCGGGTGCGGCACCCCCACAGTCCGTGCTCGTAGAATGTGGGACGCCAGTTGGGATCGTCATCGGCGATGATCGCGAGGCTGACCGCTGGTCTGCCGCGGAGTTCGAAGAGCCGGGTGTGGTACCGGAACATCCGGAGGGCCATCTCCGGGATTTGCTGGGATTGGGCTTCCAGGTGGAGGAGGGCGTCTTCCGCGTTTGCATCGACGCGGGTGACCGAGATGAGCCGATCGGGGTGTTGACGCCCGTGTTCGGCATCGGGCGAGACCTTCCGGAGCTCGGTGTCGAGGTACACCGGGGGCCTGGACCAATCGATGCCACGATGGACCTCAGGTTTCAGGAGCTGGAAGATCTGCGGGAGGAAGACCTCCGTCGCCTCCTTCCAGGCGCCGTCGAAATCGGATGTGGGCTCTGACATCCGTCCATGGCATCAGAGCCCGGTCCTGTCCCACCATCGCCAGATCTAGGGAGCGAATCAGGCTTGCGGACACGCGGAGAGGGGACTCACACGGAGGCGCGGCGACGCGGAGGAAGATCGGAGAGAGGAGAGAGATTTTGGGATTGGGGAAGCGGTAGGATTCCCCGGGTGTTTCCATCGGAGGGAACCGAAGTCCCTTCGCAATGGCTCTGGTCTTTACCGGAACGGTGTTTCCTTCCACGCTTTTCATATGCCCCGGTTGCCCCGGTTGCCCCTGTCGCGTCCGTCGGCGCGGTTCCGCTCCGCGTTCACTTTGATCGAACTGCTCGTTGTGATCGCCATCATCGCGATCCTCGCCGGCATGCTCCTGCCCGGTCTCGCCCGGGCCAAGGCCAAGGCCAACCAGGTCAAATGCGTCAGCAACCTCAAGCAGGTCATCCTGGCGTTCCAGATGTATGCCGACGACCACACGGACAACTACCCGCTCTGCCGGGACTGGGCCTCGGCCGGGGGCAAGGACGGCACCTATGACGTCTTTACGGCGATGACGAACAAGCCGCTCTACCGGTACCAGGGTACCCCGGAGATCTTCCGGTGTCCCGCCGACAAGGGGGATCTCTTCTACGAGCAAAACTTCGGGAAGAAGTGCACCAACGCTTATGTCCAGTATGGCACCAGCTACCTGATGGAATGGGCGGCGGACTTTGTTCGCGTGAAACGGGTCACGGGCAACATCGCCGCCCCGCGGACCGCCTATGATGGGCAGTCCATGAAGTCCCCCGAGATCGCCCTCAGCGCGGCGAACAAGATCGTGATCGCCGACTGGCCCTGGCACCCGAACCGCGGGTTCTCGGACAAGAAAAGCCAGTGGCACAACGTCAAGGGGCGCAGCCTCTCGATCATCGCCTATGGGGATGGCCACGCGCAGGCGTTCCAGTTTCCGACGCTGTCGATCAATGACAAGTTCTGGTCCGAGAAGCCGAACCCGTCGTTCACCTGGTGGTGAGGGGAGAACTTCCGCTTGCCATGGCCGACGCCTTCCTCAGGCTCCGCCGCCGTCGGTATGAACTACAAGATCGCCAAACGCGCCGCCGCCCTCTCGCCATCGCTCACCCTCGCCATCGACTCGAAGGCGAAACAGATGAAGGCCGAGGGCCATGATGTCGTGGGATTCGGTGCCGGTGAGCCCGATTTCGACACCCCCCAGCACATCAAGGATGCCGCGGCCAAGGCTCTCGCCGATGGGTTCACGAAGTACACCCCGAGCTCCGGCATCCCCGAGCTGCGTGAGGCCATCGCCCAGAAGTTCCAGCGCGACAATGGTCTGACCTACAAGGCCTCCCAGATCATCGTCAGCAACGGCGGCAAGCACTCCTGCTACAACGTCATCCTCGCGACCTGCGAGGAGGGAGATGAGGTCATCATTCCGTCGCCCTACTGGCTGAGCTATCCGGAGATGGTGACGCTGGCGGGTGCCACCCCGGTCATCCTGAAGACGACCGACCAGACGGAGTTCAAGGTGACCCCAGAGCAGCTCCGGGCGGCCATCACCCCGCGGACCCGGCTCTTCATCCTCAATTCACCAAGCAACCCGACTGGCAGCGTCTACACGCCCGATGAACTGCGGGTTCTCGCCGATATTTGCGTCGAGCGCGGCGTGCTCATCATGAGCGACGAGATCTACGAGCACCTGCTGTACGATGGAGCCGTCCATTGTTCAGTAGCGTCGTTCAGCCCGAAGCATCAGGAGCACACGATCATCGTCCATGGCTTCGCGAAGGCGTGGTCCATGACCGGGTGGCGGCTTGGGTTCCTGGCGGCTCCGGAGCCAATCGCCAAGGCGATCGACGCGGTGCAGTCCCATAGCACGAGCAACCCGTGCTCGTTTGCCCAGAAGGGTGGCGTCGCGGCTCTGACCGGCCCCCAGGACCACCTGCCCAAGTGGCTGGCGGAGTATTCCAAGCGCCGGACGGTCGCATGGCAGCGTCTCAACGCCATGCCCGGGATCACCTGCGTCAACTCCAAGGGTGCCTTCTACCTGTTCCCCAACATCAGCCGCACCGGCCTGGGATCCCGGGAGTTCTGCTCCCGTCTCCTCGAGCAGGAAAAGGTGGCGGCCGTGCCGGGTATTGCCTTTGGTGCCGATGACTTCATCCGTCTGAGCTACGCGACCAGCCTCGCGAACATCGAAAAGGGGCTGGAGCGGATGGATCGGTTCGTGCGCGGCCTCTGACCTGGGCGCTCACGGCGCCGGCTTGAACTGGGCCTCGGCCCGGGGCAGCAGCTCCCTGAGCCGGGCGATCCGGTCGGCATCGGTCGGATGGGTGCGGAGAAACCAGGCGGTTGAGGCGCCATCCCGCTTCCCGTTGTACGCCGCAAACCGTTCCCAGAACCCGACCGCGGCCTTGGGGTCGTATCCGGCGCGGGCCATGTAGATGAGGCCAATCTCATCGGCCTCCGACTCCTGAGCCCGGCTGTGGGGCAGTGCGACGCCCCACTGGGCTCCGACGCCGTAGGCCTGGGTCGCGAGCGGCAGATACCGAGCGTATTGGGTCCGTCCCATGTAGGTGCTGCCCACCTGGCCGATGAGGTTGATGCCGGCGGCGGTGGTCATGCGTTCCCCGCCGTGGCGGGCGACGGCGTGGGCCACCTCATGACCGATGACCACGGCCAGGCCGACGTCGCCCTGGCAGATCGGGAGAATTCCGCTGTAGACCCCGACTTTCCCGCCTGGCAGGCAGAACGCGTTGGCCTCGGGACTCTCGAACACCACAAACTCCCATTGCGCGTTGGGCACTGCCGCCACGGCGGCAATGCGCTTGCCCACCCGCTCGACCTGGGCCTTTGCCGCCGCGTTCTTGGAGAGGGGAACGTCCTTTTTCATGGACTCGAACGCCGTCAACCCGAGCTGCTGTTCCTCCTGTGGGGAGAAGAGGTTGAGCTGCTGTCGCCCGGTTTCGGGCACGGTGTTGCAGCCCGTGAGGACGAGCAGGAGGGCCAGGATCGATGGGAGCCGCAGGGTGGGATGCTGGACGAGGGATCGGATCGACATGTCGGAAGGGTGGGATGACAGGGGCGGGTCGACAAGAGGGGGACCTTCGGACGGGGTTTGCCTCCGACTCATGACAGGAACGGACAGGAACGGACAGGTTGAGCGTCCGGGGCAGTGGACGCATCCTCCCCTTAGTTTTTCTCCCCGTGATGGATGCCCCCTACAAAGCCGAGTCCGACCCATGGCCGGAGGTGGCGGGCTGTTTCGATCATGGCCCGCTGGAGCCCGAGATCCTGGATGCCCTGTGGTCCCACGGCTGGCGGCACTTCGGTCGATCGTTCTTCCAGTATTCCCGGACCGAGATGCAGGGGCAGCCGGTCCATGTCATTCCTCTTCGAGTCGACCTTTCCCGTTGGACCCCGTCCAAGAGCCAGTCCCGCATCCTCCGTCTCAACCGGGACCTGTCGGTGGTGGCCCAGCGTCCGCTTCTGACGGATAAGCACCGCGACCTGTTCGCCCGCCACGCCGCGAAGTTCCGGGAGAATGTCCCGGACTCCCTCGAGACGTTCCTCGGACCCGACCCCGGGCGATCAAGGGATCCGGAGGCTTATCCCTGCGACTGCGTCCAGATCGAGGCAAGGGTCGGCCGGCGTCTGGTAGCGGTCAGCTTCCTCGACCTGGGTCGGGAGGCAGCCTCCTCGGTCTATGCGTTCTTTGATCCGGAGGAGTCCCGTCGCAGTCCGGGATGGCTGACCTTCCTGGCGGAGATCGAACACGCCAAGGCCTCGGGATGTCGGTTCCTGTATCCGGGATACGCGTACATTGAGCCCTCGGCCTACGACTACAAGAAGCGGCTGGGGGCCCTCGAGGCCTACGACTGGTCGTTCTGGCATCCCTGGGAGCCGACGTGAGCGGTGGGGGGAGTGCCGGCGAAATCCTGTCGGACAGCCCTTCGAACTTGGCCACGCATTTGCTATCTTCCCATGGTCACCATGATCACTGGATCCAACGCATTGGGCCGTCGTGCCCGTTCCTTCAAATCGCTGTGGGTAGGGTTTCTCCTGCTGCTGGGTATGATGGGGCTACCCGCCGTGGCGCAGACGCCCCCCAGCCAGGGGCTGCTGCGGGAAGTCTACGCGGGTATTGGTGGCGTGTCGGTTTCGGATCTCACCACCGCTGCGATCTTCCCGAACTCGCCGACTTCCAAAGGCTATGTCACAGAGGCGTTCGAGGCGCCGACGGACGTGCTTGAGAATTATGGCCAACGTCTTCGTGGCTACGTCATTCCTCCGGTCACGGGCAACTATACCTTCTGGATCGCCTCGGATGACGGCAGTGAACTGTGGCTGAGCACCGACGACACGGTGGCTCGCCGGACCCGCATCGCATCGGTGTCGGCGTGGACCAGACCCCGGGAGTGGGCCAAGGAGGCGGGTCAGCAGTCCGCACCGGTTCGGCTTGAGGCCGGCCGGAGCTACTACGTCGAGGCCCTCATGAAGGAAGGGGGCGGTGGGGACAATCTGGCGGTCCGATGGCTGCGTCCAGACGGCGCGGATGAGGGGCCGATACCCGGGAAGTACCTGCTGCCCTGGGGAGTGGTCTTCAAGGCTCCCAGCATCGTCCGACAGCCGCAGCCCACCAGCACCGTGGAGGGGCGGCTGGCGCGGTTCGATATCGTTCTCGATCCGTTGGGTCCGTCCCAATACCAGTGGTTGAGAAATGGCGTGGCCATTCCGGGTGCCACCAATGCCGTCCTCGACTATGGCCCTGCGCGGATGGCTGATGACCAGACCCGGTATGCGGTCCAGCTGACCAACCCCCAGGGCTCCGTGACCTCTTCGGAGGCGGTTCTGACCGTCACCCCCGACATCGTGGCGCCACAGCTGGTCGGGGCCGAGAACCGGTCGGGTCGGCTTGTGCGGGTGCGGTTCAGCGAAGCGGTCGACCCGTCGACCGCCCAAATCCTCCGGAACTATGCCCTCTCGGAGGGAGTGGTGGTCGAGAGCGCTTCCATCTCGGCGGACGGAACCGCGGTCGACCTCGGGGTGTCGGCTCTCGTGTTCGGCCGAGCCTACACCCTGTCGGTTTCCGGCATCGTCGACCGCGCGGCGACGCCCAATCTGCTGGTGACGTCCAGTCTCACATTCACGGTGCTCGAATACACACCGAACTCGATCGGGGGTGGGCCTTCCGGGACGGTGGTGCGTCTCGGTGATGGTCAGTTCGACGTGAGCGGCGTTGGGACCGACCTGGGTGGGACCCAGGACCAGTTCGTGATGGGGACCGAGAGCCGGACCGGGGATTTCGATCTCCAGGTGCGTGTTGCGGATGTTTCGATCACGGACCCGTTTGTCCATGCGGGTCTGATCGCCCGGGACAGCCTGGAACCCAACGCCCGGTTCGGCGGGGTGTTTGCGTCGTCAGCCCAGCTGGGCTGTTTTTTTGAATCACGGTCCACGGTGGGCTCGGCCTCGGTCCAGGCCTCCATCACGGGGGGATACCCGGTGGCGTATCCGCAGACCTGGCTGCGGCTCCGTCGGGTCGGCAATGTCTTCACCGGCTTTGCCAGCGTGGACGGGCGGGTCTGGACCCAGCTCGGGACCGCGACCATCGCCGGCATGCCAGCCACGGTCTTCTTCGGTCCTGCCCTGTCGAGTCAGGACGCGTCCCAGGCTGCGACGGCGCGGTTCCGGGACCTGGGCCCGGTGACGAGCCCCCAGGTGGGTTCGTGGGCGAACGACCGTGAGCCCCTCGGTCCCTTCGTGCGCTCCACCGGACTCGTGGTGTCCGAGCTGATGTACCATCCCTCGGAGCGCGAGGGGCAGGGGGACATCGAGTTCGTCGAGCTCTACAATGCCGGGTCGATCGCCGAGGATCTCTCCGGGGCGAGCCTTGAGGGAGAGATCCGGTATGTGTTCCCGGCCGGCACCCGGATTGAAGCGGGCGAGTTCCTCGTCGTGGCGGCGAGTCCGGCGGACGTGCAGCGTCTCAACCCGTGGGCCCGCGTGCTGGGGCCCTATGCCGGACGGTTCTCCAATGGTGGGGGTTCCCTCGCGCTCAGGGCGTTCCAGGGGGATACCCTGTTCCGGATCGATTACCGTGCCGAGACGCCGTGGCCGGTCTCGGCGGACGGGGCCGGTCATTCGCTCGTGCTGGGACGTCCAAGCTATGGACCCTCCGATGCGAGGGCGTGGATGCCAAGTCGACAGGTGGGAGGGACACCTGGCGGTCCGGAGATCCCCGGAGCGCAGCCTTGGTCAGGACTCCTCATCAATGAATTCCTCGCCCACACCGATGATCCCCAGGTGGATTTCGTGGAACTCTTCAACCGCTCCGCGGTGGAGCTCGACCTCACGGGATGTGTCCTCACCGACTCGATCGCCACAAACCGGTTCCGGTTCCCTGCCGGTTCCCGGATCTCGGCCTGGGGGCACGTGGTGCTCGACCAGGACCAGCTTGGGTTCCGGCTCAGCGCGGCAGGGGAGACCCTGTATCTGGTGAATCCGGATGCGACCCGGGTGATCGATGCCGTGCGCTTCGGACCCCAGGAGAACGGGGTCAGCTCGGGTCGGCAGCCCGACGGGGCCAACACGATCCGCCGGCTCGCCCAGCCCACACCCGGTGCCGCGAACGCCTCGTGGCGTACCGAATCCATCGTCATCAGCGAGCTCATGTACAATCCGATCAGCGGGGCCGATGAGGAGGAGTATCTGGAGCTCTTCAACCGGACGGCCTCGGCCATCGACCTCGGGGGCTGGGAGTTCACCGCGGGCATCGGCTACCGGTTCCCGCCAGGAGTCACGCTTCCCGGCGGTGGCCATCTGGTCGTGGCCAAGGACCCGGTCCGGCTCCGGACAAACCATCCGCACCTCACCGCCGCCAATGCGGTCGGCGGCTACTCCGGCACGCTGTCGAACTCCGGTGAGCGCGTGGCGTTGGCGCGGCCGGACGAGATCGTGTCGACCAATGACCTCGGCACCGTGACAAGCCAGCGGATCCTCATCGACGTCGCGGAGGTCACCTATCTCGATGGCGGACAGTGGGGACGCTGGGCGGATGGCGGGGGTTCGAGTCTCGAGCTCATCGACACCAACGCCGATCCCTCCCGGGGTCCCAACTGGGCGGATTCGGACGAGACGACCAAGGGCCTGTGGACGACGGTCTCGGTGACGGGTCGTCTGGACAACGGCAACAGCGGGTTTCCCCCAAACCAGCTGCAGGTGACCCTCCAGGGTGAGGGAGAGGCACTGGTCGATTCGGTGGAGGTCATCCGCTCGGGGACCACTGCGAATCTTGTGTCGAATCCTGGCTTCGAGACGGGTTCGGGGTCTTCGGCCACCGGCTGGACCTTCCAGGGCAACCATTCCCAGTCGACCGTCGACAACAGTGGTGCCGACGAGGGGGCCCGCTGTCTGCACATCCGGGCTCCGGCCCGAGGCGACACCGGGTTCAACCGGATCCGGACTCCCCTTGCGGCGGGTCTTGCGGATGGGTCGACCGCGACGATCCGGGCTCGGGTCCGATGGGTGAGGGGATGGCCCGAGGTGTTGTTCCGGCTGCGGGGCAACTGGCTCGAGTTGCCGGCCTCCCTGACGGTGCCGGCCAACCTCGGAACACCCGGACTTCCGAACAGCCGGGCCGTCCCCAATGCGGGACCGTCGATCGTGGACGTCACCCACACGCCGGCCCTGCCAGCGAACCAGCAGGCTGTCGTGGTCTCCGCCCGGGTTTCGGATCCCGACGGCGTGGCGTCGGTGCGGGCGATCGGGCGGGTCGATGGCGTTGGCACCGCCGTGAACGTCACGCTCCGAGACGACGGCGCTGGAGGGGATGTGGCTGCCGGGGATGGCGTGTACAGCGGGACGATTCCCGGTCGGGCGGCCGGCACCCTGGTCGCCTTCCGCATCGAGGCCATCGACGCCGCGGGCCTTGCCGTCACATCCCGTTTCCCGGCGGAGTCGCCCGCCCGCGAGTGCCTGGTCCGCTGGGGTGACCCCGTCCCGTTCGGCTCCCTCGGCCACTACCACATGTGGAACACAGCCGCGGTGGAAAACGCACGGAACTCCTCGTCGGCACTCAACAACCTCCTGCGGGACCTCACCTTCGTGTATGGCGACAGTCGGGTCGTCTACGCCGCCGGCTTCAAGGACAAGGGCAGCCCGTTCAAGGGCGGCGCGGGTGACTGGTACGTCGTGCTTCCCAAGGACCAGCCTGTGCTTGGGACCGATGAGATGGCCATCACCTCCACCGGCAACAATGGCGGGGACTCGACCAACCTCCGGGAGCAGCTCTGTTTCTCGATCGCCCGAGGCATCGGGGCGGGTTACCTCCATCGGCGTTATGTGAAGCTCTATCGGAACGGGGGTCTGTTCCGGGATGTCATGGAGGACTCCGAGGAACCGAACTCGGAGTACTCCGAACGCTTCTTCTCCCAGGGCGAGAATCCGGATCTCTACAAGATCGAGGACTGGTTCGAGTTCCAGGATAACGGCACCAGTTTCGGTAATGTCGATGCGACCCTGCGGCGGTTCACCACCCCGCCTGGATCGGCCAGCGCTCCCCTCAAGCCGGCCCGGTACCGCTGGAGCTGGCGCAAGCGCGCGGTCCAGGGCTCCGCCAACGACATGACCAACCTCCTCCAGTTGGTCCAGGCCGTGAACACGACCGGTGCCACCTATGTGGATCGCGTGTTCAGCACGGTCGATGTCGACCAATGGATGCGGACCTTCGCGTTCCAGCGGATCGTCGGGAACTGGGACTCCTACGGCATGGGCCGCGGCAAGAACATGTACGCGTACAAGCGGGATGGGATGACCTGGAAGCTGTTCCCGTGGGATGTCGACTTCGCCCTCGACAGTGGTGGCAATGGAACCGGGGACGCCCTCTGGGGCGCCGGGGATCCGGTGATCAATGTGATGTTCGACAATCCCGCGATGCGCCGTCGGCTCTGGCAGGCCTACGTCGATGCGGTGAACGGACCGATGCTCCCGGAGCGTGTGACGGACGAGGCGGATTCACGGGCCCGGGTGCTTCTCCAGAACGGTGTGCCCTCCACCTCCAATTCCGGCGCGAAGAACTACGTGGCCGCCCGTCGTCAGACCATTCTCAACGCTCTGAAGGCCGCCGATGTGTCCGCCCTCGAGATCACCTCGAACGGGGGGGCGGATCAGACCGTCGGTACACCGTCCATCACCCTTGTCGGCAATGCTCCCCTGGCGCTGACCTCCCTTACGGTCAATGGGACCCTCTATCCGGTCACCTGGACCACGTTCACCAAGTGGCAGATGACCATTCCCCTCACCGAGCGGACCAATCGCCTGGTTCTCGGGGGTGTGGATCGCCTGGGACGCCCCATCCCAGGCTATTCGGATTCCATCACGGTGGTGGCGACCGGAGACCTTCTCCGGGCTGAGGACTTCGTGGTGATCAACGAGATCCAATACAATCCCAGCCGCCCGGGGTCCTCCTTCATCGAACTGCACAACACGGCCCCGACCACACCCTTCGATCTGTCCGGCTGCCGGATCGAGGGGGTCGGCTATACGTTTCCGGTCGGCTCGGTGATTCCCGCGAATGGCTTCCTGGTGCTCGCCGCCGATGCCGCCGGCTTCGCGGCTGCCTATGGCAGCGCGATTCCTGTGTTCGGGACCTTCCCAGGCACCCTCAGCAACGAGGGGGAATACCTGGCGCTGGTCCGACCTGACCCCTCGGGTGTCTCGGCTCCGGTGGTGCTGTCCGACGTCGCCTACAGTCCGCGCCCCCCCTGGCCGACCAACGCCGCGGGATGGGGTCCCTCGCTCCAGCTGATCGATCCCGCGCAGGACGGCTGGCGGGTGGCCAATTGGGTGGCCTCGGAGACCAACGCCTCCGTCGTGGCGACCCCCGGCAAGGTGAATGTCTTCCGATCCAGCCTCGCCACGTTCCCCGATCTCTGGATCAACGAGGTCCTCCCCAACAACGTCGCGGGACCCACCGACGACGTGGGACGACGCGGACCGTTCATCGAGATCCACAATCGTGGGGCCGATCGGGTCGACCTGGCGGGATGCTTCCTCACCGACTCCGTCGCCGATCTTGGACGCTGGGCGTTCCCCGAGGGGACGGGCATCCCGGCGGGCGGATTCCTGGTGGTCTGGGCCGATGGCCAGACAGCGGGGGTGGGGTCGGCAGCGTTGCATGCCAACTTCAGCCTCGCGGCCACCAATGGATTCGTTGCCCTCACCCGACGTCCGAACGTGATCGAGAGTCCGGTGGTGCTCGACTACCTCGACTACGGACTTGTGGCTGCGGACCGTAGCTTCGGTTCGTTCCCGGATGGTGAGCCGCGGGCGCGTCGGGTCTTCCAGACGGTCACCCCAGGTGCCCCCAACAACCCCGCGGTCCCGGCCGTTGCAGTCACGATCAACGAGCTTCTCGCCGGCAATACAAAGACACTACCCGACCCGGTAGATGGTGATTTTGACGACTGGTTCGAGCTCTTCAATGCCAGTCCGCTCGCGGTGGACCTTTCGGGGTATTTCCTGACCGACTCCACCAACAACCCGACCCAGTTCCGGATCCCGGTCGGCACGATCCTCCCGCCGGGTGGCTTTCTCCTCGTCTGGGCCGATGGCGAGCCGGGTCAGAACGCGCCGGGTCGGCCGGACCTGCATGCCAGCTTCCGGCTCAGCCTCGCCGGTGAGCAGATCATCCTGTCGGATCCGAATGGCCAGCAGGTCGATGCGGTGACATTCGGGGCCCAGACCAATGACGTCTCCGTGGGACGCTTCCCGGACGGTTCGCCATTGCCGCTGGTCGATCTCGAGATCCCCACCCCCAAGGCGCCCAATGTCGTTCCCGGGGGTAATCTGCCGCCGGTGCTGCGTCCGATCGGTCCCCAGACCGTCCAAGAGGGAGCCGTCCTCACCTTCACGGCGTCGGCCCAGGACCCGGATGCGGGACAGGTCCTGGAGTTCAGCCTCGGCCCCGATGCCCCCGCCGGGGCCGTCATCGACAAGGTCTCGGGCGTGTTCACATGGATCCCAGGTGAATCCGACGGTCCCGGCCAGTTCGCCTTCGCGGTGCGGGTCACCGATTCGGGTGTTCCACGGCGCACCGCCTCGGAGCGCATTGTGGTCACCGTTCGTGAATCGAACGAGGCCCCTATGCTGGAGCCATTGGCCAACCAGACCGTGTCGGAGGGACAGGTCCTGAACTTCACGGTGGTGGCGTCGGATCCGGATCGACCCCGGCAGGCTCTTCGGTTCCAGATGCTGGAGGGTCCCGCGGGTGCCGAGCTGGATTCCCAGACCGGAGTGTTCACCTGGATGCCTGGAGAGGAACACGGGCCCGGAGTCTTCCCCGTCCGGGTTCGTGTTGGTGACCGGCAGGATCCCGAGAAGACCGCCGAGGGCACCTTCCAGGTCACCGTCCTGGAGGTCGACAACCCGCCCCGCATCCTTCCGCTGGCCCCGGTGGTCGTCACCGAGGGGGACCTGCTGTCGGTCCAGGTCCAGGTGCAGGACCTCGACAGTCCCGCTTCAGGACTCCGCTATGAACTCACCGCAGGCGCTCGTCAGGGGATGTCGATCGATCCGAGGACCGGTCTTGTGACCTGGCAGACAGCCGAGGCGGACGGGCCGTCGGGTTTCGAAGTGGTGATCCGGGTGACCCAGACCGAGGGGATGGTCCAGAGCGACCAGTTCTCCCTGGGCATCACGGTGCTGGAGAAGAACCAGGCACCCGTGCTGGTTCTCATCCCGGATCAGAAAGCTGTCGAAGGGGATGTCGTCTCGTTCGCGGTGGTGGCCTCGGATCCCGATCTACCGAAGCAGTCGCTGGTCTATTCCCTCGCTGAGGGTGCTCCGGAGGGCGCGGAGATCGATCCCGTGCTGGGGATCTTCCGATGGAAGGTTCCTGCGGATTTTGGCGCCGGTCGGATCCCGGTCACCGTCTCGGTGGCCGACGACGGCCCAGGCGCCCTGACCGCATCCCGTTCGTTCGAGATCGTTGTGGAGCCCCGGTTTCGGGTCGTGATCAACGAAATCCACTACCGGCCCGCCATCCCCAACTCCGGCTATGTCGAGCTGTTCAATCCGTCGACGAAGATGGCCTGGGATCTTGGCGGCCTCCGGCTTCTGGGTGTGGGGATGTCCTTCACGTTTCCGGAGGGCACGGTGATCGGTCCCGGGGCCCTTCTGTGCGTCGTAGCCGATCTGGGCGTGTTCCGGTCGACCCATGGCACCCAGCCCGTGGTGGCTGGGGCCTGGACCGGATCGATCGGGGATTCCGGGGATCGGATCCGACTGGTGCGGACCCTGCCGGGAGGTGCCGGCGACCAGACCCTCGCGGAGGTGGCCTTCGAGTCCCAAGCACCGTGGCCGGTGGCTGTCGCAGGAGGTGGGGCGGCGCTGCAGCGGATCGACGCGCGTCGTGATGGGACCCGGGTCGGCAACTGGTCTGCCTCGGCCGCCTACACCGGACCCCGCGACCTGGTCGGTTACACCTCCACCTGGAGCTATTTCCAGACCGGGCCGGTGCCGGCCGACTGGAAGGATCTTGTCTTCAAGGATGGGGCGTGGCCCACAGGGAAGGGGCTACTCTACGTGGAGAGTGCCGCACTGCCCGAGCCCAAAAACACGGCTCTGACACTGGGGCAGACCACCTACTATTTCAGGACACGGTTCACGCTTCCCTCGGTTCCAACCGGGGCGAGCCTCGTCCTCAACACGATCCTCGATGACGGCGCAGTGGTGTATCTCAATGGGGTCGAGGTCTTTCGTCAGAACATCGATGCCGCAGTAGCGGTGGACTTCAACACGTTTGCCAATGGGGTCGTCGACAATGCAGTCGTGACCGGTCCCTTCACGCTCCCGGCCGCTGCCCTCCGGGCCGGCGAGAACGTGCTCGCGGTCGAGGTCCATCAGGTCAACGCCGGCAGTTCCGACGTCGTCTTCGGATGCGCGTTGAAGCTCGAGGGGGGCAACGTGCCGGCCCTTACTCCGGGACTGCCGAACAACGTGCTCCAGGACCTGCCCGAATTCCCGCCTGTCTATGTGAGCGAGATTGTTCCGAGAAACATCACCGGACTGAAGGACGGGGCCGGCGAGCGCGAATCCTGGATCGAGATCGTCAACCGTGCCGACGAGCCGGTCAGCCTCGAGGGCTGGACCCTCAGCAATGCGACCGGCGACCTCGGGCGTTGGACCTTCCCGGTCGGAGCCGTGCTCAAGCCCCGCAGTGCGACGGTGATCTTCGCCGACGGACAGACGATCCAGGGGCTCGGCTCCGAGTGGCACACCCCGTTCGTGCTGGATGCCGTCCAGGGCGTGGTGCTGCTCAGTCGCCCCCAGCCCGGTGGGCTGGCCGTGGTCGACTACCTGCGGTACCGCGACGTCCCGGAGGATCGTGCCGTCGTGGCCGATGCCTCGGGCCTGCCTGGGATTGGACGGATCTCGGATCCGACCCCAGGTGTTGACGACGCGGGTGTGGCCCCGAACCGGGCCCCGCAGTTCGGGGCGCTCGGCGACCAGGCCGTGATCTTTGGCGGGACCCTCGCCCTGCAGTTGGTCGGGAGCGATCCGGATCCTGGACAAGGGCTTCGGTTCGAACTCATCTCCGGTCCTACGGGGCTGACGGTCTCGCCCCAGGGTTGGGTGGCCTGGACACCGGGTCCCGCACAGATCGGGGCGTTCGAGGTCCAGGTCCGCATTGTGGATGACGGCACGCCACCCCTGGCCACCACAGCAGGCTTCGTGTGTCGGGTCCGGTCGGCCAGTGCTCCCGCGGTGTCCGCCGTCCTCGACGGAGAAACCCTCGTGCTGGGCGTGCCAACGACTCCCGGGATGGTCTACCGGGTCGAGGTCCAGTCGGGTCTCGAGTCCCCCACCTGGACCCTCCTGCGGGAGTTCAATGGCACCGGTGCGGTCGAGCCGGTCCGTGACCCCGTGACCGGCGAGCGCCGCTTCTATCGGGTGACTCTGCCCTGATCGGGATTCAGTGGATGGTACACCCGGCTCCGTACCAAATAGGTGTTCTGGCATGGATCCTTCCTGGAGCGTTCCCCGGTTGGGCCCGGTTGGCGGGTCGAACTGGAGAGCGGAAAGGTGATCGAGCGCCGTCCCTGTTCCGCACGGGAGCCCTGTGAACAAGGCGAACAACCCGGGGGTTGGCGATGATGGAGCTCCCGGGACAAGGTCGGGGGTGTCCGAACCGACCGACTCCGTCTTTGATTCCCTGGCTGCCGAGGTCCCGAACGATCCGAATCCGTTGGGGGGTGTCTCGACCTCTGCATCCGAGGGCGTGGCGGTGTCGACCTCTCCGGTTCCGGATCTGAAGCGGTCCAGGCGGATCCGCTCCCAGGCTCCCACCCCGGGGTCCCTTGACCGGCTTCCTCCGCACTCCGTCCCGGCCGAGCAGGGTGTGTTGGGATGCCTTCTCCTGTCGCCGACCGATTGCATCGGGTTGTGTGTCGAGAAGCTCAAGGGCGGTTCCGAACCCTTCTATGACCTGCGGCACCGCACCCTCTACGAGCATCTGGTGTCGATGTACGACACCAAGCAGCCGATCGACCTGATCACGGTCCAGCAACGCCTCAGGGATGCATCCCAGCTCGAGGCGGTGGGCGGGCTGCCCTACATCGCGGGGCTGATGGATGCGGTGCCGAGTGCGGCCAACCTCGAGTACTACCTCGGGATCGTCCGGGAGAAGCATCTGCTGCGTCGGATGCTCCAGGCCTGCACGGGGGTGATCACCCGGGTGCACGAGAACGAGGGTGAGGTCGACCAGCTCCTCGACGAGGTGGAGCGGGATATCCTGAGGATCAGCGAGGAGCGGGAGGAGGGGGCTTCGAAGAACATCAAGGACCTGGTCAACCATGCGATCAACATCATCCAGGACTACCACAGCAAGCAGGGCCAGCTGAGCGGTGTACCGACGGGTTTTGCGGATCTCGACAAGATGACCCACGGGTTGCACGGCGGGGAAATGGTTGTCATCGCGGGACGTCCCAGCATGGGCAAGACCTCCCTGGCGATGAACATCGCCGAGCATGTGGCGGTGAACGAGCGGCTGCCGGTCGGGGTGTTCAGCCTGGAAATGACCGCGGATTCGCTGGTGGTTCGTATGCTCTGCTCCCTGGCCCGGGTGAACAGCAGGGCGGTGCGCGAAGGCTTCCTGAGGGAGCGGGATTTCCCGCGGATCACTGCGGCCGCATCCAAGATGGCGAAGGCACCGCTGGTGATCGATGACACTCCGGGTCTCTCGATCCTTCAGCTTCGCGCGCGCGCGCGTCGGATGTGGCAGCAGCATGGGATCAAGCTGTTCGTGATCGACTACCTCCAGCTCCTACATTCCAGCTCCCGCAAGGCCCAGGACAACCGCCAGCAGGAGATCGCCGACATCTCCAGCGGCGTGAAGGCCCTCGCGAAGGAGCTCAGCGTCCCGGTCATCGTCCTCTCCCAGCTCAACCGCGAGCTGGAGAAGGACAAGAATCGGAAGCCCCGCCTCTCGGACCTCCGCGAATCCGGATCCATCGAGCAGGATGCTGATCTGGTGGGGCTGCTGTATCGCCCTCAGGAGGATGAGGACGACCGTGAAAAGGACCGGGCCGACCCCCCTGACGACGGACTGAACGCCATCTCGGTCAATCTGTTGATCGCCAAGCAACGCAATGGTCCCACGGGAGATGTCGAGCTGACCTTCCTCAAGGGGATCACCCGCTACGAGTCGAAGTCGAAGATCGGGGACGAGGAGTAGTCCAGCGCTGCAAAGTGGGGTGCCTGCGGACGGATCGATCCGGTTTTACGCCTTGTTTTTGGGGTGGAGGACCGAGAATCCTCGGGCGTTATGAGTTCGACGACAGCGCAGCCGCAGGGGACACCAGCACCGGATTCGGGCCCAGGATTCGACCTTCTGACCTGGTTGGAGATCAACCGCCGCCTGGTGGTGGGAGTGGTCCTGGTGGTGAGCGTGGTCCTCGCCGTTCTGGCGGTGGTGCGTTCCCAGCAGAGGGCAACCCGAGCCGCGGCGGCGAAGGAGCTGTTGCAGATCATCCCGCCGGTGGGTCCCGGCGAGGCCCAGAAGGCGCCGGATGTGGCCAAGCTGCTGGCATTGAGCGGCCAGTTCCCCGCCACTGCGGCGGGTCAGCAGGCCCGACTCCTCGCGGCGGGGCAGTTGTTCGTCTCCGGGAAGTATGCGGAGGCGCAATCGGAGTTCTCGCGGTTCGAGGAGCAGAACCCGAACAGCGAGTTCGTGGGGGTCGCCCTCATCGGAATCGCCGCCGCCCTCGAGGCCCAGGGCAAGGATGCCGACGCGGTCAAGGCCTACGACCGGGCCATCCTCGGCGGAGGTGATGGATTCGCGGTTCAGGCCCGTCTGGCAAAGGCCCGCCTGCTGGAGTCGACCTCCCCGGCGGTCGCCCTCGGGTTGATCGACGAAGGTCTCAAAAACGCCGCGGCCTCGGTCGTGGGCGAGCAGGCGGCGACGGCCCGGACCCGTCTGGTCCAGAAGCATCCGGAGCTGGCCACATCGGCCTCCACCAATGCCCCCAGCCTGGCGCCCGCGGGTGCCTCCGGTTCCCGATAGTCCCGATGGAGGCCCCGCCCGGAGCGGTGGCCTCCGGGTTGCCTCCACCAGGATCGTCTTCGGATGAGAATCACCATCATCGGAACCGGGTATGTCGGCCTGGTCACCGGAGCCTGCCTCGCCGAGGTCGGTCACACGGTCCTGTGTGTCGACAACGACCCCAGGAAAGTCGAACTCCTCAGGGCGGGTGGGATTCCCATCTATGAGCCCGGTCTCGAGGAACTGGTCCAACGCAACGTCGGGATCGGGCGGCTCGGCTTCACCCAGTCGACGGCAGAGGGGGTGGAGAAGTCCGACATCATCTTCATCGCGGTTCCCACACCGCCCCAGGCCGACGGTTCGGTCGACCTCAGCTACATCGAGGGAGTCGCCCGGGAGATCGCGATCAGCCTCACCCGGTATCGGATCATCGTCGACAAGAGCACGGTGCCGGTGAAGACCGCCGAGAAGGTGGCCGAGACGATCCGCCGGTATTGCAAGACGAAGGTCGAGTTCGATGTCGTCAGCAACCCGGAGTTCCTGCGCGAGGGGTTCGCCGTGCAGGACCTGATGAAGCCCGACCGGATCGTGCTGGGGGTCAACAGCCCCCGGCCGGAGACCGCCATGCGGGAGGTCTACGCTCCGTTCAAGGCGCCGATCATCGTCACGGACACCAACTCGGCCGAGCTGATCAAGCACGCGGCCAACTCGTTCCTCGCCCTCAAGATCAGCTACGCCAACGCCCTGTCGGTGGTCTGCGAGTCCGCGGGGGCGAACGTCCTCGAGGTGGTCCGGGGCATGGGGCTCGATGAACGCATCGGCACCCGGTTCCTGAATGCCGGCCTCGGCTTCGGGGGATCCTGCTTCCCGAAGGATATCAGCGCCTTCATCCACATCTCCTCCCAGTTGGGCTACGATTTCCGGCTCCTCAAGGAGGTCCAGAACATCAACTCGGAGCAGATGGAGCGCTTCGTGAAGAAGATCGCCGACACCCTCTGGGTGATCCGGGATAAGCGCATCGGGGTGCTGGGACTCGCGTTCAAGCAGAACACCGACGATGTCCGGCTCTCACCGGCCATCGACCTCTGCCAGCGTCTCCTCAGAGAAGGGGCCCGGCTCCGCGTCCACGATCCCAAGGCGATGGAGAAGGCCAAGGCTGTCCTCCCTCCGGGCGACCAGGTCGAGTACGTCGGGGACCGGGACGAGGTTCCGGAGGGATGCGATGCGCTGGTGATCGCCACGGAGTGGCCGGAATTCGCGGCTCTCGACCTCGCGAGGGCCCGCAGGTCGATGACGACTCCCATCGTGGTCGACGGCCGGAATCTCCTGGATCCTGCGCAGATGGAGCGTCACGGATTCATCTACAAGAGCATCGGCCGGTGACGACCGGTCTGGGTCGCCTCCCGGGTTCGTCATGAGCGTCATCGATGTGGCCGCCGGGCTCGTCTTCGAGGGGGGGCGACTCCTGATCACCCAACGCCCGCCCGGAGGGCACCTGGCGGGACTCTGGGAATTCCCGGGAGGCAAGCTGGAGCCCGGGGAATCATGGGAGGGGGCTCTGGTCCGGGAACTCCGGGAGGAGCTGGGCATCGATGTCGTGGTGGGACGGGAGTTCTGTCGGGTCCAGCATGCCTATCCCCAGCGCGAGGTCCGGTTGCGCTTCTATGTCTGTCACGTCGTCTCCGGCATCCCGAGCCCGATCGCCTGCTCGGCGGTGGCCTGGGTCGGACCCGATGAGCTGGACCGGTTTGAGTTTCCCGAGGCGGACCGCCGGCTGCTCGAACAGCTCCCGGTGGCGCCGGAATTCGGCTCCGGTCGCTAGTCCTCGGCGCGTTCGCCGGATGGGGCCATCTTGACGATCCGCGGGTCGAACCGGCCGAGGACCTCCACGAGATCCGACTGGGCGGCCATCACGGCATCGATGTCCTTGTAGACGCCCGGGGCCTCGTCGAGCCCTGCGGAGAGCAGATGGACCCGACGTTCCCGGAGCTGGCGTCGGATGCGGTCCCAGTCCATGCACTCGAGGGCCCGTCGACGGCTCATGATGCGTCCCGCGCCGTGCGAGGCCGACCGGAGGGATTCGGGGTTCCCCTTTCCCCGCACGAGGAACCCCGGGGTGGCCATCGATCCCGGGATGATGCCCAGCACGCCCTCTCCCGCCGGGGTGGCACCCTTGCGGTGCACGACGACCTCCCGGTCTTCGCCCCTGATCCAATGGGTCTCCTTCCACGCGAAATTGTGGTGGTTCTCGACATCGAGCAGGACCGCCGCTCCGAGATGGGTCGCGATGTGATGATGGATCAGCTCGTGGTTCGCGGCGGCGTACCGGCCCATGAGTTCCATGGCGGCCCAGTACTCCCGGCCCTCCTCCGAATCGAGATCCAGCCAGGCGAGGTGGGCGAGTTCCTTCGGAAGCTCCGGATGCCGCTCCATCGCGAGACGGCTGTAGTGGTCGCAGACGGCCGCCCCGGTGCCTCGGCTCCCACTGTGGCTCAGCAGGGCCAGGTGGATTCCGGGCTGGAGGTTCCCGATCGGGGCGTCATGGGTGAAGGCCCCAAACTCGACGAAATGGTTCCCCGAACCGCTGGTGCCGAGCTGGGCCACGGCACGATCCCGGTTTCGTGCCGTGATGGGGCTGACGCTCCAGTCGGCATCGAGCACGGCATGGCTGCGCGGCCCGTCGAAGGAAGCCCCGATGCCGAAGCGGGTCTCGGACTCGATCGCCTCCGCGAGCCGGTCCCTCCGCCGATCGAGGTCCCGGACCGGCAGGTCGAGAACCGTCAGCTTTATCCGGCAGGCGATGTCGACCCCGACGCCGTAGGGGATGACGGTGTTGTGGGTGGCGAGGACACCTCCGATGGGGAGACCGTATCCGACATGCGCATCCGGCATGAGGGCCCCGGCTTCCGCGATCGGCAGCTGACACGCCCGCGCAAGCTGGTTCATGGCCTCGGGCTCGAGCCCCTGGCCCCACGAGCGCCATGGTGCCCTTGCAGGGGTGATCCCCCGAGGAGATCTCAGCAACGCCTCCGCGAACGCACGCGCCAACGGATCATCCACGTGGGCCGTGGGGTTGGCCACGATCCCGCCTAGGGATTCTCCCAGACGGGAACGGTCGAGCCCCTTGAGGATGTAGCGCGTGATGTAATCCAAACCACGACGTGAACACTCACCCGGAGGGACTCCGAGGCGGATTAGGTCCTGGGTGTTCATGCGGTGGCGGTGCAGTTTTTGAGACGAAACCCTTTGACACTGGGCACGGGATTTTTATCGTCTCCGCGCTTTCGGAAGCGGGGTCGTAGCTCAGTTGGTAGAGCACCACAATGGCATTGTGGGGGTCAGGAGTTCGAATCTCCTCGGCTCCACCATCCGAAACGAAAAAAGCCCGCAACTCTGCTGCGGGCTTTTTTGTGTCCTGCACCGATGCGTCGGGAGCCTCACGGCGAAGGAACTGGCGAGGAGGTCCGCAGGGCTCCGCTGGACAGGATCCGGGCTCTCAGTCCTCCACGGCCCTTCAGCAGATCCTCGGCACCCGGACCGAACGCGGTGTTCATCCAGTAGCAGGGACTGGCCTCTTCCGTTCCCTCGAACCGGATCCCCTGGATCTCGAACTCCGTCTTGATCCACTGGTTGAGGTCGATCCCGCGGGTGATGATGTTCCGACGGTAGACCGAGGGAGGATGCCGGAGGCGGAGGCAGTTGCAGAGATCCTCGTGGGTCTCCCAGGCGAAGAAGGTGACCTGTCCCTTGAAGCGGTCCCGGAAATCGAAATAGCGGTCCCCCTGTATGCCCCGGCCGGCCTCGCAGCCCAGCTCCTGCTCCTCGACCATGGGGTGCTCCCGAGGGGCCTTGCCGTGGCGGCCCACGAAGTTGTGTCCCGGAGAGCGATAGAGGTGGACAATTTCTACGGCCATGGGAGGTGGGGCCAGGTGCTAGCGCGGTTAGCGACCGTTGCGCTTCGCCTTCGTTGCCGACTGGAGCGCGTCGACCTCCGGCTGCCAGTCCCTGCGGGCGGTTGAATCCATACGGTCGATGAAAAGGATCCCGTTGAGATGGTCGACCTCGTGCTGGACGGCCCGTCCAAGGAGCCCGCCGGCGCGGAATGAGAAGGATTCGCCGCGGAGGTTCTGTGCGGTCACCTCCACCTCGCCCGGCCGCTGGATGTCGGCGTAGATCTCCGGGAAGCTGAGGCATCCTTCGGGCTCCTTGAGCTGGGGGCCGACCGGCTTGATGACCGGGTTGATCAGGACGAGGGGCATGAACGACTCCGGGTTAGCCGGCTGGTTGTCGATCCAGAGAGTCGAGGGCCGTTCCTTGGAGCCCCGCACGTCGATGACCGTCAGCTGAAGCGCACGGCCGATCTGCTGTGCCGCCAGGCCGACCCCGTTGGCGGACTCCATCGTCTCGAACATGTCGGCGACCAGCTGCCGGATCTCCGGAGTCACCTCCGCGATCCGATCCCCGCGCCTGCGAAGAATCGGATCCCCGAATTTCACGACGGGCAGCACCATATCAGGCGGTGGGCCAAGCCCGCATCAGGTTCACAAGATCATCCACTCGCGGACTCTCGGCCGTCCGGACGTAATGCCCACTGGTGCTCACCCCGCAGAGCAGGCTGGCGGCGTTGTCCAGACCGAGCAGCTTGCCCAGGCAGAACCCGCTGTTGAAGTGGTCGCCAGCGCCGGTCGTGATCTTCGGACGTCGGCAGATCGGTCCGGCGACCACATCGGTCTTGCCGCCTGACACAGCCAGCGCGAAGGCCGTTGGATGGACCACCAGGGTGGACACCGGAACCTTCTGCTGGATCTCGATCGAGAGATCCGCGAGTCCCTGCCAATCCCGCGGGGCGTCGCTGAGCCCCACGACCCGGGCGATTTCGTAGGCCTCCTTCTCGTTCAGGCCGAGCACGACGTTGAACTTCGACTGGAACCTGGCGATCAGCTCGAGGGCGCTGGCGATGTCGGAGGCGAGTCGTTTCTCCGGGTCCGCGAGGTCGACGAACAGCGTGCGCGGGGATCCCGTGACCGAGGGCATCATCTCCGTCTGGATCGACGACCAGATGTCGGACATGTAGGGCAGCATCGTCCAGTTCACGAACGCCACGAGCGACGCCGTCTGGAACTGCCATGCAAATTTCTCCCGGCCATAGCGCGCCATCAGGTTCTCCCAGGTGACATGCTTGAGCATGTAGTGCTTGCCGAGCATCAACTTGCCGTCCTCGAACTCGAGCGCGTCGGTGAGGCCGGGTTCGGAGATCGAGTTGACGTCGGCATGCTGGGCGAAGTTCTCGAAGACCGGATGGAGGGCAGGCCAGCCAAGGGAACCGACATAGGTGACCTTGAGCCCGAAGCTCGACAGGGCGTTGCCCATGATTGGGCCGTTACCGCCAAGCTTGGTCATCACGTTCACCAGCTCGATGTTGGTGCTCTTCCCGGCCGCCGCCGCGAGACGGGCGGCGTAGGCGGCAATGGTGGGAACGCGGTCGAACCGGCTCGCATCAAACCGCTTGTCGACCACCTGCAGGATCTCGTCGACGAATCCGTCGAGGCCGACGAAGGCGGTGAGGCTGGGGACACGGGCGGCGGCCGCCTCGAGCTGCTGGGCGATCTGGTTGCGGAATTCAGGGGTGTCGATCATTCGGGAAAGGGGGCTTCAGAGGCTGGCGGGGTGAGTGGGATGGCCTCAATCCAGCGAGACGCCGAGGAGGTCGAGGATCCGGTTCAGCTCGGCATCGGAAAAATACCGGATCTCCAGGGCTCCCTTTCCGTCCCGATGCCGGAGATGCACCTGGGTTCCCAGGCGTTCGCGAAGCTTCTCCTCGATGCTGCCGACGAGCGGGTCGCGTACCGGCTGTTTCTTGTCGGGGGTCGTCTTCGGGTCCGCAACAACACCCGTGGCCTCGGCCACGATGCGTTCCGTCTCCCGCACGCTCAGGCCGTGGTCGACAATCCGTTGCGCGAGGCGTTGCTGCTGGTGGATGTCGGGCAGGGTCAGAAGGACCTTGGCGTGGCCGACGCTCAGGCGGTTGTGACGGACGAGGTCGCGGACCGGTTCAGGGAGACGGAGAAGCCGGATGGCGTTGGCCACGACGACCCGGGACTTCCCCACACGGCGGGCGATCTCCTCCTGGGTGAGCTGGAACTGGGTGTTGAGCTGGACGTAGCCGAGCGCTTCCTCGATCGGGTTCAGGTTCTCCCGCTGGAGGTTCTCGATCAGCGCCAGTTCAACCACCTCCCGGTCGGTCGCCTCACGCACCACGACGGGAACCTCGGTGAGACCGGCAACCTGCGAGGCGCGCCAGCGTCGCTCGCCAGCGATCAGTTCGAATCCGGTGCCAACGGCACGGACGACGAGGGGTTGGATGAGTCCCTGCTCGCGGATCGAATCGGCCAGCTCCTGGAGGGATTCAGGAGGAAAGTCCTTCCGAGGCTGCAACGGGCTCGGATGGATCTGGGACAGTGTCAGCCGACGAAGCCCGGGTGCGGCAACCGGCTCGGGGGCCTTGGTCTGGAAGGGTTTCGTCGTCGCAGTCGGGGCTGGGGAAGGGGCAGCCGATGGGGCGCCGCCGAGCAATGCACCCAATCCACGTCCCAAGCCTGTTTTTGCCATGCGGTCGAGAGTAGGAACCCCCCTGTCGCCTTGGCAAAAGGGTTTTTGGCCCGCCACCCTCGCTCTCAGCGCCCCATCAGGTGGTTCAGCACCAGTTGGTCGAGGTCCTGGTAGTTGAGGTCGTCGATCAGCGCCTGGGGGTTGGCCTCCGGGAAGGATCGGGCTTTGTCGACCAGACGCAGGAACGTGTCCCGTGAATTGCCCAGGTGCTTGAGCCAGTGCTCGGGACGGGTCGTCCGGAACGGGTGGACATCGAAGCACACGTACTCGCCGCGCCGACCATAGCCGGTGCGCTCGAGGGCGCGGACCTGGTTGAACGCCACCCGGAGGTTGTTCGAGCCGAAGGGCTTGTCCTGGTCGAACTTCAGTCCGTTCTGGTCGTTGAGGTGGAGCGACCACAGCTTCTTGAACGCCATGGCGAAGTCGATCTCGTCGGCCGGATCCAACCCGGCAAGGATCGCATGGGCGGACTCGATCAGCGCCCCGACCCGCTTCGGATCCCGGGTCAGCTGGGCAATCGCAAGGGCGTGGCCGGTGGTGGGAACGTAGGCGACGTCGGCCGGTTCGTTCGGCTTGGGCTCGATGGCGAGTCGGATCTTCGGATCGTGTCCCAGCATCGCGTCGAACGCCTGGACCAGATACTCGACCGAACGCGTGCCGGACTTCGCCTCGCGGAGGTAGGTGCCCTCGCGGGCAAGCCACAGCACCAGGATGTCCGTACCGAGCACGTTTGCGATGTCGATCGACCGCCTGGAGCGGTCGATGGCGTACTGGCGATGCTTCTTGTTGTTCGACGTGTAGGCCCCGTCGACGGTCTGGGGCGCAAACCAAAGCCGGGGGGCCACCATTTCGGCGACGACGCCCTCACCAGAGAGGCGCTTTCGCAGCTCCTTGGCCTCCTTCAGGATCTGGGCCGACGACTTGGAGTCGATTTCGGGCACGGCGTCGTCGTCGTGGAACATCATCGCCTCGAACCCAAGCTCCTTGAGGGCGGAGAGTTTCCAGTCGAAGGACTGCGGGGAGCGGGTGGGAGGACCGTAGGGATCCTGTCCCTCGCTGAAGTTCCAGGGTCCGGCGCAGAAACGATAGACGGTGGGCTTGGCCATAAGTGGTTCCAGAAACCTAAACCGCCTGTTGAACCGAGGGGGACAGAAAAAGACGGGGCCGACCCGGGTCCGGTCGAGCGGACTGGTGCGGGCCAACGTCCTCCGCTGCGCCGCCGCGCGATCCACAGCCCACCCAGGCCCAATCCAAGGGGAGCGATCGTCGACGGCTTCGGGACTGCCGTATCCGTCACCGTGAAGGCCTGGTCCATAGGGGGCGCTGGTCTTGAAGGTGGACGCCAGGGATTGACCGGGTCGATGGTGCCGTCGCCGTGGTTGTTGGCGTAAAACTCCCCGTCCGGGGTGACGCCGTGGCCGAATGAGACCGAGGCTCCACGGTACCAGACGGGATCGGTGCTGCTGGAAAGGTCAAAATTGTAGAGCGTCAGGAATTCTGTGCTCGAAGGAAGGCCCTTAGTCTGGGCGATGGAAACGGTTGATGTCGCAAGCGGGGATCCGGCACCTGGACCTATCGTGGAGGTCAGATAGGCAGTCACGGTCGAATCGGACCGGGCTTCCCCGAGGAATGCCGAGATCCGGACATCGGTGTAGGCAACGGTCTGGGTCCAGCCCATGACCTCGGCCTGTTGCTTGGAGGTGCCCACCGCGAAGGAACGGTCGGTGGGCCCGGCAGCATGCTGCCGAGGTCGGAGACATCAATGAGGGTCGCTGCGGCTGCCGGGAAGGCCCAGAAGGCCAAGGTGGTGATCCAATCCAGGGGCTTCACGGGTGATATGGGAACAGCGCTGGGGTTGATGTTGAACGAATCGGAAGCGGTTTCGGGCTGCGCATGGGGAACTCCAGAGTGAAGTCCCGGGGGCTTCCGATGCCGATCCAACGCGCTACTGCTGGACGAAGTAGCTGAGGTGCTCGAGTTCGATAGCGAGGTTGACGTTCTTCACCATGACGGTGTCGGGCACGGACAGGATGGATGGAGAGAAGTTGAGGATTCCGGAGATGCCGGCGTCGACGAGCTGGTTGGCCACGGCCTGGGCTGCTGCTGCGGGGACCGTGAGCACGGCCATCTTCACGCCGTGGTCCCGGATCACTCGGGTTAGCCGTTCCATCCCCTGCACGGGGGTCTTGAGCGGCCGATCCCGCTCCCGGTGGGGTTCCGTATCGAAGGCCGCGATGAGCTCGAACCCTTCCTGCTCGAATCCCCGGTAGCTGAGGAGTGCGGTACCGAGATGTCCTGCCCCGATCAGGACCACTGGCTGGAGGCGGTTGGTGCCGAGGAGGTCGCCGATCATCGTCGACAGCTGGTCGACATCATATCCGAGCCCACGGGTGCCGAACTGGCCGAAGTACGTGAGGTCCTTTCGGAGCTGGGTCGATTTCACGCCTGCCGCGCTGGCGAGGGCCTCGCTGCTCACCGTCTGGATCTGGTTCTGCTTCAGCCGCTGGAGGCAGCGCATGTAGATCGACATACGATAGATGGTCTTCGGTGGGATGACGGGACGGGTGCTCCTTGCGGCGGACTCGGTTCGATCGTTCTTCCTGGGGGCCATCGGTGGGGAGGCTCTGGGTTCTAGTCCACAAACACGAACTCATTGGCGCTCAGCAGGACCTGCGCGTAGCGCTGCCATGGATCCAGCGGAGGGTGGGAGTTGAGAGGTCCACCAAAATCTCGGGCAGCCCGCCACGCCGTCTCGGCACCTCCGGGTGGGTCGAGTCGCTGGATCGTGGGCGCCCAGCGGAACGAGTCCGAGTTCTCGCTGCTCCTCGGTTCCACCATGAAATCGAGGGTCTCGCCAGCCTCCACGGTCACCCAGCCAAGCCCGGCGGGGGCCTTGCCGTGGGCGACGGCCCATTGGGCCAGTTGCCCGCGGCGGCTGGAGATGATCCGGCCCATGACACCATCACCCTCCTGTGCGGGATGCTCCAAATCGCCCTCGATCCGGACCACACCCTTGAACGGGGACGTCCATCGACGGATCGCGGCGTCCCGGGTCCCGGGCCCTGGATGCCCACCCCTGGCGTCCAACATCGTCCAGAGTCCCGTCTTGGAAGGCAGCTTCGGATCCCACTGCCACGCCTTGCCAGTGAAATGGGGCAGCGGACGCCATCCTTCCAAGCGACCGGTCGACGGGTTGAACCCACCGGTCCCATAGGACCAGGCCGCTGCCGGAGGCGGTTCCGGCAGCGGGGCTTTCGGGCGGGACAGGAAGTCGAGGCCCAGCTGGATCTCCGGGCCCGAAGGATCCCGCTGGTAGGCGAGCCGGTACAGCCTGCGGATCCTGTCGGTCGGCCTGACCACCGTGACGACGTCGGGCCGCCCCGTGAAGTCGCGGGCCCGATCCGCCAGGAATGGACTGTTCATCAGAAACAGCGCCTGCTGGGGCGTCGTGGTCTGGAACCTCAGCGGCGATGTCGTGTCGGGGCTCGCGAAATCGAAGGCCCGGAGCAGTCCCGGCAGGTTCTGTCGGTCGATGAAACCATACAGCGTCCGTCGCAGCGTCGAGGTTTCCTCGAACATCGGGACGGGCTGGCCTCCGATGTCGCCATCCAGCCTTCCGGACACCCACAGAAGGCTGTCCCGCAGTGCCTCGAAATCCAGGCGCTGTCGGTTCATGCGCCACAGCAGGGAGTTGTTCGGATCGACCGATTCCCCGCGCTCGAACCGGGCGCGGTCCGAGGAGTCCTCGGGATCGCTGCGCTGCTGGTAGGTGTCCGAAGACAGGATGTAGCGGTGCAGGGCCTTCAGGGACCAACCGTGGTCCATGAACCAGACCGCCAGATGGTCGAGCAGATCAGGGTGGGTTGGTTTTTCGCCACGCACACCAAAGTCGCTTGGGGTTCGGACCAGAGGCGCACCGAAGTGCCACATCCAGACACGGTTCACGAGCACCCGGGCGGTGATTGGGTTGTCCCGGCTGGCGATGGCCTGGGCGAGCTCGAGCCGACCGCTGCCCCGGGTGAATGCGGTGCGTTGGGTTCCGCTGAGAACGCCGAGAAACTGGCGCGGCACCTTGGCCCCGGGGTTGCCCGGATTGCCGCGCTTGAACACGACGGGCTCGATGGGCTGGGAACGGTCCAGATAGGCCATGGCGCGGAGTGGGGCCCCGGCGTGTGTTGCCTCGAGTTCGTCGACCTTCCGCTTCAACGCCCGGATCTTCTGTCCTGTGGGGGTGTCGAAGAACCGGTCGATGTCCTTCATCGCCGCCATCACGGGCGAGTCGGCTGCACCCAAGACCCGTCGAAGTTGTTCCTGCCCGGGATCGGCGAGGGACTCCGGCGCCGGACGTCCCTGGACCTTCGCCAGCTCGAGGGTCTCCGACCAGGCTCGATCCGCGTCGACGAGCAGGTCGCCGTAGCGTTTGGCGACTTCGGCAAAGGAATTGGGTGGCGGGTTCCGCAGGGCCACGACGACCCGGGCGTTCCAAGTGGTGTTGGCGGCGCTGGTGTTGGTGCTGCCGGACGCCGCGGGGGATTCGAGGAGGGACTGGGCACGGGTCGGGAAGTCGTTGGTCCCCAGCCGGGCGAGCGCAAACCAAGGGCCGAAGACGGAATCCCCGTTGCCCTGCCACTGTTCCAGGCGACCCTTCCAGGAGCCGACCAGGCCTGGGTCCAGGCTGCGGACCCGCGCCAGTCCCTCGAGGTTGGTCCAGTCGAGGGCCATCGAGTCCTGGGCTGCCACAAGGTAGTCCCCAACCCGTTCCCTCAACTTCTTAGCGATGTCCTGGGTCCTCTCCGCCCGGAATGCGTCCAGTTCCTTCTGCTGCTCGGCCTTCTCCTTCGCATAGGCTTCGGCCTGCGTGAGGTTGGGATTCGGCCCTAGCAGGGGTTTCTCGTCAGGCTCCTGGCTTGAGTTGAAGACGCCGTAGAGCGAGTAGTAGTCGGCGGACGGGATGGGATCGTGCTTGTGGTCGTGACACCGCGCACAGGCCACGGTGAGCCCGAGCGTCCCACGGGTGACGACATCGATCTGGTCGTCGATGATGTCGTGCGGGTTGTCGAGGAACCGACGTCCGAGCGTCAGGAATCCCTGCGCCGCCATCGGCCAAGGGTCCTCGGGCGTGGCGACCTGGTCCCCGGCGATCTGCTGGATCAGGAACGCATCGTAGGGCAGGTCCCGGTTGAGTGCCTGAACGACCCAGTCCCGGTAGGTGAAGCTGTGGCTGAAGCGCCGTTCCTGTTCGAAGACGTATCCCTTCGAGTCGGCGTAGCGGGCGACGTCGAGCCAGTGACGTCCCCAGCGTTCGCCGTACCGGGGCGATGCGAGGAGCCGATCGACGGCGGACTCGTAGGCCGTCGGCGAGGGGTCCTCGAGAAACGCCTGCATCTCCTCGGGGCTCGGGGGAAGTCCGGTGAGATCGAAGGCGACGCGGCGGAGCAGGGTGTGCCGATCCGCCCTCGGTGAGGGACTCAGCCCCTTCGGCACCAGCTGGGCGACGATGAAGCGGTCGATCGGGTGGGAGAGATGTTCGAATCCGGCAACGGGGGGTGGAGGAAGGGATCGGGGTGTCTGGAAGGCCCAGTGTCCGTCGACGGGTCCCGGTGTCGTCTCCACGCTTCGGGGATCCGGGGCGCCTGCTCGGATCCAGTCGGCGACGGCGGCGATCTGCTCCGGTCGGAGGGGTCCACCGGCTTTCCTCGGGGGCATGGCTCCGATGTCCGGCGCTGTGCCGTGGAGAACCTTCAGCAACAGGCTCTCATCGGGTTTGCCCGGGACCAGCAGCGGTCCGGAGGCACCGCCCTTGAGGACGCCATCCCGGGTGTCGAGGCGGAGGGCCCCCTTGACCTCCTTCGCCTGGGCGCTGTGGCAGGGGTAGCAGTGCTCGATCAGCACGGGGCGGATCGAGGTCTCGAACGCCTCGAACCGCTCGGCATCGGTCGCGGCGACGGGCCCCCCTCCAACGACAATAACCCCGCCACCGAGGGCCAAGGCGAGCAGGCGGCCACGGAGTCCGGGACTGGGCTTGGAGAATTTCATGTCGGGTGCACCGTTCGGGACAACGGGACCATTATGTTCAACGGGGATGCGGTTGACCATATTCGAGGCGTTGCGGGATGTGTGGAGATCCGAGGGGCCGGCCCGACGTGGATCCCTCCGGTCCGTGGCTTGCCTCCGGGGACCTGTTTCCGCGAGGATCCCCGGTGACGCATGGGTCACTGGTTCCGAATCGCGCTGTGGGTGGTGCTCGCCGGATGGGGGGCACACGCCGCCACCCCGCCGGAGGTCGTCTCGGAGGCGCCGCTCCAGGCTGGTCCCCTCTTCACGGAGTTTCCGACGGTCTGGGAGTCCGGCCGGAAGACCGAGATCCTTGGGCCTTTGGCAATGTGGGAGCGGACCGAGGATGAGCGGAACTGGGGTCTTTACCCGCTCATGAGCTACCAGTCGGCCCCGATCCTGGAGGTCGAGGAGCTGGACGTGTTGTATCCGCTCTTCACCTGGCGAAAGCAGGGGACCGAGTCGAGGTTGCAGTTCCTGCAGTTCCTGAACTTCGCCGGTGCCTCCTACCAGTCCGAGGATCCCGTGGTCCGGCGCACTGTTTTCCCGTTCTATTTCGAGCAGGAGTCCCGCAGCGGGACCAACGACTACATCGCGGTCCTGCCCTTCTACGGACACGCCCGAAACCGGATGTTTCGCGACGAGTTCAACTTCTACATGTTCCCGCTCTACCTCGAGAGCCGGAAGGGGGAGCTGGTCACGCGCAACTATGTGATGCCGTTCGTCCATACCCGACATGGTCCGGGCTGGGACGGCTGGCAGGTCTGGCCCTTGTTCGGCTGGGAGAGGAAGGAGATCGGATGGACGACCAACCACCTGGGTGACCGGGTGGTTTCCCCGGGTGGCGGGAAGGTATTTGCTCTCTGGCCCTTCTTCTTCGATGAGAAGCTCCGACTCGGCACTCCACAGGCCACGACCAACTTCGCCATCCTGCCGTTCTACTCGCGGCAACGCGGAACGAACCTCCACCAGACCTCGGTGCTCTGGCCCTTCTTCAGCCGGACGGAGGACCGCTCCAAGGGCTTCGTGGAATGGGGTGCGCCCTGGCCGTTCATCGGATGGGCGGACAGCACCAACAAGATCGCGCGGCGCTTCTTCCCGTTCTACGGGGTGGCGAAGGCGCCCGGGGTCGAATCGCGCCTGGTCATGTGGCCCTTCTATACGCATCGGAAGGCCGAGAACGGCGCGATGCGACGCGACCGCTGGCGCACGGCGTTCTTCCTCTATGACGACGTCCGGCTGCTGAGCAAGGAGGACGGTCGCTATCGCCGGGAACAGGCTTTGTGGCCCTTCTTTGTCTGGAAAAGGGATCTGGATGGACGGGAACGGCTCCAGGTGTTGGAGCTGTTCGAGACCTTCTTCCGGAACCGGGAGTCGGTTCAGCGAAACTATTCGCCCCTCTGGGCCCTGTACCGCTCCGAGAATAACCCCAACACGGGCCGATCGAGCCAGTCCCTGCTCTGGAATCTCCACCGGCGTGACGTGTCACCGTCGCAGGTCCGGACCTCCACCCTCTTCGGTCTGATCCAGACCCTCCGCGGAGAGGACGATCGCCTTCATTGGAGGTGGCTCTGGATTCCGAGCGCCCAGTTCCGCGAGACGTCGTCCCAGGCAGCGGCTTCCGTCGGCCCCAGGGGCGACTCCCGCCCCTTCCAAGGGTTCCAGGGCGTCGACTCGGCGCGGGGGGCGACGCCTTGAATCGGCGCACTCTGGCCGCATTGGCCCTGATGGGTCTGGTTCCAATGCCTGCCCTGCCTGCCTTCGTTGATGAGATGGGGGTGGGTCTGTTGGCCCTGACGTTGCCGACCGGAGAGGCGGTGGTACACGTCCTGAAGCCTCATAATGTCATGACCGCCTCCGCCGAAACGGGGCACGGCTCGCGTCCCGACCAAACCCCGCTTCCTCTCCGAAACAAATCCTGCTCTCCTCACAGCCCGATCTGGGAGTTCTGACGCATGTTCCGAAACATTGGAGAAATGGTGTTGCTGTTCGTCGCCACAGTGAAGGCCCTCCCGTGGGCGTGCCGCGAGCGTCGGAAGATCGCCGAACAGCTCTTCGACATCGGGAACGCCAGCCTCTTCATGGCCTGTGTCCTGTCCCTCTTCATCGGAGGTGTCCTGTCGCTCCAGAGTGGTCCGGTCCTGGTGGAAAACGGGATCGGCTCCGCGCTCGGTAACCTCGTCGCCATCGCCATGTGCAAGGAACTGGCCCCGGTCATGATGTCGATCCTCGTGGCCGGGCGCGTCGGCTCGGCCATGGCGGCGGAACTGGGCTCGATGAGCGTCTACCAGGAGATCGATGCCCTCCGGACCCTCGCCATCAATCCGATCCGCTTCCTGGTCCTGCCACGCGTCATCGCCATCAGCATCGCGGTGCCGTGCCTTGTTGTGTTCTCGAACCTGGTCGGCTGGCTGGGAGGGGCGTTCGTCGCCGCCCACAATGACCGTATTGCCGTGCCGGCCGAGACCTTCTTCACCAGCCTCCGTGAGGGCGTCGATCCCGGGGACGTCGTGAACGGACTGATCAAGTCCTTCTTCTTCGCGCTGTGTGCCGGGGTGATCTGCTGCCACCAGGGACTCACCACACAGGGCGGTCCCCGCGGGATCGGTAGAAGTGTGACCAAGGCCGTGGTCAACTCGCTCGCCCTGATTTTGATTCTCGACTACATCCTGACCCGGGTCCTCCTGCCGTTTGACAACGGGTTCTTCGCGTGACCATGTCCGACTCCCGCTCCACAGGCATCCCGCTCAAGGTCCGGAACCTCCGGAAGTCCTACGACGGACGTGTCGTGCTGCAGTCGATGGACCTCGACATTGCCGCGGGGGAGATCTTCGTGTTGATGGGGCCGAGTGGCTCCGGAAAGTCAGTGTTCCTGCGCCACCTCATCGGGCTGGAAGCCCCGGATTCCGGGGAGATCCTGGTCGGTGGCGAACGGGTCGGTCCGGATATCGACCAGACGCGCCATCGACTCGCCATGGTGTTCCAGGGCGGAGGCCTGCTGAATTCCCTGACAGTCGAGGAGAACGTGGGATTGTATCTCCGCGAACATCGCCTCAAGGCCTCCGAAGAGATCAACCGGATCGTCCTCGAGAAGCTGGCGCTGGTCCGCTTGGGCTCCGACGACGCCGGCAAATACCCGTCCGAACTCTCTGGCGGCATGCGCAAGCGGGTGGCGATCGCTCGGGCGCTGGTCATCGAGCCCCAGCTGATCCTCTACGATGAGCCGACCAGCGAGCTGGATCCCTTGGTGTCGCTCACCATCGGTCGCGAGATCGTGAACCTCAACCGCCGTATCGGCGCCACCAGCGTGGTGGTCACGCACCACGTCGATCTCGCTATGGGCATCGCCGATCGCATCGCCTTCCTGTCCGAAGGGGCCATCGTGGCCCTCGGAACGCCGGAGCAGATCCGCTCCAGCCCAGTACCGCTCGTCCACCAGTTCCTGAACGCGGAGTTCAAGGAGGCCTAAAACCATTTCACATCGCATCCATCCCCCATCCCAATCCATGAAATCCTCGCTCGAGACCCGTCTGGGCACGTTCTTCGCCGTGGTCACCATCGCCGGCTTCATCCTGTTCGAGATGCTGGGCGGGGCGAACGTCTTCAACCGGGGCACCGTCTACCGGGCCCGATTCAGTTCCGCCCGTGACCTGAAGGTGGGCGACCCGGTCAAGCTCTCCGGCGTCCCGGTGGGACGGGTGAAGTCGGTCGCCGTGGTGGGCAACCGCGTCGAGGTGGGGCTTCAGGCCGATCCCAAGGCGCCGGTGCGGACCGACAGTGTCGCGGCCATCCAGTTCACGGGCCTGATGGGACAGAACTTCGTCGCCCTGACCTTCGGGGGTGAGAACTCCCCCCTCGCCGTCGCCGACACCCTGCTGCAGTCCCGGGAGCAGGCCGATCTGTCGGATCTCATGACCCGGTTGGACAACGTGGCCAGCGGCGTCGAGGGCCTCACCAAGAGCTTCAGCGGCGAGGAGGTCAGCAAGCTGTTCGGGCCGCTGACCGACTTCATGAAGCAGAACCAGTCCAACATCACGACCATCGTCGCCAACATGCGGGACGTCACCTCCGAGATGGCCCAGGGTCGGGGATCGATTGGACGGCTTCTGAAGGATCCAGCGCTCTTCACGGCTGCGGTCGGCACCATGAACCATCTCAACGAGGCGGTCTCCGACGTGAAGCCGCTGACCCAGGAGGCACGGGGGATGATGACCGATCTCCGCAGCGTGGTTGGGAAAATCGAGAAGGGCGAAGGAACGATCGGGAAGTTCCTCTCCGATCCCTCCCTCTTCAACCAGGCCAATGGGGCCGTGGGCAACCTCCGGGAGATCCTCGAGAAGATCAACCGGGGCACTGGATCGATCGGCGAACTGGTCAACGACAACGCCTTCCTCAAGAACGTGAAGCTGACCCTCCAGAAGGTCGACAAGGCCACCGAGACCCTCGAGGACACCGGTCCGATCAGTGTAATTGGCACCGCCGTGGGCGTCCTGTTCTAGCGCGGAGATTGTTGGAGCACACCGCCACTTGGGGCGTCAAATCCTGACCTGTCCCTCTGTCGGGTCGGGCCTCGACACCACCGTGACCTTGGCCATGAAAATCCGAGAGGCGTAGCCGTCACTCCCGACCTTGTTTCGTCCGGGCTGCAAGTTGAAGGGGGCAACAACGACGGACACAGGGTGACGGTCGTTTCGATCGACATGGAGTTGAAGCCACCGGCCTCCGTTGTGGAAGGCCGTCAGATCTGACGCATCAACGGAACGTTGAGTTGCAATTCGCTGTGACGGGACCCATCAGCGGGATCCACATCGTGGCGGGGAGCCATTCCGGGATGGGATGCGATCGCGGGAAGGGAATTTCCGGTTCTAGGGCTTGCCATGGTTTAACATCGGGTGGCATTTTCAGCAGGGGTGGGCAGGTTCACTCTACGAGCTTTGGTGTCCTCAGCGGAGCATCAGCTGGTTGTGGGGCCCAATCCCGTCGGTCGGGACCCAGTCAACCGGATCCTGATCGAGCACCCGAGTGTGTCCGGATTCCATGCCGAGGTCTCGGTGCTCGATGGGGGAAACCGGGTCTGGGTGAGGGATCTCGGGTCGACGAATGGGACCCTGATCTCCGGGCGGGCCATCACCGAAGGTGAGCTGCGGCCGGGGGAGGCTCTGAGGATCGGCGATGTGGAGATGACGCTGGTGGTCGAAACGATGGAGGTGCGGATTCCGTCGATGACACCGGCTGCGGCCTCCGCAGCGTTCGGAGTCGATCACGTTCTGGCGGATGGGACGCCCGCCTGTTGTCGGAATCCGGAACTCCCCGCGACTCATCAGCCCATTGACGGATGTCAGGCGGTCCTCCAGTGCCCGGCGAGATTCCACGTCTCGAGCCTGCGTGCGACCCGGCTGACGGGAAAACACTCGAGGGCGCTGCTCTTCTGCCCCCAGTGCAACGCCAAGTGCGAACCCATCCCGGGCCTGGCCGTGAAACCGAAGAAAAAGGGACTCTTCAGCCGGATTGCCGATACGGTCCGACTGGGATTCCGACGCTGAGGTCGATGACGGTCACTGGACCGGGATGATCTTCCAGACGCGTCCCTTGCCCGGGGTCAATCCGTTGCTGGCGTTGGTCAGCACATAGAGTTCCCCGTCGCGGTCCTGTCCAAAGCCTGTGATGTAGGCCCCGAAGTTCTGGGGTTGTTCGACCTGTACCGGGGTGACGGTCCATCGGGCGCCAGTCTCCGTGGGACGTTGGGCGGCCAGGACCACACCCAGGGGCATCCCCCAGTTCCGGCTCCAATCCCCGAAGATGTATTGGCCGATGAGTTCCGGAAGGGCCTTGCCGCGGTAGACGTAGCCGCCCGTGATGCTGATGCCGAAGGCTTCGGGATCCTTCTTCGCTCCGGGGTGCCGGTATTGGAGGATCGGATCGATCAGGGATTCACCCCGGGCCCCGGTCGTCGGGACGGTTCCGGGGGGCTTGTTCGGCGTCTTCGCGTCAAACGCCACCGAGGCCTCCTTGAGCGACCACCCGTAGTTGCCGCCCTTCGTGATGATGTCGACCTCCTCCAAAAGATTCTGTCCCACATCCGCGGCGAACAGCTCGTGGGTGCCGCCGCGGTCGAACGACAGACCCCAGACGTTCCTGAGTCCATAGGCATAGATCTCCGGCAGGCCGGCACCACCGGTGACGAACGGATTGTCGGCGGGGATCGAGTATGCGGTTCCTGCACCGGGCTTGTTCACGTCGATGCGGACGATCTTGCCCAGGAGCGTCCGGAGGTTTTGTCCGTTCCCGGACTCGGGGCGCTTGCCCTGGTCGTTGGCGTTTCCGCCATCCCCGACGCTCAGATGGAGCAACCCGTCGGGGCCGAAGGCCATGCGGCCGCTGTTGTGGTTGGAGAAGGGCTGGTCGATCTCCAGGAGGATCCGCTCGGAGGTCGGGTCGATGACCAGCGGCTGCCGGGCCGGGAGACGGAACTCGGACAGTCGCAGGGTGCAGTCCCAGTCCTCCGGCGCCGAGGCGCGTCGCGGTGCGGTGTAGGTGATGTAGACCCGGCGGTTCGACTCGAAGTCCGGATGGAGGGCCAGATCCAGGACGCCCCGTTCATCAAAAGCCCCGTGGTTGATCGGGGACAGCCGGTCGGTGAGGTTGAGAATGGGCTCGGTCGGACGTGTCCCGTCCGGATCGATCCGCCACACATATCCGGGCTGGTCGACCACCAGGCCGGTTCCGCCGGGAAGCTGGGTGTAGGTGAGGGGCTGGGTGAGGCCCTCGGCGACGGGTTTGAGGGCGATCTTCAGTTCCGCAGCCGGCAGGAGGGTGGCTCCGGCGATCATGGCGGCGCAGACGGTGGACAGCGAGTTCACGGTTCGGGAGAGGGTGGGATGGGACCCGATGCTGCATCAGCGGGTCCACGGGGGGATCATTTCTGCGGGGTCTTGGCTTTCGACTCGGGCAGCGGCTCAAGGAGAGTCTTCACCTTCTCGAGGAGCTTCTGGTACTTCGCCTGGACCGCAAACCCCATCTTCCGCTCCTCCTCCATCACGGCGTCGTCCTTGCTGATGACGCGGTAGGCGTCGGCGGACAGGAGGAAGTCGTCCCCTTCGCCGCGGCGTGCGAGCTTGGTCTGAATCCGGTCCCAAAGGCCGGTCTGCCACCCGCCCCAGACCAGGTTCTGGGACGAGGTTGCCTGCTTGTCAAAGATCATCCCGTCCGGGGTCCGTCGATCGAGCTTGTACCCCGCCTCCTCCATGACCTGTTCGGTGGCGAGATCGATCGAGGCACGGGAGAAGCCATGGAGCTCGACGGCCGCGTACTTGCCCGCCCCAGCACCCTTCGGCGGGGTGCTGCAGCCGGACAGGAGCGCGGTGGCGAGGGCCAGAGCGGTCACGGTTCGAGAGAGAGGGACGATTGGAATCATGCGACGGGTTTCGAGGTTCTGGGGAAGGGCAGGGGTGTGGGGAGTCAGGTGTTCTTCAAACCCACGCTGCTGGAGCGCTTCGCGACTTTCCGGCTGGTGAGGACCTTGGTCACGGTTCCGGTGGACAGATATTTGTTCCGCACGGTGTCGAGGATGGCGTCGCGGCGATCGTAGAGCCGCTTGAGCTTCCGGGGCTTCACCCGGGCGGTGACGTAGGCGGTGAGGAGCGGCAGGGCGATGGTGCTGTCGGTGTAGCAGACCACGGAGTCGGGAAGCTTGTCGGGGTCGACCTTGCCCCAGCTGACCGCTTCGGCCGGGGTCGCGCCGCTCAGTCCGCCGGTGTCGGGCCGGGCGTCGGTGCACTGGAGGAAGTAGTCGTGGCCCTTCTCCTGGATGCCCATGACCTCCTGGATCTGGGGTTCAGTCTGCAGCATGAAGTTCTTGGGACTGCCACCGCCGAGAATCCACACGCTCGAGGTCAGGCCACCGGACTTCGCCGCGTAGACGATCCCGGCCGTCTGGTTCACGTCCCGGTTCACATCGAACATCAGGTCCGATCCGCGCAGCGCCATGGCGGCCACGTTCATGCCGATGCTCGAATCGCCGGGGCTGCTGGTGAAGATCGGCACACCGCAGTCGTAGGCGGCCGCGAGGACCGAGCTGTCCTTCAGGCCGAGGCGACGTCCGCGCTCGCTGACGTACTTGCCCAGCAGGTAGTGGAACTCGTCGGTGCCCATCGGACGCTGGAACTCCGGACCCTGGATGACCTCCCGGATGAAGGCATCGGTGTCGAGCAGCACGTTGTAGTCGAACAGCACGTCATAGATCCGGATGACACCGTCCTTGTGGAGCTCGACGTCGTTCAGGAACGGCGACCCGCTGTGGAGGTGCATGTCGAGGCCGAAATGGAGATCGTGGTAGAGGTTCGCACCGGTCGAGATGATCCAGTCGACATAGCCTCCGCGGATCAGCGGGATCAGGCAGCTTTTGCCGAGTCCGGCCGGGGTGAGGGCGCCGGTGAGGGACAGGCCGATGGTGCCGTTCTTCGGGAGCATTTTCCGCGCAAGCAGCTGGGCGGCCTCGCGCAGGCGTCCGCCGTTGTAGGCGAGCATCGACTGGTCGATCAGGTCGGCGGCGGAGATGTCCCTGCCGATGCCGAAGGGGTTGAGGCGTGGGTAGGCGGCGAATTTCCTCGAGAACGTGTGGGCGTTTTTCCGGCTCATGTCGACAGAAGTGTGGAGAGGCCCGCCTGCTGAGGGAAGACGGCAATCTTCCGACCCTGGCTGGCCGGGGGGTGTGTCGCATTGGGACCGCCGGTGTCGACAACACTCCATGGGACATGATTGGGTTTGCCGCAGGAGACGACGCGCGTGTCTTTGGACCGCGGCCAAGGGTCCCAGAGGGTCGGCATGGGAGACGGCTTGTTCTCGCGTTTCCCGGACCAGGCGGCGGTCGCGGATGGGGAGCTGGGGTATTCGATCGAGGCCCTCTGTCTCCGAGACCCTGACGGGTGGCTCAACAACACCCGGTACACCCAGCCCGCCCTGTTTGTGGTCAACGCGTTGAGGTTTCTGGACCGGTTGCTCTCGACTGACGAGCTGCCGGCGGTAGTGGCCGGGCACAGCCTTGAGGATCCATGATTTCGCCGACCTCGCGTCCCGGATTCATCGGTTCCCGCCTCGGGCGAACGGGGTTGAAAGTTGCCGCATCCGGATCGAGGATCGTCTGGTCATGAAGTTCATCCTCACGACGCACAACGTCACTCTCACCGAGGCCATCGAACAGCATGTCCTCATGCGGATCGATAAGCTCGAGCACATCGACCGCTGGCTGGTCGACGCCCGCGTGGGCCTTGAGAAGGACCACACCGGCAAGTCGCCGGCCAAGGCCTACAAGTGCTCGATCCGTCTTGGGATCCGCGGCAAGGACCTCTACGCGGAGGACCGCGAAGCCGATCTCTATGCGGCCATCGACCTCGCCGTGAAGAAGGTCGAGCAGCAGCTCCGCCAGAAGCACAGCCGTGCGAAGGCCAAGAAGAAATCGGTCGCCGCCCGGCTCAAGGAGAAGGCCCGGAGTTCCGAGGACTGATCCATGTTGATCCGTTCCCGGATCGTCCTGCCGATGACCGCGCCGCCCCTCGAGGACGGCGCGGTTCTGGTTTCGCGGGATCGTATCCAGGCCGTCGGTCGGTTCTCCGACCTGCGAAGACTTGACGCCGAGGTGGTCGATCTTGGGGATGTGGTTGTCCTGCCGGGACTCATCAACAGCCACTGCCACCTCGACTACACCCGCCTTATGGGACGGTTGGTGCCGCCGAAGACCTTTCCGGACTGGATCAAGTCGATCCTGGCCGCGAAGTCCGAGTGGCAGGAGTCCGATTACGCGGCCTCCTGGCTCGATGGGGCGCGGCAGTTGCTCGAATCCGGGACCACCTCGGTCGTCAACATCGAGTCCGTCCCCACGATCGTCGCCGGATGCCGCCAGGCCACGCCCTTGAGGGTCTTCTCCCATCTGGAGATGACCGGCGTCCGGAGCGGATTGGATCCGGCATCGATCCTCGACCGCGCCCTGGCCGCCCTGCGGAACCTTGAGCCGGGGAGGGCAGGGTTGGGGCTGTCGCCCCATGCGCCCTATTCCACGCTCCCGGCGCTGATCGAGGGGACGGCCCGTCAGGCCAGGGCTGCGGGAATCCGGACGACCACCCACGTCGCGGAATCCCACGCGGAGTCCGAGATGTTTCTCTATCGGCGGGGGCCGATGTTCTCGTGGCTGGAACCGCAGCGGCCGATGGACGACTGCGGCATCGGATCCCCGGTCCAGCACCTGGAACGCCACGGCCTGCTGGGTCCGGATCACATCGCGGTCCATGCCAACTACCTCTGGGATGGGGATGTGGAACGCCTGGCCCGATCGGGCACGCACGTCGTGCATTGCCCGACGAGTCACGACTACTTTGGACATCAGCGATTCCCGCTGGAACCCCTCAGGTCGGCAGGGGTAAATCTCACCCTGGGCACCGACAGCCTTGCCTCCACCCGGGTGATTCCGGGACGTCGGGTCACTCTCTCCCTGCTGGCCGAGGTGCGTGAGTTCTTGTCGAAGAACTCCCTGGTGTCGCCGCTGGAGGCCCTCGCTTGGATCACAGTCCATGGAGCCCGGGCTCTGGGGGTCGACGGGCGGCTCGGGGAACTGTCGCCCGGGGCCTTGGCCGACCTGATTGCCATCCCGCACTCGGGCGCGGTCGAGGATGCCGTCGAGGCCGTGGTGAACCATGGGGGATGTGTCTCCGCGAGCCTGATCGACGGCGAGTGGGCGATCGCTCCGGGGGAAAGTGTCCGATGAGCGATGGAACGCGGCGTGTCGCCTTGGTCACCGGTGCCGCGGGTGGGCTCGGGTCGGGCATCGTGACGGAACTGGCCCGTCAGGGGTGGTCGGTCGCTGCGGGATGGCATCGGCATGAACCCGCCCATCCCATGGGGGATGGGGTTGCGGTCCCCCTCGACGTCACGGATGTCCGGTCGGTGCATCGGGCCGTCGATGGCGTCCTGGAGCGGTGGGGTCGCATCGACCTGCTCGTCAACACTGCCGGGATCGTGTCGGATGCCCTGTTGGCCCGCATGGAGGATCCGATGTGGGACCGGGTCCTGGACGTGAACCTCGACGGCGCATTCCGCTGCGCGAGGGCGGTTGCGCGGCCGATGCTGCGTCAGCGCGAGGGCCATATCCTGAACATCACGAGTTACGGCGGTCGAGTGGGCCGAGCGGGCCAGGCCAACTATGCCGCCTCGAAGGCGGCGTTGTTCGGGCTCACGCAGTCCCTCGCACGGGAACTCGGCTCGCGAAACGTCCGGGTCAATGCCGTCTCCCCGGGGTTTCTGCGGACCGGGTTGGTGGTGGACCTGACCGAAGAGCAGCTCGCCGACCAGGCCCGTGCCAACACGCTCGGGCGTCTGAATCAGATCCAGGAAGTCGCCCGGTTCGTGGCCTTCCTTGCGGGGATGCGGAACGTCTCGGGCCAGATCTTCCAGTTGGATAGTCGGATCACGCCGTGGGCCTAGCCGTGTTGGGCCCGGCTGGGTCCGTGGTGTTCTGGATTTTGGGCTGTCCGGGACACATTTACCCTCGCTTTACAATTCTCCAGCGATGGCGCACACGGCCTTAACAGAGGAGGCGTCTGCTGTTGGTGAAGCGCGACGACATGAGTCGCCGCCACCAACAAAAAAACCAAAACGCAGCATCCCATGAACACCATCAAGAACAGCCTCCTCGTGGCCGCGCTCGCGGTCAGCTCCCTCAGCCTCCTCGCCGACGACTCCGGGGCGGGGCCCGAATCCCGTGGACCGCGCGGACCCCGTGGCGGTGGACGGGGCGTGCCACCGGTCGTGGCGGCCATCGACACCAACCGGGACGGCGTCCTGGATGCCACCGAGATCGCCAACTCGGCCGCCGCGCTGGGTGTACTCGACACGAACAAGGATGGCGCCCTGACCCGGGATGAGCTCATGCCGAAGGGTGGCCGGGGTCCGGGACGTCCGGACGGCGCCCCCGAGGGCGGTCCCGAGGGGCGCCCGGGTCCAGGTCGCCCGCCGATGGCCGGTCCGCTCGACGCGAACAAGGACGGAACACTCGATGCCACCGAGATCGCCAACGCCCCCAAGGTCCTCGCGGCCCTCGACAAGAATGCCGACGGCTCCGTGACCCGTGACGAGATGCGTCCTGAGGGCGGGCGCGGTCCGGGACGTCCGGAGGGAGCCCCGGAGGATCGCCCTGAAGGTGGCCGTCCCGGCAAGCGGGGGCCCGGTGGCAAGCCCGGTCCTCGTCCGACCCCTCCCGCCGAGTGATCGGAAGCCGTCCTGGGAATCCCAGACGGATCCCTGATCCCCAAGCGGTCCTGGAGTCAGCTCCGGGACCGCTTTCCTGTTCCAGGTTTTGCCTGCCTGGCGGTCGGCGTGGCCGCCGAGCCCGCCTGGTTGATCCGGTGCGCCGCGAAGCCCGCCCCGAATCCGTTGTCGATGTTCACGACGGTGAGTCCGGAGGCGCAGGAATTGAGCATGCCCAGCAGAGCCGTGATGCCTCCCATGTGGGATCCGTAGCCGACGCTGGTGGGAACCCCGATCAACGGACGTGCCACCAGTCCGCCCAGGACGCTGGGCAGGGCGGCTTCCATGCCGGCCACGACGATGATCACCGAGGCTTCCTGGATCTCCGGCAGCCGGGCCAGGAGGCGGTGGAGTCCGGCGACGCCGACGTCGTAGACTCGTCGGACCCGGGATCCCAGGAACTCCGCGGTCAGCGCGGCCTCCTCGGCCACCGGGACGTCGCTGGTGCCGGCACAGACGACGGCGACCAACCCCCGTTGGTCCGCGGTGGGGGTCGGACCCACCACCAGCAGGCGCGCCTCCTCGTGGTGGAGGGCCTTCGGAAAGCGTTTCCGGAAGGCGATGGCATGTTGGGGACTGATGCGGGTGACCAGAACCCGTCGGCTGGCGGCCACCAGGCGGTCGGCGATGGCCACCACCTGGGACGGCGTCTTGCCCGCTCCGAAGATCACCTCGGGGCAGCCCTGTCGAAGTTCCCGATGCAGATCCACCGCGGCGAAGCCCAGTTGGGCAACTGGGGCGGATTGGAACTGTCGCAGGACCTCCTCGGGTGTGGTGTCTCCCGCAGCGAGGCGTTCCAGCATCTTCAGGGCATCGGTGGGTGTCATGGTGTGGTGTCCAACGTCGCACCGTTCTAGGGATTCACACCACGCCACGTCGACCCTCCGTTTCCAAGATACAAATCAATCAATCAAGATGCGTTGATTTTTATGGTTGACCTGTAGGGGGCCTGCCGGGCAGTTTCACGTCATGATTCGGGACATCCATGATCTTCATGTGGAGGCGGCGGCCTCCGGCAAGCCTGCGATCTCGGTGGAATTCTTCCCGCCCAAGACGGAGGAAGGGGAGCGGACGCTGTTTGCCACCACGCTTCCGGAGCTGATGAAGTTCCACCCGTCCTACTGTTCCGTCACGTATGGGGCGGGGGGGAGCACGAAGGAGAAGACGATCTCGATCGTGGAACGGATCCAGAAGGAGTTCGACCTCACCACGATGATGCATTTGACCTGCGTGAACGCGACGCGGCCGGAGCTGCAGGATGTGATCGAGGATGCCCGGCGGCGCGGGGTTCGGAACATCCTGGCCCTGCGTGGGGATCCTCCGGGGATGTCGGGTCCCTGGGTGAAGACCGAGGGTGGCTTCGAATATTCCAGGGAGCTCGTGGCGTTCCTCAAGGAGATCAGTGGGTTCGCCATTGGCACCGCTGGATTCCCGGAGGGCCATGTGGCCCAGACCCGCGGAAAGCAGGTCGACTGGGACCATCTAGCTGACAAAGTGCGGGCTGGGGCGGACTTCGTGGTGACCCAGCTGTTCTTCGACAACGACGACTACTTCGCCTTCCGGGACTATCTGGTCCAGCGCTGCGGGATCACCGTGCCCATCATCCCGGGACTGCTCCCGGTGGTGTCCCGCAACCAGACCAAGAAGTTCACCCAGCTCTGCGGGGCCCGTCTGCCCGAGGCCTTCCTTTCCCGTCTGGAGGCGCTTGGAGATGACGACGCCGCGGTGACGGACTTCGGCGTGGAGTACTGCTCCCGGCAGATCGAGGGCCTGCTCCGTGGCGGCGCGCCCGGGGTCCACTTCTATACCCTCAACAAGGCCCACTCGACGGCCCGCGTGATCCGCAACCTGGGGTTGGCCTGAAAGGCTGAACCATCCGCTACTGCACTGCGAGCAGCTCGGTCTCGGTCCAGGCGTCCTCGCGTTCGGAGTGGCGATCCCGGATGGCCTTCACGCTGGAGGACTTCACCGGTTCGGCCGTGTGCCCCCATTCCCGTCGGATGAAGGTCAGAAGGTCGGCCAGCTGTTCGTCGCTCAGGGCGGGGGCGAAGGCCGGCATGGCCAGGTTCCAGGTCACGCCCTTCACGGTCAGGGCATCCCGGACCCCGTGGAGTCCGATCCGGATCAGGCGCCCTTCGTTCCCGGTGGTCCATTCGGAGTCGACCAGCGGCGGGGCAAGACCTTCCTGGCCGCGGCCGTGCGGCTGATGGCAGGCGCCGCAGATGAGGGGATAGAGGTCCCGTCCGCGGGCGAAGCTCGCCTCCTCGTCCGACGTCAGGGGTCGGGTGACGGGCGTTGCAGCCAGACCTGATTTGCCGGGCCAGGCGATGAGCGGCTCCGCCTTGGCGAGGCGCTCCTTCACGGCGGGATCCTCCAGCTTCCGCATCTCGACCCAGACCCGGGGTTCCTGCGCGAAGAGGATGGGCTTCACCGGGGGGGCGGCCTGTCCCTTCTTCGCGGGCGCGGGCAGGATGGCCAGGAATCCATCGAGCATCGCCAACTGCTGCCAGTCCCCGGCCTGCTTCGAGGCCGCCAATTCCAGCAGATCTTCAATCCGTTCCGGCTTCCCCTCGACGGCGATGCACTGCGCCAGCCCCTGAAGGAGTTGGACGTGTCCCGGCTGGGTCTGGGAGCAGTTCGGGTCCCCGACCAGGGCGTCGAGAAACTCGAGCTCCCGTCCGCCCAGACCGCTGAGTGCCGCGCTGAGACGCAGTGCATCGGGCGCGCTGTTCATCAGCAGGGCCCGCATCACGGCGTCCGCTGTCTTCGTCTTCAGCTGCCCGAGCGTCAGCAGCAGCTGGAGCTGTTCCTCGGCCGGGACGAAGCCCGCCTGTCGATACAACAGGTTGTTGGCCTTGGCCTGATGCTGGGTGCTGACCAGGAAGGGTTCCAGAAGACGGAGGCTGGCGGATCGGACCCGGCCGTCGCTGTCGGAAAGGGATCCCTCGAGGGTTGGGAGATCCAGGCCACCGAGGCCCTCGAGGGTCCAGAGCGCCTGGAGACGTCCGAGTGGCGAGGGGTTCTTGTCCGCCCGGGTCAGCGCACGCAGTGCCGGGATCGCCGAGGGATCGGCCTGCTGGACCAGGTTGCGTTGGGCGGCATCGCGCCAGAAGCCGTTTGGATGGGATACCCTCGCGAGCCATTGGTCGGTGGTCGGACTGGCCCCGAGAGCCTGGTTCCGGTCGATCGGACGATCGGTCCGCACGATCCTCCAGATGCGGCCCTGGTCGACCGGCTGGAACAGGTTCCGGGACGCCAGCTGCTTGCGCAGGTAGCTCGTGAGATAGATCCGGTGCTGGATCAGACCGCGGTAGAAGTCGACGACGTAGAGAGCGCCATCGGGACCGTTGGAGAGATTGACCGGACGGAACCGCTCGTCGGTCGAGGTCAGGAACTCCGATTCCGGGTGGGCATTGGTCGCCGTGAGCATCCCGGCACGTCCCTGGACGAGTTCCCGCCGCACAAAATTGCCCGTGGGTTCGCAGAGGAAGGCGTCGCCGACGTAGTCCGGTCCGAACTGGTCACCCCGATAGATCACAGGTCCGCAGGCCCCGGTGAACGAGGCGAGCCTTCCCTCGGGTGAGAGCTGTCCGGGCTGGTAGCCCCGGTTGACCCCGGGGTTCACGCGCGCCGGGAAGGTCTTCATGCTGCGCTCGATCTGCTGGTTGGCCCCTACGGACGCCCGCAGGTTCGGATTGCGGGCCAGGTAGGCGCTGGGGACGAGATCGGCCCGGAGCGGATCCGAGTTCGAGTTGTAGTAGAGGCGGCCGACATCGTCCTGGGTGAGTCCCCACTGTCCCCGGAAGATTGTGTCGTCCGCGACCCAGTTCGTGGGGTGGCCCTTCCATCGATAGCGCTGGGTGTGGTTGGCGGAGTAGACCCAGTTGTCGAGGGCCCACATCAGACCGTTGCTCGCATGCTCCGGGTTCGACTTCGCCCCGAGGGTCGGGTCGTTCTGGGTCGCGTAGTCCGAAAGGACCAGGGTCTTCTCGTCGGCCTTGCCATCCCCATTGGTGTCCCGTGCAAACCAGACCCTGGGCGGCTCCGCCACGAGGGCGCCGTCCCCGATCAGCATCACCGTCCGGGGCATCACCAGATGGTCGAGGAAGACAGTGCGGCGATCCATCCGGCCGTCGTGGTCGCTGTCGGTGAGGATGACGATGCTTCCGTTGGGCTCGGTCTCCCCGGTGCCGTCGGGATTCCGCATGTAGCCGGTCATCTCGACGACCCATAGGCGACCCTGGGGATCGAACTGCACGGCGACGGGGGACTGGACCAGGGGTTCGGCGGCGACGAGTTCGGCCCGGAAACCGTCAGGCAGGCGGAATGTCTTGGCCTCCTGCTCCGGGGTGAGCAGGGGCGCTGGTGGGATGCGGTCCTCCGGGACGACCTCCTTCTGGACCTCGCCGGCACGGTCCCCGCTCTGTCCCAGCAGGGTGGACGGCGACAGGATCAGGCCCGCGAGGAGCACGGCGGTGGCATGGCGTTGCGGTCTCACGATGCAATGACGGACGAATGGAGCGGTTGTTGGCTTCGAACTGGAGTCGGGCAGGGCCGCGAGAATTACGGTCGGGACCCTCGGATTGCAACCGGTCGGATGTGATTTGTCGGATGGGATTCTTCGGCGCGATCGGGATGCCCGAGGGGCATCATTCCGGGCAGGGGGTCCATCTGTCGGTTGATTGCCGCACGCGATTCATCAACCGTTTCCGACCGCTCCCGCTCCGGGGCCATCCCTCCGCCACGATCCACCATGAACCCACCCTCCAGATCCTTGGCGCTGCGCCCCTTCTGGTGGGGGGGGGCTGGTGTTTCCTCCTGGCTGGCGTCGTTGGCGGCCTGTCTGGCGTTGGGTTCGACCCGTGGTGCCGGGGTTTCCCCCGCATCCACCCCGGCGGCCCCCCGTCTCCTGGGGGGCGAGGAGGCGATCCGGGCCTTGGGGTCCCGTCTCCCGGCGGTTGCCCGGGCCCATCGGCGCAGTCCGGACCAGCTGGCCCTTCAGTTCCGGGTCGATCCCACGCTGTCCGTCGACCCCGGGGGACGACTGCTCCATTCGGATCCCGCTCCCCAGGGGCTTCTGCCGCCATCCGCCGGGTCCGGCACCGGATCCCCGGTGCCGTTGGAGGACACCTTCCGGCTCCATAGCCGGCCGGGATCGCAGCGGATCCTGTATCTCGATTTCGACGGCCATTTCATCTCGGGCACGATCTGGAACGCCTACTACTTCAGCGGGCACGACCTCCTGGCTCCTCCGTTCGATTTCGATGGTCGACCCGATTCGTTCAGCGACGAGGAGCGGCGTCGCATCCAGGAGATCTGGTCCCGGGTGGCGGAGGACTACGCCCCCTTCGATGTCGACGTCACCACGGAGCTCTCCAGCGAGGACCAGATCCACCGGGTCGATGCCTCGGATTCCGAGTTCGGCACCCGGGTGCTCGTCAGCCCCCTGGCCAGTTATTTTGGCGACTACGGCGGCATGGCCTGGGTGGGCGTCTTCGGCGCCGTGGGACTCACCCATTCCTACTATCAGCCGGCCCTTGTGTTCCCGGAGAGGCTGAACGGAGCCTCGCCCAAATACGTGGCGGACTCCGTCAGCCACGAGGCGGGGCATACCCTTGGGCTCAGTCACGATGGAACCTCCTGGGAGACCTACCATGAGGGCCACGGAACGGGGGAGACCGGATGGGCCCCGATCATGGGCGCCGCCTACTACCGGAACCTGTCGCAGTGGAGCCGGGGGGAGTACCCGGGTGCCAACAACAAGGAGGACGACTTTGCCGTCATGCAGAACCATGGTCTGTCCCTTCGTCCCGACGACCACGGCAACGAGGCGGCGTCCGGGACACGGCTTCCGGGCGGAGGGAGGCTCGACGCAGAAGGGGTCCTGGAGAGCGGGTCCGATGTGGATGTCTTTGTCTTCGATGTCGACACCGGCTTCCTGAGGATTTCCGTTCTTCCGGTCAGGGTGGGACCGAACGTGGATCTGATGGCCGAGCTCCGCGATGCCTCGGGGTCGCTGGTGGTGGCCGACAACCCACCGGAGTCGCTCGGAGCCTCGATCTCCCTCGCCGTGCCTTCGGGAACCTATTCCCTGTCGGTGCGTGGTGTCGGCAAGGCGGCAAATGGCGCCCATCTCGGCTATTCGAGCTATGGTTGCGCCGGATACTATTTCATCAGGGGCACCTCGGGTGGATCTCCGCCCTCCCCGCCGATCGCGATGGCCCAACGTCTCCGTACTGATGAGGACACGGCGACGGCGGTGACGCTGTCCGCCTCGGATACCGAGGGGGGCGTGTTGACCTACTCGGTGGTGACACCGCCGAAGTTCGGCGTGCTGACGGGAACCCCTCCCCACCTCACCTATTCACCCGACGCCGACGCCAACGGCATCGACACCTTCGCGTTCAAGGCGGCCAATGGAGTCGGGGAGTCTGCGGAAGCGTGGGTCACGGTCGAGGTTCTCCCGGTCAACGACCCGCCGGTCGCGTCCTCCCAGAGTGTCAGGACTGACGAGGACATGCCGATCTCGATCCCCCTCAGCGGCTCCGATCCGGAGGCTGCAGAATTGAACTACATCATCGTCCGTCCGCCGACCCGGGGTGTACTGCACGGCACGGCTCCGGACCTGACCTACACCCCGAACCTCAATGAGACCGGGATGGATACATTCACGTTCCGGGTTGGGGATGGGGTGGCGGAGTCGACGGAGATGGAGGTGACAATCGAGATCGGTCCCATGAACGACGCCCCGGTCGCCGAGGGCGTCGTGGTGACCACCGAGGAGGATCGCCCCGTCGGGGTCCGGTTGTCGGGTCGGGATGTCGAAGGCTCGCCTCTGACCTACGGGATCGTTGTGGCGCCGACTCGTGGGGTGCTGTCCGGGGTGCCCCCGGAGCTGACCTATACCCCGAACCTGGAAGCGACCGGGACGGACTCCTTCACCTTCAAGGTGAACGACGGGGTTGCGGACTCGCCGGAGGCGACCGTCACCATCGAGATCGCTCCGGTGAATGACGTCCCCGTCGCCCGGATGACCCTCACGCCACAGGTTGGTGAGGCCCCGCTGTCGGTCGCGTTCGACGGCAGCGGCTCGTCCGATGTCGATGGCGCAATCGCAGGGGTCGCGTGGGATTTTGGGGATGGTTCCTCGGGAATCGATGTCGTCGCCCGGCACGCCTACACCGAGCCGGGAACCTATGGGGTGACGCTGAAGGTCACGGACACCCACGGCGCCGTGGGGATCGTGCGGGGCGTGGTCGAGGTGGCCCCGAACCCCTCCCAGCTTCTCTGTGCGCGGGCGATCGATCTCTCCATCCTTCCTGGAGCCCGGGGCAACTCGGTTGTGGCGACGGTGCGGGTGACGGATCGCAATGGGGTGGTCCAGCCGGGGGTCACGGTGGCCGGAACGTTCTCCGGACGGATTCCCCGGACGATCGTGGCGAGAACGCATGTCGACGGCGTGGCGGTCCTGACATCGGTTGCCCGAAAGCTCCCCGGGGCCGCGGTCTTCCGGTTGGAGGCCCTCTCGAAGAAGGGTTTTGTCCACGATCCGGCTTTTGATGCCGCGGTGGAATCTTCCATCGTGGTCCCGATCTGGGAACGAGGGGTGGAGCTGGGAACCAGAGAATAGCCCATCGCGAGGGGCACGGAATCCGGAGAACCGCTCACGCGTTATACGGCCGTCACAACCGCATCCCATCAACGTCTCGGCCTCTCCAGCCAAGTACGGGCCCAACGTGGATCTCCTCGTGGAATTGCGGGATGCCGTCGGAATCCTGCTCTCCTCGGGCAACCCGGTGGATACCCTGGGGGCGACCCTAGCCCCGACTGTGTCGGCAGGGACGTATTTCCTGACCGTCCGTGGTACAGGCAAACCCGCCAACGGGACCGACTACGGCTACTCGAACTACGGATCCGTGGGGTTCTATTTTGTCCGCGGCACGGTCCAGAGCACAGGTCCTGTCGCCCTCGTGGCCGTCGCGAAGGCCACGCCCCAGACCGGGTATGCCCCTCTTGTCGTGAGCCTGGATGGCAGTGGCTCGTTTGATCAGGACGGCTCGATCGTCTCCCATGGATGGTCGTTCGGTGATGGAACCTCGGGCGCCGGATCCGTCGTCAGCCACACCTACACCGCGGTGGGGACGTACACTGCGGTGCTGACGGTGACGGACAGCCAGGGGTTGACCGCCAGCCAGTCGGTCCAGATCCAGGTCACCGCACCGAACATCAACCCCACCGCCGTGATCGCGGCCAGCACGACTTCGGGGGTGGCTCCGCTGGCGGTGACCTTCAATGGTTCCGGATCCAGCGATCCCGATGGGACAATTTCCAGCTATGCCTGGAACTTCGGGGATGGAACGACCGGGTCGGGCGCCACGGCGGGCAAGACCTTCAGCGCGGCCGGCACCTACACGGTGACCCTCACGGTGACCGACAACCGGGGTGGCAAGGGGGTCTCCAGCGCGGTGATCCAGGTGTCCCCGAACCAGTCCAAGGTCCTCCGGGTGGGTTCCATCACCCTCGCGGTGGTGACCACCTCTTCGGGCAAGAGCGTTCGGGTCACCGTCCGGGTCACGGATGGCAACGGTGTCGCCCAATCGGGGGTCACGGTTTCTGCCGCCTTCTCCGGATTGATCTCCAGAAATGTCTCCGGCAAGACAGACACTTCGGGCGTGGCAGTTCTGAGCTCACCCTCGACCAAGGCTTCCGGGACCGTGACCTTCAAGGTCAATGGCCTCGACAAGCGGGGCTACACCTACAATGCGGCCCTGAACGCCGTGACCCAGCAGTCGATCACGGTGCCGTGATGGTCTGGGACTGCCCGTCCTGAACCGGTGGGCGTTGAAAGGGGTTGTGGCTCCTCCCGCAGGCCCCGCTGCGGGCCCCGGTCGCGGATCGATGCCGGTTTCCCTCCCGTAGGGTGCCCGACCGAGGCTCAGTGCCCACCGGCGATGCCGAGGGCGGCGAGGATGGCGTAGGCGGCCGACGCCAGGGATTCGCCCGCCACGGCGCCTGAGGCCACGGGGATGATGTAGCGGTTTGCGGAAGACCGGTGCACCCGGGTCCAGACCACCGCCAGGAGGGCTCCGATGAAGAAGCTCAGCGAGTTGGCGAACGGGACCACGAAGGATAGGCCGAGTCCCATCGCCGAGGGCACCCATCGGCGGATCCGTTCTGGGGTGAGGGCCTCGAGCAGCGACAGGGCGACCCCGACCAGTCCCCCCACGACAATGGCCAGGCGGGCACTGGAGGGAATCGTCTCGATGCCCCGGGAGAGGGCCTGGGCGACTGCATACCACATGGAGGTGGCCGGGGAGTTGAAGGCCTCGAGGGCCGCCTGGTTAGGCACGAGGATGTACCACGCGGGCACCACGGCGAGGGTGCCGAAGAACACACCGTAGAACTGGGCGAGGAACTGCTTCCGTGGGTGCGCCCCCAGCAGGTAGCCGCTCTTCAGGTCCGTGAGCAGATCGGCGCTGGATCCCGCGGCACCCGCGGTGACCCCGGCCGTGATCAGGTTCACCGAGGTGTTGGCGGGTGCGAGGACCGCGTAGACGAACTGGGTGATCTTGCCCATGGCCCCGATCGGGGTCGTATCGGTCTCACCCGTTGCCCGACACGCCACAAGGGCGAGGACAAAGGACAGCACCACACTGAGGAGCCCAAGCCATGGGGCGATCCCAAAGGCCAGCCAGCAGAGCAGGACGAGTCCCAGCGTGATGGGGACGCCCCCGAGCACCAGCCATCGGGTCGGCACCTCGATCGCCTCCATGGCCTCGTCCTCGGCCGACGCCGGACCGGTCGCACCCCCGCGCATGCCGCGGATCGCGCGCAGGATCGTCCGGTAGCCGACCGCGAACGACGTGAGACCGGAGGCCACCAGGATCGATGTCCCCAGCCACAGGCTCCAACGCGTCAGCTTGACGCCCTTGACGATCCCGCCGTCGCCGAGTGAGGCCTCCAGATGTCCAAAGAAGCTCTTTCCGGGCTCGGACCAGTCCGACAGCCCCGCCATCTGGGGAGCGAGGACCAGATAGTTGATCGTCGCGCCGACCAGCATCCAGCTGGACACCCGCATCCCGACGATCATGCCGGCCGCGATCAGCAGCAGGCTGGGTTCAAACCACATACCGAGGGTCTTTCCGGTCAGGGTCTGTCCCCGGATCTGGGCGACGGTCTGGTTGAAGAACAGCTGTTCGGGGATGTAGCCGAACGAGCGGAAGAGGGCGGAGACGACCCCGACGGCGAGCGAGAGGATGAGGGCTCGGGCCTTCAGGACGGATTCGCGTCCCTGGGCGTACAGGCTTCGGAGGGTCTCGGCCGCCGCGATGCCGGAGGGGAAGGGGAGCTGGTCGTGGTTGATCATCTGGCGCTTCATCGGAATGGCCAGAAAAACCCCCAGCAGCGCGGTGAACAGGACCCAGAGTCCGACCGGCAGCCAGCCGAGACGCCCCGCGTCGCCCGAGATCAGGAGCAGGGCTCCGACTGCCGTGGCCATGGTGCCTCCGGTGGAGTAGCCCGCCGCCGATGCCGTCGACTGCATGCAGTTGTTCTCAAGCAGGGTCATCCGGGTCCGGGCGAGTCCGGCCGCCACGAAGGCGTTCCAGAGGGCATAGCTGAGGACACAGGCTGTGATGGCGACGCCGAACGCCCAGCCCAGCTTCAGGGTTGTGTATAGGTTCGACACGCTCATGAGCGCGCCCAGGATGCCGCCCATGAGCACCGCACGCAGGGTGAGCTGAGGGGTGCCTTCACCGCGGAAGTACGTTCGGAACCAGACCCGGTCCCGCTCCTCTGGCGCGATCCGCGTCAGGTCCGGGAAGGATGATTCGGCCGAGGTGATTTCGGTGGGCGACGATCGGCGGGCGGGATCAGGGGTGGCCACGGCGTGAAGGGGTGATGTTGGTGATCCACGAGTGGACTGCAGCGGCCGGTGCCGGGGAAAGGCCAAATCGCAGAGGACGACGTGTGACGAGTCACAGTCTCCAGGCGGCCCACGCCCCCAGATGGACCAGGACAATGGACCAGGTCAGGATCTGGAACCCCCATTTCCGTGTCTTGTGACGGAACCACCGCTGCCCCAGCAACGCCCCGGGCCAGCCCCCGGCCAACGCGAGGAGATGGAGGGTCAGTTCCGGGATCCTCCCCTGGTGCCGGCGTGCCTGGGACTTGTCCGCCCCATAGGCGATGAGGGTCAGCGCACTCATCACGGCATAGACGCCCAGGATCCAGTTCATGCGAAGGTCCGGGCCTGCCGGAGACGGGTGGATCCGCCGGACAGAAAGGGAGGGCATCGGGTCCTGCGCTCGCACTTGGGACCGCGGGCTCGGATTCTGATTCCCGTCGAAACCGCCGTTCCCGTACGGTCTCGCCCGTGCAACCCGTGATCGTGTCCACTGGCGAGAAGGTCCACCTGATCCAGCGCCGGCATTTCGAGCTTGAACCCCATCGTCATTTTGTCGGAGCGGTCGAAGCCTACTCCGAGGGACTCCTGCGTGTCGTGGGCCATGTCTTTGCTGTCGACCCCTCGACCTTTGAATTCCGACGCCGTCCCGAGGTTCGGACGCGCATCGTCTCCGCGGTCAGTGGCGAGGTCCTGATCAACATCCTCCCGCCATCGGTGGACCTCACCAAGGTTGTCTACCGCCAGGAAGCCGGCGCGCTTCGGGTGACCGACGGCACCGATTGGCACCTGGATCTGAGTGAAGTCACCTGGCGGTGAAAAGCCGACCCGGCGGATGGTGGGCCACCGCGGGTGAACGGCACAGGGATTAGGCGGGAATCCGATGTCCCAGATGGGACTTTTTTAAGCCGGGCGTTCAGCCACGCGAAGCAGTCTCCGATGCAGCTTCAAGCCAGGCTGAAGTGGTCGTCCTTCGGGTATTCCCAAGTCGTGACGGAGCCGCCCGTCTTCTGGGCCGCGGCAATGTAGGCGCGCTGCCAGTGCACCGGGACTGCAGTCCCCGCCACGAAGCTGCCGACGCACACCAGCATCGGGGCGATCGGTCGCTTCTGTCCACCGGACCCCGCCAGGATGGCAGCTTCCCAGCCCGCGAAGTTCTCCATCTTCGACTTCAGGATCGGCCCACGCAGCCGGAACAGGCGGCCGACGGTGTCGTTGATGTGATGGACCGGTTAACGGTTTCAGACGGTGAGGACGATCTCCTCCCCGAGCGGCGTGAAGACATCCGAGAGCTTGAGATGGGAATTCGCAGCGGTATGGCCGCAAAGCAGCATCACCAGATGGTGGTCCGCCGGGACCGAAGAGTCCTTGAGGGCCGTGCCCACGCCGGTCGGATCCATGAGTCCGAACTTCGCCACGCCGGGTGACATCCCGAGGACGCCGATCAATTTTAGGTCGCCAAAGTCGCCGGCCTCGAGCTCGGCCATGGTGACAGCGGCATCGCCTCCCAAGGACCAGTCCATGCAGCCCACCTGGGTGACGGCGCCCGGATTGATGTTTCGGACGGCATCGACGAGACTGAATATTTGAAGGGTGTTGCTCGGGTTGACCATGGACGGGTGCATCCCCGGGAACCTAGGCCCTGGTAGTTGGTGGGGCAGACGATCCAACCGGCATCCAGGAACCGTTGGGCCCCCCGGGACGCCATAGTCGATCTGGGCGGCCGAATTGGCCTCGAAGTAGGTGCCGAGTTCCCGGGCAGGATCCGGGAGGGCCGAGGGCATCCGGCGTCGCCGATACCCGTGGTTCCGTGACACCAGCTCATGACCGGGCGGTTGATCTTGCTGAAATACGGGCCGATCACGAGGCCACTGACGCGCTGGAGCTTACCGTGCGAGTCCTTCGAGACGTATTCGATCTTCCGGCGGTGGCCTTCCCAAGCGAGGTTGCGATCCGTTCCCTGCGGAGCGCCTTGCCGACCGGCTTGCCGGCGATCGATCGGATGCCGGCCTCGGTGGGGAACATGGGCTTCACGACCGAAGTCGACAGGGGCTTCGGCCTCGGCCAGTGACTGGAGGTCGTCACACAGCCTGAAAGTCCCGACAGCATCCCGAGGGATAGGCCACCGCAGAGGAGCGATCAGCGATCGATCCGACCTGATGAAGGTCCGGTGGTGGAGGCCGGCGGGGTCTCGGTGTCACCGGGGTGTTCGGCGGGGGCTGGAGTGTTCATGGGGGGCAGCAGAACGGTGGTGTTGGTGCGAGGTGGTGCGCCCGCCGCGATTCGAACGCGGGACCCTCCGCTTAGAAGGCGGATGCTCTATCCAGCTGAGCTACGGGCGCGAACCCCTTGGCGAAGCTAGGCCGGGTCGGAGCACTCCGGCAAGCCGGCGGATGACGGCTTCGCCGGCCCGCCGTGGGCTTGCGGCCTCGGACGGGGTGGGCACCCTGCCGACGTCCCCTCCATCTCAACCGGTCCTCCCATGTCCAAACCCACCCTGTCCCCTCTGCATCTCTGGCAGCTCAGCTTCGGATTCCTCGGCATCCAGTTCGGCTGGGGCCTCCAGATGGCCAACATGAGCCCCATCTACGAGTTGCTCGGCGCCAAGGAGAGCGAGCTCTCCCTGCTGTGGATCGCCGCCCCGCTGACGGGACTGCTCGTCCAGCCGATCGTGGGACACTTCAGCGACCGGACCTGGAACGCCCTTGGACGCCGGAAACCCTATTTTCTCGGCGGCGCCCTGCTGTCGGCGCTGGCCCTGATCGCCATGCCCAACGCCTCGGCGCTCTGGATGGCCGTGGGTCTGCTCTGGATCCTCGACGCCTCCATCAACATCACGATGGAACCCTTCCGCGCCTTCGTGGCGGACCTGCTCCCCGAGTCGCAGCGGCCGGCGGGGTTCTCCGTCCAGACCGTCCTGATCGGCCTCGGCGCCGTGGTCTCCTCATCGCTCCCGTGGATCCTCGCCAACGGCTTCGGAATCACCGAGGCCGCCGGTTCCGGGACCGGTCGGATCCCGTTGCCGGTAAGGCTCGCGTTCTACATCGGTGCGGCCGTCCTGTTCGTCTGCGTGCTGGTCACGATCCTCACCACCCGCGAGTACCCGCCTGAGGATCCCGAGGCGTTCCGCCGGATGAAGGCCGAGGGGGCGGGTCTGGCGAACGGCGTCAGGGAGATCCTCGCCTGCATCTCCGCCATGCCGGTCCGGATGCGTCAGCTTGCATGGGTCCAGATGGCGACCTGGGCCGGTCTCTTCTGCATGTGGACCTATTTCGGGACCTCGATCGCCCGCACGGTGTTCGGTGCGACCGAGGCCGGGACCCCTCGCTACATCGAGGGGACGTCCTGGGGCGGGGTCTGCTTCTCCGTGTACAACGGCGTCGCCCTTCTCATGGCCTTCGTGCTGATCGGGCTGGTCCGGAAGGTGTCGCCCCGGACGCTCCACACCGTCGGACTGCTGTGCGGCGCGGTGGGACTGCTGTCCGTGCTGGTGATCCGGGACAAATACGCCCTGTTCGGATCCATGGTCGGGGTCGGTATCGCCTGGGCCTGCATCCTCGCGATGCCCTATGCGATGCTTGCCGGCTCCCTGCCGGAGGAGCGCATGGGAACCTACATGGGGGTCTTCAACTTCTTCATCGTCATCCCGCAGGTGGTGGTGGCCCTCGGTTCCGGATGGCTGGTGGAACGCATCTTCGGGAACCAATCCATCTACGCCGTTGCCCTCGGTGGGACCTTCCTCGGCCTCGCTGCGTTGTTGTGCCGACGGGTCGACTACCAGCCCCAGGGTCGGGCCTGATCCGAGACGTCTCCCGAAAGTGCCCTCGACAACGTCCCCAGCCATCATGATCACCCGCCTTCTCCTGATCTTCGCCTGGACCGCGGCCCTCTGCACCGCCGAGCCGGTCATCTCCCGCATCGATCCACCCTCCTGGTGGGCGGGTCATGCCATGAACCCGGTCCGGCTCCTGATCACCGGGCGCGACCTCGCCGGGGCGAAGGTTGCGCTCGAAGGAGGTGGCGGGCGCCTCGGTCGCATCACCGTGTCGCCCTCGGGCACCCACCTGTTCTGTGATCTCGATCTCGCCCGGAGTGCGCGTCCGGGTGTCCGGAGACTCCGCGTGACCACGGGGCAGGGAGTTGCCAAGGGCCCATTCGAGATACTCGCCCCCCAGGTGGCGAAGGGACAGTCCCAGGGATTTGGTCCGGACGACCTCATCTACCTGATCATGCCTGACCGGTTCGTGAACGGGGATCCGTCGAACGACCGCACCTCGAAATCCCCCAACCTGGTGGATCGTTCCAAGGCCCGTCACTACCACGGCGGAGACCTGCGCGGGGTGATCCAGCGGCTGCCGTACTTGCAGTCGCTCGGCGTCACAGCGCTCTGGCTGAATCCGTGGTATGACAACAACGACGGGCTGAACCAGAAGGAGAAGTACAACCTCGAGAACCGACTCGACCCGAAGTCGGGCGATCCCATCACCGACTACCATGGCTACGGGGCCATCGACTTCTATGCCGTGGACGAGCATCTCGGCGACCTCGCCACGCTCCGGGAACTGGTCGACACCGCCCACCGGATGGGGATCCGCATCCTGCAGGACCAGGTCGCCAACCACGTGGGGCCGTACCATCCGTGGGTGAAGGATCCCCCGACCCCGACGTGGTTCCACGGGACCGCCGCGGATCATCCGGAGAACACCTGGCAGACCTGGACGATCCCCAATCCGCATGCAACGCCGGACCTGCGGCGGACGACGCTCGACGGCTGGTTCATCAACCTGCTGCCGGATCTCAACCAGGACGATCCGGAGTGCGCCCGCTATCTCATCCAGAACGCCCTGTGGTGGGTGGGCATCACGGGGATCGATGGCATCCGGCAGGACACGCTGCCCTACGTGCCGAGGACCTTCTGGCGGGACTGGTCCCGGGCGCTCAAGCGTCAGCATCCGCACCTGAATCTGCTCGGTGAGGTCTTCGACGGCGACACCCTGAAGGTGGCGTTCTACCAGTCCGGGGTGGCGCGGTTCGACGGGGTCGACTCCGGGATCGATACGCTCTTCGACTTTCCGTTGTTCTACCGGGTCCGAGAGACCTTTGGCGAGGGTCGCTCGATCAAGGGCCTGGCGGAGCAGCTGGCGCGCGACTGGGCGTATCCGGACGCCACGCGGCTGGTGACGTTTGCGGGGCTCCATGACGTGGACCGATTCATGAACGTGTCGGGCGCGACCCGGGAGGGGTTGGGCCTGGCCACGGTGTTCCTGCTGACCTCACGGGGCATCCCGCTGATCTACTACGGCGATGAGATCGGGCTGGCGGGCGGTGGTGATCCCGACAACCGGCGGGATTTTCCGGGAGGGTTCGCCGGGGATGCCCGGGACGCCTTCGAGGCGTCCGGGAGGACTCCGGAGGAGCAGCGGTTGTGGACCGACATCCAGACCGTCGCCCGGTTCCGAAGGCAGAGCCCGGCGTTGCGTCGGGGGGATCTGGTCCAGCTGACGGTGGAGGATCAGGTCTATGCCTATGCCCGTCGGTCGGGCGGCGAGACGGTCCTGGTGGTCTTCAACAACGCCCCGATGTCGCAGCGGGTGACTGTGCCGTTGGAACCTCTCGGGACATCGCATCCGATCGAATGGGCTCCGGTGTTGGGCGGCGGAAAGGTCGAGGGTGAGGCGGGTCGGCTCCAGCTCACGATGCCGGCGCGGTCGGTGCGGATCTTGAAGTCGATGGGGACGTCGGAGGGTAGGACCCACGCGGGGACACGGTGACGCGGAGGGAAAACGGGAAGAGGAGAGACGTGGGTCGACGGGACGCACTCACTCGTCGCCCGAGCCCTTCGCTGGTGGGTGCCGCAGTGCACCGCGGTACCGGGTGTGACAGCACCCACCCGTGGAGGATTGGGTGCAATCCGTGGCTCGGCCGGGAACCCCATGCGGTCCATGGAATAGAACCTGGGCAGGCTTGAGGAGGGGAGCAGGCCGCCGTCTACGGAGCCCTCTGGAGAACCAGCCAGATGGCGCCGCCGACGCCCAGCAGCCCGCCGATGAGGGAACGCCGGGTGGGGCGTTCGCCGTCGATCCAGAACGCCAGCGGGATGACCACCAGGGGGGTGAGAGCCGTGATGGCGACCACGATGCCGGTCGGCTGGACCTGGAGCGCCCACTGGTAGGAGGCCACGCCGAGGGACGGGCCGCTGAGGGCGTTCAGAAGAATCCACGGCGTTGCCGCCCTCCAGCGGATCTCGCCGGGGGGAGGTGCGCCGATGCGCGACCGCTGGGACCAGAACCACCAGAGCAGCGTGAAGAGCAGTCCCGACAGGATGCGCTGGTAGGCCACGGAGATGCCGTCGAGATGCATTCCGGACAACCGGGAGAGAAGCTGTCCATGGCGGCTCAGGACCGCCCCACCGGCCTGGCCCGCCGCTGCGATGAATCCGAGGCCTAGTCCGATCCAGTCGGCCTTTATCCCGGCGCCGGCACTTCGACCCGGCATCAGGGCGACCCCGACCCCGCCCAGGATCACTACCCCCGCGACGATCTGTTCCCGGGTCAACGGCGTCCCGAGCCACGACCACTCGAAGATCGCGGCCATCGGCGCTGCGATGCACTGGACCATGAGACTGGTGAGCTGCGCACCCAGCCGGGGGAGCGCGAGGAAGATGGCGGTGTCGCAGAGGCCGAACCCGATCAGTCCACTCGCGATGAACCAGCCGAGGGACGGTCCGCCCAGCCCGAATCCGAGGGTGTGGGACATCAGCGCCAGGAACACGGTGGCGAGCGCCATGCGGATCAGGTTGGCATGGGAGGAACCCACGAGCTCGACCGACCGCTTTGCCGAGACGGAGGAGAGTGCGAACAGGAGGGTCGCGACGAAGGCGGAGATCATCGGTCAGGACTGCAGGGACCGTGCGGTGGTCGGATCGCTCCGATGGCGCGAAAACCGGATCCGATGCGGCCGGGCAGGGTTCAGGCCAGTGCCAGGGATTCCGCGCCGGCCAGGGCCTTGCGCTGCATGCGCTGGACCGCGGCGTTCAGGTTGCGGTGGCGGAAGAGGGAGGTTCCGGCGACGAACGTGTCGGCCCCGAACCGGGCGCATTCGGTGGCGGTCTCGTCTGTGATGCCGCCGTCGACCTCGATCCGGAACGAGTGCCCCAGCTCGCGTCGCCAGGCGGCGACCTGTTGGACCTTGGGCACGCACTCGTGGATGAAGGGCTGGCCGCCGAACCCCGGGTTCACGGTCATCACGAGCAGCAGGTCGATCTGGCTCAGGTACGGACGGACCGTGCCGATGTGGGTGGGCGGGTTGATGGCGAGACCCACCTTCCGGCCCAGCGATCGGATCTTCCAGAGCAGGGGGCCGACGGCCTCGCCGAGCTCCACATGCACCGTCAATCCGTCGGCTCCGGCCTTCTTGAAGGGTTCGAGAAGGATCTCCGGCCGGGAACACATCAGGTGGACATCCAGGAATCGTCGGAAATGGGGCCGGACGGCAGCCACCACGGCGGGGCCGAAGGAGATGTTCGGCACGAAGTGCCCGTCCATGATGTCGAGATGCAGGTACTCCGCCCCCGACCGGTCGGCCCGCGCCGCGTCATGGGCGAGGCGTCCAAAGTCAGCGGCAAGGAGCGAGGGGGCGATGATCATGAACGGGATGAGGGTGCAAAAGCGAAACGGCCGGGTCAACCGACCCGGCCGTATTATGAGGGGGGCGTTGGATCCGATGGATCAGGCCGCAGCGGGCGCCGCGGATCCGAATCCAGGCAACTTGGGTGGGACCGGCTTGATCACCTCCGGAAGGGGGGTGGCCGCGGCCGCTCCACTGGGGGGCTCGATGTTGGTGCCGGAGGGGATTGGGGGCGTGAACTTCCCGGTCTTCATGATCTCCTCGACCTGGGTTCCGTCGAGCGTCTCGAACTCGAGCAGCGCCTTGGCGATCAGCTCGAGCTTGTCCCGGTGGTCATCGATCAGCTTCTTGGCGGTCTGGTAGCCGTCCTCGACCAGCCGCTTGACCTCCAGGTCGATCGCCTCGGCGGTCTGCTCGCTGTAGTCCTTCGACCGCATCATGTCCCGTCCGAGGAACACGTACTCCTGGGACTCGCCGTAGAGCACGTTGCCCAGCTTGTCGCTCATGCCCCAGTGCATGACCATTGACTTGGCGATGGAGGTGGCCTGCTGGATGTCGCCTGCGGCGCCGCTTGAGATGTCGTCGATCACCATGGCCTCGGCGATCCGGCCGGCCATGGTCATCGTGATCAGGTCGAGCGCCTGCTTGCGGCGCATGTTGAGGACATCCTCCTTGGGCAGCGACATGGTGACGCCAAGGGCGCGGCCGCGGGGGATAATGGTGACCTTGTGAAGGGGGTGGGTGTGCTTGAGGAGCACATTGACCAGGGCGTGGCCGGCCTCGTGCCAGGCCGTCGCGCGCTTCTCCTCCTCGGACATGGCAAGGCTGCGGCGTTCACGGCCCCAGCGTACCTTGTCCCGGGCCTCCTCGAGCTCCTTCATGCCGATGGACTTCTTGTTCCCGCTGGCGGCGATCAGGGCGGCCTCGTTGAGCAGGTTGGCCAGTTCGGCGCCGGAGAACCCCGGGGTGCCTCGGGCGATGACCGAGAGATCGACGCTGCCGTCGAGCTTCACGTTCTTCGCATGGACCTTGAGGATGGCCTCGCGACCCCGGACGTCGGGTAGGTTGACGGTCACCTGGCGGTCGAACCGGCCTGGACGGAGCAGGGCGGGATCGAGGACGTCGGGTCGGTTGGTGGCGGCGATGATGATGATGCCCTCCTGGGTGTCGAACCCGTCCATCTCCACCAGGAGGGCGTTCAGCGTCTGCTCCCGTTCGTCGTTGCCGCCCCCGAGGCCGTGACCGCGCGCGCGGCCGACGGCATCGATCTCGTCGATGAAGATCAGGCAGGGGGTGTTCTTGCGCGCCTGCTCGAACATGTCGCGAACCCGGCTCGCGCCAACGCCCACGAACATCTCGACGAAGTCGGATCCGCTGATGCTGAAAAAGGCGGCATCGGCCTCACCCGCGATGGCCTTGGCGAGGAGGGTCTTGCCGGTTCCGGGAGGGCCCACCATTAGGATGCCCTTCGGGATGCGCCCACCGAGCTTCTGGAACTTTTTTGGGTCCTTGAGGAACTCGACCAGTTCGGCGACCTCCTCCTTGGCCTCCTCGACCCCCGCGACGTCCTTGAAGGTGGTCTTGTTCTTCTCCTTGCTGAGCAGCCGTGCCTTGGACTTGCCGAAGCTGAGGGCACCGCGGCCGGCCGCCTTGATCTGCCGGATGAAGAAGAAGTAGATGAGGCCGCCGAGGATCGCGACCGGGAGCAGCCCGATGATGATTTGGAGAAGGACGTTGTTGTTCTCCACCGCGCGGAACCGTCCGCTGCGGATCAGGAGGTCATCCTCCATGGACGGTGTCAACCGGGCGTCAACCGTGAAAGGAACCAAGTTGGTCTTGCCCCCCTCGATCTGGATGTACCGGCCCCGGACCGTGCGGAGATCCCGGGACTGGGCGCTATAGTTGATCTCGCCGCTTTCCACCAGATTGGAGGAGACGAGGTCGAACAGGCGCTTCTGGGAGAGCGACTGGAACCGCTGCTGGCTGGTGCGTTGGAAGAAGAGGAGGAGGGGGATCAGGGCCAACACCGCGACCCATACGAGCCAGGTCCGAGGCTGAATCGGTGATCCTTCGGCCCCGTTGGAGCCCTTACCGCCGTCGTTGTCGATACCCATGAATAATTCCGACAGAAGCTACCACCCGACAGACCCTGTGCAAGGGACGACTGCAGCCGAAATCTCCCCTAGCTCTAGCTACGGCTGTTTCTGGATTGTGAAATAGTCGAGCACCTTGGCCCGGTCCGTCAGGAACGTCGCCTTCAGCACCGGCCCCTCCACATCGAGGACCATCGAGCCCAGCTTCTTCAGTGAAAGGAACATCACCGGGTGGTTCAGGGGGCCTGATTCGGTCTGACCCGAGCTGCCGGCAACCACGTACACGGCCCCCTTGTGGGGTTCCGTGCCCGGGGGCTTCCGATAGGGCCCGTCGCCATCCGGTCGACCATCCCCCTTGTTCAGGAACTGAGAGGGCAGCGTGTTCGTGCTGAATCCGTAGGAGCGGTCGAGCAGGTGGCTGCGCTCGTAGTTGTGCGAGTGGCCGGTGAGCACCAGGTCGACCCCTCCCTCCTCAAGGATCGGCAGGATGTTCTCGCGCATCTGGACCATGCGTCCGCCGCTGTCCTTCGGGTTGTCCGAGTCATGGGTCCCCTTGGTGTAGGGCGGATGGTGGAAGAAGCAGACGATCCATTCCTGGGTCGTGGATTCCAGGTCCGCCTTCAGCCACTGGGCCATGGCCCCGTTCGGGCTCCGGTCGGTGTCGTGGGAATCCAGGCAGATGAAGTGGATATTGGCGTAGTCGAATGCGTAGTAGGCCTCCGTGCCGCTGGGAAGTCCCCCGGCCTGACCGCGGGTCGGCAGGGTGAAGACATCGTAGTAGACCCCCGACTCGGTCGCGGAATTGGCGCTGCCGGCGTCGTGGTTGCCCAGGGTGGGCCAGAGAGGGGCGGTCCGGAGTGTCTCGGTGTACATCGCGAACACCGCCTTCTGGTATTCCGCGTCCGTACCGGTCCCGTAGGCGTTGTCGCCCAGCATCAGCCAGAGGTCCGGGATCCGGGGTCCCGTCCAGTTGAGGAAGGCGTCCCGTACCGCGGACTGGTTGCGGGTCGCCGTCCCGGAATCGCCCAGCACCCACACCCGGGTCGGCCTCGGGGTGCCCGGAGGGGGCGGAGTGACAAAGCTCGACCATTCCGGGCCGAACTGCCGCAGCTTCGGGGTCAGCCCCTGGACGGAATACAGATACCGCGTCGAGGGCTGGAGCCCCCCGATCCGCACCACGTGCTCGGTCAGCTTTCCGGAATGGGACACCCGGTTCGTCGCGTTCTCGGGGGTCGTCCCGTACAGGATTGTCCCCTCGGCCAGGGCATCGGTCCGCCACCGCACCACGATGGAGTCGGGCGTGGCCATCTGGAGGTAGGGTCCTCGCGTGAGCCGGGCTGCGCCCAGGACCTCGGCGCAGGAGGCCAGACCGATCAGGAGGAGCGCCGGCAGAGGGTTCATGGTTTGGGTTCCGGAGTATCCTGCTTCAAGGCCAGCTTGGCCAGCCCGGCATCGATCTGTCGTGTGACTTCCGTGGCCGCCCAGCCCCGGCGCACCCGCTCTGGCAACCGCTCGAGCGCCGACCTGGCCGCGAGGAATTCCGTCCGGGCCTCGTCGGTCCGCCCAGCCCCCGCCAACACCTCGGCCCGACGCAGCAGCCAGCGTTCCTTGCGGTCGGCCCGTTCCGCCGTGGCCGAAAGGCGACGCAACGCCTCGTCGATGGCCCCGCGGCCGACCTCGATCTCGACCGCCTTCAGCTGCAGCGCCGGGAGGGGCCCGAGACGCTCGATCCCCTCGTCCAGCCCGGAGAGGATCTCCAGTGGCGGCAGACCTGCGAGCCCGGCCGAGTGGGCCCGGTCGAGAAACCATTCGGGTCGCGGTTCCGCCGCCGCGCCGATCGCCAGGGTCCCGTGTCGGACCGCATCGCCAGGGCGTCCGCTCATTCGACACGCCTCGGCGGCGGCCAGTTGGGCGGGGACCGACTCGGGGGACCGCGCCGCAAAACGTTCCAGCCGCTCGAGGGCGGCGTTGGTCCGACGCAGGCCGAGGGCCGCCAGGCCCAGCCGGAAGTCGTTGGTGGCGTCCGTGGGATCCAGCAGAGCCGCCCGCTCCCAGTCGAGGAGCGCCTCGGAATGCAGCTCATGCACCCGATACAAGGTGCCGCGTTCGATCAGCAGATCCCGTCGATCCGGATGCGATTCGAGTTCCAGGGACAGACGCTGGATCTGTTCATGGAGCGGACCGTGGGCCTGCAGCGGTCCTGCACCCATCAGGAGCAGGAATCCCAGGGTTAGGCCGCGTGGAGACATAGGGGCTCAGAGGGTGATGCGTCCCTCGAAGACCACGGTGGCCGGTCCCGTGAGCCGGACGTCCTCGAACGTGTCGCCCTTCCGGTCGAAGCGGACGCCGAGCTCATCGCCACTCTGCACGGTGACCCGGACGGGCGACCGGAACCCGTGGAGGACGGCCGCGACGAGGGCGCTAGCAGAGACGCCGGTGCCGCAGGCGAGGGTCTCCCCCTCGACGCCGCGCTCGTAGGTGCGGACACGGACGTGGCCCGGTCCCAGCACCTGGGCGAAGTTCACGTTGGTGCCCTTCGGCTTGAAGTGGTCATGCCACCGCAGTTCGGAGCCGAGTTGTTGCACCATCGCCTGGTCGGCGTCGGGCACGAAGACCACCGCATGGGGCACCCCGGTGTTCATGGAGCTGACCTCCAGTTCACCCGCCGTGGTGGCGACCGTCTCCCGGAGCCGCAGCGAATGGGGTGAGGTGAGGTTGACGGTGACACGGTCCGCCTCGAGTTCGGCGTGGATCACTCCGGCCGCGGTCTCGAACGACAAGGTCGGGGCTGTCCAGCCCGTGGTGAAGGCGACGAAGCGCGCGAAACAGCGGGCCCCGTTGCCGCACATCTCGGCTTCGGAACCGTCGGAATTCCAGAACTGCCAGGCCCAGTCGGCCTCCTGCGTCCGGGAGGGAACAAGGAGCATGAGACCGTCGGCCCCGATGCCGAACTGGCGGTGGCACAGGCGGGCGACCTGCTGCGGCGTGAGACGGAGGTCGCCCTTGCGGTTGTCGGCCAGGATGAAGTCGTTCCCGGCACCGGTCATCTTGATGAAGTCGAGGGTCATCGGGTCCGGGAATGGGATCAGGAACGGACGCCCAGGCCGATCGTCTCGCGCAGATAGGCGATGCTGCGAACGAGTTCGCCTTCCTGCTTGGCCTTGTCGCCGCCGTCGAATTGGACGGCCGGTTTGCCCCGGTGGACGAGCTGCAGGAAGCGCACGAACTCCGAGGCGGTCTTCTTCGGGAAGGCGACCCAGAAGTCCGGCTCGTTGTAGGGCAGCTCCACGGCGAAGCCGCCGATGGTCTCGACGTTCACCGCGACCCCCGGGCAGAGCTGGGCGAAACGCTGGAAGAAGGGGTTCCAGTCGATGCACTGGCCCTCCCCGAAGGCGGTCCACTGGACCTTGCAGCCCTTCTCGGTCGGCCAGACCGCCGAGTCGCGCAGGCTGGTCGTCAGCGTGTAGGGCCCGAGCTTCTCGAGCGACTCCATCGGATCCTCGAGGGTCCAAAGTGCGTTGCCGCAGTCGAGGTTCACACCCACGAACTCGCGTCCCGCCGCTTCGACAAGCCAGCAGAGCTCCGTCGCCGTCATGTCGCCCGCATGGTTCTCGACGGCCACCTTCACACCGAGATCCAGGGCGAGGTTGCGACAGGACTTCAGGACCCGGACGGTATCCTCCATCCGTGCCTCGATGCCGCCCGGACTGCGCCGATCCTCACGCGCACCGAGCACCACGCGGAACACCGGTGATCCCGCGGCCTTCGAGAGCTTGAGTCCCAGCGCGAGATGTTCCTCGCCGGTGCCCCAGTCCTTTTTGAAGGTCTTGGAGGACGGACAGATGCTCCAGGAACCCAGGAGCAGCTGGACCTGCTGGGAGGCCGCGTATTTGGCGAGCTCCTGGGTGGCCGGAATCTCGAGGGATCCCAACGCGGGAAGATCGGTGATGAAGAGCGTGTCGAGCTTCAGTCGGGCCGCGTAGTCGACCAGGTCGCGTCCCTTCAGTCCGAGCGCCCGTACGGCGAAGTTGTCCATGCCGAGTCGGATCCGATGTCCGCTGGCGTCCAGCAGCGGTGCGGCTGCGGCGTGCACGGGGAGCCTGCCGACCGCGAGCGCAGCGGTGGCCAGTGAGGAGGCGGCGAGGAAGTGGCGGCGGTTCATGGTGTCGGGAGCGGTGTTTGTGGCATCCGGCGCACCCCGGCTCAACGGGGAACTTCGTGCGGTGGTACCCGGAGGGGGGAAGGGACTCACACCGAGACGCCGAGACACGGAGGAAAGAGGGGAGAGCGGAAGGGTGAGGAAACGAGGGACATTGAGGGTGGCTCCGGTCGAAAAGCCGAAGGCTTTGCCGGGTGGGTGATGCAGGGCACGGCATCACTGGGCGCGAAGCGCCCACGCGGCGAGATTTGGGATCGATGGATCGGGTAGGTCGAGTCGACAGCGCTGCCGAGCGGAAAAGGCTGGTCTAACCCCCGAGCCAGAGCGCCCGGGTGGCCCTAGAGCGACCCATGGACCCTCTGGTTCGACTGTTTCGTTCCCCCGATCTCTCTGGGTTCTTCCCACACGTCTCCGCATCCCGGTGTGAGTCCCTCCTCCTCCTCTCCGCGTGCCTCCCCCACCCCCGAGAGCTGGGTCCACCAGTGGTGGTACAGGCGCTCCAGAGTCTCCTGGGGATCCTCCACGAGCAGGGCCTCCCGGATCTTCGTGGCGTACATCCCGAAGGAGAGCGGTGGGACGTGGGGCACCGGTCGGAGTCGGACCTCGCGTCGCTCCGCAAGGAACTCCTCGAGGAACCGCCGGGCGGACTCCACATCGAGAAACGTCTGCACCGCATCCCGTCGGGCCTCCCGCAGCAGAACGTGGTCGGGCTCGTGTCCGGACAGGACGTTGAACAGGACCTCGGAGGACCACTGGAGCTTACGGACCGACTTCTGTTCCCCGAAGAAATTGCGGTACACCATCAGCCCCGTCTGCGCCGCGTTCCTGAAGTGGTACTTGAGGAGGTCCGAGCGCGAGAGGGAGGCCTCGAGTTCCTCACCGAACCCCGCCGGGTCCAGGAGCCCTGGGACCTCCCCAGGCTGGAGCCGTTGCCGTGGGGCCACGGTGAGGACAAAGCCATAGTCGTCGGTCGACGCCAGTGCGTTGCCACCCCGCAGGCGGGAGAGACGCAGGGCCACGACCCGGCTGAGGGCGTCGTTGGCGGCCCGTCCGATCAGCGAGTGGAAGAAGTAGTGGAACGCCACAGGGCCGGGGGACGGGTCCGCCACTGCGGATCGCGCCATCGGTCCGAGACGGAGCTCCTGCTGACGCGGCCCGGTGCGGCGTCGCGCCTGTGGCGATGGTTTCGTGGGTGGCCCCGATTTTTCCTCGGGCCGGGGTGCCGGCTCCGCAAACTCCTCGACCAGCAGGAAGTCCCGGGTCGGAATCTCGCTGATCTGGTGCTGCGCCGCATGGATCCTCAGGAGGATGGCGGCGTTCGGCTCCTCGCACTCGAGACGTCGGGCCACCCAGGGGGCCAGTCCGGGAGCCTGCTCGAACGGAATCGACTCCAGCCGCGCCCGGAGTTCGGCGCGGAACCGGGAGATCTCCAGTCCCACCCGGTTCGACAACGGCATCTTGTTGGCGCCCCAGCGGGGCACGGTCGGCACGGTGCCGTCGGCCCGGGAGACCCATGCCTCCATGGTGCCGATGCGATCGAGGCGCAGGGCCCTGCCCCCGAGGGCGAAGACGTCGCCGACCCGCAGCTGTCGCAGGAAGGATTCCTCCACGGTGCCGAGCTGCGAGTTGCGGAGCAGGATGCGGACGACCCCGTCGTTGGGGATCGTCCCGATGTTCTGCAGGAAATCCCGTCGGACCGCCCCGGCCCGGGCCTCGAAGGTGCCGAGGGTGTCGTCGAGGACGATCTTCCCGAAGACCTCGGTGTACTGCTGCCGCAGCGCCCGTCCGCCCCCCGCCAGAAATTCCAGCACGGCATCGAAGTCGGTTCGCGACAGGTTCCGGTACGGCCAGGCCCGTCGAACGAGGTCGAAAGCCTCCTGGATCGGGGTTTCCCCCAGACAGCCCAGGCTCATCACGTGTTGCGCCAGGACGTCCAGCGGCGCCTCCGGGATGCGGATCTCGTCCAGATGCCCGCGTCGGGCCAGGAGGGCGGTGGCGGCACACTCGACGAGGTCGTTCACATTGGTGGCCATCAACAGGCCCCGGCTGACCTCGTCGAGCGTGTGGCCGGCCCGACCCGTCCGCTGGAGGGCCTTGCTGATCCCCTTCGGGGTCGAGAGCATGACCACGAGGTCGATGCTGCCGATGTCGATGCCGAGCTCCAGCGAGGTCGAGCAGACCACGCAGCGCAGCTCGCCGCGCTTGAGCTGGTCCTCGACCTGGAGCCGGACATCCCGGTCGAGGCTCGCATGATGGCATTCGATGCGGTCGGCGAGGTCCGGCAGCGTGTCCTTAAGCCAGTAGGTGGCGGATTCGGCTCCGCTCCGCGTGTTGGTGAAGACGAGGGTGGTCCGGTGTTTCCGGATCAGCTGGCCGAGGTTCCGGATCATCCGGGCGCCGCTGAACCCGGCCAGGGGATAGGGGTTCCTCTGGAGCGGCGTGTAGACCCGGAGGTCGAGGCGTTTCACGGCCGAGACGTCCACGACGCGACAGGGGCGTCCGCCGCCCGACAGGAACGCGGCGATGCGGTCCAGGGGATGGACCGTCGCCGAGAGACCGATGCGTTGCAGGGGCCGCCGATCCGGTCGGGCCTTGTGCAGGAGAGCCTCCAGCCGCTCGAGGCTCAGGCTGAGGTGGGAGCCGCGCTTGGATTCCGCAAGGGCGTGGACTTCATCGACGATCACCCATCGGATCCCCCCGAGGTGGGGAAGCCAGCGGTCCTGGCTCAGCATGAGCGCAAGGCTCTCCGGCGTGGTGAGCAGCAGGTGGGGTGGATCCTCGAACTGCCGACGTCGCTCCGCAGGGTCGGTGTCCCCGGTTCGGAGTCCCACCCGGATCGGAGACGGGCCTCCGTAGCTGGCCAGCAGGGGGCCGTTCAGGTTCTTCTCCAGGTCGTATCCCAGGGCCCGGAGCGGGGAGAGGTAGAGGGCCTGGAAGCCGGAGGACAGGGTGCCCGCCGCGTGTTCCCGTGCGAGCTGGTCGAGGATCGGAAAGAAGGCGGCGAACGTCTTGCCGGTGCCGGTCGGGGACACGATCAGGACGGAGTCCCCAGCCTCGATCAGCGGCCAGGCCGCGGCCTGGGGCGGGGAAGGGGCTCGGAAGGCCTGACGGAACCAGCGCGCGACCGGGGAGACAGGGTTGGGGTCGGCTTCGGACACCTGGACCCCGGGGATGGGTTTGCGGGGATCGTGTGTCGACAGGCCCTTCGGCATCGCGTGGGCACAGTGGAGTGATTCCCTTCGGAGGCCAAACTTCCCTTTGCCAATGGCCCGGCCGTTCGCAATATCCGCGTTCCTTTGCGACGCGGAATCCCATTCCCGACGTCCCTGTCCCATGAAACGCACGCACCATTGCAACGAACTTCGGCCCTCGCACGCGGGCCAGACCGTCACCCTCGTCGGCTGGGTCCACTCCCGCCGGGATCTGGGTGGGGTGCTCTTCATCGATCTCCGTGACCGGGAGGGTCGGACCCAGACCGTGTTCGACCCCGCGGATCTGCCCAAGGAGGTGTTCGAGGCGGCGACCCATCTCCACGCCGAGTCGGTCCTCGAGGTCACCGGAACGGTCCGGGTGCGTCCGTCCGGCACCGACAACACCAAGATCCCGACCGGTCAGGTCGAGGTCCTCGTGAAGTCGTGCGTCGTGCTCAACCACGCGGCGGTGCTGCCGTTCCCGGTCGACGACCCCGAGGTCGCCAACAAGGTCAACGAGGAGCTGCGCCTCCAGTACCGGTATCTCGACCTCCGTCGGCCGGAGATGATCCGCAACCTCCGGACCCGCTCCAAGGTGGCGATCGCCACGCGGAGCTACATGGACGAGCAGGGGTTCCTCGAGGTCGAGACCCCGACCCTGTTCAAGTCGACCCCCGAGGGAGCCCGCGAGTTCCTGGTTCCGAACCGCCGTGAGCCCGGGACCTTCTACGCCCTTCCGCAGTCTCCCCAGCAGTTCAAGCAGATCCTCATGGTCGGTGGCGTGGAACGCTACTTCCAGCTCGCCCGCTGCTATCGCGACGAGGACCTCCGGGCCGACCGCCAGCCGGAGTTCACCCAGGTCGACATCGAGATGTCGTTCATCGACCGCGAGGACATCTACGGCCTGATCGAGGGCCTGCTGAAGCGGGTGTGGAAGACCGCCCTGGGGATGGACATCCCGACCCCGTTCAAGCGCATCGCCTTCGAGGAGGCGCTCAACCGCTGGGGCATCGACAAGCCGGACACCCGGTTCGGCATGGAGCTGGTCGACTTCACCGACGACTTCCGCACCTCGTCCTTCAAGGTCTTCGCCGGTGCCGTGGCCAACGGCGGTGTGGTCAAGGCCCTCAACGCCAAGGGGCTGGCCGGGGCGACGCAGGGGCAGATCGAGACCATGACCGAGTACGCGAAGAGCTTCGGTGCCAAGGGACTCGCGTTCATCAAGGTCGAGAATGGCGAGTGGAAGTCGCCGATCGTGAAGTTCTTCACCGACGCCGAGAAGGCGGCGCTCACGACGAAGCTCGGGATCGAGGAGGGGGACCTGATCCTCTTCGCGGCCGACCAGTGGCTCAACGCCTGTGAGATCCTCGGCAAGATCCGTCTCTACTGCGCCGAGGTCCTGAAGGCGCAGGGCAAGCTGGTCATCGATCCGAACCGGTTCGACTTCCTGTGGGTCGTGGACTTCCCCCTCCTGAGCTATGACAAGGAGATGAACCGCTGGTACTCCAGCCACCATCCGTTCACCGCCCCCGTGGCCGAGGACATTCCGCTGCTCACGAGCGATCCGAAGAAGGTCCGGGGTCAGCATTACGACATCGTGGTCAATGGCGTGGAGCTGGGAGGGGGGTCGATCCGGATCCACCAGCCGGAGGTCCAGCGGACGATCTTCCAGGACCTCCTGGCGATCCCGGCCGAGGAGACCCAGCTGCGGTTCGGCTATATGCTCGAGGCGTTCCAGTATGGCGCTCCGCCCCACGGCGGCATCGCGCTCGGGTTCGATCGCATGATCGCCATCCTGTGCGGGACCCAGAGCATCCGGGACGTCATCGCCTTCCCGAAGACGGCCAAGGGTGTCGATCTGATGACGGCCTCGCCGTCGACCGTGACCGGACGCCAGCTCCGCGACCTGCATCTCGAGGTCAAGGCCGCCCCTCCCAAAGCAGGGTAGGACGGGCTTGGGGCCGGACGGTGGACCGCGTCCGGATTCACCCGGGAGCCCTGCGCGGGGTCTCGTCCGCGGGCGGGCTCCGCACTTGGGACGGTTAAGACATTGCCAAGGCGTCGGGTCGGGGGTTGGTTGAACGGACACCGATCATGTTCCTTCCCAAGTCTCCCCGAGTCCGAACCCGCTGTGCGGCCTGGATGGTCCTCGCCTGTCTCGCGCTCCCACCTGTTGTCATGGCCCAGTCCCCCTCCAACCCCCTGCTCAAGCCCAGTCCGCTGCCCTACGGACTTCCCCCATTCGCCGACATCCGTGACGAGCACTTTATCCCTGCTTTCGAGCAGGGCATGGCCAAGGAGCTCCAGGAGGTCGACGCCATCGCAAAGAACCCCGCCCCGCCGACCTTCGACAACACCATCGTGGCCCTGGAGAAGTCGGGGGAGACGCTGAACCGTGCGGAGCGGGCCTTCGGCATCCTCACCGGCGGCTTCACCAATCCGAACCTCGAGAAGATCGACACCGAGATGTCGCCCCGGTTCGCCGCCCATCGGGACGCCATCCAGCTCAATCCCGACCTCTTTGCCCGCATCGCCACGCTGCACGAATCCCGGGCCACGCTCGGACTGGATCCGGAGTCGCTCCGGTTGCTGGAGCAGTACTACCGGGATTTCGTCCGCAGCGGCGCCAAGCTTTCCGACGCCGACAAGACCCGCCTCAAGGGCATCAATGCCGAGCTCGCGAAGGGGTCGACGCAGTTCAAGCAGAACGTGCTGAAGGAGATCAACGCCTCGGCCGTGCTGGTCGATTCCAGGGCCGAGCTGGAGGGGATGTCGGACGCCGACATCCAGGCCGCGGCCGCGGCGGCCAAGGCGGCGGGTAAGGAGGGCAAGTTCCTGGTCCGCCTGACCAACACCACCGGCCAGCCCCCTCTGGCCTCCCTGAGGAACCGGGAGCTCCGGGACCGCATCATGAGGGCGTCGCTCTCCCGCGGTGCCCGAGGTGGGGAGTTCGACAACCGCGCCATCCTCACCTCCATGGCGCGGCTCCGGGCGGAACGCGCCCGGCTGCTCGGCTACCCCAGCCACGCCGCCTACCAGATCGAGGACCAGACCGCCGGGGACGTCGAGACCGTCAACCGCATGCTCGCGCGCCTCGCGCCGCCGGCGGTCGCCAATGCCCGCAGGGAGGCCGCCGAGATGCAGGCGCTGGTCGATGCCGACAAGGGCGGATTCAAGATCGGCGCCGCCGACTGGGCCCTCTACTCGGAGAAGCTCCGGGCGGCCAAGTACGCGTTCGACGAAGACCAGCTCAAGCCCTACTTCGAGATGAAGCGGGTGCTTGAGGACGGCGTGTTCCATGCCGCAACCCAGCTGTTCGGCATCACCTTCAAGGCGCGACCCGATCTCAAGGGCTACAGCCCCGACATGCGGGTCTACGAGGTGTTCAATGCCGATGGAACCCCTCTGGCGCTGTTCCTCGGGGATTTCTACGCCCGACCCAACAAGCGCGGCGGGGCCTGGGCCAACGCCTACGTCCCGCAGAACGGACTCCTCGGGAACCGACCCGTCATCGCAAATCACCAGAACATCGCGAAGCCGCCTGAGGGACAGCCCACCCTCATGACCTACGACGAGGTGGAGACGATGTTTCACGAGTTCGGACATGCCCTGCATGGGATGTTCTCGCAGACGAAGTACCCGAGGTTCGCCGGCACCAGCGTGCCGCGCGACTTCGTGGAGTTCCCGTCGCAGGTCAACGAGATGTGGGCGACCTGGCCCTCCATCCTGAAGAACTACGCGAAGCACCACCGGACCGGTGAGCCGATCCCGCAGGCGCTCCTCGCAAAGGTCGAGGCGGCCAGCCGTTTCAACCAGGGCCACGCCACCACGGAACTTGTCGCCGCCAATCTCATCGACCAGGCCTGGCACCAGCTGGGACCCGACCAGGTCCCGGCGCCGGAGGAAGTCGAGGCCTTTGAGCAGAAGGCCCTGAAGAAGGCGGAGGTGGAGTTTCCCCCGGTGCCGCCTCGTTACCGGGGTCCGTATTTCTCCCACATCTTCGCCGGCGGCTATTCCGCCGGGTACTACTCCTACTTCTGGAGCGAGGTCCTGGATGCCGACGCCGTCGAGTGGTTCAAGTCCCACGGTGGACTGACCCGGGCCAACGGCGACCGGTTCCGGGACACCATCCTGTCGCGGGGTGACAGTCGGGACGCGAAGGAGATGTTCCGGGCCTTCACGGGGCACGACCCCGATATCCGTCCGCTGCTGGTCCGCCGCGGCCTTGACGTCCCCACCGGACCTTGAGCGGGGGCACGGGGGGGCTCACGCGGAGGGGAAAAGACGGGACGCACGCGGAGGCGCGGAGACGCGGAGGAAGAGGGAGAAAAGGGATAGAAATCGGGGAGGGTTTTGCGGCCGCACCTTGGATCCCAGACCTCAAGGTGCCTTTCGAAGCCGAAGGGTTCGATGGGTGGGTGATGCAGTGCCCTGCATCACTGGGCGCGGGAGCGCCCTCCGGTAGGGACCGCACTCCGTGGCGTCCCCATCTTTTCCCCGATGCGTTTGACCGATCTGTCGGTCCCGCCGGGGTCCTCTGACGCTGCAGACAAACCCGTCCCCCTTCACGGGTGCACCACGCGCAGCGGATCGAGATGGGGCCGTGGCAGAGCACAGCCCTACCGGCATTACTTCTATCCTGATCCCCCCCGTCTTCCCTCCGTGTCTCCGCGTCACCGTGTGAGTCCCCTTTTTTTTGCTCCGCGTGCCGAAATTCTGCTTCCGAAAGGCCTCTCCGCGTACAGACTGTAGCCATCATCCGGACCGGGTCTTGAATCCCGCTTTCGGATCCATCACGCCTCATGAATCTCCACCTCACTCGAATCCCATCCCGTTGGAGTCGGCCGCTGGCGCTGGTGGCGGTCGCAGCCTTGGGTTTCTTCCACCTCTCCGCCGCCGATCCGGTCATCACGAACGTGCGGGCCGCGCAGCGGGAGGGGACGCGTCTGGTGGACATCGACTACGACGTCAGGGATCCCGACAGCCCGACGCTCCAGATCGCGGTCGAGGTCTCCGACAACAACGGGGCCAGCTACACCGTGCCTGCGGTCAGCTTTACCGGGGACGTGGGGCACGGCATCCGGCCCGGCGCCGGCAAACGCATCACCTGGGACGCCAAGGCCGACTGGCCGAACCAATACTCCTCCAAGGTCCGCTTCCGCGTCCTGGCGAGCGATGTGTGGTTGCCGCCGCGTGGCATGGTGCTGATTCCGGCTGGGGTGTTCACGATGGGCGACGACCGGGTCGCAGGCCCGGCCCATCCGGTCGACGTCTCGGCCTTTGCCATCGATCGCACTGAAGTCACTGCCGCGTTGTGGAATGAGGTGCGCACGTGGGCGTTGTCGCGAGGTTATGACCTGACCCCAGGTGGGAGTTTGGGGAACGACCACCCGATCCACACGGTGAATTGGTTCGACGTGGTGAAGTGGTGCAATGCCCGTTCTGAAAAGGAGGGCTTGGTGCCGGCCTACTACCTCGACGAGGCCAAAACCCAAGTCTACCGCGCCGGGGACAAGGCGCCGTTCGTGAATTGGAATGCCGGGTATCGCCTCCCAACAGAAGCCGAGTGGGAAAAGGCAGGGCGAGGTGGAGCGGTAGGGCGATTGTATCCGTGGGCGGACAGTGACGACATTTCGGATGATCGGTTGAACTACAACAACCGGATCGGTCGCACGACGCCGGCGGGTTCGTACGCGGCGAATGGCTTCGGTCTCCGGGACATGGCGGGCAATGTCTGGGAATGGTGTTGGGATTGGCATGCCGAGTACCCGGGAGGTTTGGTCACGGACCCCCGGGGTCCGGCTTCGGGCTCGGCGCGGTTGTTCCGCGGCGGCAGCTGGACCGACTCGGCGGAGTCCTGCCGGGTGGCGTTCCGCTACGCCTTCACGCCTGCGTATCGGAACAACGGCATAGGATTCCGCACCGTCCTGCCCCCAGGTCAGCCTTGAGTGCCGGAGGCTAGAGCGGAGCGGCGGCGGAGCCGGAGTTGGAGCGAGTGGAACGAGCGTAAACGAAGGCGGAGTGGCCGCGGAGCCAGTACGATGCAATTGAAACTGTTCACGGTGCCGATCAAGAACCTTGCGGTTCCTGAGGGTGAGATGAATGCCTTCCTTCGCGGGCATCGTGTTCTGGCCGTTCGGAAGGAGTTCGTTGCGGATGGGGAAAATTCCTACTGGACGTTCTGCGTGGAATACATGGACGGCTCTGCAGGGGCCGCAGTCCTCCCGGATCGCCCCAAGGTGGACTATCGGGAAGAACTGACGCCTGAGGAGTTTCAGGTCTTTAGCCGTCTGAGGGACTGGCGCAAGGGAGTGGCCGAGAAGGAGAAGATTCCCGTCTACACAGTTCTGACCAACGGGCAGCTTGCGGAGGTGGTTCGGCGGAAAGTCCAAACCAAGGCGGCTCTCAAGGAGATTTCTGGAGTCGGCGAGGCACGGGTCGAAAAATACGGGGAAGGACTTCTGGGCATGCTTCTGGGAGGGACGTCAGCGTGACGCGCCACGGTTCTCTCATGGAACGAATTGCGGATCCGGAGAATCTGCGATGGGCATTCTGGCGTGCAGCGAAAGGCAAGCGATCCCGACCCGACTGCCGGGAGTTCCAAGAGTCTTTGGACAGGCGGGTCGGCGAGCTGCGCGACGGACTCCTTCGGGGGGATGTTCCAGTGGGAAACTATCACTACTTCACGGTTCATGATCCAAAGGAGCGTCGGATTTGTGCGGCCAGCTTCGAGGAGCGGGTATTGCACCATGCGCTGATGGCGGTGTGTGAACCCGTCTTGGATCGGGCGGCTATCGCTGACAGCTATGCCTGTCGACCGGGCAAGGGACGGTGGCAGGCGGTGGAGCGGGCTCGGGGGCATGCCCGATCCCACGGGTGGTTTCTGAAGATGGACGTGCGCAAGTACTTCGACTCGGTCTCCCACGAAGTCCTGGGTGAGGCACTTCGGCGCAAGTTCAAGGATCCGCATGTCCTGGAGCTTTTTGGTCGGATTCTCGCGAGCTATCACACGGGGCCAGGATGCGGACTACCGATTGGAAACCTGACCTCGCAGCACCTTGCCAACTACTATCTCGATCCACTGGATCGTTTCATTCAGGAGACCCTGCGCCACGGTGCCTACGTCCGGTACATGGATGATTTCGTCGTCTGGGGAGATTCCGCGACGGGCTTGGTCGAGGTCCGCAAGCAGGTACGGGAGTTTCTACAGACTCGCCTCGCGCTGGCGTTGAAGCCTGAGCCTGTCCTCAACCGGACATCCCAAGGGATGGATTTCTTGGGCTACCGGGTTTTCCCTGGGGGTGTGGGGCTATCGCGCCGGAGTCGGAGGCGATTCGTTCGCCGATTTCGGACCCATGAGAGGTGCTGGCAGAAAGGGCTTTGGAGCGAGGAGGAGCTCCAGCGCAGGACGACTGCCCTGCTGTCGTTTGTCCGTCCAGCGGACTGCTCAGCTTTTCTTGGGAGGGTCATCCGACGATTTGGGATCGAGGCCATCGGGCTCGGCGCGGTTGATCCGCGGCGGCAGCTGGAACAACTCGGCAGAGAACTGCCGGGTGGCGAACCGCAACACCAACACGCCTGCGAATCGGAACAACAACATAGGATTCCGCACCGTCCTGCCCCCAGCTCAACCCGGAGGCCTGAAGGTCCCCTGGCTGACCCGGCCTCTGTCCTGCCCCGACACGCCCCATCGGTTTCGGGCAAATGCAACGCCGGGTTGCCGGATGTCAGTAGCCCCTCTTCAGGAGTGGGTCGAACGCTTCCGGAAACCCCTCCTGATTTCCAAAACCCGGTCCCATGACAGCCTCAAATTCCCTCCATGCTGGCTTTCGGCCTCGTGCGGTTCTCCAGCGCTTGGGTTCCCTGCTGGCGTGTCTGATGGGTCCGGTTTCGGCCGCCGATCCCGTCGCCTTGGAATCCGGCCCCGTCGCCGTCGACACCCTGCCGTATGTGCGGGTCAACGGCATCGACCAGGACGTCGGAGGGCGGTTTGCGCCTCCGGTGACGGTGCAGCTCCTCCCCCGGTTCGCGGACGGGGCGGTCCACTTCACGCTGGACGGTTCGGAGCCGACCCCGCAGTCCCCCAAGTACACCCAGCCGCTGGTGCTCCAGCAGAGCGCCGTGTTGCGGCAGATCTCCGTACGGGCCGGCGGCGCAGAGATCGCTCCCGTGCCCTCGGTATCGTTCGAGGTGGTCTTCGATTCCACCCCTTTTTCAGTCGGGGTGGCTTCGTCCCCCATCGCGGTCGACACCTTCCCGCTGGCCCGGGTGACCGGGAATGAGGTCAACGGACCGCTCCGGATCCGGGAAGGCACCGCGGTCGAACTCGTGTCGCGGTTCCCCGCTGGGACTGTTTTCTACACGCTCGATGGATCCCTCCCCACCCTGGCCTCGCCTCGGTATGAGAAGCCCCTCCCGCTGACCCAGTCCGCCCAGCTCCGGCAGCTTGCGGTGTCGGCGGATGGACGTGAGACGACCCTGGTCCGCGTCCTGGATCTGCAGGTCGTCGGGGATGATCGCCCATTCGTCGCCTCGGGGGAGTCCGGGGTGGTGCACCTCGACACCTACCCGCCCCTGATCGTCAACGGGCAGGAGATCGATCAGTCGGTTCGCGTCGGGGATCGGGCCACGCTGCAGCTGGTGAGCCGGTTTCCCGGGGGACAGATCTTCTACACGCTCGATGGCTCCGAGCCCTCGCTCGGGTCCACCCGCTACTCGGGGCCGGTCGCGGTCGAGCGCAGCGTGATCGTGCGCCAGCTCGGGATCAGCGAGGACTTCACCGAGACCGCCACCGTCTGGCCCGTCGGGGTCGAGGTCGTCCCCACCTACCGTCTCGCCACGGCGACCACCGGACCGGGTCGGATCACGCGGGATCCGGCGCTGGACCGGTATCTGCAGGACGACGTCGTCCTGGTGCGGGCGGTGCCGAATGCCGGGGCGCGCTTTGTGCGGTGGGAGGAGGATCTGTCGGGAGCCTTCCCCGAACGGAACGTGGCGATGGGACGGGATCGGTCGATCCGCGCCGTCTTCGAATCCATCCCGCGCTTCCCGCTCGAGGTGGCCGCCGCGGGTGGCACGGTGACCGGCGGCGGGTTGCAGTTCGAGGGCGCCACGGTGGATCTCCTGGCGACGCCTTTGGCGGGCTGGTCGTTCCTGGGGTGGACCGGGGATCATGTGGGGGTGGAGACGAACTTCAGCTGGGTGGTGGAAGGTCCGGCGCGGTTCGTGGCCCGATTCGGGACGCCGATCACCACCGTGGCCACGGGGGGCGGCCGCATCGCGTTGGAACCGGACCTGCCGGTCTATCCCCATGGGACCGTGGTGAAGGTGCTGCCGATCCCCAACCCGGGTCAGTCGCTGGTGCTGTGGGGCGGGACCGGGGCGGGACAACCCAAGGGGGAATGGCTCCTGACGGTCACCAACGCCCAACCCCGGGTGACGGCCCTGTTCCAGGCCCTCGCTCCCGATCGCGTGGTGCTGACGGTCCAGAGCACGCTGGGCGGACGGGTCCAGCAACCCAACGCCGAGGGGCTGTACGCGAAGGGTACCGAGGTGACCCTCACCGCGATCCCGGAGACGGGCTATGAATTCTCGGGCTGGACCGGCGATGTCACCGGTACCGCCGCGCAGGTGACGCTGCGGTTGGACGCCAGCCGGACGGTGCGGGCGGAGTTCCGTCGTGCCGGGGTGGTGAGTCATCCGCTCACGGTGACGGTCGACGGTCCCGGCGTCGTGCGCCGCATACCGGACCAGGGGGCCTATGAGATTGGCAGCGAGGTCGAACTCGTGGCCGAGCCGAAGGGCGATGCGGTGCTGGGCGGGTGGACCGGGGCGGTCATGGGCGCGGCCCGACGCGTCCGGGTGACAATCACGGGTCCCACCGTGGTCGGGGCGCGCTTCCTGACGCTCCATCCGGTGGCCACGGAGGTCCGGGGCGAGGGCCAGGTCCTGTTGAGTCCGCCGGAGGCGCGTTATGCCGAGGGGACGGTGATCTCATTGACCGCCAAGCCGGCGGAGGGCTGGGGGTTTGTGCAGTGGAGCGGGGATCTGGTGACGACGGCCCAGGAGGCCGGGTTGACGATCGATGCCCCCAAGCGGGTGGTGGCGGAGTTTGCGCGGTTGGGGACCCTGACGACCCGGGTGCTGGGGCAGGGGACGATTGGGCGGAGTCCGGATGCGCCGTCGTATCTGCCGGGCACGGTGGTGACCTTGCGCGCCCAGGCGGCGGCGGGCTGGAGGTTCGCCCGATGGAGCGGCGGGGCGACGGGAACCAACGCCGAGGTCGCGGTCGTGGTGGGGCGCACCGAGGCGATCGTGGCGGCGTTTGTCGACGGCGAACCGCCGGTGCTGGGCGTGTTGGAACCCGGGGCGGGAACGGTGACCGAGGGTCGGTTCCGGCTGAAGGGAACGGTGTCGGACAACGTGGGGGTGGGTTCGGTGGGCTGGACCTGGAACGGGAGTCCGCAGCCCGAGCTGATCGTGCGGGAGGGAGGGTTTGAGTCGGCCGCGCTGGAACTGAAGGTGGGTCTGAACCGTCTCGAGGTGACGGCGCGGGACACGACGGGCAACGAGTCGCGGGTGGTCCGGGAGGTCACCTGGACTCCGGTGCGGCTCCTCGAGGTGGGGACGGCGACGGAGGTGCAGGAGGGACAACGACTGGTCTACCCGGTCCGCCTCGTGGCGCCGGG
>Ga0194124_10000176_pt1 | contig 103231 bp, 64 predicted proteins | sample TA2KigCas0mmetaG_FD_148605 | JGI IMG/M metagenome (GOLD analysis project Ga0194124, IMG submission 148605) | Freshwater microbial communities from Lake Tanganyika, Tanzania - TA2015031 Kigoma Deep Cast 0m | ecosystem: Environmental > Aquatic > Freshwater > Lake | place: Tanzania: Lake...
GTCAGAAGAACTGTAACTTCTAAGAAAAATCTTATCTAATATCTGATTTTCCCCTACAAGGAAGGTAAAATAATCACTATTTCCACCTACAGATGCCCTAACTAGGCCGTTACCGTTATTTAAAGTTGCAACAGTTGGTGAACAAGCAGAATTAGAAAGAGGTCCGTTTATGCTTTCATTCCAAATAGTATATCCTGAATTATTGGGATACCTGGAGGAAAGACTTGAGTTGCTACTGGAATAAGATGACGAACTGCCACTAGAATATGATGATGACCTTGCGCATGAACCCGGGGAAACTGGTTTACCGTCAGGTGTTTTAACAGCCCACTCATCCTGATTCAACTTCTTCCATGTCATACGGCCACCCAACTCAGGCAACAATGGAACCTTGCCTGAATCATGAGATGCGCGTTTGAGAACCCTACCCACAACACCATCTACTGCTGACTGAGACCATATCCAACCTGGAGGTGGAGATATAGAAACGGCTGGATCTGTTACATCTATTGCTTTTCGCTTACTGAGGGGCTCTACAACTTGCAACTGCTCCCTAACTGCACCGAACGGTCTCAAATGCACGACAACAGAGCTAGAAACATCAGGCTTGCCATCTGTCATATCCATCTCGCCGACCAAATCTGCAGGATTTCTTATGCTTTGACTCTCGGTGGGAGTTGGACCAACATATGGGTCATCTATAAAATAAGGGTCATTGCCATTTATGGCACGCCTATATATCCCAAAATAAGGATCTTCTGCCTCTCCAGCTGCGGACACATCAACAATCCTGAATATGTTCGTCTTTTCTCTCTCCACCAAAGTTCTATGATCTCGCAATTCAGGATTTTTTACGAGTGAAGTGGCATAGATGCCGTATAGCGAAACCCTGCTGTTGATGTAATTTATAAAATCAGCAAGAGACCTGATTTGCCTGTTCCTGAGATAAAAAGAGAAAGTTCTTGGCTCATGTTTTAGCTTACGCCATTTTACCTTCAATCCTGACCTTGGATTGATATCTCTGAAAGCATATTCCCTAAGTCCCAAGTTCCCTGGCGTCAAAATCTCAACAGTGTATGGATCGACAGGATATGCATACGGTTCATAAATTCCTAAATATGGGTCATCTATGTCATCAGCACCCATGCCTATAGAGTATTTAGAGAAATCCAACTCCATCCATGGCATGGTTGCAGCCCTAGACACTACAGGAGATGGTAGCAATTTGGACAAGAAACCGAAATCTGCCCAAACTATATCCTCAAAATCTCCAAACTTCGTACCAAAAGACACTTTATTCTTGTTTTGGTAGGAAGAACATGGAGATGACATTGATGATGTCATGTAATATTTGGCGCAGGCATATTTTTTACCCATGCCAGAGATCGGGCATGGAGTTGGAGACTCTTCATATGAGACCTTGGCATAATTACCAGAAGAACGCTTTGTTGCTGAGCCAAAATCTAAAAGATCTTCAAGAATCATAGATGCATCGGGAGCAAGATCCTTAGGAAGATCAAAGCATGGGTGAACAGATATTTTTCTTAGCGAGTCTTTTAGCTCTCCACCCTCTGTCATTGTTCTAAACTCGGGTCCATGTAGACGAGGATCTAGCAGGTGTGCAGAACCCGATGCATATGATGCATCAAGATGCGTGCTTGATCGCATTCCGTCTCCGGCTCCCGATGTGTACACAGCATGCCAAATTGATCCATCACGACCGTTAGGATATATGCCCAAATCTACCGATGTTTCCGGCGGCGGTGTTGGTGGCGGTGTTGGTGAAGAAGAACTGCTCGCTGGCGGTGGTGGTGAAGAAGAACTGCTCGCTGGCGGTGGTGGTGAAGAAGAACTGCTCGCTGGCGGTGGTGGTGAAGAAGAACTGCTCGCTGGCGGTGATGGTGAAGAAGAACTGCTCGCTGGCGGTGGTGGTGAAGAAGAACTGCTCGCTGGCGGTGTTGGTGAAGAAGAACTGCTCGAACTGTTTGAGGAAGAACTACTGCTGGAGGAGGGACTTGAGTTGCTACTGGAATAAACAGAATTGAGTAAAGATGTCTTAACTAGCCTGAACATGGGTTTATCTATGTACATCAAACTAAATCCCTCTGCGTCAACAGAATAAATCTTACTTTTGACAGATCCACCCGATGCCGAGCGTGGTTCTCCTGGCGCAATTCTAGACATCAAATATGATGGCGCTGATGCCGAAAATTGTCCTCCACCCATATGGTCCTCTTCTAAAATGGCAACAGATATACCAAGATGGGCGGCTCCCACCAAAATCATCTTCTCCCCTGCTTCACGCTTGTCGTGTGGAGGAGAATGCCCATAAGATGCTTGAACCTGATTGGCGGGTCTTGAAGAGGTGACCGCAAAATAATCTCTTCCCTCTCTCAAAATATGCACTGCAGAAAGCATAGTCCAGTCCATATAAAACCTGCTGTATGCTTTGCCTGCAACATCAAAATCTCCATCAGCCAAATGCTGAGAGAAGGATTTAATTTCTCCTCGTACCCCAGCTACATCCAACTTTCTGTTTAGCGGCATCAGGCAGCAAAGGTTGGACATGGAAACATCCTTCTCCAACCCTTTGCACATTATTTCAGCAGATTTGTGAGTGAAAGATATCTGATTTACCTCTCCTCCGGCAGCCAGCAACTCCGAACCAAAGGTAAGTCGATGAGCAGGCAGAAGGTAGCATCCCAAATAGTTTTTGTTTGTAGATATCTCAACTATCGAATCTTCTGGATTGGCGTTTTTCTGATCAATATCTGCAAAGGTCGGAAATAGCCCTCCATATCCGTCTCCATTAGGATTGGAGCCGTCTATAGTTCCGCAAACATTGAGTCTTAATATATCTACAAAATCTTTAACAGTGAGCGCCTTGAGTGGATAGCCCCCAGCCTGATTAGCATCGCCACTTCCATACGTTGTGTACTTACACCAAGGATGTCCATTAGCGACATGCCTTTTAACACACAGTGTTCTGAATCTCTTCTTTTTTGCTCCAGACGCATCACCCCACTCAGTGCAGCATTCTATCTTTATCTCTTCCCTATTCTTGACCAGACTTCTGCCATTCGTGCACCACTTGAGGGTGCAGGTGACGTCCTTGGGCACTCCGCGACGGAGACGCAAAGACATGATGGTGGCAGCGCCTGACGATGCCTGCATGGTGTGCGGGCTGAGGTAGAAGAAGAAATTAGCATCTCTCCTCAAGCGCTCCTGCACGGAAGACATTTCTCCTGGGACATATTCTCTTCTGAATTCAGCAACAGGCTTATGATCTGGGTGTGGCACCATTCCTCTAAATATGTCATCTATGTGGACAAGCGGATGATTGCCTGCATAGCCACGACTACTCTGGAGCTTCCTTGTGACGACCTGATCATAAAAATAAACAGAGTTTGCAAAATTATAAGACAGATGACGAATGGATGATTGTATTTTGGGATTGGCGCCTGGATAATCTACAGTAGATCGAAAAAATTCAGGTCTGTAATGATCGTCCACATAAAAAAGTGGAAAGTTTGCTGGAACTCGGTATGAGCCATCAAGACTTATTTCAGAGAGAGACTGTACGCCTGCAGCAGAGCGTATGACAAAACCGTCAGTCTTCATTCTGTATGGTCTGTCGTCACAGCCTCCTGCAGCACCAGTTTCGATGTCGTACAGACCCAAAACCTCCACACGCTCATCTTCTGCAATGACCAGCCTGTGCACATCTGGATCTTTAGGTCTTTCAACACGCACAGACACAGAGGTAAAATGAGATTCTGCAGTCCGATTGGCTGCAACACGCAAAATAGACTTTGTTTCAGACCTTTGAAGTGGCTCCACTGCAGGGTCAGACATCCTCATGATGATGCTAAAATCGAAAAAACCCCTAGAGTATATGGCTGCAAGATTTGCTGTCAATATGTTCTTGTCGGGATTGTAAGATATTAGATCTCTTATAACATCAGCTGACATTCTAGAAAATTTGCTTGGGAGATAAATATCAAATGGAAATTTCAGGTCTAAACAAAATCTACCACTGTATTTTGTACCAGACAATGACATTTCAGATGACTTATCAAGTATGTCAATATAGAATCGCTCAGGATTGCTTGAGGCAAAATTAGAAAATGTCACCGATACAGATCTGCCAGGTGTCACATCGACAATAGACCTGGCGGCGTAGGTGGGGGCTTGCCCAACCGTGGCTATGCCAGCTATATCCAACCGATAGGTTGGCACAGAATATTCGCTCAATCAGAGCCTCCTGATGGGCTTGATAGCCGCATAGAACATGGGGCTATTCATGTCATATGACACTTCTTTTCCATCGGCAAAGCGAACTGTCAATTTGCCGTTCCCAACTGAGGACACCCTGCCTTTTTTGCCTCCCCAAAAGCCATTAGTAGCACCTGTCTCGACAAGGTCTCCAACACTCATTTTTGTGAAAGCAGTCTTATTCTCAACACGGGCAGCCTGAACAACAGTGGATGCTATCACTGGATCCATCATGTAAAACTCGGCAGTGAATTCCTTTGGCTTTCTCCTGTAATATTTTTTTGCCTGTGTGTTGTCAAAAACCTCGTCCAAAGCTTTTTGCAAAGCATCTGCAGACGACGAGCCAGTGTATATGCCATTTATTTTGAACCTCGGAATGTATACACTGAATTCAGATTCTGAAGATGAGAATTTAGACATTCTCATGCTGTCATCTAGTGACACCGGTATGCCAACATTGTGATCAGCCATCAACTTGACGACTTGGTCTGCAAGTTCTGGTCTTGCAACCAAGATGCTCGACATGACATCCCTGACCCTTGGCATCATACCCCTGAACAACCCCACCGGACCAACCTTGCAAATTCTGTCATAAGGGTCTAATACGCCCAAGAACATGTCGGCATCAACACAGTTTCTCGCTGCGTCCAAAGAGCAGCCCGGCATCGGACTGTGGGCATAAAATTCATCAGAGTGCAGCAACTGAGACAGCCTAAAAAATGACATTGGGAAGAATGTGCAGGATGCTATTGGCGAACATTTCAGCAGTTGATGCAGAGACTGGGTGTAACCAGAAGACAGTTGACCGCAAAGTCCTGGCATCTTTTGGGCAGCGCACATGACAACAAAAGCATCACGCATGGTGGCGTTCCGCATGCCACAAGATCTCATCATGGACAGAATGTCATCCATTTCAGGATGGCTTCTTTCGAGAACAGCCGCACTTAGATGCCTTGTTCACTGGCACTGAGACATGAGATGTATTCTGTGGAGTATCCCTTAATATTGGAACCCTTTGAGTCACTTTTGGCAGCTGAGACTGAGATACCACTCGACGACTTACTGGCACAGACCCCTTAACTACGTTGTTGAATTTATCAGATCGACGTTCCATCGGGCAATAAGCCTCCTATTTGCGTTTCGATTGAATTCACGAGATCTATAATCTCGCGCTTTACATCGCCATTCTTGGCGTTAGCTATGTGCGCCTTAACCAGACTCTGGAACTGGCTGAAGAAATGCGTCACAGAGTCTTTATGCTTGCGACGACTATCCAAATCATTTTGCAACACAAGAATTTGGGTGGCAAGTTTGCACAACATGTCTGTTGCCTTAAGTGTATCTTCGGTTCCAGATCCATCTACCTGTGCGGCGATGTCTATCATCCTTCTCTCAAGAATGGCAAGAACAGTAGAGGTTCTAGATTCTGCGTCGACATTACTGCTCCTCCACCGTGCCAATTCTGATGTTAGATTTTTAACCAACTCTTGCTGCTGAACCTTAGAATAGTGCCTCCGAAGATGAGTATTTGATGACTCGTAAGATATATCTTCACCCTTGGATTTGAGCAATCTATGCACGGCAGAGACGTTTTGTGTCTGCGCAAATAGGTCTTCAGCCTCTTTCCTGTACTTGGACATGCAGAATTTGCATCCAGATCTCACGATTGGAGCGCTTGCACTCTGCTCTGCTAACTCGGCTATGGTGCTTATCTCTTCAGACGTTGGTCTGCTACCAAGTATGTCAGCCATTTTTTTTCATCCTTGCGAGCTCTAGGTTTTTTTCAGCCTTATCTAGGGCAATACGACAAAATTTCGAGAATCTTCTTGGACTGTCCATTCCAACATCAACAGCCTTACTCAAATTCACAAAAATATCTTGGTCTTCAGGTGACATTTTTGACAAAATCCCCCTTATGCGCTTGACGGCGCATGACTGACACCCCTGCACCTCACGGATGGCTACAGCTATCTGATGCATAAAGATGTCAAGGTAAAACTGGTCTTGAAACATTTTTCCCTCAAATATAGATTTCTGCATGGTTTGGATATGCCCTCCAATTGTTTACTCAAACCCATTTCCCATTCTGTCTTGCGTAAAATAGAGTCATCAAAAGAGCTTCAGCTCTTCCGTCATCCTTTGACCGTTTTAGGTTTTCCGCCATAGAAGGGAAAATCTCTCTAGCCAAAACAAGTGCCGCTTTTTTTGCCTCTGCTTTTATGACGGATCGTGGTCTTTTGTCACCCTTCTGAGGAGTCAATTGCAAAAACCCCTTTTTCCATGTCTGTGGAGTTATCTGGCGCATAGGGTGCCCCAAGGCGCCCACCACCCCCTCCCACCCACCCAAACCCCTGCCAAAGAAGAACATGCTGACTGCTCCATTCCCTGGCATAGCATGCACTGCTTCTATACAAATCATCACATTTTTGCCGAAACTCCTTATGAGCTTGGCCATACCAGCGGCATCGAAACTCTTTTTTTCATTAACTATGACATATGGGACGCCGTGAACCTCACAGCGCCCATCGTCATGTAGAGCCGCAACTGCTCCGTTTATGCCTGGATCGATTCCGACAAAGACGACTGAACCTTTTTGCTTACCCATTCCCAGGTTTTTTCGACACCTTCGTGGAAAGGCACCTCAGGCTTCCAGCCCAATTCTTTGAAAGCTAGAGAATTATCACCCCAAGTCATCTCTGGATCACCCGCTCGCGGCGGCATCTTGTACAAAATAGCCGAAGTTTTTGAGGCGCTCATGACGGTATGCCATACCTCAAGCATGCCAACGGGCGATCCGGCGCATATGTTGATCGCTTGACCCGAGAAAGGAGATTCCCTCACAGCGGCAGCCAATATAGCCCTGCTGACATCCCCAACATATGTGTAATCCCTACGAATGGACCCATCGCCGTACAACTCAGCCCTACCACCTTTGGCCACAGCCCAAGTCCATGCCGAAACCGCCATTGGATAGGGGCCACCAGGATACTGACCTGGGCCATAAACATTAAAGAACCTGAGGGACACAGCATCGGTTCCATACAGTCCATTGTAAACACGCATATATTGGTCAATAATGGACTTTTTCAGACCATACGGGGTCAATGGCTGTGGATGAGATGACTCGCAAGTCGGGAAGGAAGCCCCGTTCCCGTAAACAGAACTGCTGCCCGCAAACACAAATCTGGTATTGGATGTTCTACACGCGTCCAACAATCGCAAAGTTCTTTCCACGTTGTTTATGTGTGTTTCGACAGGATGATCGATTGATACAGGCACACGCGCCGTGGCGGCGAGGTGAATTACTACATCAATACGCCCAGAAGACACATGATCCAAAATCTTGTCGTTATCAAAAGATGACAATACCATGATGACACCATCTTCAGATATGGCACGTGTGACATTTTCCTCAGACCAATCCACCCCAATAGTGTCGTGTCCAAGAGAATTTGCGAGTCTTAGAACATGTAAACCTATGAACCCAGCTGCACCTGTTATGATCATCTTCATTAGTCTTCTCCGTCGTCCGTTTCTTCGAATCCGCTATCATCAGCATCGTCGTCTGAATCATCCGCAAGATCGTCTGCATTATCTATAACTGCGGTGACTATGCTTACACAATTGGCGACTATCATCGTGGATTTGAGCATCTCATCTATTTCCATTGGTGTTTCAGACATAACCCTCAACCACACACGCTCAACAATTTTATCACAAAATTGGAGTGTCAAATCTGCCATGATACCAACATCATCGGGACTGTCTTTACTCATTGTGACTCCGTTGCTTTAAAAACGACATCAACATCTTTGGGGATCATAGAGCCGCATGCAAGCAAAACGGTGGCATAAAAACGCGTCTTCCACATTTCTTGCTGAATATCGGTGCCAAACCTATTTGCAACGCATATGGACGAAAACATGGCCGTTGCCATGCTTGTGCCGTGCGGCTTGGGATTAGACCTATCAATTTTGTCAATAGATCTAGGATTGAACATAGCCGAACAGACCCCCTCCTTGTCCTTCTTTTCAAAGGCCATGGCCGCCTCACGCGACCAGCCAACAGATGAGCGCATGGCATCCAACTTTGAACTCTTCCAAAGTTGTATCATGGATGATATTGCAAGTCCAAAGAAACCATCTCCGAGCAGCCTCTCACCCCTTGATGTCTCACGTACAACATCATCAACTTGACCACTTTCTATACCTTTCATGATAAATTTCATAGCCTCACCACGCTGCCTAAAACACGCCATGGTGATGTCATCTTCTGAAGGCGATGAACGGCCAAAAATTGTCAACAACTTTTCGCATTCCATCCTAGCAACATCAGCATCTACATCATCAGACCAGGATGAAGATGACACACACCAAGACAGTCTTTTGGCTATAGACTCGGGCATCTTTTTGCCAAATACGGAATCAATTTCTGATGCTAGCGCATGAACATTGAGGGTGGTTTCCCAAGACCTAGTGGATCCTGACTCGTCAGATTTGCGTCTGAGAGATGTGGCCGAAGATTTGGGACAGTTGAAAGCCACTACGCTCACGCGTTCTGACAATTTTAACAAATCTACCAAGGCATTTAGAATACTTTTCGTTTCAGCAGCCTCGCGACCAAGAAAAATAACAACCTTGACCGAAGAGAATGGATCAAGAGCATGTGAGACGACTTCATCAATCACACCCTGATCTGATGAAGATGAGCACCACTTAGCAATCATGCCGCCGCTTTCTGCGGCCCTGAATACGGCTTGAATCCTCCAAGCAGGACCATTGAGCCAACTAACCTTCATCGCGACAGTTGCACAAAGAAGAACTCGATCGATGGGATGTCCGAGCCATCATCAAAAGACCTCATGATGACTGGCGAGGAAACATCTTTGAACTTGCTCGAATCAATTTCCATAACAATATTGGAAGCACTCTTCGAAGACTTGATCACCTCGCAGAAAATGCTGCTTGAGAACGACGCGGTCAGGGCGGCTGGGTCAATTATGCATGCAGAAGAAATCTGCAGGGTGCGCTTGCTTACATTCCTTGAGCCAGTTGCCATGACAGCCTTGTTGCCGTTTTTGTCGATCGTTAACTTGGTTTTGCATAGATTGTTGTGGTCGTTTTCTAGTTCAAATACGGCTCTAATACCGTTGTACACAGAATTCCAAGCAGCTATGCCTGCAGAGATTTTCGTCATGTAGTTCTTGGCAAGAACATCATTTTCATCAGGCCAAGGCTGATTGTCCCATGCAGAACTCACCACTGCGCAGAAATTTCCGCATTCAAATCCGATGCGGTCTTTGCCAAAAACCATGAAGACATGATCTTCTTCGTCAAAATTATTTGACAGATAATCGACGACCTTGAGCATCTCTTTTGCTGGAATGTAGATTGGCTTCTCGCCATCAAGCCCATTAACATCGCTGATGAAGCATGATGTTCTTGCAAAAACACCACCATTCCCAGCTATCACCTTCATGGAATTCTTTGAAACACGGAACTTGATGAAAGTGTAATGTCTTATCATGTCAGATACTGGCAGAGCGAACCTTATTCGACCAATAACAGAAGCTATGGCTCCAACTGTGCACTTGAAAGAGATGCCCTTTCTAGGCATCTGCACAGCAGGTGGAACAGACTGAGAGCCAGCAAGTGGAACCGTCTGACTGTCATCATTGCTGCCAGCAAGCATGACAAGCATGCTTGTGCCGCCCTCAGAAATGGACATGTCTAGTTTGACCCCTGTCTCAAAACTGTCTATTGCACGAGAAAGTGAGCTTGCGTTTGCACACACCATGCTGCCATCCTTGATGCCGTCGATGAGCATGTCTTCGGAATTTAGTGTAGTTATTGCCTCCATAGTTGGCGTACTAGATCTAATAAAAAAACTGCCATCCGCCGAACTAAGCAAACACATCCCATAAAAAGATGCATCCTTGGGAACATGCCTAGTGCCAATCACCAGATGACTCCTAATGCAGTTACTGATGATGAATTTGCTTGCAATGACAATTGTCATATTTCCATTCCTCTTTCTTGAATGATAGATTTAGCTTTGGCCTTGATCCTAGATAGAGCGTTGTCAACGCTCTTTATTCCAATTCTACGCCCCTTCTTGTGCTTATTTATTGATTGAGCGATTTCTTCGTAGCTATTTCTTTGCGAGTAAAGAGCCAAAACAAGTTTTTCGAAGCCTGATAGAGTTGCGAACAATTCTTGCATCAATTCGTGAAAAACTTCACTAGTTGAACACATGGAAAATATATCTACTCCGCAAGCTTGGTCTGTCACTAGAGAAGACATGTCGACCCCATCATCGTCTTTGGTTGTGGCAGAAAAGGAAACACTAAAGTTGAGAGTCGCCTGCTTGTTCTGGAATGATGTCTTCAGAAGGGTACTGAGATGTCTCTTAGTACACAGAGCAGCAAATTTTTCAAAACCAACCATTTCGTCGCCTATGCATCTTGTTGGATCAAAATCATCTATTGCCTTAAAACGCAAAGCCAACAATGCCTCCTGATACAGGTCTGCCTGCTCGTAGCCAGGAATATTAAACCTGCCTACTATTCTTTTTATCAGTGGATCTATGCGTTCTACAATCTGATTGAATAGCAGATCTTTCTCTTCTTTTGTCTTGGCAGATTGCAACTTTATAACTAATTCAGCAACCGTACCCTTGGGTACGGTGGTTTTTGCTACATATGGGTCATGATTCTCTTTCCCCCTCCGACAACTTTTCTTTTTCGACATTGCAATTCCTATGACTTACTACAATACTCCTGATCACCAGAGCATCAAGCAAGGCAGCAGGATTCATGCCACTCGCTGCCCCCCTGCTGAACTCTCCAGCAGCCTGGATGATGTCTAGCACCGTTGCGACAGACATCTTGGGGAGCAGTCTTTTTATCGCCTCTTTTTCTGAGCCTGTCACAGATAATAGACTTCTAGGATTCGAACAAGATTTGGCAATCATCACATTACGCAACTGCTCCACAAGAGTAGCAACAATAGCTTCGGGAGGAATACCCCTGTTTGTCTCGCGATTAACCGCAAGCATAGCTCCTTGGACATCCTTGATCACTATAGACTCAAGTATATTGAGCGCAAGCATAGAACCAGGTCGACGAAGGACAGATATGCATGTATCAAGATCTAGAGATGAGTTTTCAGAGGAGATACACATGTAGCATTTTTCCAAACTCTGCAATGCAAGCCGCATGCAACCTGAGGAAGATTTTGAGATGTAGGAAATAGCGTCATAATCAACATGCATTTCTTCTATTTGACATACTTGGCTGAGCCTAGCAGAAATTTGATCATCAGCGATCTTTAGGAAATTGAGAGATATACATCTGCCAAAAACGGTTTCTTTCAACTTTTCTGGCTCAGTAGTGCAAAGTATAAAAATAGTATGAGAAGGGGGCTCTTCAATCATTTTGAGAGCTGCTTCTGCGGCAGCTCCGGTGAGACCGTGAGCCTCATCTATGACAACAAACCTTTTTCTAGCATGCATAGGAGCATATTGGATCTCCTGCCTGATCTCCCTGATGTCGTCGATAGATCTGTTTGATGCTGCGTCAAGCTCCTTAAAATCCACACATGCCCCATCGACTATCAGCCTAGACAGGGTGCCATCTTCTAGGCTTGGAGAGATGGATGGCTTGCCATCCGCATTAACGCATGAGGCAAATATTCTTGCCATGGTAGTCTTGCCTGTACCAGATGGACCAGAAAACAAATATGCGTGATGAATCTTATCGCCATTTATGGCATTCACCATATATCGCTTTATCATCTCTTGACCAACGACCTCAGCCAGTCGCTTCGGTCTGTACTTGTTAGCTAGAGCAGCATTGCCTTTTTCTGAAACTGTTTGCATCTGTATATTTCCTGAAGCAATGTTACGCCATGAGCGGCTGCTGCAGGACGATCTCCATGAGCAATAGATACAAAGTTGCGGCACAACTTCATGGCATGATCAGACACGCCTCTCTCGCTCTCATGTCCGCCTGCGGTGCAACCTTCGAACCTAATCAAAACACCACCTAGGGCAGCAATTGCCTCTAACTCCCCATCGAATCTCACGTCATCCACAAGAACCAACTGCGATCCACAAGATTTAACATAAGAAACAAGAGAATTGACCCACACTTTTTGATCAAACATATTTCTGAAAACATCAGTACCAAGTACCTGCAAGATTTCTCGTGCAGACATGCGTCCAGATCTCATGTTCGTTAGAAACATGCCATGACTAGAGCAGAAAGCCCACAAATCGGCTTCAGATGTTATTGATTTAACCACAGAAGACTCAGCGTCAAAACACACATCGGTGTTCACGCTTTTTAGGGATCTTGTCTTGCTGTTTATCCATCTGATCCACATAGGGTGATTATCCCAAGAATATTGAGTCAAACCAGATTTACCGGAATCATCCCCGTATATCGACGAAGGATCTAACCCAAGTATGGTTTTGGCCATTGTCTTTAACGGGCTAGCAAAACTAACTATCTGTGCGATGTCTTCTTCTATCTTAAAGTGAATCCTATTGCCATCCTTGCAGTCCAAAATAACACGCTCATGTGCCTGACCATGGCTCTGGAGCAGACCATCTGTTTTCCACTGCCCAGAATATGGGTCTTCGCTTGGGGAAAGACCATTTGCCCTGGCATAAACAGCAGAAAGTAGACGACACAGAGATGTCTTACCTACCCCTTTGGGGCCGGCTATTGCCACAAGCAGTGGGTTGTTCATGACTGTCGGAAGCTGATGAAGGACTTATTGCGAAGAAATGCATCCTCAAGGGAGCATATGTGCCGACCCTTAAAATCCTGAATGAACCATGGAGCATCGCATTTCAGATTGTTGCCAAGCATCATGATTTTGCAAGAAGAAGCAGCAATATGTGAACCATCAGCACGCAAGAATCTTGGACTCCTGCCAACTTTGTTTTCATCAAACAAAATAGAGAAATCTGGCTTGCCATCAGAAATAACAACTGGAAGGTAGCACTCCCACGACTTAAGCCTCTCTTGTAAGGTGAGAGCGTTGTCGCAATTCACAGTATATAAGTGAGTAAGAGCCATATCTAAAGCCAATTTTGGGTCCGAAAACCTACCCAAGATACTTCCCTGACCATATTCGTCTCTAAGCCATGTTTCTGTTTGCATTTTTAACTCCAAGGGTGGTTGAAATTGTTGATATCTGGAGAGTCTGGATTAGACAAATAATCTAAGCCAAAATTCCTGATCATTTCCGAATGATCTTGTACATCGAACGCAATAAAAGAAAGTTTCCCTTCCTTTAACTTTATCGACAGAAGTATGTCTGCAACCAACAGAGACCTCTGACCATCAGTCATTGAAGCCCAGTCGTCTAGATATACGACTACAGCCATATCTATGCCAACAATCTCGTTGAGTGGCTTGGGAACTGGATACATTTCCCACATCTTACTTTTCTTAGCGGGTCGATAATTGTTGACAATTGCAAAGCACCTGAATCTGTCTTCTGGCAACCTGTCGAATTTATCCGGATATCGATCAGCAAGTTCAGTCATTTGCTGTCGCATGTCAGAAAGTTCGGTGTATTCGTTAGGATCTGACTTCATCGTTTCCTGTTCAATATTTTGAGCAATTCTGCAGCTGAAAGTGCTGCAGACTTAATGTCATCATGCTTTATATTGATCATTTCATAAGCCACTGAGTCTATGTCTCTATCATTAAGTATACGAGCAGAAATCTTACTAAAGGCAAGCGGAGCAAAATGATTTACCAAAATGTTCATTTCTGCCAGACGGCAGACGGCTAGTTCCTGCTCAGGAGAGGTTTTTGATGCGCTTTTTTGGACAGCGTCTGCCTGAGACAGGGCTCGCAACTGCTTATGATTACCAGATGAAGACACCTGTTCAGCGAGCCTGAATAGGGCAGGAGCATACTTGCTCCAGTGCTGCATACAGGAAGACAGTCTTGACTGAGCGTCATCAAGAGCTTGCCTCTCCCATGGCAGAGATATCGGTCTCCAACTCCATAGTCTTGACGATAAGTCTTCACAGTACTCAGCCAACCACCTCATGGCCATGTTCCATGGATCAAGTCCGTAATGACCACCTGATGGGTCATATTCGATGCGCATCATGGAAGACTTTTTTGAACTACACATGGCGAACACAGCCGCCCCAACAGCACCCCAATCAGATGTAAATCTTGGGATGCTTATTGTTACATCTCCATAAACTGGCACAGGCAGCGCAGAGCGCAAAAGAATCTTCCCCTTGCCTCTAGAGGAAATTGGGAGACCATCTGTGTGCAGATTTTTGGCTATATCACGCACATTGACAGTGCCACGAATGTGCTTGATAGTTGCTAACCCATTCATACATCGACTGATCTCATATGCTTTTTGAACAACTCAAAACAAGCGGGGTCTTGCAGTATGGAGACCATTTTCGCATGAAGTTGCTCTCTAGCCACAGCAAGTATGGTTGACAACTCGGTGTCCGCTATCAACTTTTCACCGATGGTGCTATTTACGAATTTGGCTATGTTTGCCAAATCACGCGACGAGTAATGCTGAAAAAAATGCTCCCTCATTTCTGCAACAAGGTCGATGATGTAATCGCTCATCATATCTGGCATGCGAGCAGACATAACCTCAGATATCGCCCGAGACCATGCATCTGCCACAGCAGCCATGGGTTGATCGTCTTTCATGACCTTGCGAGCTGTCTTGCCTGATGCAACTATAGAACTGTCTATGCTATTATGGGGGGCACTCGCCTGGATATACATGTGAGCAAAACGACCAACCCCCCTTGCTACATCCCTCGCGTCGACCTGAGAGCGCCCAGATACCCTGACGCGGTTGCGGCTATTTGGCACCAATCTATCAGTAGCGTCTTTGGATGGTGACCTTCCTGCAGAGACAGAAGACTTTTCTTGTTTCGGTTTACCCATGAATTTTCTCCAATCAGTCCACTTGAGTTCAAGTTGTTAAAGGCGACAATCAAATCGTCATTTGATATCCTGAGGTGTCGGCACATCTGTCCGAGACTGTCAACACCATGCATCAGATATGCAGTCATTATCAATATCCCGTAATGACCATTACGTACTGCATGATCAACAATTCTGCCTTCTCCATGAACAATCTTAGAAATCTGCTCGCCAGCATAACGAGCATCATTGCTCTCTACATGTTGACCACGGTGCTGCTGCCTATCGTTTCGTGACTTGCGCATAATGTCAAATACTTTCTCTGCTGTGCCTGCTCAAAATCACAGGCAGTGTTTGTGTGAATGAAAAGCTTCAAACGCTTCAAAGAATCTAACCGTTCAAGCAATCTCGAGTCGCCGTTAAAATACGGCAGTACATCTCCTTTACACATATGTGCGTGCGTATTGCAGATGAGTATGTCTGTTTCATCTGGGATACTATCTATCGCAACATCCATTATTTCTGAGCTGCGAGCCTTGAAGGCTCGGACTCCATGACCTGGGACATGGGGCATGTAAGGCATATACCATGGCATGGCATAGATATTGAGACCTCTGAAAGAAACTGTGTCATCTTGCAAATACTCTCCTGCGAGGTAAAAACTGAGTTGCGAACCATAGAACTCTGCAACGAAATCATACGGTGATGCAGTAACCACTTTTACCGTTGCGTCTATGTTTTTTAACCAAGGATTGAATTTTTCGTCTATCCAGTCTATGGAATTTCTCACATTCCAAATAATCAAATTATTGTTGAAAAGTGGACAAATGCCACATATGATGGCCAAATCGTATTTGCCATCAATCTCTTTGAAGTCAAGAGCAGGATTCGGACAGACAACAATCCGCATGCATCTGGTTATGCAACAGGATCTGTTGCAACCTCTTTGGTTTCTGCGTTTTCTTTGGCTGCGTTTGCCTTCATCTGCTTTTCAAACTCTTCAGAGAACTTCTTGAGTTCAAAATCGTAGTTGTCAAATGCTTCCTCCAGACTGGCAGCCGGGATTGGGAACCTCATTTCCTCGCCGCCAATCGGCATGACCACCTTGGCAACTCCAAAAAACTGTTCGGCTTCTTCGGAACCGATTGGAGACAAAGCCACAATCATAATTCCGCGCATGTCAACATATGTCTTCGCTTCCCTGATCTGAGATTTCATTTCTGACCTCCTTAATGTTGAAAAACTTCAAAAACGATGCTATGACCCTGTCTGGTCTTTCTGCATCTGGATCGGCTGTTGAAAACAATTCAAAGCGGACCTCTTCGTCAAATCTTCTACGATGCCATCCAACCTTAGCATCCCTAAGCAAATTTTCTATGGTGTTGGAATATTTTTCTTTAACAACAAAAACCGTCGTCTTCCCAGTCAACTGGACATAACTGATATGCTTCAATGCCTCTGGCATTGTGAGCGGTGTTTTAGTCTGATAGACACGAGCTACTCTTTTTTTTCTTGCCATCAGACAAAGCCTCTCAATATACAACTGGTGTTTTTTCGGCGCTTTTTTGCCTCAGCTCTAATGTTGTGCCAACTTTTTGCCTGACCTCCTGAAGCTGTCATAGTGCCAATCCCCGGCTCCCTGTACAGATAGAGTGGCATGTTCTCGAAATGACCCTTGCCAAACTCTTCAAGACGATAACCCATGAACTTATCTATTGCGGATGGCGCATCTGTATTGAAAACCTCATCATCGCCAGCAAAACGCCTGAAAGAACGCCAATGACTGTAGCAGTGCTTCTTCTTTAGCGTCAATTCACTGTCAAGCAGAGACTTTCCCGACAAAGGCTGAGAAGAGAATCCCAACCTTTGCGGCCGAAGTTTTGAACAACAGTAAATGAATTGAGTCCAAACGAATGTGGCATCGATAACTCTTTCATATATCGAAGCAAGAATAGAGCATGAATTATTTAAAAGCGCATCATCTGCATCAAGTATAGCCACTATGCATTTTGGAGGGGCCATTGTTAGGGCTGCTGCTAATGACCTTGCATAGCCATGCAAAGAGTGATTAAAGTGCTCCCTACAAATCACGCCCCTAGCTTCTAACCTTTCCACCCATTTATGCCAAACCACCCTTGACTGATCAGATGATGCATCGTCTACAAAACTTACTGATATATTTCTGTGTGTCTGATTGGCTACGCTTTCTAGGCAGTCACCAAGCATAGCAGATTTATTTCGACATGTGACAAGCAAGCATATGTGCTCATCTGAGTAAGTCCATTTACTCCTCATGTAATTAGACTTACTGAGAGCAAAAGATTCACATTTAGACAATGTGTTACTTACAGATGAAGACGCAGATACAGTTGAGCCACCATAGAGAGCAACCCGAGTAGTGACCACTGACGATGACTTGAAAGAATGTTCTTCAATAACCTTGCAGTATTTTTCACCGCCAACAAGACAAGAGCACTCAGACTCCCATCGCAATCTAACTTTTTCTGATAATGAAGATGCCACTTCCATGTTGGCCAAAGATTTACACTGGTCACCGGCTTGGGAAAAATTAGAGAATAATAGACCTGAAACCCCATGCTCGATTAATTCGTTATTCCCTGGCAAATCAGATGTTACTATAGGCATGCCCATGCACATGGCATCAATCACAGCCATGCTTGTGCCTTCAGGCTCGTTAATGTGATAGAGCATTCCGTTCCAGCAGGACATCTCTTGTAGAATATTGTCGCGACCCTCAATCCACCCCAAGAAGTCTACAGCGTTTCTTCCATAGGAGTTATTATAGGTTGTTTTTGCAGAATCTATCAATTTGCCGGCGCCCACGTATCTCAAAGTGGCTGGCTTGCCAAAGTCAAACCCCCTAAACCACGATATGAATTTATCAGAGTGCTTTACCGCATTGAAGGCATTGACACGACCTAATGTCAACCTGTCTGATTGCATGTAGGACCATCTAGTCGATGTGTCAGCGCAAAAATTGCGTATTACATGTACAGGTCTTCTCCTGTTACAGGCTGAAAGCACCTTCGCCATTTTCTTAGACACAGCTATGATTGCAGAGCTAGATCCCATCTTATTAGCAGACGCGGATGTGGAAAGTGTGTGAGACACGACCACGCATGGGCATCCTATTGAAGACACATGCGCTGCCATGTGCTCAACGGGAGTTTTCATAATCCTATGAAGCAGAACAACAGTGGACTGGTGTTCTCTAGCTGATTTTTTTAGTGCGGTAAATCCAACATGAACATCCTGCATGAAAAACCAAGGCGGGCATACCTTTTTTTTTCCAGATTCGGGAGAAAAAACTACAGCAGACTGAGTCCACTCTGGTCTGCAAAGGCTGATTGCACTGCTTATAGCAGATGCGGAAGAATGCGCTCCTGAGTTAACAAACCTATCAAAAAGATGAAGAACATGCATGCTATTCAAGAATTCTCAAAAGTATGTCTTCAACTGCACCGCATCCACCATTTCTTTCTGAAATGATCATGCCATCAATCGCAAGAACTGCTGGAGATGAGTCAGCAGGACATGCCTTCAGCCCACACTCTATCATGGCTTCCATGTCATTAATTCCATCGCCTATAAAAAGACACTCGGATGGAGAGCAGCCAACATTCGCGCATATAGATTTTACAAAATCTAGTTTATTCACGACCGCCTCGTAAATAGGTATGCCTAGTTCGTCAAATTTCTTTCTATTACATTCGTCTTCTGAACCAGTCACAACAACAACATGAATTTCTGAGTTCTCCGACAGCAAATGTAGCGCATTGATATCGCGAGTATGGAAACTTTTAGACACCGACCCAGAGCCATCCACATGGTACATCCCGTCAGTAATGGTGCCGTCGATATCGCAAAAAACTATTTTGAGTTGTTCAGTTGTCATGACTTCAGTTTCCTCATCTGGTTTATTTCTTCCTCAGTAGGGTTGTCGGGTCTAGAGCAAAGACTTTGTGACACATTACGCAGATCACGGGCTAGCGTCGCTAACCCTGAAGGTTCTAGGCTTGCTGCTGCATCAGTGTGTGGGTATGCTCTATCGTCTATAAAATGTCTCTCGATCCACCTTGCCCCAAGAGCCATGGCGGCTATGTCTGCTGCTATGCCATATCCGTGATTGCTAAAGCCGGCTTCGAATCCCATAGATTTTATATTTGATATCTCGTTCAAATACAATCTAGAGAAAGGGCATGGATATTCTGATGTGGTTTGATAAACCACACAACTACAAGAGAACTTCTTAAGAAATTCATATAGGTCTTCTCTTTCTAATGCGCTAGTCATGCCTGTGCTGATGTGGACAGGGCAAGAAAACATTCTCATGCATTCATCTATAAACGCGAGATTAGTACACAATGCGCTTGGTATCTTTACAAAATCTAAAGATAAAGAAGACATCTCTCTGACTGATGTCAAATCCCAAACAGAACAGCCATACAAAAGACCAAGCATGTGAGCGTGGTCGCACATTTCGTGATGATCTCGAACATTCAACTCTAATTTCAACCTGTGATCCAAGTAGGTAGCGCCAAATGAAAAACTTGGGTTTGGGTGTGGAGATGTTTTCATGTTCTCAGGAACAGACTCGTATGGGTGCCTTTTTTGTGACTTAACAGCATCTGCGCCACTAGAAGCAGCCAAATCAATAAGCTTAATTGCACGGCTAAGAGACCCGCCGTGAACGCATCCTATTTCGGCAACAAGATTTGTACGTTTTGCATCCATTCATTAACCTGCTTGCATTGTGCCAAATCGCGCACCAACTCCAAGTCTTCAGTGCTGTCAATTTGAACAGAGTGTATGAGGGTTGAAAGAACCAACTTTGGAGAATCTCCAAACCTAGTTTTGGTAGTTTTCATTTGAGAATACAAACTACAATAAATGTTGCCATCCTCAAAGGCGACGACGGGCGAATGTACAGAGTCTTGCCTTCTCGGTCTTTTTTCTGGGTCGTAAAGCGGCATCGATGCATGCACCCCATGAAGCCACATTATGTGACCAGGAGCAATTGCTGTGAAAGAAGATCCAGAATTACTAGCCGCCGTAATGCATTTTCTGATGAGCGCACCATGTCTGAACGGAGATGTCGGCTGAAGAAGAACGACATACTCATGATTGCCAACCGAGTTCTGGTCACATGCATGAAACAAACATGACTCTGTAGGAGACTCGTCTGTAGCCATTTCTTTTGGTCTAGATACACAATTTATTCTATTATTCTTCGATGCTGCCCATTTCCCCCAAGACAGTATCTCCTCGTCATCTGTCGTCACGCAGACAGTTCTTACATCCTCACACTCAAGGGCAGCAGCAACAGACCACAAAAAAAGAGGCGAACCGTTAACCTCTGCTCTATTTTTTCCTGGAACCCCCCTGGATCCGGCTCGGCACGGAATAACGACCACGGCAGACATATAATCACCTAACCCTCAGTTGTGATATGGCATCGTTCCATGACATCTTCTTAAATGCTCCAACGGTAGAGGTTGGACAGCAGTTCCATATATTTCCCGCCCATGACTCATTAGCTTCACAAAATTCATCCCAGTATGAGTTGATCTCATTCAATTCCTTCTTCCCTATAATAATAGACATGGCTCCGCGAGGCAATCCCCCTGCCGTCCTCCACACTCTTGTCTGATCGGACATCTCCCAAAAGTATCTCTTGCCATCAACAAGACCTCCGTCCATCCCAATAAGCAATATTGGACAGCATCCCATTAGATAAAGTAAGTGTATGGCGCTTGCAGCACTTGACCTTGCTCCAATCAGTTTCCCTGACTTGTTGTTCTCCATAACAATACCATCTAGGTTTTTTCTTCCAGTGGAGGGGTCATACCACCAGGTATGGTCAAATAAACACACATCTGGACCTCTAAACCTTCTGGCTTCAAATCCTAGTTTTTTTTCAAACAAAAATTTGATACATCTTGACTGCGGTAGGTCTTTGGTGAAATAACTCCAGTTTTTCAGATCTTGGTCATCAGATATAAAATAGTTACAATCCGGATAGTGAAGTATAGAAGAATTGACAGCCATAGTGGGGAAGCGATACAGTTCTTCTTTGTTAACAGATAGTAACGATGGGCCAGAGCACATGACAACACCAGGTTGACCCTGGTGGCATCCAAAGAATTCCTCTATCTTCTTGCTATTATTCATTCAGACACGCTCTTATTTCAGCTACTTTCTCATAAAAACCCTCTGCATCCATCAACCCGGCCTCTTGCAAGAAGCGCGAATATCTCTTGATAGAAGTTGTGCCAACTTTATCTCGTCTTTTCCCGTCAAGCAGGCTCATGGTCATGCTGAGCCTCTTCTCAGCTCTTGTCATGGCCACATACATCAATCTTCTTTCTTCTTCAATCTTGGCTAGACTGTTCTCTTTTATCGACCTCTCGTGCGGTATGGATCCCTCTTCGCACCCAACCACAAACACAGTGTCGAACTCTAAACCCTTGGAAGCATGCATGCTCATAAGGTTGACTGACTGGTCTGTATTTTCTTCCCTGTCGTCATTAGATAAAGAAAGAGATGCGCAAAAATCCCTCAGAGACCCCTTTCCCTGCTCAAAAAAAGAATGTGCATACCTTATTAACTCGTCCACATTGTCAGTTTTTTCTTCTGATTTATGCTTCTCTTTTGTGGACATCTCAAGGTATGTTTTATAGCCAAGTCTTTGAACCAAAAGCTCTGCCGCTTCACCGGGATGACTGTCAGGGCGCAACCCATCAAAAGCAGAAAGAACAGACACCAGGGCATCCCTCTGTTTGGCAGGAAAGGCAGAATCAGCCTCGACTCTAGATATCACTGCTTTGATGTTGCCTGGAATGAGCCGTGGAGCTAGTGTTAAGACCGCAGAAGAACCCAATCCTCTTTTAGGCTTGTTTGCAAACCTACTGAAGCTTATGGAGTCGACGTTGTTAACGGCGAACTTAAGCATAGACAAAACATCTTTAACCTCTTCTCGGTCTAGAAAATTGAATGCTCCGGTCAACTTATATGGTATAGAAAAATTCCTTAGCCACATCTCAAACGCTCGGCTTTGGCTGTTAACTCTAAACAGAATTGCTATGCGCTTCATTAGTATTCCAGAAGAAGCAAGAGCTCTGATTTTCTTACAAATCTCCTGAGCCTCGTCTTCCCTGTCTATGTGTACTGAAACTTTTATTGGGAAACCATCGCTGCTGTGTGGATTGATAGACTCATTAAGTCTATTTCCGTTATTGGCAATTAGCGCGGAAGCAGGATCAGTGATGCTAGCTGTACTCCTATAATTGGTCTGCAGACGAATCAGTCTACAATTATCCATGTTTTTTTGCATGTTGAACATGTTGTCTGGCTTGGCTCCACGCCATTCATAAATGGCCTGATCAGCATCACCAACAATCATTATGTTCCCGTGACTAGCAATTCTTGTTGCTATATGAAACTGCGCATCGTTAGTGTCCTGAGCCTCATCAACAACCACGTATTTAAATCTACTAGAAAGTCTTTTTACAGTTTCTTCGGAGGTTGACATGGCTCGAGCAACATCTCTAATCAAACCTGCAAAATCAGTGGCGTTGCTTGCTTTCATGGCTGACTCATACGCGCTTATGATGGCAACTTTTGTTTGATCGAGAAAAGTATCAGAAACATATTGACCAAGCCAGCCGTCTTTCTTCTCGCGCCAAGATGCGTAAATGTAATGCAGGCTTTTTGCATCGTCTCTGTCAAGGCCGTGCTCCTCTGCAACCTCACTCATCAGATGTAACGCCTGATCCTCATCTAGGATAGTGAAATTTTCACACAAACCATTCTGTATGACACCAAGGCGAATCAATTTGGCACAAAGTGCGTGAAAGGTGCTGATGACAACGTCTTCTGCACCAGCAATTCTGTTGGCTTCACACAACTGAATGAGGCGAGCCTTCATTTCTTTTGCAGCCTTGTTGGTGAATGTGATAAGCAGCATTGACCGACCAGGAATCCCCTCTGAAAGCATGGTGGCAGCTCTGTGCGTGACCACCTTTGTCTTACCAGAGCCTGGGCACGCAGACACTATACACGGTCCATCGCGGTGCATGACTGCATGAATCTGCTCAGCGTTTAGCTTGTCGTTCATTTCATTAAATCCATATCTGAATTTCCACCGTTAGCCTTACCCCTGTGTAGGCGAACATTGCTTACAAACTTGGTTTGCTTACCCTTGGAAAGCCGTCTGACAACTTGATCCATAAAAAGTTGTGCAAAAATAAACCCCCTGTGCTCATGAATAGGCTTCATAGAGACCTCCAAAAAGCATATAGAATGTGGAAGTTCCTCCACATCCATGTGGTCGCACAATTTTTTATTTTTATCATCAAGAGCATCAACAAATTCAAATGGTACTCCAAGAGTGCTGAACTCCTTCTTCTGTACTAGGCATTTCGGACAGTTGTTGCTGCCAAATATAACTATCTTAAGTTGTTCCATATTATTCAAATTGCATCTTAAACTTTTTGCCCTTGATGGCCTTGCAGAAAAAATGCCAATCATCATGGGTGGGGTCTCCGTTGATACCTATGGCGGAAACCAGATCAGAGACATGATACAAGGCCATCCTATCCCCATCTGGGGTCTCCAAGCGCCATGAAACAATTCCAGTGCTTGGATCATATTCGGTCTCCTTGCACACCACCTCAACAGTCCCCTTCATAGAGTGTCCAAATCCTTAAGGATATCTTTGTTTAACTCTGCTAGTTTGCCTGCCACCTTTGGGACTGGCTTTGACTCTTCCTTTTCCCATGTCACGCTTATACCAACCTCTCCATCCCTAACGGAAACGCAGTCGGGGAGAGATCCGCAGGACTGTAGATCAGAAAGAAACTTGTTGGCGGCAGTCTTTGACATCTTCACTTCAGTCTTGAAGATATCCTCATACCTGTTACTGCGCTTGGCAAGATCGGCAAAGGCTGTCTCGTCATCTATAATGAATTGCCTTGGACCCTTGCGTACAACTACTTGACCAAGACCACCAAAAATCAACTCCTTGCTATTCGCGTCATTCATTTCTGAGTGTATTATAGACCTGATCTGCTCTTCTTGCTTTTTCAAGTCAGAAATCTTTGCGTCAAGACCCCTCTTTTCAGCCATAACGGACTCTATCTCTGAAACGACCGCCTTGAGAGCCTCAAGGCCTGACTTCACTGGATCCATAATTACTCCTTGTCGAATGGATAAAACTTGCTACGCAAGTCATCAAGATCTACACGATTCCAAATGCTGGCAGCATGGCACATGTCTTTGTACTCGCACATTTTGCATTCCCAAGAATCTTTACTCTTGGGTCTTGGTGGCGGCAAACTCTTCCTTTCAGACATCTGCAGCATAAGACCCGCCTGCTTCTTTACGCCTTCCCACATCTGCTCATTTCTAGGGATTCTGAAAAATCTCAACTCAGAATCATCTTTCTTCTCATATATGATCATGCCACACTCAAGACCAAGGATGTGTATATATATCGTTAGTTGAACAATATATTCAAAATGTGGCTCGTTAGCTATCCTGCTCCATTGGCTCTTGCCTATGGATTTCATGTCAACCACAAAGGGGCCGGATGGCAGATTAGAAAGATCTCCAACAACAGCCTTGCCATACTTGCTGTTGATAAAATCTTCTCTTATAGATCCGAAGTCAATCACCTGATCGACATGTCCGTAAAAATTGATGTCCTTGTCCTGTATGGTGATCTCTTCATACACAAGCAGAGGGCTGCCGCAAACGGCACAGCCCTGCGGCTCAAAACACCCAAGCATTTCCTCCTTACCGTGCAGGTGGCCACAAGATTGACATTTCCATATGCCCCTCAAAACCTTCAGAGACCGCATATACTCAGACCAACGATGGTGCATGGTGTGGCCCGTGTCAAAAATTCTTATGGTGCGTGCATCAAAACTTTTCTCTGGTTGCTCAATGACGCCAAGAGAGGAATAGCGCTGAAACTGCATCTTGCGCAGACACTTTCCAAATGCAGATGGATGATAAACAGTATAACTTCTGCTCTTATCAGAAGAGTTCTTCCACTGCAAGAAGTTGTCTATGATGCGTGAAACCGAATATGCCTCCAAGCCGCTACCAGACTCCTGAGGCGCTTTTGTAGTGCTCATATAAACCTTTCCTTGGCAGACTCACAACCAAGTTTGTCAATCAATTCATCTGCATCCTTCGCAGGCTTCAATTGTACGAAACTGATATCAACATTAGACATCTTGCTCATGCCAGATGACTTCAATATGTTGAATACTTCTTTTGCCCCAAGCCTTCCTGCCTCATCATTGTCAAGTGCCAATTTCAGGTGGTCGGCTTCCCTCAACAGTAGCGCTAACTGAAACCAACTAGGTTTGCTGCCAAGCAACCCAACAGTATTGGTGACGCCTATAGAGTGCAGTCTCAGAACATCGAACTGGCCCTCAACAAGGACAACAGATCTTGACGACATAATGGATTCCATGGCCTGATGCATGCCATATAGATATAGCTTCTTCTCAAAAGATTCATGCCAGTGGCCCCTATTGTGAACATCTGGTCTCCAATCTCTTGTGGTGAAGCAAACCAAGTTGCCATGGTGGTCATGCAGTGGCAATATCAATCTTCCACCAAGCCCGGTACCTATAGCACGTTTGGGAATATACCCAATATGAAACTCCCTAGCCACTGAATCTGATATTTTCCTCGAGCCAAACAAATAAGACCTTGCTTCGACAGACTCTTCTGAGTCATCGAATAAGGTATTTTCTGCTAACTCTAGGATCAGATTGCGGCGCTCTGCGGTGAGAGCTTCACGCATCTGCTATTCTTCCTTTGCTGAACTTTCGGCAACTTCAGACTCATCTTGATAGTTGATGATCTCAATTGGCAGCGGGAACTTATCCTTTTCCGCAGCAGACCTGATGTCACCAACCAACTCTGAAAGTTTTCCGTTCTGCTTTATCGCATCAACAAACGCAGACTTGCTCTCAACCTTCAAGTCAGACCAAGAATAAACATTCATCCTAACACGTATGAGCTTGAGTTGTCGCCCAAGCTCAAAAGCCGTACTCGGGAGATCTGGGAAATATGGCTCGTAGTAGATAGGAACCCTTATCTTTTCAGAAACTGGTCTGCTGAATCTGTTCTTCTCAATGACAGCATAACTGTAACGACCAACCAACACCTGTTCGCCCTCGTCATTGGTTATACGAATTTCTTCTTTCTCCTTAGAACCTTCCTTCATGATCTTGACAATCGTGGAGCAAAGGTGTCGAACAGAACGCCCGCCAGGAAAGGTGTGCGGGGTTCCATAAATGTCTCCTATCTTTTCACGCAACTGGTTGATAAAGATCACCAAGACATCGTGCTGCTGAGCAAGGGTTGCCAACTTGGGAAGTGACTTTGCCATCACCCTGGCAAGAGTGGCCATGGTGTCCTCGTTCACGTCCTTCTTAAGCACCTGATCGGGAACCAAGGATGCAATGCTGTCAAGAACAATAATATTTATTGTCCTAGACTTGACTGCATCTATCATCTTCTGCATCACTAACTCTCCGCTCAAGATGCTGTCCTCTTCATCGTTTTTCTTACGAGAATTAGATCCCATCAATTTTTCAAGGTTACTATAGCGTAATGTGGAAACATCACACCCATTCACCTCTGCAAGTTGCTCTGAAAAGCTGTGCTCTGCATCAATCCATGCACACACATACCCCTTGCGCTGTGCAGCACCAACCATGCGATAGGCAAGACTGCTCTTGCCACCACCCTCGTTGCCATACAGCATCACAATCTTGCCCAAGGGGAAACCTCCACCCCTGAGATTCGAGTCATCGGTGCATAGGTCTCCACTGATGGCATTATCAAGTTCTGGATGACCCGTGGTAATCAGGTCAACAACCCTAACATTCGCCCCAATGGAGAACCCCTCGAGTTGGTCAAGAGGTTCTACTTCCGATGATGGCTTCTTTCTTACCATGCTCAAAAGTCCATATCATCAGAGACCTCAGCCTTTGCGGGCTGCTTGGATGACTTTGTAGCACCAATAGACGGCTTTGAATCGACGTCCTGACTGTCACCGTAAATGGCTTCTTCAATCTGATCCTGTGGGACAGGCTTGAAGATCTCAGCGAGGTCATAGGAGCTCGTCTTGAAGGTTTCGACCTCCTCCTTGGTGAAGGGTACATAGTTGAGGAACATCACCGTATAGCGGGTGTTCTTGGGGTCATTGCCTGGACGTTCAACTTTGATGGCAAAGTCGCCAGCGCCCTTGCTACCTGGCTCAATGCCACTCTCGTTGTACCAAGCAGCTATGCTCTTGAAGATGGTGATGGGAGCCTCCAGTATCTTCAGCTTCCCGTCAGCACGATCAAAGCACTGCACCGCAAAACGCTGCTTGGGCTTCTCTCCATGCTTCTTGGCGATGACGCATGTCTTTGGATCCTCGGTGATGGCTCGGCGTATCTGTCCATCCTCACGCTCAATCCAGTACTTCCAAATCTCACAGGGCTTGCCAACAAAACGAACCTTGTAAGACTTGTTCGGCTCAAGCTTCAAGAAACTCTTGTCGCCCTTCTTGTTGTCCGAAGAAAAACTATTCCAATCTACGACTGTCATTTTATACCCTCCAATCTGTTATGCCCGTCTTACCTTGAGTGTTAGACGCCGAAGAAATTCGAGACGGTGACGAATTTTGCGGCACGCTGTCCATTTGGTCTAAGAATGATACGCTCTTGCCTACTACATCTGTAGCAGAAAGCGCTTTATTTACTTTTTTCTCTGTTGATTCAACATCTCTGTTTCCTGGCATAGACATGGTCACTGATCTAGAAATCATCTCATATGCGCTCTCTAGGTTTCTCAGGACATGATCGGTGTTGAAATGCAACGCTTCCAATTCTGAAAGATAACGCTCCATGTCCGCCATGTGCTCGGCATTCAGCCCAACCTGTCGTTGAGCAGGCTTTAGATACTGAATGCGTGCGAGCACGCCTGTGAAAATATCAATTGCACGCTTCCATAGGTAATACTGTTCGTTGCAGCACGTGGTTATATATGTGACCCTATCTTTTAGGGCCTGTATGGCACGCATCTTTTCAAACAAGTTAGCAATATCTCCAAGCGCAACATTAGACAAGTTGACCTGTGCCGTTTTCAATTCTTGGTTGAGTTCTTGGAACTTCAACTTTCCGCCAGGAAGCAACCAGTTCTTCAAGGCCCTGGTTTTCATCTCATAAAATGAGGAGAATCTTGGGTCTGGATGAGTAAGTCGCCATTCTCCGTCAAGTGGGGTATCTGCACAATTCAACATGGAGCCATCCATGGCCTCCTCGTCGCAAGGCATTTCCGCAATGTCTGATTTCTTTTTAGCCATAGTCTTTTTTTCGACCACGAGTACTAGTTCGGACATTTCATCAGACGGAACTTGGGCGACAGATTTTGCAGTCGAAGAACATTCGGCCTGCGCATGAAGAGGCTGTGGATCCCCTATGGTGTCTCCTAACCTCTTCAGCTCATCAGAAAATGGAGCACTTGGTTTTTTCTTCCTTGTATTGGCGTAGCCAGCATCGTTTGGACTGCCTAACTCATCAAGGTGAGAACCATCTGTTGGTATGTTAAAAATGTCGTCTATGTCAGAAGTCATATAAGATCAGCAAGCTCCTCATCAGTCAGAACCTTCCTTTTGCTGCTTGCCGAGTTGTCCTTTGTGACACCTGGTGTCGCAGGGCGACTTTCTTGGTATGCAGACTTCTCGGAAAGCCCCAACTCAGCCATTACACATGCCTCTATCTCCTTGTAGTGAGATATAGCCTCTTTACGAAGCGCAGCCACAAACTGATCCTCTTTGGAGAATTCAGAAACTGACATATCTTTTTCAACATCAATCGCTATCGTGATGTTCTCATATGCTGCTGTGTTTATTTTTCTCGCGATTGATATGCGCATTTTCATAGTGTTCTCATGCAAACAAGTCTTGTCCGGTCATTCCTTTAGATCTTGCCTTCTTGAAGTGATCTCTATATTTTATATAATCACCGACAGGGTCTTTAACATTCTTAAAAAAGCCAGCTTCTTTCAATGCCAGTATGCATTCAGAGTCTACGATCCCGGTATCTACCCTTGCACAGAAATCTTCAAAATTCTTGTACTTTTGGTTTTGCTCTATGTTTTCCGCCGCAGCAGCCCGAATGCCTTTGCACATCAACGGCGGTGTAAGAATAGCACGCTCGGAACCATCCGCATTTTCAAAAACATCTAGAGTCCAACTGACAGAAGAGTTGTTTATTATCCTAGGAGCAATATTTATGCCCATGCTTCTAGCCTCTGCCTCCAATTGAACAACGCGCTCCCACTTTTTTTGCCTTGTCTCGACCCTCAAATATGCAAGCATGAACTCATGAGGGAAATTAGCCTTCAGGTATGCAGTTTGGTATGACAGCAAACCGTAGCAATAGCTGTGACTCTTATTGAAACCATATGCCGCGAATGGCATAATGAAGTCGTTCCAATACTTGATAGCCTGATCTTCAGGAACACCATTCGTGGAGCATCCCCTCACGAACCTAGATTGGAATCTTACTAGATAATCAACATTCTTCTTACCAACTGCTTTGATAATCTGATAACCCTCTGATATGGTAAAGTTAGCAAGAGAGTGACAGATCTGCATGATGCTCTCCTGATAGCACAACACGCCATATGTTGGCTCCAAAATCGGCTTGACAAGACGAGCAATCGATGGATGAAAGTAAACAATGTCTTCATCACCATTTTTTCTAGCACAATATTTGGGGATATTTGCCATAGGACCAGGACGGAACAGGGCTATTCCTGCGCATATGTCCTCAAATCTGTCAACCTTCATCTTGATCATGGTGCTCTGCATCCCGCGTTCTTCGCACTGAAAAACGCCAACCAGTTTGCCAGTACGATACAATTTAAAAGTATTTTCGTCATCAAGCGGCAACTGGCTTATGTCTATGACAGTTTCTTTTCTATCTCTGATGAGGCGCAAGCACTCAGACACCACACTTAAGGTGGAAAGAGCCAAAATATCAAATTTAATCAGACCAATGTACTCAAGATCCTCATAGGGGAACTGTGTTGCATAATCGACGCCGCCAGCATCACCACCGCTTGTTGACCGCAGAGGGGCTATGCGATGAAGAGGCTCGCTAGATATAACAATGCCTGCAGCATGAACGCCAAATGAAGATGACAATCCCTCAAGCCTAGAAGCATGCTCAACAAGCTCGGGGAACTTAGACACCTTTGAATGAAATGGGGCACAATACTTGAAAGCGTCATTTATAGACGAGACCTGATGTCTCTCTCCCTCATCATCAAAAACTTTAAGAAATGCACCCTTCTGCTCAGGCAATGAATCAATTATCTCACGAACGAGAAGATTATTTCTTTTGATGTACTCTTCTTTGCCAAGATGAAATGAGTTAGAAAGATCTAAGGCTTTTACAGCCCTCGTTATGTAGGATTTCATCTTGAGTGTTTGATATGTACCTATATTACCAACATTATCTCGTCCATAGGTGTCAATGATATAGTCGTAGACTTCTTGGCGTCTTTCAAATTCAAAATCAGCATCGATATCTGGGAAGCCAGCCCTTGCGAAGATTCGTCGTGCGGGTAAGAAGTCCCCTTCAGGCTTTACGGAAGTGAGACCAACCGTATATGCCAACCACGAATTAACAGCGTTTTGAGATCCACAAGCGCCGGCGCTCGACTGGTAGATGGCATCAAATTCATGCAGCACGCTATCAGACTTAAGACCTTCGATAGAAAGCATTTCCTCTAGTTCTTGTGCTGACAACTTGGCTTCGTGTTTGTCAATCCTGTTAGATGCCAATGAGGAGCGTATCAACCCTCTGTACTTGTTTCGCAGCATGTCTTCAGATGCCAAAGTCGGAAGCCCTCACAAATCTTTTGCTGTCAAAGCCAAGAAATCGCTCCCAGAGCAAATCGTGCTCTAATGGATCAATTCCATAGGTTATGCCGATACACCTGAGCAGCATGGAACCAAAGCCACTTCCTCTACCACAGCCAGTAAGGATGCCTTTGGTTTTGGCAAAATTGATGTAATCTCTGACGATCAAAAAGTATGTGGCAAAATCGTAGTTATTGTTTAGCTTAGCAATTTTCACATCTTCCAACTCCATGCGCAGACGCTTTTTGTAATCTTCGCTTGTGTCCTTGCCCATAGACTTCAAACCCTCATAAGCAAGATGCTCGAGATACGCATGAGGATCTGCAAATTCATCTGGCACAATGTACTTCGGCAACCTCATGCCGCCAAACAACCCCGCAATTGAATCGTCGTCAACCATCGCTGCAAGGTCAACTGTGGCGTTGAGCATGTCTGGATGAGCACCGAACATCGTTGCCATCTCTTCCGCGCTTTTGAGATAGAACTCGTGGTACGGAAAAGAAATTCTACGATCATCCTTTATGCACTTGGAAGTGCTCATGCACATCAGCAACTCTTGACTCTTGCCGTCCTCTGCGCACGCATAATGGCAGTCGTTGCTTGCAACAATCCTGCAGTTCAACTTTTGTGAAAGACGTATGATATCTGGAATAATCATCCGCTCTTCATCAAGTCCATGAAACATTACCTCTAAAAAGAAACGATCTCCAAAAATATCCTTGAGAATACCTGCCGCCTTGAGGGCTGCATCAAACCTTCCGTAAAGAAGGTTGGAATTAACGACTGAACTCAGGCATGCACTAGAGCAAATGAGACCTGCAGAATGCTTCTGCAGAACCTCCATATCGATCCTGGGATCGGAATAGAAGCCTTCTGAATAACTGATCTGACTCAAACTGCAAAGATTTCTGTAACCCTCTGCGTTTCGCGCAATAAGAATGATGTGCCTGTTGCCCTTTCTCCCTTCTGGCTGCTCTTGCTTACCCTTCGCATGTCTACTGCGTGCCAAGTAGAACTCGCAACCAAGCAATGGCTTTATGGAAACGCCCTCTCGACCGTCTGATAGGTTTTCTTTCTTCCTGCATTCCTGAAAAAACTTGATCGTACCACCTATGTTGCCGTGATCGGTAATTGCTAGGGCTGGAAATCCCATATCCTTAGCCCGTTTGATTATGGACTTAACCTTGTTCAGGCCATCAAACGCGCTGAACTCGGTGTGACAGTGCATATGGACAAAATCTTTATTGCTACGCTTCATCGTCTTCTCTATATGTGTCGGAAGAAAAACCATCACACCTGACCACCTGGTAGCCACCTGTGCTGTTTTTGTATATTCTGTGTTTGCTTGCTACGCCCAAAATGCTTATGGAAACAAACTCTATTGGATTCTCACAATCATATGTTTGGCATTTGTCACAAAGCGTGATGAACTTTTTGGGGTCGCCAACAAATGTGGACAGCGACTTGAGTGTGCAGTGGTACTGCATTTTTTACCTGCCAAAGATGTCTTTAGGAACCTCTCCCATCTCTATGGGGTCGTCTGAATTATAGGACTCAGATTCGTTCGGCAGAACCTCTGATTCCGAAGCTGCACCAGCCACCACAGGGGCTACAGTCCTACTTGGCTCTAGGTCAACTGCTGATGCTGATGTTGCCACCATGGCAGGAGATGCGTATGCTGGCCCCCTATGAGCCGTCCCAAGCGGGTTGTGAACCGCTGGGACGTTATGGCGCACCTGAACTCTAGGGGCGCTCCTCTTGGCCTCCTCCATTAGGGAAATGAGGTCATGAGACGCAGACTCTGCGGCCGCAGGCAATTGCACCAACTTCTCCACCCTAGAGAATTCTGCAGACACGGGCACATCTATAATGCCCTTAGAGCCCAAAAATTCATAAAGTTCCACTATGCAGCCAGTGTCGAACTTGATCATATTCTTGCCAGACGACATGGTTACCTGGACATTGTCGTCACCGTTCCTGGAGACAGAGATGTCTATCTCTGATGAGTCATCTAAGGACGCCCATGTCATGGATATGGATAGCTGATCTTTTTTTGTGACTATTGGCATATGCTACTCCTCGTCGAAAATTCTACGCTTGCCGAACCTGCTCTGTAGGTACATCGAGTCAACTACCCCAGTAATCCATAACTCTTTCCAAAAATCTCTAGATGAATCAGCCTCACTATGTGATGGTTCTGGTCTTTTCCACCCATTGTCAATCAGCCAGTTTGAAAGAATTCTTACGGCCTTTTGATCTCCGGCTCGTACACCGCTAGATCTATCTCCGGCTCGTACACCGCTAGATCCAGAAGAATAAATTACAGTTCTTGCATCATGACTGAAATGCACAACATAATTTATCTCAATCGTGTCAAATTTTATAGTGGCTACAGCTTCTATCATCCACAGTGGAGCGTGTGGGTCTTGGGTCTTCATCCATTCACAAACATCTGAAAATGAAGATTTGCTAAAGGCTAGATGTCTAACAATCACTGTTTCAGTTATATGGTCTTGCATTTATCAATGCCTCCAAATCTCCGTTGCGAACAGCATCGTCAGCACGAGCCCAAACAAGACCCCATGTTTCAGATGGGGATCCAACTGACCTGTGCACCCTGTATGATGCGGTCAATTCAACAAGCACGGACTTGATATCGTCGACATCATCGTGAACACGGTTCATGCTTTCAACTATTGATACACAGTCATCGATAATAGCATCAGAACTCTCTGGATCAAACCCGCACCTAGATGCTAGTTCGGCAAAAGCCTGATCTTGGGATGTTGAATCTAGCTTCGCTTTTAGCCTAACAATGTCTCCGTAGAACTTGCATCCAAAACAGTAACAGTCCTGTTGACCGTCTTGTTTTTGGTAGACATAAAAACTTGGCGTCTTGTCTCCTTTATGAATTGGGCAGCTATATACAGATTTATCTCCATACTGGCGAGAGGGCTTGATGCCCCTTTCTGCCAAAAAGTCGACAAGGCTGAGGCGCCTAGAAAGTTCAACACGAATGTCACTCATCACATGTCAAGCCATTCCCAGTCGTCCGCCGACTTGCCAACATTCTTAGGCTTGTTGCGAAGTGATGAAACAGAGTCAACCATCGCAGCAATCGTGGGATCGCTAGCATCAAGACTTCCAGATGTCCCGCTATCCACCCTGCAATACTCTGGAAACCAGTCAAGACACGCAAAATTCTTGCCGCCATTGAAAACCTTTTTACCCCATCTGGCTTTGATGCAATATAGGAGCATCTTCCTGTTTGGTTCATCTATACTTGGGGCCTGAACAAAAATGTTGTCAGCATCTGCGCTGTATTCGTGAGAGCCTCTAAGGTCCTCGCTTCCAGGTCCACGACCGCCATCTTTATCATTCTTGAGTTTCTTGATGCCGTCGCGACTCAATTGGGCAGCACTCAATACGGCAAATCCTCTGCTCTTGCCCATGTTACGCAAATCTTTCAAAGCATACCCGATCTCTAGATCATGCCTATCGTTTTGGGGCAACTTTATGTTGGCTGCGTAATCAATCACAACAATTGCAGGCCCCAAAAAAGGCATCTTCCTATCAATCGCATGCCTTATCTCCTGGACAGTTGGTCTGCTCTTAACATCAGCCCACATCAATCCGCCACTAGATTCATGAACACTGTCCTTATGCGACCTGATTATTTTCCACTCGTCTGCACTAAGCATTTCTGGCTTGGCTATCTTTTCGAATTCAATCATACACTCTCTAGACAAAAACTTGGCGTAAATATCGTCAAAAGGCATCTCAAGAGGCAAGAAAAGAACATTATGACCCTTCTTGAAAAGGTTAAAAGCTATGTTAAGCATCATAGTACTCTTGCCACCACCAACATCAGCAACAGTCAAAGTGAGGGTGCCTGGCTTGAACCCGATAGTCATGCAATCATCTATCTCCCTTATCCCGCATGTGATGCGACTTTCAGGATTCTTGGCCTTGTGTTCTAGGCGATCTACATAGCCCTCGTAAACATCTTTAGTGTCAAAAAAATCGAAGATGCCGTCTGCTTCAGAGCTGACTAACTTAGACAAACCATCGGAGAAATCACTGAGCTTTGTCTTAAAGCCTGGCCTGCCATCAGCCTTGAGTTTTTTGATGAGTTCTCTGAACTCTCTCTGCAGGAACTGATCTCGCAACTCCGAGAGAATATGATCGAAATCTGCGCTATCAACTTCAAACTCAATAATTGCATCGAAAGTACCCAACACGCCAGAGATGGATGCAGGGGCCTCTCCTGCGATAACGCGCAAGTAATGCTCAAACCTATCTCTAGTGAGCGGCTTTGACTCATCTGAAGACCAAGAAAGACCGCTGTATATTCTTGAAAGAGATGGATCGGCAAATATCTTCCCATCATTACCTGATGAAAAGAACTTGTCAGCACAGTCCTTGTTATTTATCATCAAGGACAGAAGCTTAAATGCCTTTTCTGATGCATTAGCCATGATCAACCAAGCCTCATGTGAGAGCAGAGGTCTTTATCAAAATATGTCTTTGCCGCCATATTTCCTAGAGCCTGTTCTAGGTCGCATATTTCGGCGTCGAACTGTAGGACAAACACAGTCGGCAGACTCATCATCCTACGCCTGCTGACGATCCTGTCCAGGGTGATTGGCAAGGCTTTGGTCTGATATGAGTTAATGTCATCAATCACAAGCCAGTCAGTCAGCCAATCGCTATCTTGATTGTCCTTGTCAAAAACCTCGGTGATCAAATCGTGGACAGACGCAAAGCGATATGTTAAAGCCTTGTTACCCTTGAATATTCTTCTCCATATGGCCTCTTTAAGGATCAAGGCAGCAAGAAAACTTCTGCCCAAACCTCCTGCGTTTTTCAGCCCATCATCATTGACCTGACCATGGACAAAGACATTGCACCCATCTTCAAACCTTCTGTCCATAACGGACAACTCGTTCAATTTAGAACGTGGGGTCGTAAGCAAGATTGAGTCGTCGCCAAAACAATACCTCAAAAGACTTGATGTGGCCATACGCATCACAACTTCGGAAACAACCCTTCTGCCGTCAACCATGCCAGTAAAATCAGGTAGTTCCAGTTTTGCGTACTTACGGGGGATGATGGATCTATGATAACCCACGACCTCCGACAGAGCCCGACAGTAGCAAAGGTCTCCGCATGAATAAATCTTGGGGCACTCTTTTTGGAGAGCCTCCAAGGCAAGTTTTATGTTTTGCTCAATTCTTGTCATCGCCGGGTCGGAACTTTAATGCCTTAGAGAAATCGTATATTGTCTCTTCCGACATGGAGTCAACAAAAACTCTTGCCCCCATGGCCTCAACTGTATGGGGGTATGGACCATACGCTTCAATCAGGCGCTCAAGGTAAGCATACGATGCTCGCCCGTTAAGGACAATCCTTTTCACTGATCCAATAACGGCCTTGGAGGCCTGACCCTCTAGCAACTTGGACTTCTTTCTGAGGAGAGCAAACGGCCATATAGGTCCATAGAATTCCACAAAGTTGTCCAAGTCGCCATTGATCATCTTTGTCAATGTGCGCTCGTCGGTGGGACACACCATAACCTTTCTTTCAGTTGGCTTCTCTGAAGATTTTGCAAGGAAAAATGCCGCCAAATGACTTGGCTTGACAAGAAGCTTTATTGGCCAGTGTTTCCTAAACTTCAGAGAAAGAACATCTCTATCAGCCATTGTCTCAAGATACCAATGAAAATATTCTACAGACAATGCGTTTTCATTCTCTTTGGGGAACTTGTCTACAAGGCTCTCTCTCAGTTGAATGAGAAGAGTATAGATGTACTGTACTCCATCCCTAATAGACAAATTGTACCGTTTTCTTATTTTGCCACGAACATAAGACAGAAAAACACGCGGAGTGAAATCTTCAAAAGAATCAATTCTGTCGTACTGCTCTATGCCGCTATCCCAATCAAATGTGCTGTCTGTGACTTGCTTATTCCTAGAACTTTTGCCTATTTCTGATGAATCTTGAACCTCGCCGCCAAAAATAGTCGCCATGTCGTCATTTGACAATTGGGATTGCTGGAATAATCCTTTTGATTTGATAGAGCGGCTCCGTTTCATAGATTTTCTTTCGTGCCTTGGAATGCTTCCTTAGGTACTTCACATCGTCGTCAAAGTCTACGACAATCGCGTCCTTCTTGCCGCCAAAACATCTAATTACCCTACCAATCCTTTGTAGGGCTCGAGTTGAACTTTTTCCACTGCCACCCAAAATGAGCGCGTCTAGAGGTCTAACATCTATGCCTTCATCAAAAATGCTTGTGGCAATACACACTGCATTACTGATGCCGCTTCGCATCTCATTAAAGCACTTGTTCCTCATGTTTGTGGAATCTGAACCGTTTATGAAAACGCTTTCTGGTATCAATTCATTAAGGATGCGCCCATGCTCAATTTGCCTGATCAAAACCAAAACCTTCCTACCCTCGTCACGCAACCTGATTGCATATTCAGCGATGGCCTTGTTGCGAGGTTCGTTGTTAACAATGCACTCCTTGTACACCTCTGGATAGGTTCCGCCTTGACGAGAGGATGTTTTGATGAAATATATTTTAGGCTGCACAAGCACACCACGCTGTATAAGATCGCTGGCCTTTATGTCAGCAAGCGCTCGACCAAAACAAGAATCAATCAACATGTCATCGTTAAGGTCCCTCCATGGCGTGGCGCTTACTCCAAATCTAAAACGAGCATTCACGCAGGAAGAACTCACTGACTGGCAAGTCTTTGCTGCCCAGTGCTGAACTTCGTCACAAAACATAACCGTTGCATTCTTGATGAAGTTTAATATCTTAGGTTTGTCATCTTCGTCAATAGGTAGAGTCGACTCATCGCCGTCCTCTTCGTCAAACTTCTCGTATTTGTCGCCCAAACATCTTACCGCCGTCTGCACAGTCATAACTGTTATGTCGGCAAGATTACACATCCCGCCACATACCCTGCCGACTACGATTGGCTTGCCATCTTCTCTTAGAAACCTTTCAAACTCACTAGCAGCCTGCTCCATCAAATCTCTAGATGTCACTAGGAACAGAGCTGGAACACGCTGTAACTGTTTTATTATCCCTGCGCATATAACTGTTTTACCTGCGCCTGTTGCCGCCTTGATAATCCCACGACCTTTTGTAACAGCTGCATGTATGGTTTCTTGCTGATAGTCTCTGAGCACAAGCCCTTCGGCGAAATCTATGTTTTTATTTTTTGGAGGCATCTCCCTAGCATCTGTAATAATGCACTGCTTCGATGCAACAGCGAAGAATTCCTTAGCCATATACAATAAACCGGTAGGGAAATGCACATGAGGAGATTTGTGCCTACATCTGCAGTACTGCCCGCCTCGACACACAACCGAGACGCGACCATCCCAATTTTGACCTCTTGAAGACCAGAGGTGAGCGTCAGTCTGATAACTCAAAACCGACTTGAAGTATTGGTACAGAGAACCGCCATCCAGGCCTATCACCTCAGTAAATGAGTTGCCAACAACCAACTCTACCGATGGCAATATTTGATTTGGATTTACAGTGAGAGAATCACTTCTCTCATGTGTTTGTCGTTTTCTCTGTCGTATCGACATCTGGGACATCTACACCTAGTTGATAAATTCTACGCCTGCCGAAGACTCTCGTTCCTTTTTGGGGGCACGAAGGACAGTATGATCCAATCGCCTTGGTCTGTATGGTGCTTAGATAGGCTGAATTTGCCTGGCCTGGAGCGCCAGAGTTAGCCCTCTGATTTGGTCTTCCCATCTTGACCCCTTTTTATAATTTCTGATCTAATATTTATCAGTATGTGGCGTATCCCAACTATCTTTTCGTGCGCAGGTATCACCTTGCCATCAAAGAGCAACTGAGAGGCTGTGTCTAGCTTGAAAATTACTCTTCCTAATGCCTGAGAAACAGAATCGATATCATCTTTGTTTACCATGACCTACTGTCCTCCAGCATAGATTGTATGAGTGGGGAAGACACGCCTTGCGAATCTGATCCAGCTTGCACACGAAGCATGAACTCAAGTGGGGCGCCTGTCAGGCCTTTACGCCTGCGCTCTTTATCAACCGCAGTATAGAGCGCATCAACAACGGGAGCCCATCTTTCTTTGATATGAGGATTTGCTCCCCTTGATGGAGCGAGCATCTTTTCTATCAAGCCAAACAACCAAAATGACGACGATGTTTGCGCTGTCTTGACACTAGCAGGTCTGCTCGACTCAAAAACATCAGCTCCATAAGATTCAATATTTAAACCGCTCATAGAGCACAACAAAAACAGCAGCAGCGATGAAGATATGGGTCCGTAAGAATCATTCAAAAAGTTATGTATATATCTTCTGAATGCGTCATCTTTTACCAAAACAGCCACAAGCCTTGGGTCATGACGCTCAACAAAATACTTGATCATAATCGCTGCCTCTACGACTGGATCATGTATCTCGCATGATATGCGCAAACAGTCTTTGTCGCAAGTGAAATCACCAGGCATAACGCACGACTGAACAGCAAAGTCGTCAAGTGGTAGCCCAAGAGCAGGACAAACTCCGTCGCGAATCAAGACAAATGATGTTGGCATAAAACCGAAAGATGCCGGAGAATCCATAGGCGGTCCTGGCTCTGCATAAAGCATAGAAGAAATTCCAATGCAAAAAGCCTGATACGACTGAACCTCTTTGGGGTCAGCAGCGAAACCAAACTTATCCAAAGAGTTATGAAGTATTTCTGTACAAGCAGCCAAAAATGACTGACGAGAACCGAAGGCTACTGGGACATAGATGTTTTTGCCTTCCACAGATGGCAAGGAAATGTCATGGCAAGAAACATGAAGATCAGGCAGGTCAGAACCACAATGACGTGCAAACACCCTCATAACGGCAGAGGCTAAAGCCAATTCAGATTTTTGGTTCATGGGTTCCTTATCTCCCGATCACTCAAGCCACAGAACTTAAGAAGGTTGTAGAAGCAATTATTGCTGTTCATAAATTCCTTGAAACGCTCAAAGTCTTTTTCAAACTCTTCCCGATCACGACCTGGTGGAAGGAACTTCCTGTTCTGAACAACCTCAATCATAGATTCCCCGCCATACGCAGAAAGTATTTCCGATACAAGTTGATGAGCCTCAAGATCAAAGTTTGTAACTAGCGTTGTGCTGCAACGTTCGTTACACTTTTGGCACACAGAATCGAAACAAAGCCTAGGCTTGCCATCTTGAGACTTTCTGATACCAACAGACAACAATTCGGCACTAGATAGTTTTTCCCCGCAATTAGGGCAACCATTGTCATCTAAATAGATTTCAGCCCAATGTGGTAACTTGATCACAATATATGTTTAGGTCAGATCTAGATCGTACCTCCATGTGATGCCGTGAGTGTCGTTGATGCCAAAAATTTTCTGCTCTGGAAGTGTCATCTTTTGCATGTTTTTTATGGAATACACATCACCTCCAACAAAAGACCCGTTTATTATAACCTTGCCGAAATTCGTTGATTGCTCTGCAGATTGGTGAAAGTGACCACACAGGGTAAAATCAGGATGAATCCTAGTCATTCCAGCCATGTCTGCCGCAAAAGACTCCAAACTCCTGATCGCACTAGAGGCCTTGCGCAGATCGTCACCATGGGTGAGCAAGAAATTGTGACCTTTGATGTTTTCAGACAAAAACCAGCTTTTGGTCAACTTGAAACATATTCTTGGGTTGTTTTCAAACTTATGCTTGAGCATTTCATAGCACAAATTATCCCAGTTGGCATAATCTTTCTCTGAGCCAGCCTTAGCAACCCTACCATGGTTGCCACGGATGCCATAAAAAACCACTTTCTCAAAAACCGACAAGAGATATACTAGGCTCGTGCTGATTTCTTCAAAACCTATGATGAATTGGTCATAAATGCTGTTGTTTATGTACACAGGGCTCCACGCGCCAGATTCATTCATGCCATCAACAATGTCTCCTAGGCAGAACACATGCAAAACTGGAAGTTTGTACAGTGTGGAATGCAACTCGTAGATGTCTGCAACCTTCTTCTCTAGCTTGCGCATTCTTGATCTAAAAATATCAAGAGAATAAGTGCTCAACCCGCCAGTCTCATCAGCCGAGTGGTTGTGGCCAATGTGTAGATCACTCAAGAGTAGACCCACATCTTCAGAGCCCTTACTCTTCATCCTTTTTTGAGGAGACCAAACTCTCTTTTCTATCTTTGGGGCTTTAGCTATAGATTCCCTTAGGACATCACCGATGGCATCAGCACGCAATCGGGCTATGTCAAGCCTAGACCTGAATCCGCCTTCTATCTTTGACTCATATGCTATCTTTGCTTGCTTACGAACATCTTCGGTAACCGAAGAAAACCAAGGCATTTCGCTCCATGCAGTTTTCAGCCACTTACTTTTGCAAGACTCTGCAGTTCTTTTGAGATGACTAGCTATGATCTCGTATGGAACCTTGTCAGAGCGGGCCCTGTAGATATATTCCAACTCATCTGCAGACCAACTTGAGTTCTCCAACCTTGGCCTACCTATCTCCACGCAGGATGGGAAATGCTTGAGAGTTTCATCGCGGAGTGCCTTGCTATCAGTTGCATGTGCCGCCTTATCATCTCTGATTTTTTTGTCTGTGTCACGCCTTGCGGGTTTATCGCGTAGACTATCAGTGGTTTGAGAATATTTGAGAACTTTGCTCCGCTTCTTGCTGCTCTTTGCCAAAACTCTAGATCTTGAACATGCCGCCATACTTCCTCCTCAGAGTATCCACCCAAACATTCGAACATTTGTCTGCTAAAACAGACTGTTGGATCAATCATTGGATTGAGCCAACTAGTTGACAACATAGACTTGATGACATGATCATCCGCAGGCGGATAATCCATAACGCCTATTAGTGAGTTATTTTTCTTTTTTACAGCCCAACCACCCACGATGTCGGCGTCTTCAAGTCGTGACAGCGTTTCTTCAAGCCTACATGGCAAAGAAACATCATCAGCATCATGAATCATAAGCCATCTAGAGGAAGCCATTTTTGCTGCAATGTTTCTAGCCCTAGGAACCCCAATATTTTCTTTGATGCTTTGGGTTTTAATTCTAATCTTGCACTCGTGGGCCGTCCTAGCAGCCAATTCGTGAGTGCTGTCTGAACTGCCATCGTCAACAAAGCACAATTCAATCCTGTCTGCAAATGGCTGTAAAGAAATGATGGCGTCAACCACGGTGGCTGATGCGTCTTTCGCAGACATCAAGACGGATATGTCGGGGTTATTTGCCAAGGAAAATTTCTTTGTATTTGGGCAGTATTGAATTCCAGTCAAACGATGACTTCACCAAGTTTACGCCACTAGATGAACAATCTTCGTAAATCTTAGAATTTTTATCAACAAGATCGCTTATCGCTCCCGCAAACCTTTTGACATGGTTGCCGCCAGATGAAACTGGAGGCGGACCTGCAACCAAACCGCCACTCAATTCGGAAACATTGCCTATATCAAACGCAACCCATGGCACCTCTGAAGCCATGGCTTCAAGCACAACAAGAGGGGCAACCTCTGAAACCGATCCATGCAGCATCAAAGTAGAAGACCTCATCGAGCTGCACAGCAAAGATCTTTCACGATCAAGCATAAAACTTGTCTCAAAAGGTGCCTTTGAACACGCCGTCATTATCATCATGGTCAGGCGCTTAGCAACGTGCCAGTGAGGAGTGGTGCAAAAAACAGTCCATGAAAAGTTTAAACCATCGGCATGGAGCATGTTAAGAGCGGAAAGAACGTGTTCGTGACCCTTGCCTGGATAGCAGTTGGCGACCGTTATGAACTTATGTTTGGATGGTATGCTGCGCTTATGGACTGAGAATTCGCCAGAATCAACCCCATTCGGGATGACTGAATATGATATACCAAAAGAATCAAGAACAGAACATTCGTCATGCAATTTGCTGTGGACAACTATCTTGATTCGATTACCCAAAGATCTAATCCTATTCATAATATCCACGCTTTTACGAGATGCGTGTAATCCGACCGTACATAATACCACCCTGCATTTAGATGATGAGCAATATTCTAAAACCCTTGCCCAGTGCAAAAATGAATCACTGTATACAAAAACACAGTCTGATTCTACAAGAGATGCGATTTTTGCGAGCACATGTTCATGCCATGGCTCAAGCTTATATCCGTTGTACTCACAGGAATTGGGAACGTCACAACCAAATACAATTACATTAGAATGCTGACAAATGTGCGATGCAATCCTGTCGACAACAACTTCACATCCTCCAACACTAGCAGGCATGGTATGATTAGTAAAAATCAAAACTTTAGACATTGGGCTCCTCAATTTTTTCGAGATACCCCATCTGCTCTCGATAGTTAAACGGTTTACCTGAAAGAGATAGGAATTTATGTTTGCCTTTCTCTCCACGTGCTAGCCAACTTCTGCGCTGCTCATCGTCCTCTGTTTGAGCATGAACTCCAACCACATGATCAAGAATCATCATGCGCATGCCTGCATCACAAACGCGAGATGCATAAAGGCGATCAACCCTGCCGTTTTTGTCGGGAAAAAAGCGCAACCTTTTAGCGGTGACAGAGTGGTATACCTTGATGCCCCTTGTTGGCATTTTTGTTCTCCAATCAAACAAATTGCAACTAATGCCAGCAACTTCTGGATATTTTGCCACAAGCGTATTGAAAAAATTGACTGCCCACTTGCACAAAAACATGTCGTCATCAACTCTCAAAAACCAATCGCTGTCAGCCGAATATGCCATAAAATTACAAGCATCTGCCCACTGCATATTCTTAACAATTCGCGGATCATGGCAGCCGGCTTTTCTGAGAGCTTTGAGACAATATTTCAAAGAACTTCTCTTAAGAGTTGGAACAAAGATATTCATATAAGCATGTCTAGGCCAGTCATGTCTCCGTTTTTTCGCCTAGAAACCACATCATTAAAATAATCATTCACGCTTTTGATGTTGTTTTTCTTTTCAACAGACCTAGACATCTGCATGGGGTGCTGTCTGTAAACCGCCATAATATGATCTATTCGGCACATAGAAACTCCATTGTAATAAAATCTTGCCCACATCTCTCTATCAGATTTTGACCTCATGGCTTCGTCGTACATACCCAACTTTTGATGAAGACACCTGCGGTACATCGTGCCCTGCGCATGTATGCCAAGATATGGAGATTGTCCACCACTGTGTTTGACCCACTCATTTTCCATCCTGTGAAGATCACCAAATATCCACTTGTTTTTTTTCCAGTAATGAACCAAACAGGGGCCGTGAACGAAGTCACAGCCGGATCTCAGGGCTTCAAAACCATTCTGCAAGCAGCCATCATAAAGCATGTCGTCAGCGTCGAGCATCTTGATACAACCAAATCTTGCCATCCTGATGCCATGATTTTTTGCGAATGAGTAACCACGGTTGCCATCAAGCCTGTCTATGACAACATCGTGTCTACATCTCCTCGCCTCGCTAGCAGCAACCACATGCCCGCCGTCTGTACTGCCATCGTCAACGACGATCATCTCGCATGGGAAGTCTACATCTTGAGATCCAAAAGATCTGATGCACTCCTTGATCAACTTGGAGTAGTTAAACAAAGTGACAACAACAGAAACTCCATCTTTGATATCAGATGTTTTTTCGTATTGCCTCAGCATATTTACTCGCACAGGATATCATAGACATATCTTCTCTATATTTTATATGGCATTTTTTAAGCGCACTGTTCATGTCGCTGCCCAATATGCGATGGTCGATGGAGTCGTCACCAACCTGATCCATGTTGGCCACTGGTCTAAAAGAAAATTCCCTATCTATGTTAGATATCATACAGTTTTCGCCAATCAACTCCCTTGTCCCGCCTATGTTGTTACACAACACAGGCAAACCCATCCTTAGTCCCTCAACAACAGAATTAGAACAGCTGTCGATATGGCAAACATGAACCATCAATTTGGCACGATGATAAAGATTGCGCATATAATCGTGATTTTTAGATCCTATATAATCTATATTGGGATGGCTAATCCTGCTAGATGGGTCAACATCGCCAACAAAAACCAATTTTGCGATCATGCCCAAGTCATCACTTGCGTGGACAAAAGCTCTAGCGATTGCCTTTGGTCTCTTGTTGGTTCGCCAACGAGAGGATGTGACTATGATGTCTTCTCTTTCGCAAGTTTTTTCACAAGGTGCCATGCCAGTTCCATTGTGTATTACACAATCTTTTCTTGCCCTGACGCCGAGCATCTTTTCGGCAAACATTTTAGAAAATGCGCTCTGATATATGACCAAGTCGTGCGTTTCTATAGCTCTTCTTATTGGATCATTCATCCTCATACGTGCCAAATCATAATAAACGCTATCAACCCTCAAAACATTAAAATAGCCCTTCCTTGTCTTGCCGTGGATAAAGTTGATACCCACATTCCCAAGTTCGCGATCCAGATCGCCGTCCCTAACAGATTGCAAAAAAGCATTTGCAAAATGTCCCCTTCCAGTACCTTCCGTAGGATTGTGCCATATCTCTACTCCCATCTGGTCAAGCCTCTCTGCAGCAAATGTTCCTTGCCAACCCATTTCTTGCGAAATCTTTGATAGTTTGCCAAAAACATAGACATTCTATCTTTCTTGACACCAAGAGTGCTATGGGCTTCATGAACCACGTCATGTGGGCGCATGACCCGCATCTCTCCACCAGACTCCACAAATCTGAGACAAAAATCTGGATCTTCAAAATAATAAGGGCTAAACTGACTATCAAAGCCTCCCAAGACATTCCATATATCTTTGTGCACAGCCATGCCGCCGCACCCAATATAGGTAAATTCCTCACCATGCCTGTCAACTTTCCTGACAGGTCTGAATGCTTTATTCATAGACCAGGCTTCAGCGCCCAATATGCATCCATCGCCAATCTTCTTGTATGCTTCAATTGCTTCGGCAGATGGAAATTGGTCATTATCAAGAAAAATGATCATTTCGGCGCCAGATGACAATGCATCGTCTGCCATCCTAATTCTCCCTTGCGTTATCCCAAGGTTGACATCGCTTCTCATCAGTTCAGCACTCTTAGGTATATTTTCTCGCAAAAACAAGAATTCTTCTGCTTCAGACCCATTGTCAAGAACATGAATTGTACCGCAAGAAAAACCCCCAAGATGCCTAACGCATCTGATAGTCAAACTTGCCCGTCCATGCGACAGGATGCAAAACAATGTCTTCATGATCAAATATACGACTCAGGGTTCCCAACTTCCGCAACCGTCAGTGCTGTGTTCGCTGACCTCCGGCAGACCCCTTTCGATGTTATCAAACGGTGTCACGGTCACTCTGTATGTAATGGGAGGTCCGTCAAAGCAGTTAAAGTCACCAGTACCATCAGGGTAGCTGATCAATTCGAATGTGTTAGGTTCCGATTGATAAGGCGCTTGCATAGGCACGAACTCACCTCCACTGACGCTCTGTTCCCAACTAACTTCATATGAAATCTCCTGACCTGGCTGATTCAATGAAATATCAATATCTTCAGAGGAGAGATATGCTTGAAGATAAAAAGTCCCAGTCCCGAGGTCGCCCAAACCGATCCAACCAACACGTGCTTTTGGTTTCGTGTTGAAAACATTCAAATCATTGCTATCAAGAGTCGTATTATCCCTGAAGATCAATTGTGCGGATATTTGTCCACCGACTGGGAAGCCACGGACGGGGCCACCCTGGTACGGAATGGAAACTTGAGTGTGATGCAATTCAAGCACATGTTCCGCTCCACCAAATCCAGAAGACGCCCTGAGAGGACGCGGTTCTCCTATGCTGACAAACTCGTTGCTTCCTGACAGCCGGTATCTCCACCTTATCTTGGTCTCCAAAATCTCTGTGGGATTATAAAAGCTGAAATCTGCAAATGCAAATGCCATATTGGACAGATTTAAAGTTTCAGATCTATCTGATTCCAATTTAGGTATCAAGGTAAAACTCGCAGGACGGAGTGGCGGACTAACTATTGTTATCACAGGACTCCTGACAACAGCCCCAAAGTCTTTTCCGTCGTGGGGCCTGACTTCAAAATAAACTTGGTCTCCAATATTGAAAAAACTCTCTCCATTCTGCGCTGCCAAAATTTCAGCGGGACGTCCAGCTGTCTGTGCTTCAGAATAGTAATTTCTAGTCCAAAACTGATTTACATACAATGTGTCATTTGCGTCATTGAGATCATTGTACTTCTTGCTGCCAAATACAATTGCCATCTCCACGCCATTTTTATACCAACGTATTTCTGTTTTTTCAACATCCTCTTGGTCGCCATCAGCATCGACAAAGAGATAAGATATTGATATGGTATCGTATTGAGTGTAAGACCCAGACAAGAACCTCAGATCAAGCACCTCGGGCTTAGAGTTGTATTCTGGTCTTGGATACGGAGCTTCTAGCATATCAACAACAAAAGAGTCTACACAAGCGGTCTGCTCAAATGATTTGTTCGTGATATTGAAAGCAAACACTCCTTCGTATGGTGTGCCTATTGCTATTGTCATGTCGGCAACATCATAAGCGGATTTGAATACAACTGTTCCTGAATCAGCATCAGATCTATACTGATCTTCTTCCACCACATTTGCGCCCGACTTGACAACAACAGAAGATCCACGCTGCCAGGGGCCAAGCCTAGAAACGTACAAGTGGGGAGACACCTTCACCAATGCATCCACAAATACTCCAAATGAATCAGCTGACCTTATGGGCACGATGACCCTGCCACCACCCACTGCTGCTGGAGTTATTTCATTAGCAAATTTATCCCAAGATGTGTAAAGATGAGCTGCCGCTGAGAACTTAACATCAGTGGTTTCTCCAATACTGGCATGTGCAACACCGACAATCTGATGTGGCGCAGCATTCAATTGCTTTGGCTTCGAGACTATGAGCGTCTCCATGGGGAGAGAATAGTTTATTGTTACGGACCTCAGCAGAGCTTCAACAAAAGATTCATGCTCTTCGGGGAATTTCTGCGTCAATAAAACATTGATTCTAAAAATGTCTCCAATCAGATCTCCGAACCAAGGCAAAGAGGGAGTTGCAACCACGTCAGTCCCATAGAAAGAAATACCGTCATCTGTTTTGGATAGTGACACCGATATGATGGCGGATTGATTACCAACTACCTCGAGAGATTCTAGATTCACCTTGCGACCGAAATTGAGCACTGCTTGATATTGACCGCTTGCCAGCCCACGAGTGATTCTGATAGCCGAACGAGATACAGAGTCAACGGAAGAGGCATCAATAATCGACATAGATCCTCCGCCAGCAGAAAGAGTTATGTATCTCTGCTCTCCCTGATCTGCAATGGTTGCTTGCGAGGAAACGGTGATTGGGTAGTAATCTGCAAGATTAACGAAATATATTGGACTATTTCTGTTTCCCCTGATTGAAATCAGTTCTCCAACAACTTCTACTGCGTTCAATCTGCTCAGGTTCTCTTCGCCGTCAGTCAGAACAAAGGTAATGACAGACCCGCCCTGATCGGTAATGATATCGGACTCTTTTGCTGCTTGAGTAATCGCATCATACATTGGAGAGCATCCGAACGGACGGCTACCTGCCAATTCACCAAGACGCTGTATAGCGTCTGAAACAGCTTGTTCTCCTTCATATTTCCAAGTTCTTACAGTTGGCACCCAGTCAAGATCAGAATAATACTGGATAATTGGATTGTCAGGAAGATCTAGAAGAGTTATGCCAGATGGGTCTGACTCTAAATTTATACCCGCTCCAACCAAGTCAAATCGCAAAGCTTCTGAATCAAGTTGGGCCTCAAGAGGAGGAGGCAAATAAACTGATCCTCCAGTTCCGTCAGAAGAACTGCTTGAGGAGTCACCAGACATCAAGGATCTGAAACTAAAACTAGAATCATTTGCGACAACTGAAACAGTGGTGCACATGGTGTTATCTGACCCGACGCAAGAAAGACCTCCAACGTTATTCTGGTTTCTCACGCACGATGGGCATGTGAATGGACATAAAGATGTATTGCCAAGTCTCAAATCAGATCCTGAAGAGTCGCCACCAGATCCTGGCGTGTTAGCTGAAAACTGAAAGACTTGGCCAGAGACTGCGCATGTCACTCGGAACCTGAAATTCTTCCTCAATCTAGGCAAAACTGCTGGCATCAAATACTGTGAGAAATTTGCCGTTGATGGCTCTATTTGCGCCTGCTGAACTGCTGCAGGATCATAGCTCGGATAGATTGGATTCAATTCTGTAGGAACCCTGTTGCCATCAGGACCAAAAGCAACCTGGCCCCATACAGACCTAGTTCTAAGATCAAAGCCTAGATAGGTTGTCCAATATCTGTCGGCGCACGAGAAGTCTATTCTGTTATCTTCTGCATGAGGGTTGCACCTTATTGGATCGCTGCATGTGTTTAGACATGATTGGATGGTGAAGTCAGGCCAAGATTTCATGCTGCACAGATTTGGGCAGTGCTTGCACAATTCTGCCTTACACATCCACAGAGGTGATTGCGGAGACCACGCCCATTTGAGGAAATTCTCTCCATTTTCAAACTGATCGCAAAGATCAACTGCAAACTCTCCGATTTCCTTGTTGCAGTCAGGAGATGGCCAATCTGTCTCGCATACCTCTCCTCCATGAGGGGGCTGCGGCTGCTGACCGCATGGATATGGCGGCAACCTTAGAATCTTCCAGTTCAAGTCTCCAGAAGCAACTCCTATAATTGACTTGGGATCGCTAAGAGACATCAGGCATGGCCGAACACACACGGTGTGTGGAGCCATCTCACAGCCATTTATTGTTTCCCTACCTGCTTCTGGCGGATCAACTCCATTTTCGATCAAAAAAGATACTGGAACCATCTGCTCCCAGCATATTTCCAATTTTTCCCAATCAATGCTGCCATTGCACGGCATTGGATATTCAACTTGACCAGTTCCAAACGCCTGCTGCTCAGAAACTTGACTCAATGGATATGAAACAATAAGCCTGTATTCTCCAACCTGATATTTTGTATCAGTTACATCGTATGAAGAGACTTCTATGTAGTATACTTGATTGGGAGCCGTCATGGCGTCTGCAAATTGCCCAAAGCCATTAGAGCTGTTATCTGGCGGAGATGTTGGGTCTCCAGATTCGTCAAAATATGCTTTATATATGAGTCGCAAATTGCTGCCTGTCAAAGACTCAAATTGGACGGGTTGCCTCTCCGAGTTGTATATGCGTATAGTGCTGCGGAGCGTGCTTATCCCCCTAGGTTCGATGCATATGTCGACTATGCCATTAACAGGCGCAACAAAAGAGTAAAGATCAGTGTCACCAATGCCAGATATCACACCTATCGCGGTGGAAACAAAAGCCAAAGAATTTCCACCATCAGTAGTGGATCGGATTGGCAGGACTCCATTTATTCTTCTCACGGAGAATACAGGCATGACTGCAGCAGAATCAAACTCACCAGCATCAGCATATCTGTCTTGTTCAGAAAGTTCTGGGAATGTTAGTTCATTCTCTGTTGTCCGATCTGCTTCTGCACCTGGATCAAACTCTGTACTACCGTAATAAAAATCATCAACTATTCTTGCTGCGACAATTACTTGATATGGAAAGCGCGTTTTCCCTTGACGAATTGATATGGTATTATCTAACTCATCAGTAGCCGCCCTAGACTCTACAACTTCAATATCAGCACTAGTTATAACGCTGTTACCAAGTAGGCTTGTAATATCGCTTATGGGTCTAAACGGATCTTCTGATCTTGGAGCCAACCTTGCATAGCCAATACCTGATGAGACATCAACAAGACGATCATCTATCCTGATCGGGAATATTTTTGTGCCTCTCCTTTTCCTCCGCATGAAAATTCTTCCATTAGGACCTCCGCCGGGAATGCCTCCCATGCCTAACTCTAGTTCTTCCTGATCAGTGCCTTGGAACCTTATGTAGCCCTCTAATTCTACAAGAACATCGTCGTCAAGAGGTTTGCCCTCATCGTCATACACCCTGATCCTGAGGTCGACTCCCGAAATACCGTCTAGTCTCGCACTTGCCTGAACGCCCTCAATTCGAAACCCCTCCTGTATAGGCTGAATGTTGGACTCAGTCTGCTCGCCGAAGGCCTCAATTGAAATTTGGCAAAATCCTGGCGACTTGCCGTTTGTGACACCACCAGAAACCATAATTAAAGATTCTCCATCCCAAGCGGATGATAGTAACAACCTTCCACCAATAAGTGACCTTCCTTGAGATTTCACATATAGACCATCGGACAACTTGAGTATTTCCATTTTCTTGGTGGCGTTAGTTCCAAGATATTCTCCAATAGGGGGAAGTCTGCCGCCTACAATTACCAAAGTGCCATCACAGTCAACATGCGCGGCCCTCCCTCGAGGCTCAGGGATGTCAGCAAAAATAGAATCTGCGATGTAGATATCAAATGGTCTAGCAGTGCTTGCAGAAGAACTGCTGGAAGAATCGCTGCTTGAAGAAGAAGAAGAAGAAGAAAGTGAGCTAAAATAAGAATCAATATTTGATACATCAAACATGAAAGAATCAGTGAAGTAAACTTCCCTTGACTCATTAACGGTTATCACAGTGTCCGCATTTCCAAGCGTATATGAAACCCCTTCGTTGATAACATTGCTTCCACCGACAAATGCCCATCTGCTGTCATCAATTTTTACAACTGCAGGGTACAAACGGCCATAAGTGGCAAGATCGTTGTCAAGAACCGAGAAAGAGCCAAGCCACTTATTTGCTGATATGCTAAAGATATGCACGTACTTAGAGGTCTCTGAAACCTCTTGTGTGTTTTGCTCTACATTACTCGCTCCGCACAATGCAAAAATGTAGTCTCCCGCAACTATGCATTTTCCGAACGCATGACCGTGTCTGACAGCAGGAGATGATCCAGGATTTGATCCTGAGCCACCGAAACCTCCAAGAGAGGGAGAAGGAGGCAAATCAGTTCTCTGTGGCAGAGGGGGCATTTCTTGCCACTCGTCTGTCTCTATGCTGTATCTAAAGAAGTGACTAGAACATCTTGGCTTGAAGCCTGCCGCAGAACCGGATCCAAGGAAGGCCATTTCAACTCCGCCAACAATGTATATATATTCGTTGTCGTATGCAACAGACATACCAAACAGGGGCTTGGGGATCTTGGCGCAACTTTTCCACCTGTTCTCTGATTGAGACCACCGCTCCATGTAGTTGGTCACGCCAGCAGTTGTCAATCCTCCAATAGAGTAGAAATGACCACCTACATAAGCCATCCCGTGCCAGCATTTCTTAAAACTCATATCTGCGGTTCTTGTCCAACCGCTTTCTGCAGAAGTAATGTTGTGGATGTAGCATGTAGCCGTGAGTGGAAGAGCAATCTGATTTCTAGAAATTAAACCAGCCTCATCAACCAATTCTGAAGGATCTGGGCGCGGGATTGGTGATCCTGCAGATCCATCAGAAGAGTCTCCGTCCGATCCACCGTCCGATCCACCGTCTCCACTGCCGTCGCCACCCATATATGCGGCAAATAAACCACCCTGATATGACAGATCAACTCCATGGACGCGTTGCCGATAGATGCTTCCAAAGTTACCCCTGTCATAGTTGCATTCAGCAAACACTGTGGTATTAAAAGACATGCCTGGAGATATTGGCAAAATGGCAACTTTTACAACGGAAGATGTCGCGGGAACCTCACCTATTTCATTTGGTTCATACCAGGATCCGCTTTCATTTACAATTTGTGTCTTGAGTGTCTGTGCAGAAACCCCCGGCAACTCACTTCCGCAAGATGTGATATACACATCGACATCTGCTGGAACTGGCTTGTTTGAAAAAGTAACAACGAACACTAGACTATGCTGCGTTTCTCCATCAGCTAGCACCTCATTTGTAAACAGCCTCTGACCACCCCTCTCGATCCATCCAAAGTGGACATTGAGTGGCTCTCTGAATTTTATAAGCTTTTCAGGAACTCCCATGCCCTTTCTCCCCTCCCCATAAACTGTGGAAGTGAGAATCGCGGAGCTTACGAAAAAATCCGCTTTCACAGATACGGCGATATCATAATCAATCCAGTTGTTTGGGTTTTCTGGATCTGATGATGGCAAATCAGACCAGCCGGCGACTGAAAAGGTTTCACAAGTCACATTCCCTGTTCTTGCTGTTGTTGGCTTACCAAATCTGCTCCACTTGAGAGGTATGAATGCGTTGCTTAAAACTCTAAAATAGGTTTGATTACCTAGCTCAAGTTGCAGGGTGGTATCATTTGTAGATACGAGATTTGTAAATACGAGTCCGCCTTTAATTATCCTTACAGGGCTGCTCCAGTAGGGTATCGACGTGGGTCCCTCTTCAATAAAACGCAATGGCCTGTGGATCTTGACATCTATTGCTGTATTTTGAGACATGGGGACATAAGTGGCATTTGGTAAAGACCCGTATCCAGAGCCATCATTTATATAACAACTCTTAAAATTATCTGTGTTGATGTTTTGATCGCTTTGCTCTAATAACATTACATCTCTAACAATTCTGAATATCGCACTCTGTTCTCCATCGCTATATATAAGTTGTGCATTTCTGTATCCAGAAGATTGTACTGGACCATCAGCATAAATTGCTGCTGTTTGTAAAGAGTCTTCGACTACAGGGTCTTCCACATCATCATTTTGATACGGAACCAAGCATGCTGTGGTGCTCTGGGAAGCTGACTGACCAGAGAGATAAACACTAACTTTTATTACATACTCCTCAGGAATTATATATGTGATTGACTGAGGAGTGTCTCCTACCTCGTCGTCTCCACCCAAAGGATTATCCTCGTCGTCTCCATCAAAAGGATTATCACCTCCACTTGCTCCGCCTCCAATACCTCCTCCGCCTGTTGATGACTCTGTTACTATTGAGACGACAACATCAGAGGCTGGACCAAAATATACCCTATCTGACCTCCCTCCAACTGTGAAATCCCAAACCCCAAAAGCATATCTTGGGTCATCTGATTGTGATGTTGAATAGAATGGACGATCTCTGCTATTTCTGAAACCTATCAATTCCCATCTGACAGGTGTGCCGTCTGGTACTGGTTTATATTCTTCTGTTGTAGCATTAGATACATCTGGATCTATTATATAAACTTCAGCAATCTGCTGAGCGACATTAAGCCCGTCAGCAACTGGAGATCGTGCAGTCAAATTAACACGCAGAGTTGGAGCCACAGCGGTGTATATGTGCGCCGTTCGTCTAAATCCGTTGATAGAAACTGTTGCGCACACCTCTGCGGCACAAGATATATCAGGAACCTGAATTTGAAGGTCAGCCGCCGATATGCCTCCAGTCATAAATCCGCTCACCCAAGCATATTCCTCAGTAGAAGTTTCAGGAAGAGGGTAGAATTGAGCGACTGGAGAATTAGGCCTCAATATTAGAGAGTCTTGGTACGTTGCTGCATCAATGATGTTTTGAATGTATTCAACATACTGCCACAATCCAACCTTGGGGAAATCTAGCTGAGCAGCATAACCCGAAAATCTATCATTGCTCATATTCTTGCAAGTTTCTTCCCAAGAACCATCAACTAGACCACTTGTATATTTAGGCATGTCAGCATCGAAACTATTTATTACGCAGACAGAACCAGCAGGAAGAGCTTTTTTGCGGTATTGTGCAAAAACAGTAAGGGAGATCGGTGATTTTCTTCCGGCATAAGCCCCAGTTAATATAACTCTTGGATTCTCGCCCGAGGTCCAACCGCACAATGACTGACCGCTAAGCGATGATCTTGGTGGACGCATACACTCGTACATAACAGAATCTCCAGCACTGCTTGCAATAACTATACCTATTGGGTTTTGAAATGCTATCGTAATTGGCTGGGTCATAAATTTAAACAATCTGTCAGAAAGCGCCGTGGAGTCAGATCCTAAAATGTCTTGAGCATCTCCAACAGCGTTTTGTCTAATTGTAAGGCCGGCCTTCACTGAAAAAATCACACCTTCCAAACATGCAAGTCGCTCGGGGGACGCAGGGGCAAGGCTGATATCTAAGCGTGTCCAACCGTTTGCCAAATTGACTTGGTTGAATTGTACCGTATCTCTAAACTTAAACAACTGCACAGACGCACGCCTAGACGGCGCGTCAAAGGCAAACCTGCTGCTAGGGCCACAAAGACCTTGAATGGTAACTGATTCTTGATCAGAAGACTCGAAAGTGTATTCGGTGGTGATTGATAACTTGGTCTGGTCAAGAAATATGTTGCCATACTGATCTGTGGCCCTGCAATATAAATATACCCTCTCATCAAACCATGCATGTACATCAAAGAAGCGTCGTGGAAGCAACGGATTGAACCACCTTACGGTTGTAGTTCTCAAATCAATTCGATCGTATCTCAAACCATAAACGGCCTCTGGACCCACCCCTATTGGAGATTCAGATTGCGGAATATCTACCTCTATTGACTGCGGTGGACTCAAATTACCATATCTATCTCTCGTGTATACAGTAAAATACGCCTTTTTGCCTGGTTCTATGTCGCTAAAACACCTTTGCGTTCTTTCAAGATTCTGAAAAATATCATCAATAGAAGAACTTGGACTCTCTGCAACGCAAATCCTGCCAAAACGAAGAACACATGAACTATCTTGAGGCTCACCAACGAAAATCGGATCGCCGCCATGGCAGTTTGGAATATCGGAGTCGGTTCCTGACGCAGAGTGACAGGCTTGATCTCCATCTACTGAAGGTGTGGCGCCCTTCTTGTAATACACAACTATACTTGACACATCCGAAGAAATCGGAGGAACCCAACTTAGTCCAACCTTACTTCTACTTGCCCTTGCCGTCAATCCAGAAACTGGTGGCAATGAGACTGGCGGCCTCTCGTTCTCCAACACCATTCGCGGTGTGTACTGAAACAGCCCGCTGTCTTCTGGAGCGGAAAAGTCGCTGCTGCCTTCGCCAGGAGATGAGAAAATCCTGAAGAAATGTCTCATGCACCCCCAAATCAATACTCCCCTCTGTCCGTGTGACCCGGATGTCAATGGACTATTAAAGTCATCGTTAAACATGAACTCATGCTCACCGACACCAAGCACCTCATCAATAACCGTGTCTCCCTGATCAATATCACAAGGCCCAACATCGTCCCCCATAGCCATGCGAACTTTCAAGTCGCTTGCCGGCCTATCACCATAAGAACTACCGGGCCGGCCCCAATCAACAGGTGCTGAATAAGAGCCTACATTTGATGCTCCTGCAATATCTTCATTAAGAACTCGCAGGTGTCCTAATTCTTTGGTTCTCTTTATTTGTATGCGAACCATTCCGTCTTTACCAACTGCATGAGGTCCAACAAACCAACTGAGCACAACGGCTCTGTCTCCATTATCAGACAAAACACCGGCAGACAAAGAAGACTGAACATTATCGCTCAAGAAAGATGCATGAACAGAAAGCTCGGAAACCCTGCCAAACCATCCGCCCAAAACCCCACTTGGATCAGCGCCGACACACACGCTACCAACATAAAAAGACTCGACAGTATTGCAGGGTATTTCTGCGAAATCGGAGCCAACATACAGTCTGATCGCTGACAACTCCCTTGAATAAGACCAGGCAACCCTGTGCCAGTTGTCGGCACTCATAGGAATACTCAAAGAATTGCCTGCCCAGGAGCCATGAACTTGGGATCCATCCCAATAAATTATCAGTGGATTTCCATTAACAATAGAATGAATTATAGTCTTGTTCCCTAGAGAAGATGTTCCATAAATCCATATTGCAAAAGTAAGATCTCCAACTATGTTCCCGACATCGGAGTTTGTCTTTACATATTGATCCCTGCCATTGAGCCGCAATGCAAAGCCCTTGCCTATACCGGTCGGTGTCGGCGGAGACTGACTACCTTCAACCCACAACGGCGGCACAACCCCATAAACGACAGACGCGTGATTGCTGCTGTATGAAAAATCATACAGCTTTTCTCCTCCACCCTCGTCCATGTGCAGTATCAAGGCTGCATCTTGAGACCTCTTGATCCCAGTTCCAACCATCTCCCTGCCGATCAAGCTCTTGATTCCAGGTGGTCTTGGGCCGCCCATCGGAACACGAATGTAACTAGCTACCCCAAAAACACCACGAGAATCGTATGGGTAAATGCCGTAATACACAGAAGATACGCCGTCAGGAGCAATGTTAACATACCTATCGACTAGTCCATTTGCGACTATGTCTCCATCTGTGGGTGACACAGGATAGCGGTCGTATCTTCGGACAACCTGCACTCCATAAAAATCAGTTCCTTCATCCTTGAACGCTCCACCCTTGGCAATAACAGGATTTGAAGGGGTAGAGATTTGCTCCTCGGTTACAGCAAACCACTCAACCTTTATTGGGTCGCTCTGAAAGGTGGATATGACAGAATTGACACGACCTGGATATGCATTATCTATCGCAGATAATATGTTGGAAGCTACATCATATCTTGTCTTACTCTTGTCTGACCAACTCATAGAACCACTCTGATCAATAACAAAAACTACCGTCCTTTCTGGCAGGTTGAGAGCCAAGCCACCATCTACAGATGCAGTATTGGTGAATTTTGGCTTCAGAGATGGATTGTCAAAATCAGTTATTGTGATTGCTTTTTGAATGGCAGGGCTAGTCTGTATGCAGGCATCAGAAGAGGATGATGCTGCGTACACCCTGACGGCCATCCTGTTTGGGACTTCAAAAATGCCACTAGGGCCATAAATAAGTGTTTTGGTTGCCTGATCAGATGCAGACACAGCATCTTCATCCCAAACAAAATAACGGGAAGGACTTGCTGGGCTTTGGGTTACAGCGACACCAAATTTAGTTGGCATCGCAGGTACACCAAACCCAGGAAGTGATCGTAAGCCAAAGTTGACCCAGCCATCTTCGGCATATGGAGTGACATCAGACTCCACTCCAACTATCGGATATTCTCCAACAACCTCGTATTGGTCATCGATATCTAAGATTTTAACATGCACGGTTGTGTATTCTGAGGAAAAATTATCTATAATCGTGTTTTTGTTGAAGTCAGACACAACGACATCATCAACAACCGCAAATGTCCCACCATCAGCATCAGCAACGGTATGCGTAGAGATTACGGCAGCCTGATTCTGCTCCGCCGACAGAAGATCTTCGACCGCAATGATAAAGCAATCCGCCACATAGCCGTTGCCATAAAACATCATCTCAATATCTTGCTCGCCTGCCTCAGGAGGAAGCCAAGCAAGCTTGATCCAAACCCACTCCGGATTTCCAGCGTCTCTTATGTCTTCAGGGGAGATTTGGATGCTGCTGAATGTATAACTACCACATTTAACAACCACCTTAACATTCTGGAATACGGCGTATGGCGATAAACGCAAAAATAAATTGTGACGTGCCGATGTAGAAGCATTGACTCTATACCTGCAGACAGATGGCAAACCAAGATCTCCAAAAAACATATCAAAAATACATGAGCTATATGCCTCTGGGTAGTCAAACCTGAATCGGGAGGCGTAGTCACCAAATTCAAAATCTACAACATTTCCTATATCAATATATGTCTTGCCGGCAACAAGAATGGGAGCGCCATGTCCGGCTCCACCAGCGCCATGCAGATGCAGGGAAATTCTAGAAAATTCTTGTGATGGCATGTCTAAACTTATATTTCTGCAAAATCTACCTTCACCCTCGCTAGATGATTTGGCGCTATTTTACACAGACATATCGTCTATTTCTGGTATTTCAGACACCGAAATTACCAATTTAGGTATTCTTGTTGGCGAGCCAATTTCCAAAACTCTTAAAGTGGTTGTCTCTGAGCTTGAGCTAGAACTTGAAGATCCAGACTGATCACAACAGTCTTCTGGAATGTCTAGCAAACTGCTAAGGAATTCACATACAGCCAACTGAGAGAACTCAAAATTCACTATAGAGAAACCAGAGCATGGGCCATCAAAGGTCATCAAAGAAACATATGGATTGCTGATATCGATCTGACTAGAGCCAAGCGGAGCAGACAGAGCGGAGAACATATCTATAACCTGATTTTTCCCATATGTTCTCGTGAAAGATCCACTGATGCATCTTGCAGTCACGCTCAAAACAGCCCCATCACTGAGTCTGCCTAACTCGCTAATCATCCTCTCTACATCAAGAACAACATCAGAGGATATGCATGGCGTCACATAAGCAGAGCTGCTTGAAGAAGAGCTGCTCAAGGAAGAACTGCTCGAGGAAAATGATGAAGAAGAAGAACTCTTGCTGGAGGAAGAAGAACTACTCGAGGAAGAACTGCTCAAGGAAGATGATGAAGAAGAAGAACTCTTGCCGGAGGAAGAAGAACTGCTTGAGGAGGGACTGCTGCTAGAAGAAGATTTAGAGCTGCTGCTGGAAGAAGAACTGCTAGAAGAAGATTTAGAGCTGCTGCTGGAAGAAGAACTGCTAGAAGAAGATTTAGAGCTGCTGCTGGAAGAAGAACTGCTAGAAGAAGATCTAGAGCTGCTGCTGGAAGAAGAACTGCTAGAAGAATACGAACTGCTAGAAGAAGAACTTGACGATGACTGCGATGAAAACGAACTGCTGCTGGAAGAGCTGGAGGAACTTGAAACTCCGCAAGTGGATAGCGTTTCGTTCACAACAGATGTAATAATGCCGCGCGTGAATTCGTCACATGGGTAGACATATCCGCCCCACCCGCTTGAGTTTACAGGTGCAGCCTGCAGGCTGAATTGTCTAAGCATTTCTATAAAATCAGAAAATGTTGGCTTCCTTACTGAGTTATCCCAGAAGTCAAGACCACCTTGGGTCCAATATGACTTGTTATACCCAGTTGGGTTTGCAGCAAATTCTTGAGGATTAAAAATACCCCTATCGGTATGAACTTGATTTCTTGCCCGCTTGGAATGCATTCTCCAATAGTTTGTAAGTGGGTTATATGGGTCTAAGAACATCGGCAAAACTATGAAATTTGACGTGAAATCTTCATAATTATGGGTGGCATATTGAGGTCGTGCAAGTTTGACTCCAGTGAACGTGCTTGTCCCAGATTTCAAGTTTTCATGGTGTCTGTAGTGGTCACTCAAGGCATATAGAGAATAAGCAGAATAATGAGGCGTGTAATATGAAGCAAGACCATCATTGTCGCTTGGCGGATGGCTTGTGAAGTCTCTTGATTGACCTCCTGCCTTGACAGTGAAAAGCACCTGCTCAAGGGGCGTCCCGGAACCGCTGCTGTTGGAAGAAGAAGACGAACTACTGCTAGAAGAAGAAGACGAACTACTGCTGGAAGAACTAGAACTGCTGCTGGAAGAAGAAGACGAACTGCTGCTGGAAGAAGAAGAAGAAGAAGAAGAAGAAGAAGAACTAGAACTGCTGCCGAAAGAAGATGAAGAAGATGAACTGCTGCTGGAAGAAGATGAACTGCTGCTAGAAGAGGAACTGGAGGAACTGCTGCTAGAAGAAGAAGATGAACTGCTGCTAGAAGAAGACCTGGAAGAACTGCTGCTGGAAGAACTAGAACTGCTGCTAGAAGAAGACCTGGAAGAACTGCTGCTGGAAGAACTAGAACTGCTGCTTGAAGAAGACGATGAACTGCTACCAAAAGAACTAGAAGAACTAGAACTGCTGCTGGATGATGATGAACTGCTACCAAAAGAACTAGAAGAACTAGAACTGCTGCTTGAAGAAGATGATGAACTGCTGCTGGAAGAAGACCTGGAAGAACTGCTGCTGGATGAACTGGAAGAACTAGAACTGCTGCTGGATGAACTGGAAGAACTAGAACTGCTGCTTGAAGAAGATGATGAACTGCTGCTGGAAGAAGACCTGGAAGAACTGCTGCTGGAGGAGGAAGATGAGGAAGAAGAACTGCTACCAATACCGCTAGAACTACTACTAGACGAACTAGATGAGTCACCCAAAGCTTGCACTGCCTGTAAGGCTTTTTTTGAATTTATTCTTTTAACATTTGCGGAATAACCATTTGGACCAGTTATCGGGATGATATCGGCGGAGGATTTTAATATATCCTCTATCTGCTGACATGTTATGTCTGGTTTTAGTGATATCATTAAAGCTGCAACACCAGCAGCATTTGGCGAAGCATAACTTGTACCACTTACAGATACATACGGTGTTATTGCATTAGGAGCTACAAGGAAAGCCTGTTGATAATCAATATTTAAAGATGGATGATCTTCTATCGTAACAGGATTAGTAACAAGGTCCCAGCTCCAGAATGCACTAGAACTTTCCTTTACATTAAATAAGAACAAAGAACGTCCACTTGAAGTGAGATCTCCGCATTGACCCCAAAGACTGCAGCTGTTGTAGTGTTGTATTGTTGCCTGATTAACAACTCCATTAACTGTTTGCCTGATTTTTTTTCCAATTAAAGAAGGAAGGTTTTGATCTAAATATTGCAGTATTTCATCTATTCTTTGAATATTCGCAGGGCTAGTTGCATCTGTAGTGCCAAATCTTAACAATCTTCCTGTTGTTGTCAATATTGAAGAGCCAGGAGCCCATATGTCAACGCCGTCTCCAAAACTAGAACCATACCATCTATTATCTGAGGAATCTGTAGCCCCAACAACTATTACACTTGCAGGAGTTGGTGAAGATAAATTGAGTGATGGTACATTACCGGCTGCAAAAAATATTTGGCAGTTTTTTGTTCTACAATAAGAAGCGGTAGTTTCTATTGCAGCATAAAACTGAGGACTACCCATATAGCCGTAGCTTACTACTATTACTCTTGCACCGTCATCAGCTGCTTTTATACAAGCCCAAAGTACATCCGACAACAACCCACCAGCGAAAAACGAATTTGAAGTTTTGAAACTTCTTGTACTTATAGATTTTGCAGTACCAGAAACACCCTTTCCATTTCCCCCAATTGCACCCGCACATCCGGTTACTTGAGGTCCATGCATGCCACCCTCTCCGCAGAAAACTACGGTGGGCATTCCATTTTGCGCTATACCGCCTTCGTCTCCTCTTGTACCCGAAACAGCATTATAAGCAGGAAGTCTATTTGCCTCTAAATCTTCATGACCAACATCAATTCCTGTATCAATGATGGCCACAACAACCTGAGTGTCTCCTGGCTCTATATCCCATGCGGCACAAGATTCCATCTTGTCGTGATGCCATTGATTGATTAAGAATGGATCATTTGTGCAATTGGCAGCAGGATATCCAATAACGTCCTCAGTAACCCAATCAAAAGCTTCAGTTAATTTTAATTCATTTATATATAAATCTACATTTTTTGATTCTGGAACCTCTATTAGGTATTGATCTATTTGAGATATATAATCTCTAACTGAGCCCTCTTCTATTTTGAGTAATCCTAAATTTCTTCTATTGTTATATTCTGCCAAAGAAACTGAGCCGTCATTAGATTTAAGTTTTGCAAGAACTCTTCCAGTTTTAGTAAAATCTTGTGAATTTTTAATTACGGGCTCTTCTTCTATAAAAGTAAGTAAAGATCTAAACTGATTTGTTGTGAATGGGTCTTTTTCCCCCATATCTAAGAGCGGATAAGATATATTATATGCTCTCAATATCTTTTCTGGTGCATCATATGGGACCCACGGGAACTCATTACCAAAAGACCAAAGATAATATTCATCAGAGAAGAACGGGACATTTGCCCAATCAATCGGCAGTCCTGTGGTGGAGGTTACGGTATCATCAACTCCGAAAGCCTTCTTCCTTCTGGTCCAGTCACGCGTCTCATAGAAAACTTCAATACCAGCCTCTTTCAGTTTTGTGGCGACATACCAATCAGACAACTCCAAGAAATCTGTTCTGTATGTTTGGTAATCATTATTGGTTTCTGCAGATCTGAATAGTGATATGTCAGATGGAGTTGCGCTTTGCGATGCAGCATCAAGACACACGCTCAATCGACCATTCGTGGGGCTTGCAACATCTCCTGCCATAAAAATGATTTCTGCAATCATCTCATCAAGCATCACCTTAAAAGCGCTGTCTTTTTGTGTGGAGGTTCCTGACTCAGAATCCCATATGGCTGTGGTGCGTTTTCTGTAAGATGGATACCCTCGATTGGATGTCAAATAGAGGATAACATTGCACGGAGATATAATGGGCGTTCTCAAAGAAGGGATTATCACACCATGAACCAAGGCCCTGATGGCATGAGATGCACCCTTCCACACGGCAGTGCACTCCCTGCACTCATAGCCTGGAGACTGGGTAAAATCAGGAGTTGTGCGCAGATAGCGCCTCTTCCACTCTATGTAAGAAACAAAGGAGGCTCCTTCCGTAGCAGCGGTGTCGGGTTCTTCGCCCCAGCTGTAACCTCCAAATGGCATCCACAATAAGAAGCTTCTGCCACCCCACATGTATGCGTCAATCACCATCTCATAAAGCGCATTGTGCCAAGGGCTTTTGGTTTGAAAATTCTGAGGGTCAGGGCTCCATTCAAACGCCCTTGGCAAAGGATCGTGTTCGTTTCCTCCAGAATCATAACCTCGGCGGTGCTCCCCCTGCCACAGGGCCACCCATGTTTGTGACATGCCACCTATTATTGGCGTACTTCCTCCAGCACCCATAGATATCCACCAATAATACCTGTTAGCGTCATTCAGATCATATGTGTTTTGGGTGGTTATTGATGGAAGGTTAGAGGTGGCGGTGACCAACCACGCCCCTCCGTCTGCATCCATGTCTATGAAGACTCCCTTTGGTCCAAAAAGAGATATATTAGGCGATGATCTGGTGATGCGCCACACCCATTTTCCATAATATTCTCCAGCAACTGCCTGAGCACCGCTGACTATGAAATCAGAATTGAAAGACAAACGCTGATTGGCAGCCACATGCGGAGAGAAACCGCCAAGACGCTCATTAGCCTCCTTCAGTATCTTTTCCATCCTGGAGAAGGTGTCTGTTCTCAAATTTGCTGCAAGACCGTCAGGCTCCCAAGAATGTATGTGGTCAACCCCAGTCAGGCACGCATGACGCAGCAACTCGTCCCACATGGGAGAATCCACAAAACCGACCACTCCACTGGCGTCGCCAGCCCACGACCTTGGAGCTATCCATGGCCTTGTCGGCGACCCACCGCAGTTTCTGTTGACAGCACGCAAGGTCTGCAGAGCCAATAAGAGAGAGTTCCAAGGTGTCCGTCCAAAGGGAGTTGTGGCGGCATTTGACTGGTCCAGGCGAACCAGTCTTGTGGGGTCATCAGTTGCCACAGAGTATATCGATGTGTCATCCCATTGACCATACAGATAAGGAGCAGAGGCATTACCAGCGAGACCCTGCTGCATATCATGGTGCCCGTCAGAATCATAGGCGTGATCCCATGGTGCAATCGAATATGCATGATAGTTCGACATGCTCAAACCTGGATATTGATTCTTGCCTATGGGCATGAATGCTTCGTAGAGGTTTGCTGCATCAATAGCAGACACACCGCGATTCCAATAGTGATATGCAGGGGTGTTCTGCGGATGCGGGTTACCCAAATTACTTATCAATTCCGCCAATTGAGAATTGAGATCAAAACGACCGCCATCGGTGAACCAGTATTTCCAGGAGGCAACGCCAAACCAAGATTTGGAGAATTCTGGCCTATTGGCATATGAATTAACCTTGTCCGCATTAAGATTCCAGCTGGTAAATATGCCACCCATTTCGTAATCAAAAACCAAATGATCGAGTGGAGCACCACCACTCTTGAGAGCGTTTATGACTATTGTCCAGGCATTCTTTACAGTAATGACTCCGTTGGATGCCCATATGGACGGAACGATCACCCCACCAGTGGTGGAAAATTGATCTGGATTGCCAAGGTTGTCATAGAACATTCGTTTGTTGACGCCGGCTTCATAGAAATAATGCATACGCAGAGATCGCATGCCAGATGGAAGTCTTTGGAGCAACGATACAACCGCGTTGAACCTGGCTGTATTTATGAATGTTGCAGGAGCACTCTGACCACCATCCGTGAATGTACCTGTAATGGTTGGCCCGTACAGGGGAACCATAGGCTTGACATATGTGTACGCTGTTAAATCCTGATCGCTTTGGTTTATATCAACAGCATCCAAACTTGCAGACACTGGGCCACGCCAGGTACCAGCCCAGATTGGGCGCACAATCCGCGCTGGATCTGCAGTTCTGTTTGCAAGCTCTACAACCATCGACTGAATGTTGTAAGAAGCTGCATATTCGGCCTTGGCAATCGATGAACATGTCACCGTTCCAAGCTCCCAGCATGGCTTTGAGAAAATGGCGCCACCAACAGATGGACAACCTGAGAAATCAGATCTCTTCAGATCTCTTTCGATGGCATCAAATATGAATCCATCAATTTTGTGCCTCATGAACGGCTGTATGCATATGAAATTGAATTGAGATCTTGAAATCTTGCAGTTATGGTTGTCGAAAGACGGATCTGAGGGAGAAAGAAATACGCCAAAGTTGATGACATATATAGGCTTGGGGGTCTTCTTTGATTGGTTGTAGTGATGCAGTATGGCGTCTGTTGCCACACCCACCTTGGCAGAGATTTGTTGCTTGTTCGCTGAGCCTGTGGCTGCAGGCATGCATTCAACAGCAACGAAATCAACAGCGTCCAGCAGAGGTCCATAAACTTCAGATATGCGCGTTGCAACACCCTGCCTTGCCCAAGACGAACTACTCCTGATGGGGCTATTGGTGTCTCCCGAGAAAAATCTTGATAACTCAAAATAGGCAGCCCTGACATTTCCATTGTTTCTGAAATTGCCAAGCCCATAAATTCCAAACCTTACAGACGGGTGGAGAGCCTTGAGCTTAGCAATGGTCTCTAGTAACAATCCGTTGATTGCCGCCACCTCTCGCAGTATTGTGTCCCTGCTACCGAGAGCATCCCCCGAGTCAAGCATATCAACTGGATTTGAAACCCATCTAGAATGGCGATTGAATTCTTCAGAAACAACATCATCAGAACGGAAAATACTCTTCAGGTCTATGATGACATGTGTTATTTCAGATGCAAAACCAATCGCAGTGTCAGCGGCAAGATTAAACTTGAGATCATTCACATATCTGATAATTCCTGAGGGAATTGGCATGCCGAAATCGTCTATGTTCCTGAATGGAGATGATGGTGATGAATCTTCCCGCACAAACAGCATGGGCTTTGCACCAAGAGAGTTAGCCCAAGAACGCTTGGCGAGAATGTGATCCCTCATCAACTGGTCTGCTGGGGTGAGGGTGTACACTGCCTCACTGTCAGAACAGAATACTTCTGGCGTAGCTAAGGGTTGCGCCTGACATGATGGCACCATCCCAGAAATGGATGGAAGCATACCTGCAAGGATTGAAATGCCATAATTCCCTCGAAACTCAACACCGGTGATAATTCTGGTGATGTCTGTAGGGCTGGAGGGGTTGCCCACCCTGTCCCTCGCAACCACAAATCCGAATGGGCAATACGAAGAAAAACCTGTTAAGCTGTTTGGCTCATCGATCACACGCTGCCAAGTCGATGGGTTCGCAACAACACTTTCGCGCAGATCTTCAAAAATCTGCTTTGCAAGAACTATCTTGGATACATCGGGGTCATTCTCGGGTCCATCACAGTACATTCTCACGATGATCTTGTCATCTTCTGTTGCTGCAGTCGCCAGCCCGTCAAACAGGCACCTCAACCTACCTATGAAGTTGCAAGAAAGCCCTGGATTGGAGCACGGATTACCATAAGACCCCTGCCCTGCATTGACTATAAATTCAGTGACATCGTCATCTTTGATCCTATTGCGCAACTGCACGTCTATTACCGACCCAAGATCATATGAACATGGGCTGATTTTCACACCTTCGACGGTGCGTTCCCCAATCATATCGTTCATTTCTGAATAGCCACCCTCTATTACCATGTCTATTGGATCGAATTTTCCACGCTCCTTGTTGAGTAGGAACTGTCTTGCACGCACGGGCAACTGTGTTGATGAGAACTTGAAATCGAATCTGACGTATCTATCCCATGTTCTTGGAGTACCTGCATAGAAATTCAACTTACCCAGCAAGGGCATGTGCTCGAGCGGAATGAGCTGATCAGATCCTGTATAGGTGGTCTTGTAGAAGCTGTCAGCTGTGACAAACGCTGATGTACTGCACATGCTGAGTATTGGTCTTGCACCTGAAGGAATGTTTTCTAAAAGATGCCTGCGTGTTGAATACTGGAGCGGGTTCATGTGCTTCGTCATGTCCGTCCAGCCAAAATCTGTAGCTGATGTGATTATCACGTGTTGCGCACTACCGTCTCCAACACACACCTCAAATCCGTGACATGGAACAGCGAGAGGATCAGGAGTTGGGCTAGACGAAGTTGGCACAATTGTCACCGAGATGGGCGGCTCACCCCCACGGATGGTTATTAGATTCCAGAGAAGATTTCTGGCATTCTTCGCTTTGGTTATGGACGAGCCAGCCATGAGAGAGGTGTCATGAAACTCATTCTTGAGGGTTGCTAGCGGCGGCGTGTACCCAGTTCCAGCTCTAGGATCAGGACTGTCGAGGAACTCCTCCTGCATCCATATGACACCGCCATTGAACCTATTCAATATTTTAGCAGTTGCTGCTGGAACTGCAGAACGGGCAAAAGGTATAACCAAAACTCCAATCCCCAATTCATCATAAAGGTCTAGAGAGTCATCCTGCACCACAGAAACAGGCACGCCATTCTCCACACATGTATGAATTGCACCCATGAGTGGCCAATAGTATTGCTGCCACTTGACATTTGCAATATTTCCCTGTATGGAAGCTCCAAAAGCAGCCTCTGGGCTGTGAACCACTGCCACCCAGGGTACCCTACTTCTCTTGGCTCTGGGCAAGCCACCGTCCTTAAGACTTGAAACCATGGATGCCAGCCTTCTGACGTATACAGAGGCATTATCCGAAGGCACTGAAGTGTCGTTGTTTTCCACCCCCGTTAAGGAATCAGGATTTTCTCCTGAATATCCAGCGCCAGAGAAATACATTGCATCAAAAATGTTACCGCATGCCCATGTTATGAGCAGTTTGTTCTCCAGGAAACCCCTGATTGCATGGTCGCGGACAATCCCCTTCCCGCTCAAGAATGTAGATCTGCCGTTCGCTTGCTGATAGGCGGTGTCCAAATTGCTTGTGCATGTCACCAAACTCTGTTGTGTGCCCGTTGGAGGTTGGAGCGCATCTGCCTCTGAGGGGCTCCACAGAGACAGCGGCTGCCACATCAGGGAGGGCTTGCCATCCCTGCTCCTTGACATCAGCATGTCTGCAATTTGTGCCAACCACATGTCAGGAGGAGTTGCTTGGTTGGTATTGTTGATTGGCATCCGCAAGTCAAATATCTGTTCCACACCAAGTTCAGACTTGAAGCCAGCAGAGTAATATGCAGAGTCATGCTGATTGGCAAAAATTGATGAGGAATGACCAGAATGTATGCCAGATGGAATGATTGCAAAATCTGGATGCCCATAAGCCTTCATCGTGTCCGCGATGAACTTCATGAAGTCTTTTTCCTTATTCCTCAACCATTCCAAGTATCTTCGGACTTCAGATTTAAAAGTAACAGGGCTGGCCTGGCTTGATTCTGCCCAGCCAACAGCAGGATTGTCAAGAGAGAGAAGATCAGTTATATTTGTTGTGTTTTGACTGCTGAGCCAATTTCGTAGGGGGGCAAGAGTTGGGTTGGCTGAAACTTTTGCGTTAGTGAGGGGAAATGGGAAAATCGATGGATCTGGCTTGGGTATTTGGCCTGGGGGTCTGCTGTTGTTAAAAAGACCCTCATACGTTGCCCAACTCACGGTATCTTCAGAGAAGTCTCCCCTGAATGGGTCTATCGGCATGCTATCCCAATACATACCGCGAACACCAAGCGGATATCCGTCAGAGCCAAGAATTGGGTTTCCAGAACCATCCTTTGCCATGCCCTGTCTTGCAACTTCTTTGCACCAATCAGCCATCAAAAATCTTGTCGACGGAGAGATGATGGACAAGAGAGTCATGCCAGAATTGCCATGCTCACTTACAGTGATCAGATTGCCAAATATATCAGTAGCCTTGTGGAAAACCTCTGATATCCTCCATCCACCAGCAGGCGCGGAAAGACCAAACCTATTCAAACTAGAATTTGTATTGTTGGCCTGAACATCTAACTCAACAGAAGAGAACATTTTGAAGTACGCAACCAAGCGAATACCGTATTTGACCGACGCCGTCACATACTCAGACATGGGATTCATAGCCATTCCAACCGCTGTCGCCACAGTTCCATCGTTTGCGAACAACTTCCACTGATCAAAAACAGCATCGTCCCTGCTCCAATCCCAATCTGGAGATGGTGTCGAGGCGGGCTTGGGGAACCACATCGGCTCGTCCGAACTCCGCAAAAATACAATTGCAAAATCAGGATTCCATTGTGCTGCAGCCCTGACCTGAGCATCTATATCGAAATTAGCTTTGAAAGCAGCACGAGCGCCAGTCAACTTGGCAATAGTGGCTGCACCACAGGATGGCAAAGAAAGCCGCTCAAATGTCGAGGGCCCAGTGAGGTGCTTACGCTTATAGAATGACAGGGATGCGGGAGAAAGATTTGGAGCAGAGCAGTTGCTCAGCAGACAAACCTCGCAGTCAGAACCGTTTGTGACAGCACCCAGCATGTTCCTGACATTTTGATCATAGAGCAAAACGCAGTTGAGTCCACTCCACTGGGTATGAAGGCTGAACCTAGAGTCTCTATACCAAGAGGTATCTTTAACACTAGGTGTCGTCGCAGATTCATTTGCATACCCTGCGATCTTGGTTCCTTCGAGCCTGTGGGTGGTCAAGCCATCTCGTCGACTGACCAACCCAGTGTCTTCCACCATCTCGAACGTGGGCGGAGTCATCCCCTCCTCATATGGCATACTAAACCACATGCCACAAGGACGCTTCGGATTCGGACGCAATCTGGCAATCTCATCCGATCCAGACATGACCGAAACAACGAATTTCTTCAGATTCAGTATCCTGTTATTCGGAGGATACTGCTCATTAGGACTTATATCGGGGACTTCGGTCGGCGTGGGAACAGAAAGTCTGAAGAGCAAATACGCAGGAGATGAGCCGTCATCTGCCTCTTCCACCTTGACACACGTGATGCATGGCTTCATCTGCGCAGGAGTGAGAGGTGGTATGGTTCCACCCACAAGAGACGCAGCCGTGTCGGAAGAATCTGTTTCAGCAAAACTGAACTGATACTCATGACGGAAGGCAAGGCTCCAACGACGACGTGAGCCAACAGCGCGCTCTATGTCGCCCAAAACCGCGTTTACTGTGGTGTTGTTGAACACCGTGTCGTCTATGCCCTCGGGAAGGGCTGCATATTTGCCTGTGAATATTCTTTCTGCGCTTCCATACCAGAATGTGAATAGAGGGTTACCCTGAGCCACCAGCATGGCATGAACCAACTTTTCCCACCACATCCAGCCGTGCACGAGCTCCCTGCTGCGCACGCCTCCTCCATACCACCGACTGGACCAACTCTCGTCGTCTGGAAGTTGCCTGTCCGCCTCATTCCATATGAATCCAACTGGAGAAACATCTGGACGGCCATGGCCGCCAGGCCACTCGACCCATGCAAGACAAGTTTGCGATGGATGGCTGTAGGCGCACTGCTTGATCACGTAGATGCCATACTTGAGATCAGCGAATGGCTCCATGGCACTACGTGCTGGAGTTGGAGGAGATACAAAATTACCAGAACCTACGAGAGCTGGTGCCTTGGTAAATGAACTGAATCCGTTTGCGGTTGGAACATTCTGCCTGGCGCCGTTACCCACCCATGTCAGCCTAGACCCTGGCAACTGATTTTGGTTGAATTCCGCCTCAGGCCCAGACCTGTCAAGTGGATCTACTCCACTTGACAATGTTCCATCCGTTTTCAGCTTCAAGAAGCCACCGTAATTACCAGAACCTCCCATCAAAACAAGCGGCCAAGAACCCCTGTCATCTATTGTTCCCACTTTATATAGATTAGAACCATGATAAAGAGAATTAATCAGACCACTCTGCATATTAGGAACATCAACGAACGACGTGTAGAGCCAGTACTGACCATGGCCGCTATAGATAATCTCAGTGGGAATGTCTCCGGAGCATTCAAAAAGAGAATACTTGCCCTGCCAACTAAGTTGATTTGACATGGTGCCATCAGAGCCAGGATGGGCAGAAATTAGCGGAGTTCCTGGAAGATATATTCTCTCCGCAAGGGAGATCCGCATACCTTGGGTGCCAGACGAAACCAATTTCGACAGGTCTCCCCAGGCATATAGTGTGCCATCTGCTTTGAGCGCAACGGTGAATCTTTGACCTGCGCCAACCCAAACACAGTTAGAGGTCGTGGCATTCTGAAACTGCGTTGGCACGTTGCATTCACCGTCGTTATTTTCTCCCCAACAGGCAACAGTTCCGTCTCTGCGCAGGGCAACTGCATGGTGGTAACCGCCAGCCACCTGCTTGAATGGACCTGCTGGGATATTGCCAGTCGGCAGAGATTCTCCCCATTCGTTCCTGTCCCATGCAAATATAGAACCATCTGGTTTGATTGCATAGTTATTGTAATATCCGCATGATATTGCAGAAACTGAATTTGCAGTGGTTTTTAGGGTCTTTACAGTTGGAGCTGTATTATCGCCAGCGGGTGCGTTTGGATATGGATATTCCCTGCCATTTTCTATCCACTTGCTGGTTGAGGCCTCAACCATGGTTGAGGATTCAGAAGTGTCATTGGACCTTCCCGACCCCATCCTAACATATCCATTGGTCTGAAGCCCGCTACCCGTAACAGCATAGAAAAAATTGCCGCCCCATGTTTCTATATTCCCATCGTCCGTGAGAAGAAGATTGTGAAACCTGCCAGCAGCGATGTCAACATACGACTGGCCAGATGTTCCAAATATTGAATTGGATATCAAACTTCCTGAGGTATCTGTATAGCCCTGACTGCCGCCTGTGAGTATATTTGCTGTAGACCTAATCCAAGATCCATTGAGGCTGGCATTGACACCAGAAGAAACAGTTGACCTGGCAAACTGGTAGTCGTTGGGAGCACCAGTATGTACTGCCCAATTTAGGCCTGCCCAAGAAGTTGAACCCGAAGCAGGATACGATGGAGCTGGAGTGTCAAAATTACTGTTGGGAAGATCGCCGCCACGGAACGGGCACCCCAAAGCATTGAACCTGAAAAGCCTATACCGCCTGTTTTGAGGGCTGGTTTGGCAAGAATTGCCCTGCAGCACAGGGTCGCCAGAAGCATCAAGAACGCAACTGTCCTGATCATCTGTGATGCAGGGGAAATACCCCAGATATGAGGACGCGTCTTGCTTGTACTCGAAGTCAATGTATGGAATATAATTTGTTATGAGCGTCGCATCTCCTACGATGGGTCTCGGTATACTTCCCACCCTGGTCCAAACTGTGTTGGGATCGCTCAACTGAGCAGATGAATTGTCTCCCCAGGCAACTACAGATCCGTTGTCCAACAGCGCCAAGAAATGAGATCCACCTGCAGCAATTTTCCTGACCTTACGACCAAGTGAATTCAACTGTTCTGTGAAGGCGTCGGCAGCTTTTGAAGCAGTAACATCACAATGCTCTTGAGCAGGTCCACCCCATGCCACAACATTTCCATCTGTTGTCAAACCGGCAACAACACCATATCCAACTGCTATCTGCTTGTATTTGAGAGAAGCAAGTTCAGGAGGTGGCAGCAGATCATATCCTGCAAAATTACCTTGCGTGGTAACCCATCTCAAAGACCCGTCTTTCAAGGTGTAGAATATGATTGGCGAATGACCTACAGATATCGATGTGTAGTTTTCTCCATATTTCTCAGGGAACTGGCCAACCTTAAAAGTGGTGTCTGCATCCAATCTTGAAACACACTGGTAGCCATAATATGGAAGGCTACTTTCTGGACGCATGCACCCTTCTGCCTTCAGAGTCACCTCTATGGCTTTGGTCATGAGCGCAAAAACTTCATTTTCTAGTATTGAAACCACAAGCTGGAGACGACTCAGCATGGGATGCTCTACCGAGCCGTCCCATCGAGTCTCAGCCAGAGACCGGAGCCCTTCAGATATGCTCCCAGAGCCAGTCAAACCAGACCCGTATCTGCCATTCCCTGCTTCTAGTATAGATCTCACACCAGTAAAGCCGTTCCAAGATAGGTTGCTCCATTTTGGCTTGCTGGACTGCCTGGTCAACCATTCATCCATCAGTCCATAGCCGCGCACCAACTGTATCCAATCCCAAAGCGTGCCAGTCTTGTCTCCTCCGAACTCAACTATGAAATCATAAACGATGTAGTCAAGAAGGTTGCCATCCCTAGATAGGTCAAATGGCAGCCTGTATGGGTTTGAGCCATTGCCAAAAGCATCAACATTTGCAAATAGCCCTTGACCAATCGCATTCACATTCGGAACGTTCGGTGACTGCTTCGCATACGAGCAAAGCTTCCTGATCATATACTGTATGAATCCACCACCGTTTGCGGTCGGTTGTCCACTGGCATCGAGAGTCCCGCAATAGAACTTGATCAGATTATCGTGAAAAAGCGATGGCAGACGAACGGTTCTGCTCACTCCAGCATTATCAGTGTATGTATACTCCTCCAGATCTGGCTGAAACCATACTGGATATCTCCAAGAATCAGGGTTAGATGGCTCAACGCGAGAACGAGAGTCTCCTTTCCACCAGTGACAAAAAGGGATATCAACGGGATAATATCCCCTCTGGCCAGATGGTATTGGCTTGGGCTGGTTGTTGGATGTATCAAACCCGAAATAACCCCTGTCACACAAAAGCCCAGGCATTATGCTGTCGTTCATGTTGCTACCGTCGATGGCTTTTCTGACAGCATCGTTAGCAACACCATGTGTGATTCCACTAGACCATGGGAGCTGAGAACTAAGTGGCGTGCTGCTGTGACTGTTGATGAGCCACCTGTTTACTGCATAATTTTGAGGGCGGTTGCCATCTCCGGCAAAAGCTGGATCAGTAACCTTAAATGAATAATTACCAGCAGAAGCATCAACACATATGCTATTTATTTGTGCATCTTTTTGACAAGTGAATACTTCGCTAACATCTTGAACAATATGATTTACGTCTTCCAATTTCAATCTCTTGTAAATGAGCGTGAGATTGTCAAAATCATAATCAAACGGTGCTGTGGGGTGTGGACTGCCCCACCTGTCCATGACTACAAACGGCCTCACCCTCCTGCTGATGGTGCTTATCCCAGATGGCTTTTGATATGGCCATCCTCTCAGCCAAAGGTAGCCTCCCGATGATGTCTCGCTCTCGTCCCACCCATTTTCCCACATGTTGAAACCATTGAAATCATCAAGGGACATGAAATCGACTGCAGGCCAAGGATCGAAATCGCAGTTCAACCTGCATCCTGCTGCGGCGAACAGTGATTCTTGCAAGTTGAGCCTGTGGGCCGCCGCTAGGAATGGTCTGCCAATATTGAAATGGGTTGCAGTTGCCCCGACACCCCAATCACCATCACTCTTAAATATGCGTAAAAGATCGGTGTCATAATCAAATGAATTGTCAGAAAAAAGATTGTCATATACAGATATTGGGTTGATCCCATAATCAGAACCCAAAACTTGGTACAAAATAAACAGTGCTTCTCCAAGGTTCCCTCGATCAGACTTCACAAAATGATTATGGTCGTGCTTGACTAGCACATCAACCTGGCATCCCATGGTTGCAGATGCAGCCAAAAGTACGGCGTTTTTTGCTTCTTCAAAAGTTGTGACTACCTGCTTTGAAAGCACACAACTTACGCCCATCACGGATCTTGCTATGAAATCAAAATCAGTTCTTGTGAAGCCACCTGAATCAATGAGTACAACACTAGCGCCAGCATCAAAAGCCCCAGCAATTACAGCAGAGCCAGTCTCAACCGATAGACCAACCCCCGTATTTGAAGAGTCCAACCCAATTGTTTTTACATCGGGGGCAACTCCAGAAGACAGGTTTCCAGACAATGGCTGCGCCTTTAATGGATCCGAAGATAGACCCTCTAGATAGGCAATAGGTGCGTAGGACGACGAGGTTGCCCCCAAGGAACCCCTGGTGATCTTAACATACCCGTCCTGTACGAGTCTGTTGAGTAGGTCGAACTGATCGTAGTCAGACTTCATCGCACTATATCAACCGCCCCTGCTGCGTCAACAGACCAACTAGGAGATTCTGAAGCAACATATCTAGCGCTTGTGTCAGCGAGCGCCCTGAGATGACGGGTCAGACAACGAGTCCATTCTACCATTTCCCATCTCAATATGGCAACAATTTGCCTTGTGTTGAGGAGTGCACCAGAAGCAACAGAATTTGCGTTCTTGCTATTATACCGACCAGATACTATGGACATCCCGTGCACTGGATTTCTTGCGGGCAATTCAGGATGCATAAACCTCAAAGAGGACCATGCGGCCTGATTGTCTGCACAAGAAGATATTGTACCTTTCCAGTCCATCATGCGAGATAGGTCCAAGTCTGTCCAAAACAAATCATGCATGCAGTTACCATGCTCTGGATCTGCAACTATATGATCCCATGAAAAACCAAGTGCATTTTCGTGACCGATTTCATCTCTTTTTTCGTCAATTGGACCAGAAATCATCCTTCTTCCAAAAAATTGATACTCAAGAGATCTTCGTGCTATAAATCTGTCAGCATGGGAGCTTGAAGTGGCTACAGATAAGATTTCTTCCATATTGTCACCGATCACAAAGTACACCACCTTACCACCACCGTCGTGAATTCCACGCAATAGTGGTCTTATGTATTCATCTATAAAATATTCTGGTATCGGTAATATACCATACCACGAACTGCCCATCAGGGCATTCGATAAGACTGAAGACACGCAAAGTATGATAGAATCTTGCTGACCTATGGTTTTTGCGAAACGTGCCAAAGAAAGACCAGACTCCCTAGCTGCCAACTTGCAAGAATCAGCTAATATTTGATATTGAAAATTTGGCTTTGCATCTTTTGCCCCAACTGCCCTAAACGTGGCGCCTTGAGGGAGCTTGGTTGAGTTTATCAAATTTACCCAGCCGTGTGGCATACCAGAACTCATGTGAACAAAGAAGTTGCCTCGCGAGTTTACGTTATACAAATACTGGCCTTTGGAAGAGGTTAAGCTTTCCATAAATGGCATCTTCAGGCCGAATCCAGATATGCCACAAGCGATGGCAAGGTTTCTTTGCAATTCTGACCTGAAATTGCTGTTGCCAACCCTAAAGGCGGCGTCTCTGATCGCGCCAAATGTCATTGTTGAATCCGAACTTATAAAATCCGCACATGCCAAAGGTATCACACTAGTCTTTTTCCGTGTGGCAGCCAAAGCTAAATCGCAATTTCTTCTGACGTCCATAATCAAAGACTCAATAATAGAAAAATACATTTCATCGGATGTCAAAGAAGTGTTGGACACTCCTTCGATTCTCCTGAAGCCACGAACTATTTCATATGCTCTACGCAGGTGGCCACCAGACTCAGAAGTCATGCCATTGATCACTTCTTGAGCATTAAACCTTCTTCTGGTCAGCAACTCCATATAGTCGGAGTTTGGCTGCAGAAATAGATTTTCCCCTTCACAATCGAGAAATTGGCTGCTAGACAACTTGTCGTGTAAACTTGGCAAGCCGTTTCCATTTCTATAAGAACCAGCAAATCCGTCAATGCACGGCGTGACGATGCACCCAACAGAAGCTAGCGATTGAACAGATGCATAGCCAACAACACCATACGGTACAGCTGATGTATTGCATAAGCATTCTATAGAATCTGCATGTTGCGGTGAACCACACCTGAACCCAAGCCTGTTTGATGGTATTAAAACCCTCATCAGGAATCTTCCTCATCATCAGGCTTGAAAGTTTGCAGGTAAACAGTTGGGTTGAAATTGCCAGTATAAACGCCCCACCACAGTGCCTGGTCTGGAGGATGAGCAGCCCCGCCCGTAAATCCCTGAATGGCCTGAGGGTTAGCCTCCTCTCCATCATCACCCCCAGGAACGCCAGAGTCATCCATGCCAAAACCAAACTCCTCTCTGTCACCGCCAAAACGCCATGCGCAGTCACCAACAGGAGAAGAGAGGTACCAGTCTAGAAGTTGGTCTCCATTAGATGAGCACTTAGTCAACACGCGCGTTCCGTTTGGCAGTAGAGGAACATCATTATGCCCCTGTCCGAATATGCCCACATGCGGAATGCCTATTCGTGGAGATGCAGTCAACGATTTAGAACCAAAAGGTTCATGCTGAATCATGCTAAATAGCGGATATCCGTCTTTGTGATCGCATATATTTTGAGAAGATTGCGGCGTCAATCCTGGAGAAGAAACAGAACATCCAACAAAATGATGTACCAACATTTTTCCTACAGACTCGTCTAGAGCAAAAGCAGCGGCGGCTCTAGACACGTCCATGTACCACTTTGCAAACGCCCTGTTGCCAACAAAATCAAATGCAGATCGGTTTTGAAAAACATTGTTGGCTATGAATGTCTTATTTAGCTGACCACTCGGCAAATAAGATTTTACTGAGTACATTCTAGAAAATTCGGCACATTCTGCTAAAGTCTTATCTGAGCCAAATATACTAGCAATAATTTCTTGCCCCCACCTGCTATCAAAAAAATGACTTTCCCAGTTGCCATAGTATGTAATACCATCAACAGCCTCTGGCTGAGATACTGCACTGTTAACGTCTATGGGCAGTCTTGACTTGAAAACAACGCACCATGGCGACTGGACGCTGACACCCAAGAAAACAGCCCACCGCTGGCGAATAGTCTCAAATCTATATATGAATCTTGACATCCAAGATCTGCAAGATTCAACTCCATGATGATTGAACAAACTCTCTCTAGGACTCTGTATTGATTTGCCAGATGGTGGCAAAGACAAAGCATCTTGAACATGCTCGGTGAGACGACACTCTTCGTGATACGCATCTGCAATTTGTGAAGAGCCACCACGCCCCCAATCTGAAAAAACTAACACAGAAGCAAACTCCCCAATGTAATCGCGTTGAGGATGGTCACTCCACTCTTCTGCAAGAATACCTATGGCAACATCAGCTGCTTTGTCCGCACCATAAGAGCCATATGCAGATGGCGAAGAAATCTTGGAAGACGACAACCCGGCATGTACAAATGGCATAAGCGGATCTTCATAGTACTCCTGCCTTGCTGCGTAATACGAAGGCAAATGACAAACACCACCTGCGCCATTGCCACTACTAGAACAATCTATGTTTGCGGGAGCAACTATGCTCGGGATAGATTTGGCGATACTGCTAAAAAATGACTGGCAAGAACCAACACCGACATGAGACCTGCGACCGGCTAACGATGGAACAACAATTTTCTTAGCTCTTGCGCCCAAGTCCTTAACGCTACGCTCTTCGTCGAGATAAGCATCTATTATGTGTTTCCAGTTCAACAAAAGAGACGTAATAGAAGGCCTCCAACAGGGCACATATCCCCAATTTGAGCAAGAACGCACCACCCGATCTACCAAGTCTTCTGATTCTATCTTCAAAACTGATTCAACTGAGGACCTCACATTCGCACTTGCCCATCCACTTACTGGTAAAATACCGTCAGAAACCGCCCTTGGGAGATCATACCACTCTGGCAAATCGCATGCTCCGTTGGGAGAAACATACGGATTACCAGAATTATCTCTCCACAAATAAAATAACTTGTGTTGTTCAAGTATTTGCTTCAAAAGATGACTGGTACAACTATCATACGGGTCATATGGGTCAAATGGCTTTGGTATGTTGTCCGACACTATGGCAGTAATACCATTGCTGACAAGCTTGGGCAACTCATAGTTCATAAAACTATCACTGAGTAAACCAGTTTGGGCGACCGCATGATAGCCTAAATCATAACGTACCCCAACAGTCACGGGGTGACTGCACGACTGAATGAATGAATGCGCCAAATTGAGCCAAGATGTACAAATCTCATTTTGCGCTTCATAGTATGGATCGGAAGCAACTCCAACTGCATAACCACACGGAGATATCACAAATCTTCTTATTCCCCATTCATAAGCATTTTCTAAAGACGAAACCAAAAAATCTTCGGACATATTCAGTCCGGAAAAATCTACAATAAATCTCCTATCTATTGCATAGTGTGCATAAGTAGTTACAATCTGTGTCATGATAGTGGAACTCCAGAAACAATCCTATTTACCCTGATTTCGTCTACATACTTCCACGTGTTAAATCCAACAACAGCGACCCTGCCACCAACTTCTACTAGATGATGTATGCAATCCATTCCAGTTGCCTGGGGTATTTCTGCTTCTAGTCCTCCACCCGAAAGGTTAATTGTATCAACCTTATATTTTACAACGCATGTATAACCATTAGCAAATCCGCATATCATATAATCGTCTCTTAAAGATCCATCTTGATCAACTGACCTAAACACTAATATAGAATTGCAAGCCACACCAGTCATGGAAACTCCATCAGAAGATTCTGGTATTTCCAAAAGACGATCATCTGAACTAGAGGCAGAAGCGACTAGGTTCATGCCATACGCCACACCACTTTTTCCTCCATAAACCAAAAATCCTTTGAACTTTACAAGCACAGACGGAGGGGTAATAAGTGAAGATGACGATTTTGTAAATCTCAAACCGTCTGGAGACCAAGCAAAGTTGGAGCCTAAAGAAATCACATTTGGTGGACCGTCAAAAACATGAGTTATCTTGTCAAACTGATTGTCGTTATTGAAATCCAACCCACCACGACGAACAAATGGTATTGAAACATTTGACTTTGAGTACAGTATAGTTGATGTTGCAACAATATATGTTTGGCCGTTTTTACCACCAGTGACAATCAGCCCAGAAACACCTTCGAGAGGTACGGATCTACTTGACATCTCAAATTGATCATATTCAAGTATTTCGCTTGGGCCATAGGAAACGATTTTATTTCCATAAATGGCTAACTTGAAAGCGAATCCATTGTCCACCCAGCCTGGGGGCGCAGATGTCATGTAACTAGAAGATGAATCAACGAACAAAACGCCCACATCAGTAGCGAAGGCGATCAAATTATGGTTTGTCAAATAGACTGCAGAAAGAACATAAGATGGCGACTTAGAAAGACCATACGACCATCTCACGGCAGTATGACCAACAGTAGATATTTTAGTATCCATCCAAGACATGTCTGCTGCATCATGAAGTGATGTTTTTTCTGTACCGCTAGTTGGGTCGACATCTGTTTCTAACTTAATTGCTGCGGCATTATGCATCATGTTTATTCGCATTGCTTCTGCCATCTTCAGGGTAAACCCAGCGTTATTGCCTTCAAGGCTGTCTTCTATGACCCTGTGGGTAACCTCTCCTAAATCTTTCCACCTCTTTGCTAAAACTGCGCCCTCAACCTTGTCGCCCTTGCCAACCCTAGAGCCATCTATAAACCGTATCTGACCCAAAGTCGGCAATGCCTGTCCTACTACGACTGCTCCGGCCCCCTCGAAATTTACAGGCAGAGAGTCTCCGTGTCCACCTCCAAAAATAGATGTTTCAGTCAATATGCCAAACTCGGAATCTATTGTGGATTGATCATTTGAAACAACATATGCTTCCCTATCGAAATAGTCGGGACATCCAGATATAGCAGAAGGAGGGTTGCAGGGAAGGATAGAACTGCTTGAAGAACTAGAACTGCTTGAAGAACTAGAACTGCTTGAAGAACTAGAACTGCTTGAAGATGAAGACGAAGGCAAAAGATAAGAAAAAGATGCATCTAAATCTATAAAAAAAGCACTCGTATGAATGATATCTTCGTCTGATATATTCTTATCCAAATTTGATAGTTTTTTAGAATTAGTGTTTTGCCAAGATAGATCACTCAATATTATATCTAAAACTATTTTCATGTCAGGAGTAAAGAGAGAAACACCAGTATTTACAAATGAAGTTGTTGACCTGTCGTCAAAACTACATCTGTCATCCCCGTCGAAGGCAGGAGGCACACAATATGAACTGCCATCAGAATTTATTATTAAGCCATATGCAGTGAAACCAGAAAAAACTGCACCCATAAAAATCGTGCCTTGACTGTGTTTATGAAGAAGCAGACTTCCAGAATCGCCAGCCGAAATGCAGTGTTGCATATCTGTAAGTCTCACCCCTGATGGCATAGTTGCCCAAGGAGAATTGACAACCTTGGCCTGAGTTGTTTGATTAACAACGTTCACGAATCTCATGGCAGAAACAGTAAGCCAAGAATTGTTCACAAAAGCTAAGGCTTGATCTTCAGAAAAATGTATTTTTGGGTTATTAGTAAAGCCAAGCTTTATTGGTTTTATTGCACTGGGCACAGGATTTTTAAATACCTGAACCACTGCATCGTTAAATAAAGACCAAGCAGACATTGGGATATCTGGGTATTTTTGTTTTACCGTATTCCCATCATTCTGCATCATGAACCACTCAGGATACCTATTCAATATCATGACGCCGTTACCAAGAGTATTGTATGTAAAACCCGTAGAGCCCTGCTCTATATTGTTTCTCTTGGTTATGGTGAAACGCGCATCGTCAGCGCATGCATACATTGTGTCTGTGGTCGGCGGATAGTGATCGGACATGAGCAGATGCTGCCTGGTGATAAGCACGGCGATCTTGGACCCCATGCCGTTTCTGTGACCCCTAGGTGCATCTGTTCTTCCTGCATACACCAAGCCAGTGTAGTCCATTGACAATGGACTGAAATTAGAGTCACGCATACACAGCAAGTTAATTGGCTGTCGGTCAAATGGGGTGAATCCATCAGACCCGTAATTAAGTAAATCATGTCTTTTTTCATCATAATTTGGCTCATCTATAGACTTGCCAAAACGCGGAGAACCGTCGTTAAAATCCATAAAATGTCCAAGAATATCTGAAAAAACATCTTTATTTAAAAACAGTCGTAGAACATCTCCTTTTTCTATGTAGTCATTTATACCTATTGGTAAATTACTGAATGTCAAATTCACGGTGTCGCCAAAAACTGAAGACACCATTGCCAAAGAACCGACACGCCTACCTACACCACCATCTCTGAATGTAAAAATCTCACAAACATTTCCTCTAGAAAATATATTTGCTTTATCAACTTCGAGACTGACTATGAGGTTAGTACCAGTATAATACATTTTATTGCAAATCCTCTAATGGCATCATATCAAAAACCACGACATCCCTTCCAGACATAGGATGCACGAGAGCACTAACTGAATATGGAACTATCATGCTTATTCCGTATGACTGCGCTCTTGATACAGTTTCATCGTCTAGAGCAATTATGTATATATCTCTATGCGAAATTGATACATAGTCACGCAGAGCAGACAGACAGACATTGGTTGTTTTTGAGTTTACATAGCAAGCCCACTTGATTGGAGGAATCGTATTAGCCATAGCAGATTTCATATATAAATCTATTGATGGAATGTCGCCATCGCTAAGTCCATACGGGAAGGCGCAGGCGAATGCCTGCTTGCCACTTCCAGCAAACCTCTCAAGCCAGCGAGCTAAATACATGAAAGAACTTGATGAGAACTTAAATTCTCCGCTCAGTATTCCGGGTTCTACAACGGCTAAAGAAGAATCCAAAAATTCGCTGCCTATCAATTTTTCACTCAAATAGACAAAATCATCGGAATATGCATTTTTAATCCATGTGCCGTCAGTAAGCCTTGCCCCTCCGGACCACAAACACGAAGGATGTCGGAATGTGTTTATTGAATTGCCGACAACAGAACACGACGAACAACATGGGGCATGCATCGCAGCTAGATTTATCAAACAGAAATTTCCAACAGGTAACTTTCTGATCATGCTGACAGTGCTGACTGGATTGCCAATATATGCAGACCAGGGCGTCCACAATGGCATTCGAGAAGAGATGTAAACGCGACCGCCGCTTTGAGGATTGCCAATCATTCCGTACCAAAGTTTTTCGCCACTTCTAGAAATCCAATATGGCACATCTATAGATTCTCCGGTTGGTCTAAAAATTATCGAGCTAGCCTGCATTCGATGATCTGAACAAATTGCAAATTGAGAAATGTCTAAAACTCCATCCGAATGCAACCTGTAGGACTCAAAAGGCTTCAAATACATAACGCTGTTCTGAACGCCGTTAATGCCAATCGCACTGTTGCTTCCGCTGTCATAAAAATAATGATTGGATATTTTGCGCTCAAAAGAAAGCAGCAAGTCACTTGCGGATGAAACATGACCATCTTCAAACATGAATGGCATAGAAGGATTCACGTAATTTTCGGCACCGCCGTCTAGATTCGCCATTGGGAGCACGGAGAGTTGTATGTCGACTCCATAAGCATGCAGGAAGCCGGTGCCAGATGATTCAAAAGCGCCCAAATCACATGATTGTGATACGCAACGACCACTTCTATTGGCACAGACCCATTCCGCATTAACATCCCTATCAAATAACAAAGTGATGTTGATACCTGTGGGTAAAACTAGCCTGGTTGGCATGCTCTTGTCAGCAAGATGCAAACGCATGTCCGTAAGCCAAGAAGGTCTAATGGCAGACAAGAGGAGGCGTGAAGAACCTGAAAATGAAACTTTGTCTCTTTGGCCCCAAGAGTAAGCTTGTCCGGGCTCAAATTGGAACTTAAGATCTGACATATTTATAAGTTTCTATCAACGCATGGGCGACAACCTTCACCACCGCAAGAACCTCCGCCATCCTGCTGAAGTTTCTTTCTAATTCTAGCACGCTGAATACATTTGTAAACATTGCCAAGACCCAAATCAGACTTGATCATGCCAATCGGCCTAGCCGTGTTGATGTCTAGCCTTACAGACTGCAATAATTGAGGTATTCCCGAATATTGGTCGCTTACACGAAGTGCTGACACAACTCTCAAAAGAACTTTAGCCTTATTGCTTCTACACAAGGAGACATCAGATTGCCTCGAACATATAGGGTCAACGCCCAATGTATTAGAAAGAGAGGATATAACATCTAAAATTTGTTGCCTCACCATAGGATGAAGCGAAAACCAAAAAGAAAAGTAAGAGTTTTGCGTGAAGGTAGATTCCCTGGTTGCTGCAGAGGTAGCTGACTTCATATGCTGAGACGGACTGATGTCTCCGTAGTCTTCCGAGGGCACGGCATTGTAACCAGGAGTCCGCTTGCTGGCTGCCGTGCCTAGGTAGACCAAAACAGGGACTACAGCATTGAACAATTTTTTTATCTTATTCTCCGACGGCTGCAACGCCAAATTGGAATCTTCAGGCAAATATTGCGTATAGTCATATTCAGTGTTTGCGTCTACAAAAAATGATTGATTACAAAAATTGAAAATAGAAGTATCAACATCTGACCTAAAACAGTTGGGTCTTTTCCTGTCGAGAGACATCTCAAGCAAGTTTTCAGACCTGACTAAATTCAGAATTTTCTGAAAATCAGAATCCGAGTCATATCTTGTATCATCTGATGCCATGGCAAAGTTCCTGACAAACTTTTATTTCTGCAGAATCACCCTGCTACCTATCAGCGTCAATTAATTACAAAAATCACAGCGTTCTAAATGATAGGTCGGTGGCCCCTCGTGAACTATGCCGCCCGGCCTTCTTCTTCCAAAGAACCTCAGCACACCAGGGATAATTCCGAAGTAGGTGAACTCTCCAGTGAATGCTAGATCCTCAATCGGGACGGAAAGCGCTGCAGCATCTTCAGTCAAAAGCTCGTAATTTGGCTCAAGAGAGCCTTCTGTTGGGTCTTTGGGCACAACAGGTGGCAGACGGTAGCCGATGTCTTCGGCGTCATAAACGCCCACGTCGCCAATCAGGGTCTCTGCAAATGGGTATGACACGATCCCCAAGGATGACAGGAGAGAGGATCTGACACCATGTGGCGGCTCAAAGGCGTTCGCAATCAAATCAACCTTGATCAGAGGGTCGGGGAGTCTGTAATTACCGTCCACACCCAAGAAAGCCAAGGCCTGTCTGTCATAGACAAATCGGTTGGCTCTCTCAATCTTGCTGAGCAAAATACGCATATTACTTCTAGAAAATTTATGAACACCATAAGATTCCGGCTCCCCATCTGCATTTTCTGAGTTTATTAACATAAATTTAGCATGATCCTGCATTTCTCGGAAGGCTGAATCAAATGAATCTTGGGCGGACACCTCCTCGCCGAAGCTTGTGGTCAAACTAGATATGAAAGCAACATCATCATATGGCCTCTTTGCTCGGCTACCATCATTAATTTGCTTACCGTTGATTTTGAGTGCGATGGGGGCGGCATAATCCAAATGAGCCCATCGACCCTTCGGGTGTCTCCATGCATGGTAACTCCTAGCAACCTCTACTTCAGAAAATTCCTCAGGAGGATCCTCTAAAAATATGCACTCAGGAAGACCAACTTCAATTTGAGATTCATATTCCTGATCAGCAGCAAGTCTAGGAAATAAACTTGATACGTCTGTAGCAAACTGAAAATATACACCAACATGCCTAGGCTTCCCGTCAATATAAACTGTTGGTGACTCCTTGACATCAAAAACACTAATTTCAGAATACAAATCGCAATAGTTTGCCCACCTGTTGAAGTTTACTGCAGAAATGGCACCGCCCTCACCGCCAACCCAAAGACGACCAGAATGAGACTTCACGGTTAGAGGCAAAAAGAAACGACCATCGGGGAATTTTGGCATGGACATTTTGCGCAAGACATAGTTGCTGGATTCTGACAAATTGGTGTCTGAGCTAGTCCTGAGCAATCCGTCGTCAGAGCAAACAAAGAGCCTATCTGCGTGCACTGCACACCGACCAAGCCTCACATCTGACTGAAACACCTTCGATGCAGAAGAGCCATCAAGCCTCCATATAGAGTTAGTTGCAATTAACAATACAAAATCGTCTTCGATATAAGTATCTATTATTTTTAGCTTTCCTGGTACAGTTTCGAGCAAAGAAAACTCTGAACCACTTGAATCTCCAACAAAAAGCCCATCTTCTGAATAGATGTAAGGAAGACCGCCCCATGAAAAACATGACCATATCAAAGTCGCCCCTGACGATATGGGGGGCAGTTGTCGAAAATATATCTGAGAATTTGGCTGTATGTGTATCTTCCATATGGCGTTTGCAGCGACTGCAATGAAGTTTGAGTCATCAATCTTTATAATGTCTCGGAAGCATTTAACCCCTCCCTGAATTCCCAATCCTGTAGCAAGCGGAGTCAAAACCCCATCAGTCTGTATTCTGGCCATGTCTATGCCCCTGAAGGCAATTATGAACACGATGTCTCCAAATACTCTAATCCTAAACGGAGACCCGACGTCATCAGGTGGCAAAGATGAAGATATTTCAAGAATTGAACTAATGTCGGAAGTATTTGCATACATCCAACTACCAATGCTTGATGCTATAAAGCCGATATCCCCAAAAAACTCCATGTCATGGATAAATGCACGTGCACTACCTCTAGATATTGGGAATGAGCTAGGGACGGAACCAAGAGCGGTGTCAACCTCTGCATCGGCCAACTCAATAGCCACTTCCGAGTATATTAAGTCTGATTCAGAATAGAATCTGATCTTGTTTCTTTCGTTTACGGTAGCAAACCATCTGAAATTATCTGCTGATTGCATTATGCATGTCATTGGCAGCATGTCCATGAATGTCTCATCATGGCTAACAGACGGCATGACGCCCCTACTGACAACCCCAGAGGTGAATTGACCTGCAGAAAGTATACCAATCTGCTCTCCGTCCAAAATTCCTTCGACTTCAGATGTTCCAAAAACTACAGATTTAACTACAGAATTTTCTGGAAGTTCTTGAACAAACTCTATAGACCCATCCCCGAATATTTGATAACCAACAGAGGTTACTGAGTTATTTACAAAGACAACACCTTGAGATGGGTCAATACCAACCTCAATAGGCAATGAAGGAGTATATACTATCCTGTCTTCAGACACATACTGGTCTATTACATATAGATCACTCAAGTCTATTCTAAAGTCGTTGTTCTCATCTAACCTGAAATGTCTGTGCTCGGCAATTAATTCCTCGGTGTTCTCAAGAATAGGGTCAATCATGCCAGACAGCAGCCTACGCTCGTCTTTCAGCGACCCGTCTTGAGACCTTGAGAACAATAGCATGCTGACATCTGGTGGATTAGTAATTTGAGCTGTAACAACCGAGCATTCAGACACAACAGACCTGATTGCGAATCTGTATTCTCCAGCGGTCTTTTTAAAATCTCTGAGAGTGTGTGTAGTTGATTTATTGTCTGCAGAACCAACTCTAGAGAATCTGCCCGTAGATGGATCAGAAACATACAACTCAAATCCATCTACTGGTTTAGTGTATGCATTCCAAGACAGCACAAAGTCGTCATTAACAAATGCTGCAGAAAGACCAGTTGGCCCTGGGTTTTCTGACCTGCTTACAAAGGTGGTGAGAACTCCAACTTTTCCCTCTAACTCATATGCCTCTGGATGCATGCTCCTAGCGCCCCAGAAATTCTCGTATCCTATTCTATAGGAATACGAATTCCCATCCAAAACCATGAGATCTAAATATTCATAAGCGCTTGGATCAACTTCTGCAATCAGCCCATATGGGCCAAAAGAACCAGATGAATTAATTTGACTTCTATATACCAAAAATTTATTTGCAGGAAGTCGTGATTTGCCATTCCATGTGACCATGATGCCATCTTGCACCACTGCAGCGAATATACCGTCCAATTCCCCAGGAGCAGATATGTCCTCACTAAAAGGACTGAAAAGGCTAAATGAAGATGCAACAGATTTATTGCTATACTCATCAACAGCAACAATAGATATCACATATTTGGTTTTTGGCTTTGTCATACCTGATGGAAGCAAGTATGTTCTCAGCTTTGTTTTTTGAGAAATCTGTGCAGTTTGCACACCAGTTGTGTATGTGTATGTTGTTGGTGAATCTGAAGAATCTTTAACCTGTAAAATTATGCCACCAGAAGCAAAGAAGCCCCCTGTATAGTCATCGATAATGTTAGGATTGACAACACCAGTTCTGAATAAAATAGGTGATGTAGCTTGCAGTCTTGCGTTATCTATTGCTAACAATTTTTGTGCTGAAAGAGATGAAGAAGATATATTGATCAAGTCGTAGGTCTGAGATGGGTTTGACCCAAGAGAAAAGGCAGACCTTGCTTCTATAAGCTGAAACATGCTGTAAATTATACCTGTTGCCTTAGATTTCATCCTGATGTTGGCATAGTTTATAAATGCAATAACATCTGCTATGTTCTTTCCGGTCAAATCTAAAGACACTTCAGAAAAACCTTCTACAGGTGTAAAGTTATCATCATCAATTCCTTCTATTTTGAGAGTAACTCCAGATATATTGAAATTGAAATCACACATGTTGCTAGAATAGCGCCTTGCTATATAAATTGAATCAGATGGAGGCTCGGTTATGTTTTCTGTCCTTGACAATATTGGGTATGATATAACAGAAAGCTCATAATAAGAAACATCAGAAGGATCGGAATGAGACCAGTTGAATCGAACATTGCCAGCAATAGAAGAAAATCCAGATATGTCAGCAACGGGCAGCGGAGGCGTAGAGTCTCCAGAAATCACCCTTGTAAATCGCCCCCTAGTCTGAGACTGACCGACTTTTCTAAACAGAACAATGGTGTATGATGATTTATCCTCAAAAGGCTTAGTCACAAAAGAAGAACCCTGAATAACCTGCACAGTTGAAAGTTCTATCTTGCCGTTATCTGGCATCTTGATGTCTTTAGACGTCCAAATAAACCCCAAGTTGCCGTTCTTGTGTATTCTTAAATAGAGATTATTCATGGGGTCATATCCATCAAGAGATATGGCAGATACTGAAAGATAAAAACTACCAAGTGGATTTCTCAAAATGACGGCATCCATATCATCAACATCTCCAACTTGCGCACCAGAAGTCGGAACAAGATATTTGTTTACTGGGGTAGATGTCTTGCCGTAAATCGACCTGTTAGACACGGAAACCCTGTATCTAGAACCATTAACCAAATCTCTTATGATGCAATGTGATTTAGATACGGACACTTCAACAGAAAACTCATCACCAACTTCATTGCCAAAAACATCCACCCGTCTCCAAGAAACAATCTTCTCACTAATCAAGCCAGACGTAGACTTGTCAAAAACAACAGAAATAGATGCGTTGTTTTCCACAGCAGCAACACCAGTTGGAGTTGGAGGGATCACATCCGCAAAGGGTCTGCTGACTGTGAGTTCATCTGAAAATAATCCAGGTATATCGCCATATCCGAAAGCCTGCATCTTAACAGATATGGAAGAACCCTCCATAATTGGATGCTGGAAAACATATTCAGATCTTGATATCTGTGCAACATAAATATCATCAATGATCAGATACGCATATAGTGTTGTTACAGAAGCGCCACTCCAGTCAAAAGAAACGAATGCAGAATCGTCAGATATGTATGCATTAAAAGTGGGTGGATACGGAGGAGATACATCATTGACAACAACTTTTCTGCTAGAAGAAAAATTACCAAACCGAGAAATCATGTTGGCTTGTCTTTTCAAAAATATTCCCTCGCCTATATTCGGATACGGACAGGAGCGCTCAATCGCAAGTTGCGTAAACACTCCATTTATGAAAGCTGCGCCACTAGATATAAAAACAGATCCGCCGCTTAAACTTGCATCCAATCCATATGCCACGCCATCGCCAATCGCAGAATAAAATGCGTGCAATTGCTCATCCAACATCATCATCCTGCTCTTGTCAACGACCGCAGAATACCTGTCTCCTCTCTCGAAGTATGGGAGTTGTAATGATGGGGTTGGTCTTGTCATCGCGTCAAGGAATTAAATTTAACCAAAGATCCGTCTTCCAATTCGAACATCATACTAAATCCTTTTAGGATTGGAACATTCACCTGATCTCCACAATCAAAGCCTGTTTCTATGATCTTTATAAATGACAATCCAACAAAATTGAGACTGAAATTAGATCCGTTGAAAGATTCTATAGTGATGAAATAACGCTTATTAACCTCAAGATCACCAGGCGGAGGGGTGAAGGTTACTCTTGTTGGATCTTGATCTCCGAAGAATGGCGGCGTTGTCGGTGACCATGGTTCATCATCATCCCCAGCAGTCCAGCCAGAACTGTTTGCCAACGAGAAGTAGGAACTAGCCATCTGGGTGAGTGCTTCATCTTCGTACATGCGTATTCTAAAGTCATATGTGTCGGAAAGTCCTGCACCAGGCAAAAACTCAAAAACAATTATGTTATACATGGATACAGATGCTTCTTTAATGAACGGTCTACTCAATTCAGGGAGACCTTCTTCCACACCATTTCGCGTTGCGGAAACATCGACATAATATGTCACACCTGACACAAGAGAGAATGCGTATGGGAGCATGGCGAATGACCCAACACGGCCAGCTAGTATGGTGGCACCGTTTGCATTAGGAAATGGAAGCCCATCGAATAAGAAATATTGAGGAGACCCTACTGTATTTGCAGATGCTCGTAGAGATGTTCTTTCCTCGTCGTCGTAGAAGTACACGGTAAAGTCAACAACATCATCTGTTGATGAGCCTGAGTTATCAATATTCCAAAGCACGGCATTGCGATAAATATCTCCATAATTTTCTGATGGAGCACCGTCTGTGCCTGCGGCGGGAGTTAAGAACTTGAACCCCACACGCAACTTGGTGCCATACTGGGAACCATCAACTGAGAAAAGTCTATTTTCAGGAAGTTCTTGGAAGTCGGCTATGGACACACGATCAAGAGTGTCCAAGCATGGCACGATCATGGCAGATACAGGAATGAGTTTGTCCATGCTCAAAATTCCGCGTTTTACAGGCGAAGGCAATACAAAAGTGGTTGTTATGAATTGACTAGTTGAACTTGTAAGCGATTCTATTGATATCTGCTGCATGATGGGGTTGCTGGCAGAACTGGTGGACATGAGAACGATTTTTATCTGTATGAACTGACCTACTTGGCCGCTCATGTCAAACTCCTGAACCACCGACGAAATTGGCGTGCTGTACTCGGCAGAAGCACACTGGTCTCTAGTTCTGCCAACCTTGAAATATATCCATATTTCAGAATATTGTGGGGTCTCAGAAACCCAAGACATTTTCCCCCAAGCCACATGTCCATCGCTTGCGTTTAGTATGTTAGTTTCTATGGTCGCAGATTCACGACGAACTCGATCTGCAGAGAAGAATGGAGCGTCACCATTTCCAATAAGGACCGTTTGTGTTCCGTCTGCTTCGAACTCGATTATTTGACCAGACAAAGCGGAAGACCTCAGCAAATTAGAACTGATATCAAATACCAGATTGTCATTAATTCCGTCTCCGTTTTCATCTGGCTCAGAAGCCAAGGCTGTAGAGTTGCCAGCCTTGTCAGTAAGCCTGAGGTAGACACGACGTACGGCCCCAGAAACATTGACAGCGTAGAGAGAAGACTCTGTCCAAAAAACCACCTGATTGTCAGTAGACTGACCGATACCAACTATGTTCGCGTTGGACTGCCCCACGACAACCCAGCCGTTGGCATATCTGTATATTTGTCGACCTACGGATGCAAAAATATTGTCTCGCCCTGCAAGAACAATCTTATTGACTGCCAGTATTGGAGCAGCAGTGGATCTGAAAGATGCCAAGAATGGCTCGTCTTCGTCAACTGACCGCATGATGCGCCCATCAGAGGCAGTCCCGACATAAATATTGGCACCAAGGCTGGCAACTGTTGTCAAAGCATCTGAATCGTAATGTAGGCTCTCAACAACTATGGGAACGGACCCCAAGTCTGCTCGATATATACGCTTGTCCTGTCCAGTAGCCACCACCACAAACCTGTCAAAGCCTGATATGCCAGATCCTGTCTCGGCCACAAAGTTAACTCTAGCTGATGGGGTGCCTGAACCTGTGTACTGATATATTCTTGCTGGAGAGTCTGTAAGCATATATAGAGAATTGTCATAGTCACTCAGGAAGAAGCCTGCAAACCCTTCGGCGTCAAGGGGTGACACTAGAGAAAATTGAGCTCCATCCGAAGACTTGTAAATGGCCACCATGACTTCATCTTTAACAACAGCAACATGAAGCTCATTGCGGAATACAATGACACCTGCAATTCTAGAATTGACAGGATCAGTTCCAATCATAGTTTGTATGTCCGAAAAATTGTCGCCGGTCTTGAACCTGCAAGCCGCAGGCAGACTGGTGAAGATAAAATCTTTTGCTGAAAGAGCACCGACTGGTCGGAAAGATACGAATCCACTTATCTTACCGTTTGTCTCATTCCAAATAAGTCCACTCAGAGAACTTAAATTGAGTAGATTATGTTCGAACTGCGTTGTAAACGGCTGCGGCTCAACTGGAGTTACTCCGTCAGTGGTGAAATTAGAAAAATTACTCACTTCATAGGTGGACACTCCGCTCGTTGCGTCATATGGCAGTGGGCCATCTTCGCCACGGATAGGATCTACAGACAACCTGACGCTATTGACGCTAATTTGACTCACAAAATTTAATTTGCCTTGCGGAGGCTCGGTGTCCAAGACAACCTCGTCCGATGGTAAACCAGAAGAAGAAGACAGTTTGACAACAGATCTTTCGCCTGCATCTGCAACTGCAAAAAACTCCAAACCTCCGTCAATCACATGATTCAATCTTCTCGTTGAAGAGAAGCCAGACGCGACCTCTGCACGGTTTGGATTTAGCTTTCTGATAAGCTGGAGATCATCTCTCACCACTAAAGATACATTATCTTCAGCGAGAAGAGGACACGCAAATCTAACAACGCGACGCCCAGCATCTTCCTTAGACACTCCAAAACCGACATTGACTAGGCGACCATTAATAGACGCCTGAAGCACAGAGTCAGAATCTATACCCTCGCCAGCTGGCATACTGAACTCATACGATGTTGTATCAACCGACCCTGATGGAGGCACAAGATATAGTAAAGAATTGGCTATCATGGATCCCACCATATAACTGCCTGATGGTCTTGACTCAAAAACTCCATATTCACAGGCAACCATCAGTTTATCAGCCAACTTACTTATGCTGAATATTTGTCCAAGATTAGTACGAGACCCTGAAGATGAAGCAACCAATAGCGGAGTCCATCTTGAGCCATCGAGACGGAAAACTCTAGATCCGGTGGCACAATACACATTTCCATCATAACCGTCTACAAGTGAAACTACTCGCTGAGATCCAAAAGATCCAGATGATCCAACATCTATTGGCAGGCCTTCAACAATACGCCTGACTCCAAATTGACCGATCAGGCAAACGCCGAGAATATTTGAGTGTGCAACATCGCCACCGTTGAAATCGCAAATCTCTTCCATGTCATCTTCTGCAACTGTTATTGCTGAAGATGGCTGAGAAGACGGTATCTGAGATACATACCTATTCCAGTTTTTGATATAGAAAAGTTTAGACGACTTTACTATGTAAAGGCCGTCAGATTTTACAACCTTGACCACAGGAGCGCCGAAATCGAATTGTACAAATCGGAAAAGATCATATGAGACATAAACATCACCAGCTTGTGTGAGCACAAGCATGTTGCCGTCGCTGTCAAAGTAACAATATTGTGCCTCTGCAGCAGGCGCTGGCAAATGAGTAATTGCCATTGCAGTTTCAGAGCTCATGTCAAATAACGATTCTGATTGCCAGTCGTAATGGAACACATGACCATCAGAAACTATAAACGCATCACCAGATGCACCTATATCAACATCTGATGGATATTTAGCCGGCAAAGGTCGAGCAGCAGATCCAATGAAAGTAATTTGTCTAGGCGCATATCCACCGCCAACAAATACACGCAATTTGTATAGAACCAATTTTGCAGATCTGAATGAGCTCATGTCTCCGAACCTGATATATGGTTCATTGACTCTGACCAGGCGAACATCGTCTGTGGATTCAGACGCAGATCCCAACTCTAGGTATGAGTTTAAAAGAAGTGGAGGAGAAAATGATTCAAACGATACGCGACCGTATGCAGCCGTGTCGTTGTTCAAGAATTCTCTTTGAGACCTATCCTGTGCGGATATGGAGCTGAATCCGTAGACAAAATGGAGATTCTTAAATGTTGATGAGGCCAAGCTAACGGAGCTTACTATGCGTGCCGTTGAAGCCACCACTGGCTTATGAAGATTAATATTAGGCCAGCCACTAGCACTTACACTAGTGGCTCCGCGCAGAATCAGATGAATAGTTGGAACATTGCCCAACTGTTCATAACGCACACCTGACACTCCTGGAACAGGGTTTGATCTTTTCAAGTATGCCAAAGCAACCTGAGCAGGATCTGTTGGGCAAGAAACAGATGCATGGGTGCAATCTCTCGCGTAATCAAATGCAACTATAGCAATGTTGCTTAAAGTTACCAGTGTTGGATTGAAAGATCTGTACAGTATGGCTCTGCTAGAAGTTACTACAGTGCCTGTTCTAATAAAGTCGTCCCAGCACACATGGCAGTTACCGTCTTGCGATGATGCAATCGATGGTCTAGAAGAAGCAAATGAGTCCATGGCTGAAGACAGTTGTGTGTCTACTAACCCTGCACCGCTGCTTTCCCATCGAGAATTGCTGACCAAATAGCGAGCCATGGCTATCTTGGAGCCGCCAACCCCGTCAAGGCTCTCAAACACAACGAACAGATTGTTACTTGAATAGACAATTTTGTGATTCTTGGCCCCTCCAAGAGTTGATGTCACCTTATACCCATCGCTGCCGCCAGAAGACCACCCGCCGAACTCTGGAAGATATGCGTGGTACAACTCGTCATGCCCTGAAACATTGTCATTCCACACAACATGAACTGAGTCAACACCGTCTATGGACACCTGGCCACTGCAAGTGGCTGACCTTGTAAGAGCAACACGACTGTATGGCTGAATCTTCGGCGACTTTCCAGAAATAGATATAGCAGAATGCATGATGGCTGCAGACGATCCATCAAGGGATGTCAGGCACACCTGATAAGCGTCCAAAGAGTCGCTCCAAACTATATCTGGTCTGGACGACGACATGTCTCCGTACATCCTAGTTGGCAAAGACCACCCAAGATCTTGAGACCACCAAGACATCCACGATACAGGCTGATTACTTCCGTCATCAGACCACCACACTGCAACCATGCTTGCACCATCAGAAGAGCAGGCTATTTTGGGGTCAAAACATGTACCCGAAACCATGTCGCTGATGCTTCCAGAAGCCTCAAAGGGCCCATTCCACTCGACAGAGCCGCCAAGTTTCATAAATGCGGATGTGCCCTTGGAGTTTTTAGAGATCAACACATCTATCTGCTGACCGGCTTCAGAAAGCGCGACTTGGTTGCCGTCAAGAAGAACTTTTTCGGTTTCTATATTTATGTTGTGCTTAGTATTGCCGTCAAACCAAGATAGACCTATTCCACCCTCATCGACAGAGTCAGAAGCCAGGCTCTCTTCTATTTTATCATACGCAAAAGACAACTCCATGGTATATCCGCTTTCATCAAGTGCATATTGCGACCAGATGGTACTGCCCCGCATGGTTTCTATATATGCCTTCCTGCCTGAAGCAGACTCCATTGGGGCAACTCCAGCAAAAATCGCATCGGACTGCACCTGAAGCAGCAAGGGCGACGACTCAGTAGAATTAAAATCAGATATCAGAGACGCATCAACGCCCTCATACCCAGATGTTACAGAGGTGTTGTAATACAGGGAAAAAGGTATGACATCGGTGTTTGCACTGATATTTACCTGATTCAGTTTCTGTATTACTGATGCAACATCTGAATCAATAAAAGATATATAAAAAGATTGCTTAAAAATGTCGTCCAACTCGCTATCAGCAAGTGCGGCATAAAGCACGCCAGAGGATAATGTAAATTCATAAACTGCTATGCCAAGTCTAGTCTCTATTTTTGCCACATTCAACAAACCAGAAGATGCTTTAGTCGCCGGCACCCCCACCTTGGAGAAGGTGGTGTCTATGTCTAAGTAATCGCCCTGATACACAAATGGATCAGTCCCGTGCGAAGACACAGAAGAGAATCCTGACGCTTCCAAAGATGACTTATTATGAAAATCGCAGGACAGGTTCCATTCATCCACCGCAGATCCAGAAATCACTGTGGCTCCAAAAGGATGAGCAACCATGACATGCTGACCGTATGAATCCCCAGATATCAAGGATATTCCCGATCCTGATTGACCAATCACACTGCAGTCATAAACTCTCGGAGAAACAGATGGAGAAACAAAATATACAGTGTCACTTGAAGCAGGGCCATCAGAGCCAATTACAGAAAATCCACCACTGGACTGACTTATATGTGACACAAAACTGCAGGGCAGAGATCCTAGAGGATATGCGCCTATCGCCTGTGCCGGAGAAAAACTTTTGGCGAAACTCACGCTTGAAATCGTCAGGTCATATGAGGTGGAATCTCTAGATCGCGGAGAAATCTGAACATACTTGGAGGCAGAAAAAATCTCTTGACCGGATATGGAACTGCTGAAAACCTGCACTGAATTAACATGCACAGCAACATTGCTTCCGACGCACGACAATCCAACTTGCTTTTCTACGGTCATATCAAAAACGCCAGTGTATACAATATTACTACCGCTCCTCAAGCGCAAAGTCGAAGGAGATATATCCAAGGAAATTACCAATCTGTCATCTGCAGCATCTAGAGAATACGGATACAAGACCGTTGGGCCAGAATCTGAATTCTTAACGCAGGACATGCCGAACTGCAACCTCCAGCCATCTGAATTAGACGCACTGGAAAGCCAGGGATTTCCTGGGGTAGAAAAGCGAATCACATCTGAAATTGATTCAGATTCGTCAATTGACAGGGTTACATAGTAGGTCAAACCAGGCAGCAAAACACCCTCAGGAACAGTTGCGATGCCTGATGAAGCGGGCACCGCATAGTTCAAATAGGAGCCGTCACCAGGCAGACTTCCTATTTTTATCTGCATGTTTAAATCATCTGCATCAGGATATCGCCAAGTTATTGTTGGCGACAAACTGGTGGATGTACTGTCTGATGATCGACCATCAACAAGAACTGGGCTGAAAGATCTCGATGAGGCGCCTATCGAAACCGAGTCAGATATCGAACTTTGCCCTTGAGCGCCAGCAACAAAAGACTGAACCTGAACATAAACCTCGTCTCCAGGGACAACCCTAAGCCGCGCCCATCTGCCTCCATCTGTGTCTGCTTCGCCAAGAGACGGCAGAACTATACCTCCGTTCACAAACCATCTATGTATATAAGATACGGCGTTCTCGTTTACATCTGCAAAAGCTGAAGCATCGTAAGATGCATAGAGAATATCGTCTGGAGTGGGATTGGCCGGATGAATGGTGACATCAGAAGAAAAAGAAGAAACAGCCTCCACTGTCAGTGTTGGCAACACCATTGGAGCTCCAGATTCTAAAGAGTCAAATGGAATAATTCTGGCGAACCACTCATCACCAAATCTGAGATACGAAGATGGTAGGTTTGGGCTATTGTCTATAGCAAAAATTCTTGTGCCATTCCCATACCACTCTATTCTGTATTCCGCATCAGATGGAGAAGAATTTACCTCGATAGAAAGTATCGTATTTATACCCAAAGAATTTTCAGAGTAAAATGCATCAACAATCTGAGGAACCGTCTTGATCCGTATGGTGAATTTCAACCAAGACCCAGTAGGCAAAAGTTTTATCTGACCATAAAACACTTGAGCACGCACGAGACCACCTGCAAAATTGAAAGCATGCTCCGCAGAGGGCAGAGTTGGCTGAGCCACGCTCGCTATATTCCCACTAAAACCGTCAGAGCCCCAGGCTGCATTTGAAGATCCTATCTTTATTTGATATCCCTGATAGCCACCATTGGCACCCCATGAAATGACGAACCCTTTTGGCAGCACATCGGATGGTCCTGCCAATATTGGGTTACCGTCTATGCGGACATTTTCTAGTTCAGCCATATGGTTTCAGCCCGATACAGCCTTTTACAAACATGCGGAGAATCAGCCTCCGTCAAAGAATTTGGCTCCGGAGCCTGTAAGCTTCAAGCCTTGAGTTGGAGAGTTGCTGAAGGCTGAGTTTTCAACAACCTTGAAAGGCTTAATATCTGTGGGCAAATTGGCAGATTTCAAATTTCGGACAGCATCGAACTGCGAACCCGTGATCCCAAATAACTTCCCATCTTCACGCACCGCAAATGTGCCATAAGAAGTTTCTGTCACCCCAGCAACCCCAACAGAAGACGCTGGAATCCCAGGCATATCCTGAAGGATGCTTTTTCTAGCCCCGAACGCAGCTGAAACCCCAACAGCAGAAACTAACTCATACATAAACCCGATGTCCCACACCTCCATGGTGGTCACAACAAGGTCTCTCATGCAATCACCCATAGAGGGAACAGACACCACGCCTGGGATGAAGTTGGCGAATTGACGGTTGATTCTTAGATTTCTGACATTACTTGTGCTACCGAAAGGCACCGGTATGCTTGACGTTTCTTTTTCTAGTTCCTGACCGTCTACGAAAACATGCATATTATTTTGACCCAAACCTGTTTCCAACTGCAAGACCACAAATTGCCAGACAAAAGCATCATTCCCAAAAAATCTGAATGATGCTGTCGTTCCTCCTTCAGCTTGAGAAAATAGGTAATCGCTTATCCCGTCTGTTCTTTGAACCCTAGAAAATGCCCATCCCCCTGCAGGAGATATGTCTCCAGATGGAGATTCAGAGCAAGACAAAAGTGTGGCTTGAACCTCACTAGCAACTCCGTCTGCATTTACGGGAGGGGTGAAGGTGTCAGTTCTTAGCCAAAAACAGAATGTTAAACAACCGTTAACAGCCTGAGGCATGAGGCAAGACACAACGCATCCCGGAGTCATGACAAAAGCTGCGCCAAAATCAGTGCTAGAAATTGTTGGCGAAGACGAAACTGAAACAGGTCTAGAAAATACTTCAACAATTGGGGATGCTGAAAGGGCAAATCCTAAAGATGTTTCTTGCGTGGGAGGAATCATTTTGGATCAATCCTGAATGATACTGTACTTCCGTCTGCAACAGACCTCTTAATTGCTAGCCAAACATACGCGCAAAATCCAGTTTCAAAATTTGACAAATCAAACGAAACTGAGCCTTCTAAAACCTGATTTACGATGCCGATATTTTTTGAAATTACATCAGATAGTGAGAATCTAGAACACGAAGGCAGAACCCAGAATAGACTAGAACTAGGCGTGGCACGCGTGGTCAAATTGACCCTGTCAGCACTTGCGCTTGAAACTATATGACGCTTGCCGAATTTTTGCTCATTTAATTCAACAAGCACATCGCCAGGAGAAATTGCAGAGGTTATGTCTATCGCAGACAAGGTAAAGCCATCAGACTTACCAACTTTAATCATAAAGCCTTGCCTATTTGGAAATTCTAGAACAGCATGAGACTTGCTGGGCAATCCTGTCAAATTAACAGTAGCGTTATGCTTCTTTTTATCAAAAATACTGTCAACGATGGCAATGCATCTGACAGCATATGCACCATCTTGACGCATGGGCTGGAATAAATTACTGTTCAGCAAATAAATGGACTCACCTTGGAGATGAACCGAATACCTGAATCTTTCATGTATTGACATGATATTATTTGACACACTCACGCGCATCAATTCTCGACCAACATAAACAAACTGATGGACAAGATCAGGACATTTCACTGACACACGAATGGATTGATTAGAAAGCTCCTTGTTTACGAATATGCCATCACCATCAGCTGCATTTTTAGGAAAGAAGCCGAAACCCTGGTTTATTTTTCCAATCTCTACCTGCAGAGGATCTCCAATATAACCGCCAGTCGAAAGTCTTGAAGCTTGCGTCGGGTCAGGAGAGGTCGTGTATATAGCCATTTCAAATACAGACGCAGGCTGAGGAGCATCAACCCTGGTTACAGGTGCTGAATAGGATGATCCCAAGCCCAAAGATGTCTCTAAAATTCCAAGAGAAGAAACCGGCTGCGTCCTCAGGGCATGTGGAAGTTGAACATCAATGCCTAAAGTTGCTAATTGCCTAGACAATTCTGTCAAATTATCTGCGACTATACTCCGACTAAATATTTCGCCACCATTAGCATGTATAGATCTTATTGAGACACTGCCGTTATTGAACGACATTTTCACTGATTTGGCCTGATTGTTTTTACTGTTGGATGTGTAAGATATTTTTAAGAACTCTCCAGAAGTCGACTCTTCAAGTGATTCTGCAACAAGTGGTCGTGTCACGAGAGACTTGACAAGCTCTTCCCACTCTGCCCTACTTCGTACCTGATCGATATCATAAAATACTTGACCTTTATGCATGTCAATTATTTGACTGAACTTGCTGGCAGATATGTGATATTTTGTGGATTCAAAACCATCTGGCAAAGCCCGATTGGAAGAATTGAAGCCAGAACGCATATCTCCAAAACCACCTTTGGGGCGCAATCCAACGAGCGGCATATAGCAAATCTTGGTATTTGAAAGTCCAGATCTTGAAATCCATTGGCTTATGTATAAGGCGTGTAAATCTTGCATACTGGTTCGCAAGGCATCAAGGTCACGAGATCTGATACTAGAAGAAGCGACTCCCACCAACACTTCTCTGTCGGAACCTCCAATTACCCAATCAATCCTATTGCTGCCATCCTTAATTTGCCTATTGCCAAAGACCTCGTATGAGTTGTAGGCACCAACAGTGGGGATAAGTGGACTTTGTATCAACTCAGAACCAAATTGAGCGGTATTGATGTATGGGAAAACAGGAGAATTTATCAATCTAGAATCAGCGATGCTTTTTACACCCTGCCTATCTGCCACAAACTCCGAAGCAAGGTTTGGTATGAAATCTGCATGGCTGCAAGATATTCCTGGTATGGCAAATCTACACTTAGGATAAACATGCTTGATGATATCAAGCGCAGCATTCTGCAGTGCTGCTAACGCCACATTTCTCATAGTTCGGTCATACCACAAACTGAATGCCCTATTTTGAGGATACATTTTTGCATCTTGATCATATTTCACATCAGAGGCCAGGTAAGACCCAACTACAGATCCACTTCTTGAAATTTGATCTACCACCACATCAGATGCAGAGAATTCTGCTCTCATTGTTCCAAATGCAAGACCAGGAATCTGCTCTGTCGAAAATCTTCCTGAAGATGCAATCCCGGACCAAATGCCTGCAAATGGAGAACCAGGCGAACACGAAGCCTTGGAGCCCAATTCGGCGACGCAGGCAGCGTGGACAGAAGATGGATGAGATATGTGATCAAAAGATATAAGGTTTACCCATGGCACAAATGGAGAATTACCTTCAGCAATAGATCTTCTGTTCGACCTCATTGCAAATCTGTTCAAGAATTCTTTTATCCATAACGCAGATTGCTGAATCCCATTTGCCATGAACGGAGTCATAAGCGGGAACTTGGAGAACACAGATGCAGAAGACAACGGATCTGAAAAATGATATATGGCATCTGCAGGATGCATAAACAAGAACGGATATATGTTAAGCAGTTCTTGGTCTACTGTGTCACAATAATCTGGTGGAAGCGGAGAGCCAAAATGCTCTAAAGACAAATGTATCCCGTTTTCGAACAAGCATTCGGCAGAACCTGCTGCAAGAGGATACAGCGTGAGCGCCAAATCGAACAACATGTCAGCGGCTTTCTCTGCCCCAACTGTGCGGTATGGACTTACAGTCTTTAAGTCTGCCTGTGACAGGCCCGTAACCCATTCAGAAGCCACTAGTGACTTCGCTGCGCGGTCAACACATGCTTGTGGATTTCCTGAAAACCACCAAGCTGGTATGCGCGACCTAGCGACATCAGCAGTAATATTTGGACTTTCTAGACATGACACTGTAAAGCATGGTCTAATTTTTGAGTTATTTTTCGCAGAGGATGCAAGATAATGATTATTTAAAGACATGGTGCCAGATGCTGTTCTAGAATCACAAGCAAGCTTTGATATGATTGTGACATTATGAGAAAACTCCAACGGCTTTCCGACATTCACTGTCTCCCCAGGAGACATTTCGGTGTGAACCCCGTCGTTTATGATGTGCTTTCTAGACCATCCGGATGAGTAACTGTCTGAGGCCAGATGAATCTCTCTTCCAACTGCCAACGATGAATCTGACCTAATTATAGATTGCATCTGAGAAGATTCTTGGTATCTCATTATTATTGGCGCAGAGTTCAAAAACCACTGAGGTAGATTCGCTCCACTGTCAATGGCTAATTCTGGATCTAGCCAAATCACCCTCATGCCAAAATTTATCATCAGATGGTTACACAATTCAACACATTCGTTATATGTAAGAGATTTGGTGGGGGAAAATGCGCCATAAATGGCCACACAATCAACAACCCCAACAAGAGGCTGTAGATTTTGCCTGAGCCATTTCACGGTCAGAGGATCAGAGAGATTTGGAAACTCAGATCCAGCCCATGTGTTCAGCTGCAAAATCCTATTGGTCTGGGAACTGCTGCTAGAAGAAGAAGATGAACTGCTGCTAGAAGAAGACCTGGAAGAACTGCTGCTGGAGGTGGAAGATGAGGAAGGAGAACTGCTACCAATACCGCTAGAACTACTACTAGACGAACTAGATGAGTCACCCAAAGCTTGCACTGTCTGTAAGGCTTTTTTTGAATTTATTCTTTTAACATTTGCGGAATAACCATTTGGACCAGTTATCGGGATGATATCGGCGGAGGATTTTAATATATCCTCTATCTGCTGACATGTTATGTTTGGTTTT